>Ga0209023_10004725_pt1 | contig 15319 bp, 28 predicted proteins | sample LakOneMetagenome_FD_187468 | JGI IMG/M metagenome (GOLD analysis project Ga0209023, IMG submission 187468) | Freshwater and sediment microbial communities from Lake Erie, Canada (SPAdes) (version 2) | ecosystem: Environmental > Aquatic > Freshwater > Lentic | place: Lake Erie, Canada... | reverse complement strand
ACGAAATTCGTGCCGCGAATTCGCAAGGGCGCAAAAACACGAAAGCCCGTGCAAGCCGGTTCGCGGCCTGCGCGGGCTTTCATGCCAGAACCGATTGGATCAGTTCTTCGCCGGAGCAGGCGCCGGGGCCGGAGCAGCGGCCGGGGCAGCGGCATCGGCAGCCGGAGCGGCGGCCGGGGCAGCGGCATCAGCAGCCGGAGCAGCAGCAGGAGCAGCGGCGTCGGCAGCCGGAGCAGGCGCCGGAGCAGCAGCGGGTTCCTGGCTGCTGCAAGCAACCAGCGCGAACGCTGCGACAGCAGCGCCAAGAGCGAGCTTAATATTCATCGATGAATCCCCAGATAATCAGAGTTTAAACAACGAACAAACTAGTTTGGATCGATGCGCGACTTCCCGTCGCGCGCCATGGATTCTATAGTAGCTGCGGCGCAATTCAATCGCCGCTGCACAAATAAAACCCCCAAAACGCCGTATTAAGCCGGCTGTCAGCGCTTCGCCAGCAGGTTGCGGATCTCCTCGAGCAGCACTTCCTGGCGCGGCGGAGCCGGCGGAGCAGCCGCGACCGGCGGCTTCTTCAGGCGGTTGATGCCCCGGATCGCCAGGAACAGCACGAAGGCGATGATGACGAAATCGAAGATGCTCTGCAGGAAAACACCGTATTTGACCAGCACTTCCTTGCCGGTGGGACCCGTGCCGAGCGAGGCGGCCAGGTCGGAAAAGTTGACGCCGCCGGTGAACTTGCTGAGCGCCGGCATGATGATGTTCTCGACCAGCGACGAAACGATCTTGCCGAAAGCCGCACCGACAATGACGCCGACCGCCATGTCGACGACGTTGCCCTTCATCGCGAATTCCTTGAAATCGGATCCCATGCCCATGGCTCGCTCCTTACCTTTTTCGGTTGTTGTCAGCGTCTGCGTGGCAGACTTTTACTTGGCAGTCTTCTTCTTGGCCGCTTTCGCAGCCGTCTTGCCCGCGGCGGGCTTCTTCACAGCGCGCGAGGACTTCTCCGCTGCCTCGCCTTCTTCGGCCTTGGCGGCCTTGGCCGCCTTGGCAGGCTTGGCCGCCTTGGCCGGCGCCTCGCCAGCGACCTTGGGCGTCGGCTTCGCGCCCTTCTTCGGCTTGGCCGCGCTGTCGGTTTCGGGCGACTGGACCGCAACCGGTGCCGGGCGATCGACCAGCTGCATCAGCGCCATCGGCGCGGAATCGCCGGCGCGCGGCATCATGCGCAGGATGCGCGTGTAGCCGCCCGGGCGCGTGCGAAAGCGCGGCCCGACCTCGTCAAACAGCTTGGTGACGACGTCCGTGTCGCGCAGCCGCGAATACGCCAGCCGCCGATTCGCTTCGGAATCGGTCTTGCCGAGCGTGATCAACGGCTCGACCACGCGGCGCAATTCCTTGGCCTTGGGCAGCGTGGTCTGGATCGTCTCGTGCCGCAGCAGCGACGCCGACATGTTGCGCAGCATCGCGTGCCGATGCGGGCTGTTGCGCGAAAGCTGGCGGCCAGTGAGTTTATGACGCATGCAATTCTCTCGATCGTAGACGAGTGGTCAGATCAGGCCGCTTTCTTCATCGCGGCGCAGGCCCGCGGGCGGCCAGCCATCGAGCCGCATGCCGAGCATCAGGCCGTGGCTCTGCAGCACTTCCTTGATCTCGGTGAGCGACTTCTTGCCCAGGTTCGGCGTGCGCAGCAACTCGACTTCGGTGCGCTGAACGAGGTCGCCGATGTAGTGGATGTTCTCGGCCTTGAGGCAGTTCGCACTGCGCACCGTCAGCTCGAGCTCGTCGACCGGACGCAGCAGGATCGGATCGAACTGCATCTCGGTGATCTTCGCGACCGCTTCGTCTTCGCCCTGCAGGTCGACGAACACCGACAGCTGGTCCTTGAGGATGCCGCCAGCGCGGCGGATGGCCTCTTCGGGCTCAATCGTGCCGTTGGTCTCGATGTCGATGATCAGCTTGTCGAGGTCGGTGCGCTGTTCGACGCGCGCGGCTTCGACCGAGTAGGTCACGCGACGGACCGGCGAGAACGAGGCATCGAGCAGCAGCCGGCCGATCGGCCGCGTCTGTTCCTCGAAGGCCACGCGCTGCACGGCCGGCCGGTAGCCGCGGCCGCGCTCGATCTTCATCTGCATGTTGAGCTCGCCGGCCTTCGTCAGGTTGGCGATCACCAGGTCGGGGTTGACGACTTCGACGTCATGGTCGGTCTGGATGTCGCCGGCGGTCACCGGGCCCGGGCCCTTCTTGTGCAGCCGCAGCTCGGCCGAGCTGCGCGCGTGCATGCGCAGCGCGACCAGCTTCAGGTTCAGCAGCACGTCGACGACGTCTTCCTGCACGCCCTCGATGCTGGTGTACTCGTGCAGCACGCCGTCGATCTCCACCTCGGTGATCGCCGCACCGGGCATCGACGAGAGCAGCACGCGCCGCAACGCGTTGCCGAGCGTGTGGCCGAAGCCGCGCTCGAACGGTTCAATGACGACACGCGCCTGGCGCGGCGCAACCGGCTGCACCTTGACGACGCGTGGCTTGAGGAACTCGCTGACTGACGATTGCATAGCCACCTGCCCTTACTTCGAATACAACTCGACCACCAGGTTCTCGTTGACGTCGGGAAGCACGTCCTCGCGAGCCGGTACGGCCTTGAATACACCGCGGAACTCTTTCTCGTTCACTTCGACCCACTCAGGCAGCCCTGCCTGGGTCGCCGAGGCCAGTGCGCCCTGGATGCGCAATTGCTTGCGGGCGCGCTCGCGCACCTGCACGACATCGCCCGGTTTGCACTGGTAGGACGCGATCGAGACGATGCCGCCGTTCACTTCGATCGCCTTGTGGCTCACGAGCTGGCGCGCTTCCGCGCGCGTGCCGGCGAAGCCCATGCGGTAGACGACGTTGTCGAGCCGCGATTCCAGCAGCTTCAGCAACTGCTCGCCGGTCGCGCCGGTGCGGCGCGCCGCCTGCTGGTAATAGCCGCGGAATTGCCGCTCGAGCACGCCGTACATGCGACGGAGCTTCTGCTTCTCGCGCAGCTGCGTGCCGTAGTCGGACAGCCGCTGCCGGCGCTCGCTCTTGATGCCGCCGGGCGGCACCTGGAACTTGCACTTGCTCTCGAGCGGCTTCGCGCCGCTCTTGAGGAACAGGTCGGTGCCCTCGCGGCGGGCGAGCTTGCAGGTCGGACCGAGATATCGCGCCATATGAGTACTCTTCCTTGCGTGCGCTTAGACGCGCCGCTTCTTCGGCGGACGGCAGCCGTTGTGCGGAATCGGCGTCACGTCCTCGATGCTGGTGATCTTCAAGCCGCAGCCGTTCAGCGCGCGCACCGCGGATTCGCGCCCCGGGCCCGGGCCGCCGACGCGCACTTCGACATTCTTCACGCCGTGTTCCTGCGCCGCGATGCCGGCCTTCTCGGCCGCGACCTGCGCCGCGAACGGCGTGCTCTTGCGCGAGCCGCGGAAACCGCAGCCGCCCGAGGTCGCCCAAGACAGCGTGTTGCCCTGGCGATCGGTGATCGTGATGATCGTGTTGTTGAACGAAGCGTGCACGTGCGCGATCGCATCGAGCACGTTCTTGCGCGCCTTCTTCGGCTTCTTCGCGCCGGCGGCGGCCGCGGCGCCTGCACCCGCGGCAGCGCCTGCGGGAGCGGCGGCGGCCTTGTCGGCCGCGGCGGGTTGCGATGTCTTTTGTTCAGCCATGTGTGTTCTTGCCTGCTTTCAATGCTTGCGGACTTAGACTTTTCCGGGCGGCGCGTTGAGCTTGACCGCCTGCTTGCGCGGGCCCTTGCGCGTGCGCGCATTGGTGCGCGTGCGCTGGCCGCGGACCGGCAGGCCCTTGCGATGGCGCATGCCGCGCCACGTGCCCAGGTCCATGAGCCGCTTGATGTTCATCGACACTTCGCGGCGCAGGTCACCCTCGAGCGGGTAGCGCGACAGCTGCGCACGGAGCGCGGTCACTTCCGCTTCGGTGAGGTCCTTGACCTTCGTCGTCGGATCGACGCCCGCGGCTGCGCAGGAATCGAGCGCGCGCGACTTGCCGATGCCGAAGATGTGGGTCAGCCCGATGCCGATGTGCTTGTTCATCGGAATGTTGATGCCGGCTATGCGTGCCATGCTGCTACCTCTATCCTTGCCGCTGCTTGTGGCGCGGTTCGACGCAGATCACGTAGACCACGCCGCGACGGCGCACGATCTTGCAGTTCTTGCAGATCTTCTTCACTGACGGACGTACTTTCATCGCTCACCTTGACCCGCGGCGCCACGACCGGCGCCGAGCAAATTGGCTTTCTTCATCAGACCCGGATACTGGTTGGACATCGTGTGCGCCTGCAGCTGCGCCATGAAATCCATGACCACGACCACGACGATCAGCAGCGAAGTACCGCCGAACTGGAACGGCACGCCCTCCGATGCGATCAGGAACTCGGGCAGCAGGCACACCGCCATGATGTAGGCGGCGCCCCACAGCGTCAGGCGCGTCAGCACCTTGTCGATGTACTCGCCGGTCTGCTGGCCCGGGCGGATGCCGGGAATGAACGCGCCGGACTTCTTCAGGTTGTCGGCGGTCTCGCGGGCGTTGAACACCAGCGCCGTGTAGAAGAACGTGAAGCCGAGGATCAGCGCCGCGTACAGCACCAGGTGCAGCGGCTGCCCGTAGTTGAGCGCCGCCTGGATGCGCTGGAGCACGAGGCTCAAATTGCTGTCGGAGCCGGTGGCGAAGAAGCTCGCCAACGTCGCCGGGAACAGCAGCAGGCTCGAGGCGAAGATCGGCGGAATGACGCCCGACATGTTGAGCTTGAACGGCAGGTGGCTGCTCTGCCCGGCATACAGCCGGCGGCCGACCTGGCGCTTCGCATAGTGCACGGCGATGCGCCGCTGCGCGCGCTCGACGAACACGCAGAAGGCGGTCACTCCGAGGACGATGGCCACCAGCGCGATCGCAAACAGCGGCTGCATCTCGCCGTTGCTCACCGACTCGAAGGTGCGGCTGAGCGCGCCGGGAAGCCCGGCGACGATGCCGGAAAGAATGATCATCGAGATGCCGTTGCCGACGCCGCGTTCGGTGATCTGCTCGCCGAGCCACATCAGGAACAGCGTGCCGGTGGTCATCGTGGTCGTGGCGATCAACAGCCACTGCGGGCCGCCGTTGAGCACGTACTGGCCGTTCTGCAAGGCGACCGCGGCGGCGAAAGACTGGAACACCGCCAGGCCCACGGTCGCATAACGCGTCAGCTGCGTGGTCTTGCGCCGGCCAGCCTCGCCTTCCTTGCGGTACTCCATCAGCGTCGGCACGACCATGCCGAGCATCTGGATGATGATCGACGCGGAGATGTAGGGCATCACGCCCATCGCGAAGATCGACATGCGCTGCAATGCGCCGCCGCTGAATGAATTGACGACGCCCAGGATGCCGCTCGACTGGTCGGTGAAGAAACGCAGCACCGCGGCCTGGTTGATGCCCGGCACCTGGATGAACGTGCCGATGCGATACACGATGAGCGCGCCCAGCAGGAAGCCCAGCCGCTTGCGGATGTCCCCGCTGCGGCCGGCGTCGGCGAGGGTCGCCGCCGGATTGCTGTTGGCGCTCGTTGCCATCAGGCCTCGACCTTGCCGCCCGCTGCTTCGATGGCCGCACGCGCGCCCTTCGTGGCGCCGATGCCCTTCAGGTGCACGGCTTTCTTGAGTTCACCGGACAGCACGACCTTCGCGCTCTCGGCGAACACGGAGACGATCTGCGCCGCCTTCAGCGCGGCCAGGTCGATGACATCGCCCTTGACCAGCGCCAGCTCGTGCAGGCGCACTTCGCCGCGCAGCGCCTTGATGGCGGAGCGGAAGCCGACCTTCGGCATGCGCCGCTGCAGGGGCATCTGGCCGCCTTCGAATCCGACCTTGTGGTAGCCGCCCTTGCGCGCGCGCTGGCCCTTGACGCCGCGGCCGCAGGTCTTGCCCTGGCCCGCGGAGGCGCCACGGCCGACGCGCAGCTTCGGACGACGCGATCCTTCGACCGGCTTGATGGTATTCAGTCGCATGTCAGCTACGCTCCACCTTCAGCATGTGCGAGGCGGCATTGATCATGCCGCGGTTCTCCGCGGTGTCGGCCACCTCGATCGTCTGGTGACGACGGCGCAGGCCCAGGCCACGCACCGACGCGCTGTTCTGCTTGAGCTGCCCGTACAGGCTCTTGACCAGTGTCACTTTGATTTTGGCTGCGCTCGCCATGGCTCACCCGAGGATGTCTTCGAGGGTCTTGCCGCGCTTCGCGGCGATGTCGTCCGGCGAGCGCACGCTCGCCAACGCCTTGACGGTTGCACGCACCACGTTGATCGGGTTGCGCGAACCGTAGCTCTTCGCCAGCACGTTGCGCACGCCGGCGCATTCGAGCACCGCGCGCATGCCGCCGCCGGCGATGACGCCGGTACCGCTCGATGCGGGCTGCATGAAGATGCGCGTCGCGCCGTGCGTGCCCTTGACCGCGTAGTGCAGCGTGTCGTTCGCGAGGCTGACGTTCACGAGGCTCTTGCGCGCGTGCGCCATCGCCTTCGAGATCGCCACCGGCACTTCGCGCGCCTTGCCGAACCCGAAGCCGACGCGGCCGGCGCCGTCGCCCACCACGGTGAGCGCGGTGAAGCCGAACTGCTTGCCGCCCTTGACGACCTTGGCCGTGCGGTTGACCGCGACCAGCTTTTCCATCAGGTCGTCGGCGCTCTGGTTCTTTTCGTTTCTTGCCATGTGCTGCTCTGTCTTGGCTAAAGGCTAGAATTCAAGGCCGGCTTCACGGGCGGCGTCGGCCAGCGCCTTGACGCGGCCGTGGTACTGGAAACCCGAACGATCGAACGCTGCCTTCGCCACGCCGGCCGCCTTGGCGCGCTCGGCGATCGCCTTGCCGACCGCACGCGCGGCCTCGACGTTGCCGGTGTACTTGAGGCCCTGCGCCACGGCCTTCTGCACCGTCGAGGCCGAGGCCAGCACCTGCGAGCCATCGGCCGCGAACAGCTGCGCGTAGATGTGGCGCGGCGTGCGGTGGATGGTCAGCCGCGGCGTGCCGTTCTCGCGAATCTGGGCCCGCGTCTTGATCGCGCGCCGCGAACGGCGCTCTTTCTTCGTGATCTTCATTACTTCTTCTTCCCTTCCTTCAGGGAAATCTTTTCGTCCGAGTAGCGCACGCCCTTGCCCTTGTAGGGTTCGGGGGGACGAATGCCGCGGATTTCCGCGGCGGTCTGGCCGACACGCTGCCGGTCGGCGCCCTTGATCAGGATCTCGGTCTGGCTCGGCGTCTCGATCGTGATGCCTTCGGGAATCGCGTACGCGACCGGATGCGAAAATCCCAGCGTCAGGTTCAGCGTCTTGCCGGCGACCGCGGCGCGGAAGCCGACGCCGACGAGGTCGAGCTTGCGGTCGTAACCCTTGGTCACGCCGTTGATCATGTTCGCCAGGTGCGCGCGCGCCGAACCCGCGCGCATGCGCGCATCGCCCTCATTGGCGTATTGCACCTGCAGCTGCTTCGGCTCCTGCTTGACCGTGACGCCTTCGGCCAGCGGCAACGACAGCGCGCCCTTGGCGCCCTTGACGGTGATCGCATCGGCGCCGACCGTGACGGTCACGCCGGTGGGAATCACGACAATCTGTTTTGCAACTCGAGACATAAATTCCTCAGGCCACGATGCAGATGACTTCGCCGCCCTGGCCGATCGCGCGCGCGGCGCGGTCGGTCATGACGCCCTTGGGCGTCGAGACGATGACGGTGCCCATGCCACCGAGCACGCGCGGCAGGTCTTCCTTGCCGCGGTAGATGCGCAGCCCCGGACGGCTCACGCGCTCGAGGCGATCGATCACCGGCCGGCCCTCGTAGTACTTCAGGTCGACGGTCAGCAGCGGCTTGCCGGCCGCATCGCCGACGTTGAAGTCGGTGATGAAGCCTTCGCTCTTCAACACGCGAAGAATGGCGGTCTTCAGTTTCGAAGAGGCCATCGTCACGCTGGTCTTGCGCGCGCTCTGCCCATTGCGAATGCGGGTCAGCAGGTCGGCAACCGGATCGGTCATGCTCATCGTTGTGGCTCCTACCAGCTCGCCTTGGCGAGCCCGGGAATCTCGCCGCGGGCGGCGACTTCGCGAATCTTGGTGCGTGCCAGCCCGAACTTGCTGTACACGCCGCGCGAACGGCCGGTGATCGCACAGCGGTTGCGCTGGCGCGTCGGGCTCGCGTCACGCGGCAGCGCCTGCAGCTTCGCCTGCGCGGCCGCACGCTCCTCCTGCGAGGACTTCGGGCTGCGGATCGTCTCCTTCAACTGCGCGCGCACCGCGGCGTACTTCTTCGCCGAGCGCACCCGCCGCTTGTCGCGTTCGATCATGTTGGTCTTGGCCATGCCAGATCCTCGAAAAGGCCCGCGCCGCTACTTGCGGAACGGAAAGTTGAAGGCGGTCAGCAACGCGCGGCCCTGCGCGTTGTCGCGCGCCGTCGTCGTGATCGTGATATCCATGCCGCGCACCTGGTCGATCGCGTCGTACTGGATCTCGGGGAAAATGATCTGTTCCTTGACGCCGAGCGTGTAGTTGCCCCGGCCGTCGAAGGCGCGCGGCGAGACGCCGCGGAAATCGCGGATGCGCGGCATCGCCACGCTGATCAGCCGATCGAGGAACTCGTACATGCGCGCGCCGCGCAGCGTGACCTTGCAGCCGATCGCCAGGCCTTCGCGCAGCTTGAACGAGGCGATGGCCTTCTTCGACTTGCAGATCAGCGGCTTCTGGCCGGTGATCTTGGTCAGGTCGGTGACCGCGGCATCCATCAGCTTGCGGTCGGCCACGGCTTCGCCGACGCCCATGTTGACCGTGATCTTGGTGATCTTCGGCACTTCCATGGGATTGGTCAGCCCGAGCTCAGCCTTGAGCTGCGGCACGATTTTCTCGCGGTAGATTTCTTGCAGTCTTGCCATGTCTTGTAAACCTGCGCCCGTTGCCATCAGGCGTCGATGACTTCGCCGCTCGACTTGAAGAAGCGAACCTTCTTGCCGTCGGCCAGTTTCTTGATGCCCACGCGGTCGGCCTTCTTCGCGGCCGCGTTCCACAACGCCACCTTCGACAGCGGCAGCGGCATTTCCTTCTCGACGATTCCGCCCGGCTGGTTGGCCTGCGGATTCGGCTTCGTGTGGCGCTTCACGCGGTTGAGGTTCTCGACCACGACCGAATCGCCGCCGAGCACGTGCAGCACGGCGCCGCGCCGGCCCTTGTCGCGCCCGGACAGCACCACCACCTGATCACCCTTGCGGATGGTTCTCATCACAGCACCTCGGGCGCGAGCGAAATGATCTTCATGAACTGCACGGTGCGCAGTTCGCGCGTGACGGGTCCGAAGATGCGCGTGCCGACGGGCTCGAGCTTCGGCGTCAGCAGCACGGCCGCGTTGCCGTCGAACTTGATCAGCGAACCATCGGCGCGGCGCACGCCACGGCGCGTGCGCACGACGACCGCGTCGTACACCTCGCCCTTCTTGACCTTGCCGCGCGGGATCGCATCCTTGATGCTGACCTTGATGACATCGCCCACGGTCGCATAGCGTCGGTGGCTGCCGCCCAGCACCTTGATGCACATCACCGTGCGCGCGCCGCTGTTGTCGGCGGCGTTGAGGATGGTTTGCATCTGGATCATGACGCGGCCTTTTCAACCACCGACAGCAGCCGCCACGACTTGCGGCGCGACATCGGCCGGCACGGCGTGATGGTCACGGTGTCGCCTTCGTGCGCGAGGCCTTGCTCATCGTGCGCCAGCAGCTTGGTGCTGCGGCGCAGGAACTTGCCATAGGCTTCGTGGCGCACGAGGCGCTCGATCAGCACCGTGACGGTCTTGTCCATCTTGTCGCTGACCACGCGACCGGTGAGCACGCGATCGCCGCGCGGCTCGGCCACGCGGGTCGCCTCGGTCGAGGCAACGGCAGCGGTTGGCGCCGGCGCGGCTTCCGCCGCGGCGGGTTTCTTCTTTGCAGCGCTCATTTCTTCACTCCAGTGGCGGCGGCAGCGCGAGCAGCGCGCTGCACCGTCTTCAGGCGCGCGATGTTCTTGCGCGCCTTGCCGAATTGGTCGGGCTTCGCGGCCTGGCCGGTGGCGCGTTGCAGGCGCAGCGAAAACTGCTCGCGGCGGCCCTTGACGGCCTGCGCGCGCAGCTCGGCCTCGGACATCTGCCGATACTTCGCCAGCTGCTTCTTGACCACCTGGCTGCCGTAGTAATTGCTTGCCATCAACGCACCTGCCGTTTGACGAACGAGGTCGTGACCGACAGTTTCGCGCCGGCCAGGCGGAATGCCTCGCGTGCGATTTCCTCGGTGACGCCTTCCATCTCGAACAACACCTTCCCGGGCTTCACCTTGGCGATCCAGTACTCGACGTTGCCCTTGCCGCTGCCCATGCGCACCTCGAGCGGCTTCTTCGAGATCGGCACATCGGGGAACACGCGGATCCAGATCTGGCCGCCGCGCTTGACGTAGCGCGCCATCGCGCGTCGCGCCGCCTCGATCTCGCGCGCCGTCATGCGCGCACGCTCGGTCGCCTTCAGGCCGAAGTCGCCGAAGGCCACAGTGGCGCCGCGCGTGGCGAGGCCGTAGTTCTTGCCCTTGAACTGCTTGCGATACTTGGTGCGTTTGGGTTGCAGCATGTGTTTACCCCTGGACGGTCGGCGCCGGCGTCGGCGCAGCCGGGGCGGCCGCTGGCGCCGCGGCCGGAGCAGCCGTGCCGGCGGCACCGGTCGCGCCTGCGCCCGCCGCCGCGGCGGCCGCGGCGGCCGCGGCATCGGCAGCGCCCTGCGCATTGCGCTCGAGCTCGGCCTGGTCGAATACCTCGCCCTTGAAGATCCACACCTTGACGCCGATGACGCCGTAGGTGGTGCGCGATTCAGCGAGGCCGTAGTCGATGTCGGCGCGGAACGTATGCAGCGGCACGCGGCCCTCGCGCACCCACTCGGTGCGCGCGATCTCGGCGCCGTTCAGGCGGCCGGACATGCGCACCTTCATGCCGAGCGCGCCGCTGCGCATCGTGCTCATCACGGCGCGCTTCATCGCGCGACGGAACATGACGCGCTTCTCGATCTGCTGCGCGATGCCCTCGGCAACGAGCTGCGCATCGAGTTCGGGCTTGCGGATCTCGGCGATGTTCAGGCGCACGTCGGCGACCGGCAGGTTCAGCATCTTGGCGGTCTCGGCCCGCAGCTTGTCGATGTCCTCGCCCTTCTTGCCGATGACGATGCCGGGACGCGCGGTCTGGATCGTGATGTTGACCTTCTTCGCGGCGCGCTCGATCTGGATGCGGCTGACCGAAGCCTCGGCAAGCCGCTTCTTCAGGAACTCGCGCACCTTGAAATCGGTGTGCACCAGCGCCGGAAACTGCTTCTTGTTCGCGTACCACTTGGACACCCAGTCACGGGTGATGCCCAGTCGTATGCCCAGCGGATTGACCTTCTGGCCCATCGGTTAGTCCTTCCTGCCGTCGCTGACCTGGACGGTGATGTGGCTGTTGCGCTTGACGATGCGGTTGCCGCGCCCCTTGGCGCGCGCCGCGAAACCCTTGCGGACGCGCGCGGCATCGATCTCGATGCGCGCGACCTTCAGTTCGTCGATGTCGGCCCCGAGGTTGTGCTCGGCATTGGCGATCGCCGATTCGAGCACCTTGAGCACCAGGTCGGCACCCTTTTTCGGCGTGAACTTGAGCATCGCGACGGCGCCGCCCACCGGGCGGCCGCGCACGAGGTCGGCCACCAGCCGGCATTTCTGCGGCGAGATGCGCGCGTTCGTCAGTTTTGCTGTGGCCTGCATGAATTACTCCGCGGTGGTCACTTTGCGATCGCCGCCGTGCGCCTTGAAGACGCGCGTCGGGGCGAACTCGCCGAGCTTGTGCCCGACCATGTTCTCGGTCATCAGCACCGGCATGTGCTGCTTGCCGTTGTGGATCGCGATCGTCAGTCCGACCATTTCGGGCACGACCATCGAGCGGCGCGACCACGTCTTGATCGGACGGCGATCGCTCTTGGCTGAGGCGGCCTGCACTTTCTTCGCGAGATGCAGGTCGACGAAAGGACCTTTCTTCAGGGAACGGGGCACGCTTACTTCCTCCGCTGCACGATCATGTTGCGCGTGCGCTTGTTGCGGCGCGTCTTCTTGCCCTTGGTCTGCAATCCCCACGGCGACACCGGGTGCGGGTTGCCCTGGCCGGGCTTGCCCTCGCCACCGCCGTGCGGGTGATCCACGGGATTCATCGCCACGCCGCGCACGGTCGGGCGAATGCCGCGCCAGCGCTTGGCGCCGGCCTTGCCGTAGGTGCGCAGGTTGTGTTCGTCATTGCCGACTTCACCGAGCGTCGCGCGGCAATCGATGTGCACCTTGCGCGTCTCGCCGGATTTCAGCCGGACCAGCGCATGCGTGCCTTCGCGCGACGCGTACTGCGCCGAGTTGCCGGCGCTGCGCGCCAGCTGGCCGCCGCGACCGGGCTTGAGCTCGATGTTGTGCACGAGCGAGCCGACCGGGATGTGCCGCAGCGCCATGCAGTTGCCGGGCTTGATCGGCGACTCGCTGCCCGAACGCACTTCGTCGCCATCCTTCAGGCCCTTCGGCGCGAGGATGTAGCGGCGCTCGCCGTCGGCGTACTTCACCAGCGCGATGTGCGCGGTGCGGTTCGGATCGTATTCGAGCCGCTCGACCACGCCCTTGATGCCGTCCTTGTCGCGACGGAAATCGATGATGCGGTACTTCTGGCGCGAACCGCCGCCGACGTGGCGCGTCGTAATGCGGCCGAAATGATTGCGCGCACCGGTCTTGTTCTGGTGCACGGTCAGTGACTCGAGCGGGCCGCCCTTGTGCAGGTGGCCGCGCGCGACACGCACGACGAAGCGCGCGCCGGGAGAAGTGGGTCTGAGCTTGATCAGTGCCATGACGTGCCTCAGGCCTTTCCTGCGGTTTCGTAGTCGATGCTCTGGCCTTCGGCCAGCCGCACATACGCTTTTTTCCAGTCTTGCGTGCGGCCGAGGTTGCGGCCGAAGCGGCGCGTCTTGCCCGGCTCGTTGACGACCTGCACGCCCGCGACCTTCACGTCGAACATCAGCTCGACGGCGGCGCGCACTTCCATGCGGGTCGCATCGCACAGCACGCGGAACGTGTACTGGTTGCGCAGCTGCAGGTTCTGCGAGGTCTTCTCGGTGACATGCGGCGCGAGCAGCACGTTCATGAGTCGCTCCTGCCCGGGCTTCGCCGCTTGCTTGTGAACCTTGTAGTTCATTGCAGGCGCTCCTCGATGAGTTTCACGGCGCCGACCGTGGCCAGCACCTTGTCGTGGGCCGCGAGGCTGACCGGATTGACCGAACCGACCGCCAGCACTTCGACGCCCGGCAGGTTGCGCGCGGCGAGGAACAGCTTCTCATCGATCGCCTCGACGATGATCAGCACGTTCTCGAGCGACAGCGACTTGAGGTGGCTGGCCAGCAGCTTCGTCTTCGGCGCTTCGAGTGCGATCGCGTTCGTGACCAGCAGGCGGTCTTGCCGCACCAGCTCGGAGAACATCGCGCGCAGCGCGCCGCGATACATCTTGCGGTTGACCTTCTGCGAAAAATCGCGCGGCCTGGCCGCGAACGTCACGCCGCCGCCGACCCAGATCGGGCTGCGGATCGAGCCGGCGCGCGCCGAGCCCGAGCCCTTCTGCGAGTGGGGCTTGCGACCGCCACCGCGCACTTCGGCGCGTGACTTCTGCGCCTTCGTGCCGGCGCGACCGGCCGCGCGGTAGGCGTTGACGACCTGGAACACCAGGGCCGGGTTGTAGTCGTGGCCGAATGCAGTGTCGGACACCTGCAAATCAGCCCCGCCGTTGGCAACTTTGAGCTTCATGGGTTCGACCTACTTTGCCGGCTTGGCCGCAGCGGGTTTGGCAGCGGCCACCTTGCTCGGCGCGATGCTCTTGCGGCGCGCGAGGCGCGCGGCCTTCACCGAGGGGCGCACGACGACCTGGCCACCCTTGGAGCCGGGCACGGCACCGCTGATCAGCAGCAGGTTGCGCTCGGCGTCGACGACGATGACCTTCAGGTTCTCGGTCGTGCGGCGCTTGACACCCATGTGGCCGGACATGCGCTTGCCCGGGAACACGCGGCCCGGCGTCTGGCGCTGGCCGATCGAACCGGGCACGCGGTGCGAGACCGAGTGGCCGTGCGAGGCGTAGCCGCCCGCGAAATTGTGGCGCTTCATGACGCCGGCATAGCCCTTGCCGATCGTCACGCCGGTGACGTCGACGAGCTGGCCCGCGCTGAAACGGTCGATCTTGAGTTCGGCGCCCGGCTGCAGGTCGGCGTCGTCCTTGCCGGCCAGCCGGAATTCGATGAGTTCGCGGCCCGGCGCGACATTGGCCTTGGCATAGTGCCCGGCCACGCCCTTTGACAGCAGCTGCGGGCGGCGGGCGCCGTAGGTGACCTGCACGGCGCGATAGCCATCGCGCTCTTCCGTGCGCACCTGCGTGACGCGGTTCGGGAGCAGTTCCACCACGGTCACCGGCACCGAATCACCGGCATCCGTGAACACGCGCGTCATGCCGCACTTGCGGCCGACCAGACCAATTGCCATCTGTCGTTCCTCAAATCACGGGACGCACGCTGCGATTGGCGTGCGTCGCACAAAAAATGGTGGCGTGACTACTGGAGGTCGACGGAGAAATTCCGCCGATGCTCTCGAGTGGTCTTGGCAGGCCCCCTGGAGCCGCCAACCTCGCCCGATGCCCGCTTATGGTCGCGGGTTTTGCCCGGGGTTTAGCCCGGCAGTCGAAAAGGCCGCCTAGTATAGCAGCGGAAAGGCTCCCGGCAACCCCGTCAAGCGGGTATTGCCGCCTGTTGATCGACTATTCGACCATCAATTCAGCTTGATCTGGACGTCGACGCCGGCCGGAAGCTCGAGGCGCATCAGCGCATCGACCGTCTTGTCGGTCGGGTTGACGATGTCCATCAGCCGCTTGTGGGTGCGCAGCTCGAACTGGTCGCGCGCGTCCTTGTCGGCATGCGGCGAAACCAGCAGCGTGAAGCGCTCCATCTTGGTCGGCAGCGGCACGGGCCCCCGCACGGTCGCGCCGGTGCGCCGCGCCGTGTCGACGATTTCCTTGGCGGAGTTGTCGATGAGCCGGTGGTCGAAGGCTTTGAGCCGGATACGGATATTTTGACTGGCCATAGTATTGATCCTGATTACTTGATTACCTTGGACACCACTCCGGCTCCAACCGTGCGGCCACCCTCGCGGATGGCGAAGCGCAGGCCTTCCTCCATCGCGATCGGTGCGATCAGCTCGACGTTCATCTTGATGTTGTCCCCCGGCATCACCATCTCGGTGT
>Ga0209023_10004724_pt1 | contig 15322 bp, 16 predicted proteins | sample LakOneMetagenome_FD_187468 | JGI IMG/M metagenome (GOLD analysis project Ga0209023, IMG submission 187468) | Freshwater and sediment microbial communities from Lake Erie, Canada (SPAdes) (version 2) | ecosystem: Environmental > Aquatic > Freshwater > Lentic | place: Lake Erie, Canada... | reverse complement strand
GCTCCGCTTCCGCCAGCAGGCGCTTGCCGAGCCCGGCGCCCTGCAGGTCGGGGCGGATCGAGAACATGCCGAAATAACCCGCACCGTCCTCGACGCTCACGTGTGCGCAGCCGAGCATGAGCGAGTCGCGTTCGGCGAGCAGCACGCGGCTGCCCCGCCGCGAAATGTCGCTGCGCAGCACCTCGGGATCGATGCGGTTGCCCTCGAGCAGGTCGGCCTCCGTGGTCCACCCGGCACGACTGGTGTCCCCGCGGTAGGCGGAAGTCACCAGCGCGACCAGGGCCGGGATGTCGGCTTCGACCGCGTCGCGGAAGCGGATGTCGCTCATGCCAGCAGTTTCCTCGCCTTGCGCAGCGCGGCCACGAACGCCTCGACTTCGGCATGCGTGTTGTAGAACGCGAACGAGGCTCGGCACGTCGCGGGTACGCCGTAGAACTGCATCAGCGGATGCGCGCAATGGTGGCCGGAGCGCACTGCCACGCCGTCGAGGTCGAGCAAGGTGGCGAGGTCGTGCGCATGCGCGCCCTCGACCAGGAAACTGACCACCGCCGCCTTGTCGGGCGAGTTGCCGATGATGCGCAGTCCATCGATGCCTCGCAGCTCTTCGGTCGCGTGGGACAGCAGTTCGGCTTCGCGTGCGGCGATGTTCGCCATCCCGATCGCGGACAGGTAATCCACCGCGGCACCGAGGCCGACGTGGCCTGCGATGTTCGGGGTCCCGGCCTCGAAGCGGTGCGGCGGGTCGTTGAATACGGTGCCGTCGAAGCGCACTTCCCTAATCATCTCGCCGCCGCCGAGGAAGGGCGGCATCGCCTCGAGGTGCTCGCGTCGCGCCCACAGCGCTCCGGTGCCGGTCGGGCCGCACATCTTGTGCCCGGTGAAGGCGTAGAAATCGCAGCCGATCGCGGCGATGTCCACCGGCATGTGCGGCATCGCCTGCGAGCCGTCGACCACGGTGGCGATGCCGCGCCGGCGCGCCTCGCGGCAGACCTCGCGCACCGGGTTGATGGTGCCGAGCACGTTGGATACATGCGCGACGCCGAGCAGCTTCACGTCCGGCGTCATCGCCGCGCGGAGCGCGTCGAGGTCGAGTGTGCCGTCATCGCGGATTTCCGCGACCTTGATCCCGGCGCCGGTGCGCTCGGCCACGAGCTGCCACGGCACGATGTTGGCGTGGTGCTCCATGCGCGTCAGCAGGATCGAATCGCCGGGGACGAGCCGCGGCAATGCCCACGAATACGCGACCAGGTTGATCGCGAACGTGGTGCCGCTGCAAAGCACCAGTTCCTCCGCGCGGACGTTCGCGAACGCCGCCAGCTTTCCGCGCGCGGCCTCGTAGGCGTCGGTCGCCTCGCTACCGAGCGCATGCACCGCGCGGCTGACGTTGGCATTGCGGTTGCGGTAGAAGTCGTCGACCGATTCGATCACCGACGCCGGCTTCTGCCCGGTATTCGCCGAATCGAGGTAGACCAGCGGCTTGCCGTGCACCTCGCGCCGAAGCAACGGGAAGTCGGCGCGAACCGCGCCCCAGTCGATGCTCACCCGTCGATCCTCGCCAGTGCGCGATCCAGTGCGGCATCGAGTTGCTCGCCCAGGACGCCCTCGTCGACGCCGGCGATGACCGCGCGGCAGAACGCGGCGGTGAGCAGGCGGCGCGCATCGGCTTCCCGCAGGCCGCGCGAGCGCAGGTAGAACAGCGCGTCCGGGTCGAGCTGGCCGACGGTGGCGCCGTGCGCGGCCTTGACCTCGTCGGCGTGGATCTCCAGCACGGGCTGGGTGTCGATTTCCGCGCCCTCCGACAGCAGCAGATTCTTGTTCGACAACGCGGCTTCGCTGCCGTCGGCGCCGGCGCGGATCGCGATGCCGCCGTGGAAGACCGCGCGAGAACGCCCGGCTCCGAGCCCGCGCCAGGTCAGCGAGCTGCCTGTATCGCGTGCGATATGCTCGATTCCGAGCCGGATATCGACGTGCCGGCGTCCGTCGGCGAACAGCACGCCGTCCGCGTGAAGGCGCGCGCCCTGGCCTTCGAGGCGCACGTTGAGCTCGTGTCGCGACAGGGCCGCGCCCAGCTCGAGGTCGATGCGCCGGTAACGAGAATCGCGCGCGAGCACGGCGTCCGTGCGCGCGAACAGGGTCGCGCCCGCGGCTTCATCCTGCAACCGGGCATGCCGCAACGTGCTGCCCGCAGCGAGGTGGACGTGCGCCAACGCGTTGCCGAGGCCGGCATGCGCGCCCAGCGCGAGATGGTGTTCGACCACCGTCGCGGATGCGCCGCGGCGCAACTCCACGAGATGCCGCGAATGCCAGGCGATGTCGCGGCCGGTCGGCGCTCCCGCGAACACCAGGTGGATCGGCGCCTCGACCCGCACGCCTTCGGCGATTCGAAGAACCGCGCCTTCCCGGGCCAGGGCGGCGTTGAGGCGCGCAAACACCTCGTCCGCGCGTTCGAAGCGACGTTCGAGGAAGTTCGATTCGCGCGCATCGCCGCGCATCGCCTGCGTCAACGGCCGCAGTTCGACGCCATCGGGGAGGTCGCTGGTGTCAGACACTTCCTGCGAAAACGCACCGTTGACGAACACCAGCCGCGGACCGGGGATGCCGGCGAGCAAGCCGGGATCGATCGCGACCGGTTCCGCCGCGTGCGCGAACGCGCGGCGCTCCAGCGCGCGCAGCGAAGTGTATTTCCAGCTTTCGGTGCGCGGTCCCGGCAGGCCGTCGCGCAAGGCGGCATCGAGCGCGGCGCGGCGCGTGCCGTCGCCCTCGAACCCCGAGGACAGCGAATCGAGCAGGGCACTCATGCCGAAGCCTTCGCCTCGGGCGCGACGCGATCCTTGATCCATGCGTAGCCGTGCGCCTCCAGTTCGAGCGCCAGTTCGGGGCCGCCGCTCTCGACGATGCGGCCGTCGGCGAGCACATGCACCACGTCCGGCCTGATGTAATCGAGCAGGCGCTGGTAGTGGGTGATCACCAGGAAGGCTCGCTCGGGCGAACGCAGCGCGTTCACGCCTTCGGCAACGGACTTGAGCGCGTCGATGTCGAGGCCGCTGTCGGTTTCATCCAGGATCGCCAGCCGGGGCTCGAGCACCGCGAGCTGGAAGATCTCGTTGCGCTTCTTCTCGCCGCCGGAAAACCCTTCGTTGACGCCGCGGTTGAGCAGGGTGTCCGGCAGGTGCAGGACCTTGATCTTCTCGCGCACCAGCTTCAGGAACTGCACGGAATCGAGTTCCGCCTGGCCGCGCGCCTTGCGTTGCGCGTTGAGCGCGCTGCGCAGGAAGTAGGTGTTGTTCACGCCGGGGATTTCGACTGGGTACTGGAATGCCAGGAACATGCCCGCGGCGGCGCGTTCCTCCGGTTCGAGTTCAAGCAGCGGCTTGCCGTCGAATTCGACGCTGCCCGCGGTGACTTCGTAGCCGTCGCGACCGGCGAGGATGTTGCCAAGCGTGGACTTGCCGGCGCCGTTCGGGCCCATGATCGCGTGCACTTCGCCGGGCTTCACTTCCAGCGAGAGGCCCTTGAGGATTTCGCGGCCGGCGATGCGGGCGTGGAGGTTGTCGATGCGGAGCATGGGATTCGGGATTGGGGATTGGGGATTCGGGATTCGTTGAAAAATCGTCAGCCGACGGCGCCTTCGAGCGAGACTTCCAGCAGTTTCTTCGCCTCGACCGCGAATTCCATCGGCAGTTCGCGGAACACCTGCTTGCAGAAGCCGTCGACGATCAGGCTGACCGCGTCTTCCGCGGAAATCCCGCGCGAACGGCAATAGAACAGCTGGTCGTCGCTGATCTTGGAGGTCGTGGCCTCGTGTTCCACCGTCGCATCGGGGCGCTTGACCTCGATGTAGGGGAAGGTGTGCGCGCCGCATTGCTTGCCGATCAGCAGCGAATCGCACTGGGTATGGTTGCGCGCGCCCTCCGCGCTGCGTTCCACCTTCACCAGCCCGCGATACGAATTCTGGCCGCGCCCCGCGCTGATGCCCTTGGACACGATCTTGGATTTCGTGCGCCTGCCGACGTGGATCATCTTGGTGCCGGTGTCGGCCTGCTGGCGGTGGTGGGTCAACGCGACCGAGTGGAATTCGCCGACGCTGTCGTCGCCGAGCAGCACGCAGCTCGGGTATTTCCAGGTGATCGCCGAACCGGTTTCCACCTGCGTCCACGTCACCTTGCTGCGCGCGCCGCGGCATTCGGCCCGCTTGGTCACGAAGTTGTAGATGCCGCCGACGCCGTTCTCGTCGCCGGGATACCAGTTCTGCACGGTCGAGTACTTGATCTCCGCGTCTTCCAGCGCGACCAGTTCCACCACCGCCGCGTGCAGCTGGTTCTCGTCGCGCATCGGCGCGGTGCAGCCTTCGAGGTAGCTGACGTGCGCCTTCTCCTCGCAAATGATCAGCGTGCGCTCGAACTGGCCGGTATGGCCGGCATTGATGCGGAAATAGGTGCTCAGTTCCATCGGACAGCGCACGCCCTTGGGAATGAACACGAAACTGCCGTCCGAGAACACCGCCGAATTGAGCGCGGCGAAGTAGTTGTCGCCGGTCGGAACGACCGTGCCGAGATACTTTTTCACCAGTTCCGGATGCTCGCGGATCGCCTCGCTCATCGAGCAGAACACGATGCCCTTCTCGGCCAGTTCCTTGCGGAAGGTGGTGCCGACCGACACCGAATCGAACACCGCGTCGACCGCGACGCCGGCGAGCTTGGCGCGCTCGTGCAACGGCACGCCGAGCTTGTCGTAGGTATCGAGCAACTCCTGCGGAACCTCGTCGAGCGAGGCGTATTTCGCCTTGGGCGCGGAGTAGTAGCTGATCGCCTGGAAATCGATCGGCGCGATCCGCAGCTTCGCCCAGTGCGGCACGGGCATGGTCAGCCAGTGGCGGTAGGCCGCGAGCCGCCATTCGGTCATCCACTCCGGCTCGTCCTTCTTCGCCGACAACGCGCGCACGACGCCTTCGTCCAGGCCCGGCGGCAGCGAATCGGATTCGATCTCGGTGACGAAGCCGGCGTCGTAGCGGCGGCCGAGTTGTTCGAGGATTTCAGCGTTTTCGACGGCCATGTCCGTATTCCTCACGCCGTCGCCAGCGTGGCAGGGATGGTGCGCGGCGCGCGCACGGGCGGCGCCAGCATTTCCGCGAGGGTCACCTTGCGCAGCGCGTCCGCGACTACGTCGTTGATCCGGCGCCAGTTGGCGCGTACGCCGCAGGAGCTTTCGATCCCGCAGGCGCCGGCATGTACGCTGCATTCGGTCATGCCGAGCGGGCCTTCCAGCGCCTCGACGATATCGACCAGGGTGATGCGCGCGGCGGGCCGCGCGAGGCGGTAACCGCCGCTCGCTCCGCGGAACGCTTCGACCAGCCTGGCCTGCGCCAGCGGCTTCAGCACCTTGGCCACGGTCGGCGCTTCGAGCCCTGCCTGTTCGGCGAGCCCCGCCGCGCTCAGCACTTCGCCCGGCCGCGCGGCCAGCACGGTCAGGACGAGGGTGGCGTAGTCGGTGAGCTTGGTGACGCGGAGCATGGCGGGGTAACCTCGAAACCGTACCGAAATTGTACGCTTTCGGCCCCAGTCGCTCAAATCACCGGGATCGCGGCCGTGGCCGGTCGCGCATGACAGCCGTCACCCGCGATGGCTGACGGCTGCACATGGTCGCCATCGGCCTCTTGCGGAGAATCGCCTCGTCCCTCCGGACCCAGGAACCCGCGATGAGCACCCAGACCCGCAGCCCGTTCGAGACCTCGTTGCATGCCGCCGCCAGCCAGCTGGTCGAACGCGCTTCCGCATTGCCGGCCGAAGCGGGCCGCCCGCAGGTGCTGCGCTGGCTGCTGGCGATCGGCGCGCTGTTCGTCGCCTGGCGCATGTGGCGCGGAGCGAAACCGTTCCTGTGGGCGCTGTTCGGGCTCTGGGCGATGCGCCACTTCCTCGGCGGTTGAAGCGCCTCAGGCGTCGCGCAGCACCAGCACCGCGCGCAGGCCGCGCGGTGCTCTCGGCAGCAATTGCAGTTCGCCATGGTGCTGGCGCGCGATCCGGTCGACGATCGCCAGCCCAAGTCCCGTCCCGCCGGCGCTCCCGTCGTGCACGAACGGCTGGCGTACGCGTTTCGCGGCATCGGCCGACAGACCGGGGCCCTGGTCCGAGACTTCGATCCGCCATGCATCGCCGTCCCGCCGCAGCGACAGCGAGAAGGCCGGTTCGCCATGGCGTTCGGCGTTGCCGATGAGGTTCTCGACGGCGCGGAGCAGGGCCATCGGGCGTCCACGCACCGATGCCTGCGGGGGGATGTCGGCTTCCCATTCCTGCGCGGCGGCGCCGAGCGCGTTGCGGCACGTGGCCGCGAGGTCGACGTCCTCCGCGGCCTCGTCGCGGCCGTCGCGCGCATAGGCGATGAACTGCGACAGGATGGCGTCGATCTCGCCGATGTCGCGCTCCATTCCGGCCCGCAATGCAGGATCGGTGCCCGGGAGCATTTCCAGCGCGAACTGCACCCGCGTGAGCGGCGTGCGCAGGTCGTGGGAAATGCCGGCCAGCATCAGCTGGCGCTCACCCGCGGCTTCGCGCACCTCGTTGCTCGCGCGCAACAGGACCGATTGCAGTTCCCGTACCTCGCGGGGCGCGCCCGCGGCAACGAGGCCGACCTGCTCGCCACGCACCAAGGCGGGCGCAGCCGCGGCAAGTTCCTTCAGCGGCTGCGCCAGCCGCCTCGCGAAATAGCCGGCCGCCACCCATACCAGCAGGACGCAGCCGGCGAGCAGGAGGACGGAGAAGCGACGTGCGCCGACGCGCGCGCCCTGCGCGAAGGCGACCCACAGCGGTTGCGAGGTATCGAGCTTCAACCAGAGCGCATCGCCGTGCACGCTGCGCCCGGTCACCACCTCGCGGTCGCCCAGGACCCGCCGGGCGCGGCTCTCGATCAGCGAGAACCAGGGCGAAGCATCCGGACCGTCGGCGACGGGGGGCGTGGTGCGCACTTCGAGGCCGTTCTTCCGCAACAGCTCCAGTGCCCGCGGGGTTGGCTGGCTGCGATCGAGGGCTTCGACCGATTCGGCGAACGCATCGATGCTGCGCAGCAACTGCACGGTAGGCGGGCGGCTGGTGAGTTCGCGTCCGAGCAGCACCACGAGCACGATGCTTCCCGCCAGCACGAGCCCGATCACCAGCACGAGCTGCGCGAAGACGCTTCTTGCCTGACGGCTCATGCGTCTTCTCCAGGAGGCACGTAGACGTAGCCGACGCCCCAGACCGTCTGCAGCATGCGGGGCTGCTTCGGATCGTCTTCCAGCAGCTTGCGCAGCCGCGCGATCGCGACGTCGATGCTGCGTTCAAGCGCATCGTGCCCGCGCCCGCGCGCGAGACTCATCAGCCGGTCGCGGCTCAGCGGCTGGCGCGGGTGGCGCAGCAGCACGGACAGGATCGCGAACTCCCCGCTGGTGATCCGCAAGGAATCCCCGTCGCGGCGCAGTTCGCGGCTGCCGAGGTGGAGCACGAAGCGCCCGAAACGGACTTCGCCGCCCTCGGGCTGCGGCGCGCCGGGCGCCGCCGGTGCGCTGCGGCGGAGGACGGCGCGCATCCGTGCCAGCAGTTCGCGCGGATTGACGGGCTTGGACAGGTAGTCGTCAGCGCCGATCTCGAGCCCCACGATGCGGTCGATCTCGTCGCCCTTCGCCGTGAGCATCACCACCGGCGTCGCATCGCCCTGGCCGCGCAGGCGGCGGCAGATGTCGAGGCCGCTTTCGCCCGGCAGCATGAGGTCCAGCACGATCAGGTCGAAATGCCCGCGGTCCAGCGCCTGCTGCATCTGCATGCCGTCGCCCACGCCCTTTACCGTGAAACCCTGCGACTCGAGGTAACGCTGCAGCAGTTCGCGCAGCCGCGGGTCGTCGTCGACCAGCAGGATGGAGGGGAGGGCGGCATCGTTTCCCATTCCGGCACACTATCGCGACAGCGGTCGCTCCTGCACGACGGGACCCTGCCCGCGCCATCGGGGGATTTGTAAGCGGATATTTCGCGGATCGCGAACAGACGCATCTGCTCGCGTGCGAGCCGGTGACGTATAGGCGTCGTACATCCGGCCGGCGCAAAGTAGGGCGGGTCGCCGCACCCTCCCCCCGGCGGCTTCCTGTCCCACTTCGAGGTACACCCCATGCAGAACACCAAGACGAAGAACACGGTGCTGATCGCCGCGGTCCTGCTCGCCTGCGGCACGATCGCAAGCCTGGATGCCGGTGCCCGCGAGCGCTCGCGCAGCGTCCAGCGCAGCGCCCACCAGGGCAGCGTGTCGGTCAATCGCGAGAATGCCCGCTTCCAGGGCGAACGCCAGCGCGACTGGCAACGCGACGGCCAGGGCAACGCCAGCATGACCCGCAGCGGCAGCATCACCGGTGCGAACGGCGGCACGGCCGAACGCCAGGGCAGCATCGTGCGCAATGCCGACGGCAGCCTGACCCACGAGGCCAGCGGTTCGGCGACCAATGCCAATGGCGGCACCCTGCAAACCAGCGGGAGCTTCACCCGCGATGCCGACGGCAACGTCACCGGCAGCCGCGATACCACCGCCACCAACAAGAACGGCGGCAGCTACGAGGGCTCCACCAGCTGGAGCGATGGCCAGTTGACCCATACCGGGACCTGCACCAATTCCTCCGGCGCGGCGGTCGATTGCCCCAGCAGGTCGGACAGCGGCCAGTAATCGAAGCAGCGGATCCACGATCCACACGACGAGGGCGCCAGCGATGGCGCCCTCGTTTGTCGCGGGGCTGGAGTACGCCGCGCCCGCTTCAACCCGACGCGGGCGTGGCGGCGTTCTCCGCCGCTGCCGGCGGCAGCACCAACTGCATGTAGGGCAGCGGTGGCCGCTGGCCCGGCGGCAGGTAATCGGGCGCCTTCGCACCGGCAGGGCCGAGCGAACGCACGAAGCGGTACACGGCGCGGCGGTCGCCTTCGGTCATCGCGCGGACGTTGTAGTCGGGCATGATCGGGCGCGTGTGCAATTCGGCCGAATGCTGGAGCCAGGTCGCCTCGTCCATGTCGGCTAACTTGAGCCGCAGGTTGGCGGCATAGGTCGTGCCCCAGGGGCCGCTGTAGCCGAGGGGCGAACCGACCAGCCACGCCTGCTTCGGAATGTCGCCGCCTTTCTCGGCGTACCCGGGCGTGTGGCAGTCGTTGCATCCAGCGATGCGGACGAGGTATTCGCCGCGCGCGACGAGTTCGGCATCGCCGGCGGCGGCGATCGACGCGGCGGCGCGGGTATCGGCATGGGCGCCGGAGTCGGCGGAGCAGGCGGCCAGCCCGAGGCAGGCGGCGAGCGGCAGGAGGAAGGACGCAGCGTGTCGCATGATCGCATCGATTGGGGAGATGCCCTGTACACGGCGCCAGGGGCGCGGGCCGGCCATGCGATGACGCATGCCATGGCATGGGTCACAATGACTTCTCACATCCCGCAGGCGAAAGCGATGCCGAAGTCGAAGTCCAGTCCCAAGAAAATCGAAGCCCGTCTGTCCCCGATCCATGGCAATGGCGTGTTCGCCACCGAAGCGATCAAGAAGGGCGAGCGCATCGTGCGCTACAAGGGCAAGCTCCGCAGCCATGCGGAAGTGGACGAAGAGTACGGCGACGAGGACGAGAACGGCCACACGTTCCTTTTCACGCTGAACGACGACTACGTCATCGACGCCAACGTGAACGGCAATGTCGCGCGCTGGATCAACCACAGCTGCAAGCCCAACTGCGAATCGGAGATCGAGGAAAACCCGAAGGGCAAGCGGCACAAGGACAAGGTCTTCATCCACGCCCTGCGCGACATCAAGCCGGGCGAGGAACTGACGTACAACTACGGGATCGTGCTCGACGAGCCGCATACCGCCAAGGTGAAGAAGCTCTGGGCCTGCAAGTGCGGGGCCAGGAACTGCACGGGGACGATGCTGCAGCCCAAGCGCTGAGCCCGGGCGCGCGCCCCTGTCGTTGGTTTGCATGACTTGTGCCAGTCGGCCTTGGCCGCGGCGGCCGCTAGCGTGCGCATCGTCGGGGCCCTTATCCCGCGGTCATCCTGCATGCGCATCGCGAGAATCGGCATCGCCCTGCTGTCGCTGACGTCCACGCCCGCGTGGGCGGTCGACATCGATGGCCGCATCGATCCCGACGAATGGCGCGGGGCCCGGCACGTCACCGATTTCCGGCAGGTGCAGCCGCTGACGCGGGCGCCCGGCTCGCAGCCGACCGAAGGCTGGATCCTGGCCACGCCGGAAGGCCTCGCGGTCGCGATCCACGGCACCCAGCCGCCCGAGATCCCGCGCACCCGCCAGAGCGCGCAGCGCGACGTCGGCGCGCAGGCCGACCGCGTGAACCTCTATGTCGATTTCGACGGCGAGGGCCGCACGGGCTACAACTTCACGGTGTTGCTGTCGGACAGCATCATCGACGCCACGATCACCAACGAAAACCGGTTCGCCACGGACTGGGACGGCAACTGGCAGCACGCCGTTTCGGAAGACGCGGAAGGCTGGTCCGCCGAGATCCTCATCCCGTGGTACATCGCGCCGATGCGGGTCGGCAGCGGGGGCAAGCGCACCATCGGCATCGAGCTGGACCGCGTGATCGGCGCCACCGGCGAACGCACGGCCTGGCCGGCGGTGTCGTTCCAGGAGCAGCGCTTCCTGTCGTTGCTGGCCAAGGTCGAAATCCCCGAATACGGCCAGTCGCTGCTCGCGCTGACGCCCTATGTGTCGGACCTGTACGACGCCATCGACGGCCGTTCGCGCTTCGATGGCGGGCTGGACCTGTTCTGGAAGCCGAACAGCCGCTTCCAGTTGAGCGCGACGCTGAACCCCGATTTCGGCCAGGTGGAGAGCGACGAACTGGTCGTGAACTTCGGCGCCACCGAAACCTTCTTCAGCGACAAGCGCCCCTTCTTCACGGAGAACCAGGCGTTCTTCGACGTCCCGTTCGGGTCGCTCAACAGCAACAGCCGCCTGCTGTACACCCGGCGCGTCGGGGGAACCACCGACGACTTCGCCGGCTCCGGCGACGTGACCGCGGCGGTGAAGGTCAACGGCAGCGCCGGGGGCGTCAACTACGGCGTCTTCGCAGCCACCGAGGCGGATGCCGTCGGGCGCGACTTCTACGCGCTGCGAGCGACCCGGGATTTCGCGACCCAGGGCATCGGCGTGATGGCCACCCGGGTGTGGCATCCGTTCCTCGACCGCGAGGCGGACGTGTTCGAGTTCGACCATCGCTGGACGCCGAACCCGAAGCTGTCCGTGCGCACGACCGTGGTCGGCAGCGACATCGAGCAGGCCGGCGACGCCACCCGCGACAGCGGCGGCCAGGTGCTGGTCGACTACGACCACGGCAATGGCTGGCGCCAGCAAGGGTACGTGTTGCACCTGGGCGACGGCCTGCAGCTCAACGACTTCGGCTACCTCGAGCGCAACGACTACAACTACCTGCGCTACCAGGTCGGGCACCGCGTGACGGACCTGCCGCCGGGTTCGGCCTATTCGGCGCGCGACTGGCGCTACGCGGTCTCGCGCCGCAGCAGCGACCACGGCGTGCACATCGCCGATGCGTTTTCGGTCGACATGTTCAACGACCTGCGCAATGGCGGGAGTTCCTGGTTCGGGATCGCCGGCTTCGGCCCGGGCCACGACGACCTCGTGACGCGCGGCAACGGCGTGGTCGACGTGCCCGCGAAGGTCTACCTCAACTACGAGCACTTCCGTCCGCGCAAGGGCCGCTGGTCGTTCTACGGCAACGCCCAGTACGCGGCGGAGGGGCTGGGCGGGCTGGGACGCGGAGCGATCGCCTTCGACCTGAACCCGACCTATTTCGTCAACGACAACCTGAGCTTCCAGGCCGAGTTGTTCGCCCGCCACAACCCCGACTGGCTGCTGTGGTGCCCGGTCGGCGGCGGTCCGTGCGCGGGGCAGGGTGGACGCGACCTGCTCGGCAGCTACCGCGCGAACCTGCTGCAGCTCAACGCCGGCATGCAGTGGATCATCAGCGCGAAGCAGGAACTGCGGATCAAGATGGAAACCATCGCGCTCGACGCGCATGCGGTGCAGGGCTGGCAACTGGCGGCCAACGGCGAACCGCAACGCGTGGCGGACGGGCTCGACGACTTCAGCCTGCGCAACCTCGGCTTCCAGATCCGCTATCGCTACGAACTCGCGCCGCTGTCCAACCTCTACATCGCCTACGTGCGCGGCGGCTTCGGTTTCCGCGACGAAGGACAGGACGTTGGCGGGCTGCTGGGGGATGCGTTCTCGCTGCGCGACGACGAACAGCTGTTCGTCAAGCTCAGTTACCGTTTCGAGCTGTAGCGCATCACAGGTCGTCCTCGCCGGGGAAACCCGCCGAGACCTCGCCGACGATGGCGATCGCGCCGAGTTTCGGATAATGCCGGTCGTCGCTGGAGAATTCGCCCTCGCCGATCGGATACGCGTGGTCGGGCGCGTCCTCGAGGTGGTTGAGGCGGATGCCGAGGAAGATCGCATCCTTTCCCTGCGCCGGCTGCAGCGCCCCGCCGCGCCAGTCGGTGATGGTGCCGCCGTAATCCCAGTCGAAGCCGTAGAAGCGGATCGGCTTGCCGTTGAGGGCGACGAGTTCCGACAGCGGCATGCCCACGCGGACCCCGCTCGCGAGACGCCAGCGCGACGACGCGTCCACGACGCGCACCAGTTGCAGGCCGGACAACTTGTCCTCGTCCTGGAAATACACGTAGGCGCGCCGCGCCGGATCGTCGGGGAACAGGATCGCTCCGCGCGAGGTTTCGCCTTCGGCTCCGGGCACGTCGCCGATGCGTACGTTGTCCTTCCCGAATCGGCTTTCCAGCTGCGCGATGCCGGTATCCGGCGCGAACTCACCGGGCAGCACGTAGGTCGCGGTGGCGGGCAGCGCATCGTTCGCGACGGCGACCGACCCCGGCGTCGGCGGCGATCCGGGCGATGGCGTCGCTGCGGGTGGCAGCGTCGCTGCCGACGGCAGGGGAGTCGCATCGGCCGCGGCAGGCTGCGGTCGCTGGCCGCATGCGCAGAGGGCGAGCGGCAACAACCAGGCGGCGCGGACCGAGGTCACGGCGTGGTTTCCCGCAGGCGGGCGGAGTCGATGCGCCACGCGCGCTGCTCGGCGCTGGCGCCGTCGACCACGGTGCGATGCAGGACGTAGGTCCCGGCATAGCGATGCCGGCTGCCGTCGGCGTGGGTCGCGGTGACGGTCACCGGTATCTCGATGTAGCGCTGGCCGGCGCCCGCGTCTTCTTCGCCGGGCTTGCCCACGTCCACGCCCACGCCGGTGGTGTCGGCGAACCCGTCCGCGAACTGCTGCGGACTTTGCCGGCTCGCCGTGCCATTCCCCGACCACAGCCGGTAGGCCCTGCCGTAATCGCGCGCGTCGATCGCGGCGTAATAATCGCGCAGCAACTGCACGGCATCGCCGGGGGCGGGGCCATCTGCGTCGCCCGAGGTCGACGGGGCCGCCGGATTCTGCTCGCCCACGGCGATGCCCTGCGTCGCGTCCGGCGCAGGTGGGGCGTCGGTCGCGACCGCGATGCTCGCAGGCCCCGCAGGGGCGGGCGTGCCGACCTGGCCCGGACCGGGCGTCGCCGGCATGCCGGTGACCGATCCCCGGTCGGCCTCGGGCGCGGGCAGGGTCTCCGCGTCCCGTTGCGCGGCCTGCTGCTCGTGCCCGCACGCGGCGAGCGCGAAGACGAGCGCGGATGCGATGGCGAATGGCGTTCGCTTCATGTCATTGCCCCAGGTGCACGACGACCTGTCCGCCGTCGATGGTGGTGGAATCGATGCGCCGCGCACCGATGCGTTCGACCAGGCTGTTGTCGAACTGGTACACCGGCTCGTTGCGCGCGTAATCGTCCAGCCAGCGATTGACCAGCTCGCGCCCGGTCGCGTTCATGGCCCCGCCGAGACCGGGGAAGTCGGCCGATTCCAGCGTCGGCTGGTCGAGGTGCAGGCCGTGCGTGCCGGCATCGAAGCGCAATCCGCTGGCGATCGCCATGTGCCCGGACGGACTCGCTTCGCGTCCCATCGTGCCGACGCCCACGTCGAAGTCCAGGCGCAGGCGATGGCTGCCGGAGGGAATGGCGAGGCGCGGGTTGACGATGCGCAGCGTGACCAGGCCATCGAGCTTCTTGTAATCGCGCGGGAAGCGGCGGTCGAGCTGCGCCTGCAACTGCGGCGCGGTGAAGGCCAGCTGGTTTCCCAGCACCGCCGCGATCGCGCCGAGGCTGGAACACGCGGCCAGCAGCGATGCGGCGCCGGCGAGCACGATGCAGGCGAGGGCGGATCCGCGGAACAGGAAGTTGCGGCGCATGGCAGGGCTCCCGATGGCGTGCGCGCCACCTTGCCGCGCAACGGATGAACGCGGGGTCACGGCGGCCGGAGGGTCGTCAAAGCGTCCTGCGCGCGGGATTCAGCCATGCCAGCAGCACGCCGAGCAGCAGCATCGCGACCGTGCTGCAGATCATCTGCTTGTGCACCAGCCCGGCCGGCAAGGGTTGCACCGCGTAGTAGATCAGGTAGCCGGGGATGGTTGACATCACCGCCACCGCCGCGCCGAAGCGCAGCCCCTGCCCCAGGACCGATCGTCCCGGCTGGACACCCTTGCGATAGAGCCACGTCAGGCCGAAGCCGATCAGCGCGTGCGCGGCGAGCATGTACGGCATGTACGCATTCGCGTCGGCCGGCGCGCGGTAGATGCCCGACGGCACCAGCGCGGCGTAGTCGACCTGCAGCAGCACGCCGTGCACGAGGAAATCGAGCAGCAGCGCGGCGACGGACACGACGATGCCGCAGATCCAGAAGCGCTTGTCCATGGTCCCCTCCGAATGGCGGGACGATGCTAGCGCGGTCGCGCCCGCAATGCGACGTGGATGAAAAAGGCCGGATTCCTCGCGGAATCCGGCCTCCATGGTCACGAAGTTGACGCTGCGATCAGGCGGCGGCGTCCTTCAGCTTCTTCAGCGGGCGCACCTTGACCTTGACCGAAGCCGGCTTGGCGGCGAACCACTGCTCTTCCTTGGTGAAGGGGTTGATGCCCTTGCGCTTCGGCTTGGCCGGGACGTTGACAGCGGTGATCTTCATCAGGCCCGGCAAGGTGAAGCTGCCCGCGCCCTTCTTGCTGACGGAACCGGAAATCGCACCTTCGAGGCCGGCGAGCACCGCACGCACGTCGCGCGGGGCCACGCCGCTGGCGTCGGAGATGTGCGCAACCAGGCCGGCGCGGTTGAGCGCGGTCTTGATCGCCTTCGGAGCGGCGGGCTTCGCGGCGGACTTGGCCGCGGACTTCTTCTTGGCAGCGACTTTCTTCTTTGCCATGTGCGTGTG
>Ga0209023_10004723_pt1 | contig 15322 bp, 15 predicted proteins | sample LakOneMetagenome_FD_187468 | JGI IMG/M metagenome (GOLD analysis project Ga0209023, IMG submission 187468) | Freshwater and sediment microbial communities from Lake Erie, Canada (SPAdes) (version 2) | ecosystem: Environmental > Aquatic > Freshwater > Lentic | place: Lake Erie, Canada... | reverse complement strand
CCTCACGGCGGTCGACGGGGCGGTAGTCGGCCACGGCGGCGCACATGATGAGCACATCCGCGTCAGCGAACTCGCCCACACAGGCGTCGCGCATTTCGGCGGCGGTCGGTGCATCCACGTAACGGATGCCGGGCTCGCGCGGCAGGTCGACATTCGCCTGCACCACCACGACATCCGCACCCCGATCGCGTGCGGCAGCGGCAAGGGCCCAGCCCATGCGGCCGCTCGACCGGTTGCCCACATACCGCACGGCGTCGATGGGCTCGCGGGTGCCGCCGGCCGAGATGAGTACCCGGCACCCGGCCAGATCACCGTCGGCGCGTCCCGCCAACACCGACTCCACGGCGTTGACGATGACCGATGGCTCGGCAAGGCGACCCGGTCCCACGGCGCCATCGGCAAGCAGCCCGCTCTCGGGCTCGACGATATGCGCACCGAACGCCCGCAGGCGATCGATGTTGGCCTGTGTGGCCGGGTGCAGCCACATGGAGGTGTTCATGGCCGGCGCGACCACGACGGGGCCGCGGAACGCCAGGTAGCAGGAGGTGAGGAGGTTGGATGCCATGCCCGATGCCATCTGGGCGATGGTGTTGGCCGACGCCGGGGCGACCAGCATCAGGTCCTTGCCGTCGTTGACGTCCAGGTGGTGATACCCGGGCTGGTCGGCATCGCCGAACATGCTGGTGCCCACCTCGCGCTGCGACAGCGCGGCGAACGATGCGGAGCCCACGAAGCGCTCGGCCGTGTGGGTCATCACCACGCTCACGCCGTGCCCCTGACGCTGGAGCATGCGAAGCACATCAAGCGACTTGTAGGCGGCGATGCCGCCGGTCACACCCATGAGGATCTCAGCCATGGACGGGACGGTATCGCGGCATCGATTCGCGCGCGACCACCTGGCGTTGCACGCCGTTTCAGCCCGTGGTGGCGGCCTCGATCACCGCGACCAACTGCGCGGTTGCACGATCGGCGTCGTCGTTGAGGATGACGTGGTCAAACTCCGACTCCGCGGCCAGTTCGCTGCGCGCCACCTCAAGACGCGCCTCGATCTCCTCTTCCGCATCGGTCGCGCGGGCACGCAGGCGCCGCGCCAGTTCGTCGATGGATGGCGGCGCGATGAAGATGGACACCGACTCCGGCCGGACCCGACGCACGTTCCGCGCACCCTGCAACTCGATCTCGAGGATGACCGACCTGCCGCCATCCATGATGCGATCGAGTTCGCTGTTGAGCGTGCCATATCGGTTGCCGGCGAATTCCGCGTGCTCCAGAAACGCCCGCTCATCGACGAGGCGCGCGAACTCGGCGCGACTCATGAAGTGGTACTCGCGGCCATCGACCTCGCCCGGCCGCTTTGCGCGAGTGGTGCATGACACCGCGACCGCCAGCGCCGGCACGCGTGCCAGAACGCCCCGGATGAGGGTTCCCTTCCCCGCACCCGATGGGCCGGAGATGACGAAGACCCGGGGGGTGCCTATCGGGCCTTGAGCAGCTCGACCAGCTCCTGGCGCTGCCGTTCGGACAAACCACCGAGCGTCTTGCCCTGGGAGATGCGGCACTGGTTGAGCAGACGGGTGGCCTTGACCTTCCCGTACTTCGGCGCGGCCACGATCATGTCGAAGACCTTCGCGGTAAGTACGAACTCGGGCGGACGGTCGATGAGGTCGTACACGGCGAGCTCACCTGACTTCAGCTGCTTCTTGAGATCCGCGCGCTGCGAGCGGATCTCATTGGCACGTCGCAGCGCATCCATTCGCTGGTCGAGCGAGCGCTGCGGCGTGGAAGCCATCTTCGGAGGAGTCGCCATCGGGAGCGATCGTACCCACGGGGCACCGCTCGTGGCAACCCGGCGCCCGCAGAGATATTTCTGGAGGAATTCCGCAACGAGCAGGCAGGTGACGCCGTGTCAGTCCCCAGGGGTCATGCCGGGGCCAGATCCTGCAGGGCCACCGGTGGCACCTTCGCAGGGTCGACACCGAGCGATTGGGCCGCAGCCTCGGCCGCTTCGATGGTGGTGATGCACGGCACACCTGCCCGCACGGCCGCGCGACGGATGATGGCCCCGTCGGCGCGATCGCCCCGCCCGCTTGGCGTACACACCACCATCGCAACCTCGCCACCGAGGATGAGGTCCGCGACGTGCGGGGGACCATCGGCCACCTTGTTGACCTCGCGCACCGGCAGGCCCGCATCGGCCACAATGCGCGCGCTGCCGCCCGTGGCGACGATGTCGAAGCCCGCGTCGATGATTGCCCGTGCCAAGTCGGCGAGGCGCGGCTTGTCCTCATCGCGCACGGACAGGAAGACGGTGCCGCTGCGGGGCAGCGCCTGCCGGGCCCCGCGCTGCGCCTTGGCAAATGCCTCGGTGAAGGTGGCACCGATGCCCATGACCTCACCCGTCGACCGCATCTCCGGGCCAAGCACGGGATCGGCCCATGGGAAGCGCGAGAACGGAAGGACGGCTTCCTTCACGGCCACGTGCGACATGAGGTCCGATGCCGGCAGGTCGAGGTCGGCGATGGACGCACCCAGCATGAGCTTCACGGCGTATCCCACCACCGGAATGCCGCGGGCCTTGGCCACGAAGGGCACCGTGCGCGATGCGCGCGGATTGGCTTCGATCACGTATGCGGTGCCATCGCGCAGCGCGAACTGCACGTTGAGCAGCCCCTTCACATCGATCGCCTCGGCCAGCATGGTGGCCTGACGCTTGACGTCGGCGACGGCATCGGCGCCGATACCCTGGGGCGGCAGCACACAGGCGGAGTCACCGGAGTGCACACCGGCTTCCTCCACGTGCTCCATCACCCCGGCAATCCAGGTGTTGTCGCCGTCGCAGAGGGCATCCACGTCAATCTCCGTCGCACCCGCGAGGAAGCGGTCGACCATCACGAGGCCCTGCGGCTTCTCCTTCACCATCCACGCCTTGAGCTCGTCGGGGCCCGACACAATGGCCATGGCCCGGCCACCCAGCACGTACGACGGGCGCACCAGCGCCGGGTAGCCCACCTGCTCGGCAGCGGCCAGCAGATCGGCCTCGCCCTCGGCCATGGCCCACGGCGGCGCCTTCAGACCCAGGTCGCCCAGCAGGGCGCCGAACCGGCCGCGGTCCTCCGCCATGTCGATGGCCTCGGGCGAGGTGCCGAGCACATTGACCCCTGCGGCCTTCAGTGGCGCGGCAAGCCGGAGCGGCGTCTGGCCGCCCAGCTGGGCGATGACGCCCATGGGCTTCTCGGCCTCGCAGATGTCGAGCACCGCGTCGAGCGTGACCGGCTCCATGTACAGGCGGTCACTGATGCCGTGGTCGGTGGAGACCGTCTCGGGGTTGCAGTTGACCATGATGGCCGCGTAGCCCATCTCCTGGGCGGTCATGGCCGCGTGCACGCAGCAGTAGTCGAACTCAATGCCCTGGCCGATGCGGTTGGGGCCGGACCCCAGCACCACCACCGACGGGCGGTCAAGCGGCGGGGCCTCGGTCTCCGTGCCGTAGGTGGCGTAGTAGTACGGCGTGAGCGCGGCGAACTCTGCGGCGCAGGTATCGACAGCGCGGTACGACGGGCGCACGCCCGCGGCGCGGCGCCGGGCGCCCACCTCTGCCTCGGTCTCACCGATTGCAAGGCCGATGTCACGGTCGGTCAGCCCGCTGCGCCGGGCCTGCATGAGCGCAGCACCGTCCGGGTTGTCGCCAAGCGCATCGCCGGCGGTCGCGAACGCGACGATCTCATTGGTGAACCAGCGGTGCACGCCGGTTGCACCGTGCAGATCCTCTGCACTCGCACCGTTGCGGGCTGCCCACACCATGAGGTCGAAGCGATCCCACGACGGCTTCTGCAGGCGAAGAAGCGCCTCCGCCACGGATTCGGGCTCATCCATGCGGGCGTCAAGCTCTCGGGCCGAGAGTGCCTTGCCGAAGGCCTCGGCGAAGGTGCGGCCCAGTGACAGCACCTCCCCCACGCTCTGCATGTAGGTGGACAGCGGCACGCGGTCCTCGGTGAGCTTCTCAAACGCAAAGCGCGGCACCTTGAGGGCCACGTAGTCGAGCGTGGGCTCGAACGACGCCGGGGTGACCTTGGTGATGTCGTTGGGCAGCTCGTCCAGCGTGTAACCGATTGCGAGACGCGCGGCGATGCGCGCGATAGGGAATCCCGTCGCCTTGGAGGCGAGCGCCGACGATCGTGACACCCGCGGGTTCATCTCGATCACCACCATGTCGCCCGTGGCGCGGTTGAGCGCGAACTGCACGTTGGCGCCACCGGTCTCCACACCCACGGCGCGCACCACCTGAATGGCGGCGTCGCGCAGCAGCTGCTGCTCGTGGTCATCCAGGGTCATGGCCGGCGCGACGGTGACCGAGTCACCGGTGTGCACACCCATGGGGTCGAGGTTCTCGATGGTGCAGACGATCACGGCGTTGTCGTTGCGGTCGCGCACCACCTCGAGCTCGATCTCGTCCCAGCCGGTGACCGATCGCTCCATCAGCACCTGTGAGATGGGGCTCGCGGCAAGCGCGTTGACCACCACCGCGTCGAGGTCATCCGGGGTGAGGGCCACGCCGCCGCCCTCACCGCCGAGGGTGAAGGCCGGGCGCAGGATGATGGGGTAGCCGAGGGTCTCCGCGGCAGCGTGCGCCTCGTCGAGGGTGGTGGCGATGACGCTCTCCAGCACCGGCACGCCCACTTCGCGCATGCGCTGCTTGAACAGATCGCGGTCCTCCGCCGTGCGGATGACCTGCACGTCGGCACCGATCAACTCGACGCCGTACTTGTCGAGCACGCCCGCCTCGGACAGGTCGATGGCCAGGTTGAGCGCCGTCTGCCCGCCCAGCGTGGGCAGGATGGCATCGGGCTTCTCGATGGCGATGATCTGCTCGAGGGCATCGACGTCGAGTGGCTCCACGTAGGTGCGGTCCGCAATACCCGGGTCGGTCATGATCGTCGCGGGGTTCGAGTTGACCAGCACGATGCGGTAGCCCTCGTCCTTGAGCGCACGGCATCCCTGCGTGCCCGAGTAGTCGAACTCGCCGGCCTGCCCGATGACGATGGGGCCACTGCCCAGCACGAGAATGGTGTTGAGGTCGTCACGGCGCGGCATCAGCCACCCACCCGATCGCGGAAGGTCTGGAAGAGGTATGCGGCGTCGTGCGGCCCCGGACGCGCCTCGGGGTGGTACTGCACCGATGCCGCGAGCAGCTCAGGGGCCTCAAGCCCCTCAACGGAACCGTCGAACAGGCTGGTGCGGGTCACACGAACGCCATCGGGCAGTGAGGCCTCCGACACGGCGTACCCGTGGTTCTGCACGGTGATCTCCACCACGCCGTCCTCGCGACGCTGCACCGGGTGATTTGCACCACGGTGGCCGAAGGGCAGCTTCTCGGTCGTCAGCCCGAGCGCATGGGCCAGCAACTGATGGCCGAGGCAGATGCCGAACAGCGGCACCTGGCCGAGCACGCCCGTGATGGTGTCGATGACCGGCGTGACGGCCGCCGGGTCGCCGGGGCCATTGGAGATGAACACACCGTCGGGACCCATGGCCAGCACCTCGGCGGCGGTGATGCCGGCGGGCACCACCTCAACGCGCATTCCCGCGTCGGCAAGCCCGTTGAGGATCCCCTCTTTCATGCCGCAGTCAACGGCCACGATGCGCGGGCCGTCGTCACCGCGCGTGCGGCGCTCGCCGGCAGCCGCACTCGCAAGGTCGCGCCCGTCGAGCGATGGGTGCTCACGCACCATCGCGAGCAGTTCCTCGGCGCCCTTCTCGGTGCTCACGCCGCCGCGCATGGCGCCGTTGTCACGCAGGTGCCGCACAAGGCGCCGGGTGTCGGCATCCTCAACCGCCACCACGCCCTGATCGCGCAGCCAGGTGCGGAACCCCACGGGGCCCGACACGCCCGGCGAGTCGGCGATGCGCGTGGCGATGACCGCACCCGGCCACACGCGGTCGCTCTCCAGGCAGTGGTCGCCCGTGCCGTAGTTGCCGATCATGGGCGCGCTGAAGGTGAGGATCTGCCCCAGGTACGACGGGTCGGTCACCGCCTCCTGATATCCATTCATGCCGGTGGTGAACACCATCTCACCGAGGGCCGTGCCCTCAGCGCCGACGGACCGGGCCGGCAGCACCAGCCCGTCTTCAAGAACGATGACCGCGCTCACTTGACCAGCGCCGAGATCGCCTTGAACTCGGGTCCGCCTGCCTGCCCGAGCATCTCGAACAGCACCATCTCGGCCGATGTGACATACGCACCGGCCTGTGCCGCCTTGTCGAGACCCGCCTGACGGTTGCCGGCGGTGCGGCTGCTCACGGCGTCAGCAGGCACATGCACGAACGCGCCACGCGACCTGAGGTCGTGCACCGTCTGGTTCACGCACACATGGGCCTCCACACCGCACACCACCCAGGTGTTGCAGCGCGCGGCGTCGTAGGCCTCCTCAAACGCCTCCACCCCACATGCGCTGAAGCGCGTCTTCTCGATCACCGGGGTGCCGTCGGGCAGGCGGTCGGCCACCGCAGCCACGGTGTGCTGCAGCCCCTTGGGGTACTGCTCGGTGACGATGACCGGGCGGTCCATCACCCCGAACGCCTCGGCCAGCAGGCCGCAGTTGGCCACCACATCCTCGAAGCCATCGATGACGGGTGCGAAGGCATCCTGCAGATCGATGATGATGAGGCCGGTGTCCTCGCGCGTTGCGAGTGCGGGGTGACGATTGCTCATGCGTTCCTCCGGTAGACGTCCTGGCCCCCGGCGAGGGTCATGACGACCCGGCCGGTGAGCGGCATACCGACGAACGCGGCATTGGTTGACTTGCTGGCATACGGGCGCTCGCCAACGACATCGGTGGCGGCCAGATCGACCACCGCGAGGTTCGCGGGTGCCCCATCGGCAAGCGTGGGGACCGGCAGCCCGAAGATGCGGGCCGGGTTGGTGCTCATGCGCAGGATGAGATCGGCCAGATCCATGCGGCCGCCGAGCACGAGCTCGGTGTGGCACGCGGCAAAGGCCGTCTCGAGTCCGATCACCCCGAAGGGCGCGGCGGCAAACGGGTTTTCCTTCTCATCGCCCGGGTGCGGCGCGTGATCGGTGGCGATGCAGTCGATGGTGCCGTCGATGAGCGCCTGGATGAGCGCCTCGCGGTCCCCGTGCGCGCGCAGCGGAGGGTTCATCTTGAACTTCGCCGGGTCCGGGTCGTCGGTGATGACGTCCTCGGTGAGCAGCAGATGGTGCGGGGTGACCTCGGCGGTCACCTTCACACCGCGTGCCTTGGCGAGGCGGATCTCGTCAACCGTCTCGCGCGCGGAGACGTGGCACACATGGATGCGCCCGTCCTCATAGGCGGCCAGCGAGCAGTCGCGTGCCACCTGCACGGCCTCACTCACGCCCGGGATTCCGGCCAGACCGATGCGTGCAGACACCACGCCCTCATGCATGACCCCCGGGCCCGAGAGGCTCATGTCCTCCTCATGCAGGGTGAACAGCAGGCCGGTGGCCTTCTGATACTGCAGTGCCCGGCGCATCACCAGCGCACTGCCCACCGGCACGCCGTCGTCCGACAACGCGGCTGCCCCGGCCTGCGCCAGATCGCCGTGTTCAGTGAGGGTCTCCCCCTGCTGCCCGACGGTGATGGCAGGGATGAACCCGGTGGGCACCACGGCCTCGCGACCGGCGCGCTCGAGCAGCGACCCGAGGATGCTGGGGCTGTCGGTGGGCGGCTGGGTGTTGGGCATGGCCAGCACCGTGACCACACCGCCGGCTGCGGCGCTGGCCGTGCCCGTGGCGATGTCCTCGGCGTGCTCCTTGCCAGGGGTGCGCAGGTGCACGTGCACGTCGACGATGCCCGGGATTACCGTGAGGCCGGCGCCGTCAACCACCTCGAGGCCGTCCGGATCGCCGCCGATGACCCCATCGCGAATCACCAGGTCGCCCTCGCGGTCGATGCCCGCGGCGGGGTCGAGAATGCGTGCTCCGCGGATGACCACGTTGGCGGCATCCCCCGGGCGCTGCGGCAGGCGCACGCGTGGGTTGAGTGCGTACTCGGTGGTCATGCGGCCTCCAGCGTCACGCCGGGCGCGCTGGGTGCCCCGGCCTTGTCCTCGGTCAGCACGTCGTACAGCACCGCCATGCGAACCACCAATCCATTGCCTGCCTGCGCCTCGATGAGCGTGGACGGGTCGTCCACCACCGGCCCGCTGATCTCCACCCCGCGGTTGACAGGGCCGGCGTGCATCACCCGCTGCCCGCTGCGAAGACGCGCGTGGTTGACCTGATACATGCGGGCGTACTCCCCGAGCGAGGGCACGAATCCGCCCTCCCCCATGCGCTCCAACTGCATGCGCAGCACGTACACCACGTCGGCATCCTCGATGTCACGGATGTCGGCCGATACCTCCGCACCCAGCGCCTCAGCCAGGTGCCGGGGCACCAATGTGGGGGGCGCAACCACGGTGACCTTGGCGCCCATCATCCGGAACGCCGCGATACCCGACCGCGCGACGCGCGAATGCAGCACGTCGCCCACGAAGGCCACGTGCAGGCCGTCGATGGTGCCGATCTCGCGCTGCACCGTGTAGAGGTCGAGCAGCGCCTGCGTGGGGTGCTCGCCGGTGCCGTCACCGGCATTGATCACCGACGCACCGGTATACCTGCCCACCACGTCGCAGGCGCCCACCTGGGGGTGGCGCACCACGAACACGTCGGGGTCGTAGGCCTCGAGGGTGAGGATGGTGTCCTTGAGCGTCTCGCCCTTGTCCATGCTGGTGCCGGCACCCTTGATGCTCACCACGTCGGCCGAAAGGCGCTTGGCCGCGAGTTCGAACGACGTACTTGTGCGTGTGGACGGCTCGAGGAACAGGTTGATGACCGTGCGCCCACGCAGCGTGGGCACCTTCTTGATGTCACGCTCCATCACCTCGCCGAAGCGCCCGGCGGTGCCGAGCACGCGCCCGATGCCGTCGACATCGAGGTCGCCGATGCGGATGAGCGATCCGTGCATGCTCATGTGGTCTCCTGAAGCAGGACCTGGTCGGACCCGTCGATCTCGGCCAGGTGGACGGTGATGCGCTCCCCGCGATTGGTGGGGAGGTTGCGGCCCACGTAGTCGGGCCTGATGGGCAGCTCGCGGTGGCCGCGGTCAACCAGCACCGCCAGTTCCACCCTTGGCGGCCGCCCGTAATCGAACACCGCGTCGATGGCGGCCCGGATTGTGCGCCCGGTATAGAGGACATCGTCCACCAGCACCACCGAGTACTTCTCGATGTCGAAGTCGAGCACCGTCTCACCAACCACCGGCACCACGCCGCGGCGTCCGCCGCCAACGCCCACGTCGTCGCGGTACAGGGCGATGTCCACGGAGCCGATGGCGGGCGTGGCGCCCGCGAACTCGCCGATGAGCGCCCGCAGCCGCTCGGCCAGCGGCACGCCGCGGGTATGCAGACCCACCAGCGCGATGGCAGAGGGATCGGGGTGATGCTCCACGATCTCGTGCGCGATACGCGCGACCGTGCGCCGGAACTGATCGGCGTCGATCAGCACCTTCGAAGCCATGGCGCTACCCGTTCGGGGGTGCGAGTGGTCCGTGCAGGGACTGGGGTGCGCTCATGTGACTGCTCCTTCCCGGCCTCACTGGACCGGTGTTAAAGGGTTGCGTCGGGCAGCGTAGCAGGGGCCTCCGCCGCCGCCGGGCCGTCGTCGCGGGCCCCGCGGCCCACGCGCTCCTGCACGGGCACAAGCCGGGGCACGCCCCGCTCGCGAAACGGAATCTCCACCTGGTCGAAGTCGCGCGGCACCACCGTGCCGGCGAACACCCCGCGGGCCTCTGCCTTCACCTCGCGTGGATGCACACGTGTGCTGATGTGCGTGAGCGCCAGCATGCGCACACCGGCGTCGCGGGCAAGGGTCGCCGCCTCAAGCGCGGTGCTGTGGCGGGTCTCGATGGCCCGCTCGCGGTCCTCGGTGGTGAAGGTGGCCTCGTGCACGAGAAGATCAGCACCGCGCGCGGCGTCCTTCGTGGCATCGCATGGCCGCGTATCGCCCGACAACACCACCGTGCGCCCCTCGCGGGCCTCCCCCATCACCTGATCGGGCCGCACAACCGTGCCGTCGGCCGTGCGCACCTCCCCACCCCGCTGCAACACCCCGAAATCCGGGCCCGGGGTCACGCCCAGCACGCGGGCGGTGTCAACGTCGAACACCCCCGGTCGGTCGTCCTCCACCACTGCGTAGCCAAGCGAGCGCACGCCATGGTCGGTGTGGAAGGCGCGAATCTCCATGCCATCCTCGCGGATCACCGCGCCGGGCCCGGCCTCCATCACGTCAAGCCGAAACGGCAGGCGCCCGATCACCGGGTGCAGGGTGTCGAGCAGGGCGTCCACGCCCGGCGGGCCAACGAGCAGCAGTTCGCGCTCACGGCCGCGCAGGCCGTACGTCTTGAAGATGCCCGGCAGCCCCAGGAAGTGATCGCCGTGCAGGTGCGTGAGCAGGATCGCGTCGAGATCGGTGAGGCCAAGCCCCGAGCGCAGCAGTTGCCGCTGGGTGCCCTCACCGCAGTCCACAAGCCAGCGGGCGCCACCGCGCGCGATGAGCGTGGCCGACGTGCCCCGCGCCGCGCTCGGCACCGATGCCGACGTCCCCATGAATGTCACCTGAAGATCCACGTGCTGACCCTATTGCACGTTTCGGATGAGTTCGGCTGGCAGGTCGGCGCCCGCATCGTCGAGGTTCACGAACCTCACAGCGAGTGGCCCATCACCCACCACGTCCATCACCACCATCGAATGCTGCGGCTGCCTGCGCCGATCCGTGGCGCTGCCGGGGTTGATGATCATGAACCCGTCGTCGGCCACCGCCAGCAGCGGAATATGGGAGTGCCCGAACGCCACGGCACTGCAACCCGCAAACCGCCCGCGCAGGCGCTCGAGGCGCCCCTTCTCGGGCCCTCCGTTGTGCACCAGACCCAGGCGCCGCCCACCGGGCAACTCCACCTCGGCTGTGGCGGGCAGCGATGCCTTCACCGATGCATCATCCGCGTTGCCGTTGATCGCCACGACAGGCGGGCCGATGGCTGTCAGATGGGCCAGACACGCCATGTCGGCGAGGTCGCCCGTGTGCACGATCAGATCAGCTGCGGCGCACAGCGACAGACACGTGTCGGGCAGCCGGGACCCGCGTCGCGGGAAGTGGGTATCGCCGAGGAGCGCGATGCGCATGGGGTGCCTCCAGATGAGCACGCGCGGCAGGATTCGAACCTGCGACCCCTGGCTCCGCAGAACACGCTCAGGCGAACATGGGTGACAGAAAGCCGCGCCATTGAGGATTACAGGACGGACGGCGATCCCGCCACGTCCCGTCCCGTCTCATCCCTGCTGAACGCCCACAGTGGTTCCCCGGAACTGGCGAGCTCCGGGGTCAAAGCGGCCGGAGTCGCCCAGTTGAAGGTGCCGGGGGACCGTGAGCACGCATCCGGTTCCCCCGTCCCCGCTGTGTATTCGGTGATCCACAGCGTGGCGCGGGCGAACCGGATGCGCCGTGTTCATGCATTCACGGCGTGCGTGATCGCTCCGGCTAGCGCTTGGCCGCTGGGTTCACCTGGAACGTGTTCCGGCAGTAGTCGTTGACGATCTGCGTGTTTCCGGACGCCGTGAGGGTCAAGTTCTTCTTGAGCACACGTGAGCGGTACTTCCAGCCTGTCGGAAGCTGGTCCTTCGGACCGATGTACCGAAGGGTGGACATCCTGAGCTTCGAACACACCTGCTGGCTGTACGACTGCATCACGAATACCTGCTTGTTCGGTGCAATCAGCTCAAAGACGCGGTGGCCACGCTTGAACACGTAGATGGTGTCGCGCTGAACCGTGTTGACCACGTAGGGAACCGCCCCGATGGTCGGGGCACCCACGGCCACCTGCAGCTCGGCCTTGATACCCAGTTCCATTCCGTTCACCGTCAGGGTGTCGGTGCCCGCCGTGACGCCGCCAGTCGACTGGATGGTGTCCATCACCCAGTGACGACGGCCGTTGATGGTGGCGGATGTCGAGGCAGATGCTCCTGCGGCCGGAGGATATGCCGCGTTATAGGCGTCAATCACGTTCTGCTCGGTAATCGTGCTGAACAGCGACGTGGGGCAGGTGTTGAAACCGAGCGTATTGAAGACGTGCTCGGTGATCATGCCGTTGGCCACGGTGTCGGGAATCAGCTCGCAGTACGGATAGTTGTAGACCTTCGTTGGTGCGGCGGTCGTCGTGGTTGTGGTGGTTGGTGTCTGGGCCGCAGCAGTGCCGGCGACAGCACAGAGCCCCGCAAGCCCCAGCAGCGCAACTGATGCCGCCGAGGTCCGCGGGCGGCGGCGGGCGGTCTTGAGTGAGTTCAAGGGTGCCTTCCTTATGAGTGTGGGCTCCCGAGGGGGAGTACCACGGTCCGAGTCACGCCGGATTGTCAGTCCAGCGGAGTCAGTCTCGGCTCAGGGGGAAGGACGTCCGACGTGCTCAATGGCGTGAAAGGCAGCCTGACAGATAATCGGATGGCTTTTCGCGAATCGCTGTCTCCGTGGGCCCCCGGGGATGCGACCGCGTGCTGGGCATGACAGTGGCCGCCGTGAGGTTGGCGCCTTCTATCGCGCGGCATCATCACCCTCACGGAGAAATCCACCAGCGATGGGCAGCACGCCCGCAACAACCAATGATCACTTGAGCACGCGCGGCAGGATTCGAACCTGCGACCCCTGGCTCCGGAGGCCAGTGCTCTATCCACTGAGCTACGCGCGCTTGCGGGGGTGAGTGTAGACCGCCGACCGAGAGCCGCCCCTAGGGGGCGACGTTGATGGTGCCCGGGGCGTTCTTCGGCCTGAGGATCGACAGCACCACCACCACCGTGTTCTTCGGTGTGCTCGCGAAGTGCCGCATGCCCGCCGGCTCGATGAGCCCCTGACCAGCGTGCACCACGCGTGTCTGGCCTGCCCGAATGCGAATACGCCGCGGGTCAGCCCCGGGGCGCGGAATTGTGAGGTACGCCACGCCCCGCTGCACGGTGTACGTGAGGTCGCCCCGCTGCACCTGGCTCACCTGCGTGCCCGGGTGGTAGTGCAGGGGCAGCGTCGTGCCCTTGGGGATGGTGACCCTGTAGAGGTCGAGCATGTACCCCGGGGCACCCATGGCCGGGCTGCTCGACACAATCTGGCGCACGGCCTGCGCGGATGCCGTGGACAGCGGCATGGCGATGAGGATGGCGCCGGCCACGACGGCGCTCATGGTTCTGTTGCGCATGTGTCGAACCTATCAACCGCCACTAGGCTTCCCCACCATGAGCGACGCGCCCACTTGGAATGTGGCCCTGCCCGAAGGCGCTGAGCCCCCGTTCATGGTGTGGGTCAATGGTGAGCCGCGGCATGAGGGCGAGCACTTCATCGTCGAGGGCCGCTGGCTGCGCTTTTCCACCCCCCTCGTGCCGAAGGTCAAGAAGAAGGGCTTCGGGCGCAAGATGGTGCTGCTGACCGGTGTCGGCGTCTACGGCGACCAGAAGGCCGACGTGGTGGACCTGCGGTATCACGCGGACGGCAGCATGCAGCACGCAACCGAGCTCACCATCATCCCGCCCGAGGCAGTGGCCGAGTAGAACCCCCTCGCGTCCGGCGGGCCTTCCCGACCGCGCCGCAAAGTCCACGGCTGGTTTCGCCTTCTCCCGCCGACATGGCGCGCGAGGCCGTGCGACGGCCTACTGCCCCGAGAGCGCATCCATCAGGTCGTCCTGCCAGACCTGCCGGTGGGTGAAGCCGGGCGGAGGCGCAACAGCCACCTGCTGATCTGCCGTCACGGCCTCCACCACCACGCTGCCCATCGACAACGTCGCCATACGCGGCGGCAGATGGTCGGGCCGCGGCACGCCCCGGGTGATGCACATGTGATGCACCAGTTCGACCTGCGTGGGGGTCGCCTCCTCCGCAACGGTGTACGTCCCCGCGGGCGCAGTGGATGCGGCAATGAGCGCGGCGGCGGCGTCGCGCGCGCCGACGAGCGCGAGCCGGTTGTCGCCGGCTCCAACGATGCGATAGCGCCGCATCTGCAGCCCGCGGGAGATGTCGCAGATGAATCCGGATGGTCCGTAGGCCCACGGAAGGCGTACCACGCGCACGGTGGGCCCCGTGAGTACACCCTCGGCCGCCAGGCCCGGACGGGCGATGTCGAGTGCGCCGGCAGCGCTGCGAATGGCGCACGTGGCCATCACCACATCGCGGCCATCGACGATGTCGCTGATGATCTGGGCGCCGGCTGCCGCCTCGCGCTCCATCTTGCGGATGTGCCGGCCGCGTACCGGCGGGGTGAGGCGCGGAAGACCGAGGTGAAACACGACATCGGCCTCCCGGGCTGCCCGCTCCCATCGCATGCGCTCGCCGATGTCGCCGAGCACTACCCGCGCGCCCCCTGCGTGCAGGCGCTGCGCACCCGCCTCGGTGCGCGAGAGGGCGGTGACCGATACGCCCGACGCCATGAGGGCCTCCACCAGCGCGCCGCCGACCAGGCCGCTCCCCCCGGTGACGAACGCGGTGCGCGGAGCCGTGGAGATCAGCCTCCCGCCACGGCCGGGAGGATGGTGACCTCCTGGCCGTCTGCGACGGGTGTCTCGATGCCCTGCTCAAACCGCACGTCCTGCCCTGCCACGAACACATTGACGAACCTGCGCAACTGGCCGTCCTGCGTGACGCGGGCCTTGAAGCCGGGGTGATTGGCCTCAAGTTCGTCGATGATCGCGCCGACCGTGCCAGGAGCGCACTCCACGGTGCCGGCGTTACCGGTGAGAGGGCGCAGCGGGGATGGGATGCGGACGGTGACGCTCATCGGGTGATCTCCGGATTCGTAATGGGCTTGATCATGCGGGAACGACGGCGCCGCGGCCGTCCACGGCCGTCTCGAAGGCAGACACCGTGGGGCTGATGACCACCGGCTCCACGCGCTCGGCCACGGCATCGAGTGTCTTCAGGCCGTCGCCGGTGATGTACACCACCACGCGCTCGTCCGGGCCGATCTCACCGCGGTCGGCAAGCCGCTTGAGCACCGCGGTGGTCACACCGCCGGCGGTCTCGGTGAAGATGCCCGTGGTCTCGGCAAGCAGGGCAATGCCGTCGGTGATCTCCTGCTCACTCACCGCGTCAATGCTGCCGCCGGTCTCCTTGGCCACGTCGAGGGCGAAGATGCCGTCAGCCGGGTTGCCGATGGCAAGGCTCTTGGCAATGGTGTCGGGCACCACGGGGGCCACGAAGTCGAGGCCGGCCTCATACGCGGCGGCGACGGGTCCGCACCCTGCCGCCTGGGCGCCGTTCATGTGCGGCACGTTGCCCTCCACG
>Ga0209023_10004722_pt1 | contig 15322 bp, 12 predicted proteins | sample LakOneMetagenome_FD_187468 | JGI IMG/M metagenome (GOLD analysis project Ga0209023, IMG submission 187468) | Freshwater and sediment microbial communities from Lake Erie, Canada (SPAdes) (version 2) | ecosystem: Environmental > Aquatic > Freshwater > Lentic | place: Lake Erie, Canada... | reverse complement strand
CCGATGCCGAACAGCAGGTGCGCGAGCGCGTCGCGATGGCGTTCGCTGAGGAACACGAAGCGCGGATCGGGGGTGATCGAGTACGGCGCCTCGTTGAGTCCGTAGTGCTCGAGGTACATGCGCGGCGGGTCGTGGGGAGCGGCTAGCCTGCCACGAACCCGCGCCGGGCGCGATGCGGGTTCATTCGCCCGCGCCCTTGGCTTCGGAGGTGGCCAGCGTTTCCGGGTGGGCGAGGGCGCGCGGCCGCGACAGCAGCGGCTGCAGCAGCACCGCGCCGAGGATGATGGCGACGCCGAGGTAGAACGTGGGCGTGAGTTCGCGCTGTTCGCCCAGCAGCAGGATCGCCAGCACGATGGCGTAAACCGGCTCCAGGTTCACCGCCAGTTGCGCCGCGAACGCGCTGATGTGGCGCAACGCCACCAGCGACAGCACGAACGGCAGCAGCGTGCAGGCCAGCGCCAGCCCCAGCAGGAAGCCGAAATCGCGGGCGCCGGGCAATGCGAACGGATTGCCGGCGAAGGCGGGGAACAAGATCGGCATCAGCGGCGCGAGCATGGTCAGCAGCGCGATGCCGGCGCCGAGTTCGAGCGCGGTCACGGCGAGCGGGTCGTGGTGGCCGGCGAAACGCTTGTTGAGCGAACCGAACAGGGCGACGAACAGCGCCGAGACCGCGCCGACCACGATGCCGATGCGCATGCCCGGGGCCACGCCGCCCACGACCAGCGCCACGCCCGGTACCACCGTGATGCCCAGCGCCAATTCGCGGCGCGAGAACGGCCGCTTCGCCAGCCATGGTTCGATGATGGCGATGAACACCGTCGCCAGCGCCATGCAGGTCGCGCCGATCGAGGCGTTCGACAACTTGATCGCGCCGTAGAACGTCAGCCAGTGCAGCGCGACCAGCGCGCCGATGCCGGCGTAGGCCAGCTTCTGGCGGTTCGGGATCGCGCGCAGCCCGCGCCAGCAGGGCGGCAGCAACGCGAGTGCGGCCACCACCAGCACCATGCGCCACCACACCAGCGGCAGCGCCGGCAGGCTGATCAGCTTGCCCAGGATCGCGGTGAAGCCCCACAACGCCACGCACAGGTGGATCTGCAGGGTGGCTTTGCGGACTTCGGGGGTCATCGGGCCAGTATCTCGCGGACGGACATGCAATGCCGGTTAGAATCCGGTCGTCACGGGTAAGGGGTCGCCGGCGCGAGCATGCAGATCGAGGAACGCCAGGTCCTGGTGCACGAATTGCGCATCGGCATGTTCGTCAGCCGGCTCGACCGGCCGTGGACGGAGACCCCGTTTCCGCTGCAGGGCTTCCTGCTCCTCAACACTGCCCAGATCGAACGCATCGCCGAATACTGCGAATCGGTCTGGATCGACGTCGAGAAGAGCGGCCCGGCGGAGCCGATGTCGGCCCTGCAGACGCTGTCGCCCGGCGCGAACCCGGCCCTGGCGATGAAAATGCGCGAGGAAAACTGGCAGGGGGCCGTGGAATACCCGCGTCAGGCCACCGTCGAGGAAGAGCTCCCGCTCGCGGCCACGGCGATGGAGACCGTGGCCGAACGCGCGACCGAGATCCTGGACACCTTGCGCAGCGGCGGCAACGTCAGCCGCGAACAGGTCAGTGCCGCCGTGGCGCCGGTGGTGGCCAGCCTGGTGCGCAACCCGGATGCGTTCTTCTGGCTGGAGACGCTGCGCAAACGCGACGATTACGCCTATGCCCACGCGATCAACTGCTGCGCGCTGGCGGCGGCCTTCGGCCGTTACCTCGGATTCCCGGAAATGGTGCTGCACGACCTCGCCACCGGCGGCATGTTGCTCGACATCGGCATGACCCGCGTGCCCGAGGAACTGCTGCAACGCGGAGGCCCGCTAGGCGCCGATGAAATGCGGCGTGTGCGCGAGCACGTCGAGGAAGGGCTGAAGCTGTACGACGACTCGGGCTTCGGCAACGAGGACGTGCGCACCATGCTGCGCACCCACCACGAACGCTTCGACGCGTCAGGCTATCCGGCCGGCGTGCCGATCCGGCATATCCCGCTGCTCGGGCGCATCGCCGGCATCGTCGACAGTTTCGACGCGATGACCAGCGCGCGGCCGTTCCGCCCGGCATTGTCGCGTGCGACCGCGCTGCAGGTGCTGTACCGCGAGCGCGGCCACCTGTACCAGCCGGAGCTGGTGGAGCAGTTCCTGCAATGCCTGGGCGTGTATCCGGTCGGCACGCTGGTGGAACTGAGCACCGGCGAAGTCGGCATCGTCATGGCGCAGAACCCGACCCGGCGCCTGCGCCCCAAGCTCATGCTGCTGACCAAGCCGGACAAGCAGCTTCGCGAGAATTTCCAATCGCTGGACCTGTTGACCATGCGCTACGGCGAAGTGGAAGACAGCGACGTGCACATCGTGCGCAGCCTCGATCCGGGCGCGTACGGCCTGGAGCCGACCGAGCTCTACCTCTAGCCCCGTCCGTTGTCCGCATGCGGCGGGATGTGGCATTGTCCGCGTTTCGCGTCGCGCCACGACCGGGAACCTCGGCATGTTGAACCGCAGCGCATTGCAGGAGGCTTTTTTCCGCCAGCTGCACGGCGACGCCGCCGGTGCGGTGTCCGGCCTGCTGGTCGTGCGCGCGCTGCGCCTGCGCGAACTGGAACTGCTGCTCGGCCACGGACTCGTCGAATCGATGGCCGACGCCGTGGAGGAACGCCTGCGCGAACTGCTGCGGCCCCACGACGAGGTGGTGCGCATCGGCGAATGCGATTTCGGCGTGCTGCTGCCGCGCCTGCGCGAGCGCAACCACGCCGCGCTCGCCGCGAGCAAGGTCGCGCGCGGCCTGAACGGCATGCTCGACGTCGGCGGCCGCCCGATCCGCGCCAATGTCGCGGTCGGCGCCGCGACCTGGCCCGCGGACGCGGATTCGTTCGAAACCCTGTGCCTGCACGCCGACCAGGCCTGCGCCGCGGCCGCTTCCGGTCGCGAGCGCTTCGCGCTGTTCTCCGGCGCCGCCCGCAGCCGCCTGGTCGAATACGGCGAGTTGCACGCGGCCATCGCCGGCAACCAGTTGCGCTTGCACCTGCAGCCGATCCACGACATCGCTTCCGGCGCGCTGGTCGGCTTCGAGGCGCTGTCGCGCTGGGACAACCCGCGGCTTGGGCCGGTGTCGCCGGTGGAGTTCATCGGCCTCGCCGAGCAGACCGGCCTGATCGGCGAGCTCACCCGCTGGACGTTCAACGCGGCGCTGCGCCATTGCGCGGAATGGCTGCCTGACCATCCACACGTCACCTGTTCGGTGAACGTGTCGCCGCTGGCCTTCGTCGACCAGCCGCTGGTGGACCAGATCGCCTCCGCGCTGGAGGTCTGGGAAGTGCCACCGCGCGCGTTGACGGTCGAGGTCACGGAAAACGCCTTCGCCGAGGACGCGACGGTGATCGCCGATGCGTTGCGCACGCTGCACGGCATGGGCGTGGGCGTGGCCATCGACGACTTCGGCACCGGCTATTCGTCGTTCTCCTACCTCAAGCGCTTCCCGGTCACCGAGCTGAAGATCGACATCGATTTCGTCGCCGACATCGCCCGCAACCCGCGCTCGGCGCGCTTGTCCGCATCGATGGTGGAACTCGCGCACGCGCTGGGCGCGGTGGCGGTGGCCGAGGGCGTGGAAGACGCGGAAACGCTGCAGCGCCTGCGCGAACTCGGCTGCGACCAGGCGCAGGGTTTCCTGCTCGGGCGTCCGGTCCCGGCCGAGGAAGCGGTGGCCGCGCTCGGCACGGCGCCGGTGGAGCTGGTGCCGCCGTAAGCAGTTTTCCCTCCCCCCTCGCGGGGAAGATGCCCGACTGCGGGCGCAGGAGCGCCCGCGAACAGCGAAGCTGGCCCGAAGGGCGAGCGCCATGCACGGCGCGAGTCAGGGCGGGAGAGGGCGGTATGCGTTCCCCTCTCCCGGCGCTACGCGCCACCCTCTCCCATAAAGGGAGAGGGAAGAGCGAATCAGAAAATCAGCGGATCGGCTCGTCCAGCATCAGCTCGCGCACGAAACGCACCGGCGGCGCGCCGTACGACAGCACCTGGTCGTGATAGGCCTTGAGGTCGAACTTGTCGCCCAGCTTCGCCTGCACCGCCTTGCGCGTGTCGAACTGCTCCTGCACGCCGACGAAGTAGGTCGGCAGCTGCGCGCTGGAGAGTTGCGCGCGCACCCACTTGCCCGCGGCCTCGCGCTCTTGCTGGAAGGCGTCGTGGGTCATCAGGTGCATCGCCTGTTCGCGGCTCCAGCCGTCGACGTGCACGCCCTGATCGAGGATGGCGTTGGCGATCGTGCGCAGGTAGAACTTGCGCTGCACCAGCTCGAACAGCGGGTCGCCGTCGGCGTAGCCGGCGTCGGTCATCATCCGCTCGGTGTAGACCGCCCAGCCCTCGGCGAACAGGCCGGAGCGCAACACCGCGCGCAGCGTCGACGGGAACCGCGCCGAATGCGCGCCTTCCAGGTAATGGCCCGGCATCGCCTCGTGGATCGTGAGCAGCTGGATCATGCGCGAGTTGTATTCGCGCAGGAACGAGTCGGCCTGTTCCCTGGTCCAGTCGTCGGGAATTGGCGAGATCGCGAAGTAGGTGTCGAGGCCCTTGTCCAGCGGGCCGGGCGAATCGCAGTACGCGACCGCGACGCCGCGCTGGAATTCCGGCATCAGGATCACCTTGACCGGATCGTCCGGCACGGTGACCAGGTCGTGCGCGCGTACGAAATCGGTGGCCTTGGCCAGTGCGGCCTTGGCCGCGTCGACCACCTGGTCGCGCGCGGGCTTGTCGGCGTAGGCGAGGTCGAGCGCGGCCTCGATCGCCTTCTGCCGCTGGTCGTCGCTCGGGTTTTCCGGCGTCGGCGGCGCGCCGGCGCGATCCTTCAGCACCTGTTTCGCGATGCCGTACATTTCGCTGCGTACGCGGGCCATCTCCGCTTCCGCGCGCTGCTTGATCTCGGCGCGCGACAGCGAGGACATCAGCGCGAACTGCAGCTTCTGGTCGTACAGCTTCTGGCCGATGCGGAAATCACCCTTCGCATTCGGGACCAGCGTCTTGTCCAGCCAGGTTTGCTGTTCGGCCACGGCCTTGCGCAGGTTCGCGATCGCCGCATCGAGGCGCGCGCGGTCCGCGCCCTGCAACTGGCCGGCGTTCGGAGTGATGAACTGGTCGACGAGGTCGATGACGCCGTTGTTCTGCTTCGCCACGGTCTGCGCGTGGATCAGCGGCACCCGCGCCGGGTCGAGGTTGGCGCGCATCTGCGCGAACAGCGCCGGGATCTGCTCCATGCGCGCGGTCGCGGACTTCAGGCGCTGCGCCATCGGTGCGAAGTCGCGCGCCATCAGGTTGTAGATCGCGCCGCCGGCGAGGCCGCTGTACACCTGCGGATCCCAGGCCCAGCCCTGGTAGGTCTCGATGTTCCAGATGTCGCCTTGCAACTGGTTGCGCAGGATCGCCGCGTCGACCTGGTTCTCGCGCGACAACGCGGTCGCGTCGATGGCGTCGAGTTCGCCGAGCATCGCCTTGCTGAAATCGACCACGCGCTGCCGGCCCGGCGCATCGAGCTGGTCGAGCTGGTCGTCGAAGCGATGGTCGCCGACCTGGGTCGCGTTGACCGGATTCAGCGCCAGCCAGCCATCGAGCCAGCGCTTGGAGATGTCGGCGAATTTCGCATCGGCGGGGGACATCGCGGAAGCCTCCGTGGCGGTTGCCGTATCGCCGGGCGCGGTGGTGGCGGGAGCGCTGGCGCAGGCAGTGAGCCCGGCGACGAGCAAGGCGGTGGCGAGCAGGGTCTTGCGCATGGTCGGCTCCGGCGGGACGAAACCCGCAGCTTAGCCCCGCCGTCATCCGGCGGCATCGGCCATTGGTTTAGTCTCGCCGTTCCGCATCGAGGAGGACGACATGGCCACGCACCAGGGTAGCTGCCACTGCGGCAGGATCGCGTTCACCCTGCAAGGCGACGTCACCGAGGCGATGGACTGCAACTGCTCGCTGTGCCGGCGACGCGGCGGATTGCTCGCGTTCTTCCCGCGCGAGGCGCTGTCGCTGCAGACGCCCGAGGCGGACATGGGCACCTACACCTTCCACAGCCATCGCCTGCAACACCACTTCTGCCCGAACTGCGGCGTCGCGCCCTTCAGCGAGGGCAGCCACCCGAAGACCGGCGCGATGATGGCGGCGGTGAACGTGCGCTGCCTGCCGGATGTCGACCTTTCGACACTTTCGATCAAGCCGTTCGACGGCGCGTCGATGTAGCGTGTCGTCGCGGCGCCGTGCCGCCGCCGGGGGGAAACGCATGACACGCAGTTGGCTGGTGTTGGCCTTGTGGTTGTCGTCGTCGTGCGTGTTCGCCGCATGCCCGCCGGCAGGGCAGGACCACGCTTCCCTACAAGCATTGAAGGCCGCGCAATTCGCAATGCCCGATGCGGCTTCGCGCAATGCGCTGGCCGAAGGCCTGCTCGACTGCCTCGGCGACCCGGACCCGGCCTTGCGCGACGGCATGGCCTACGAAGCCTTCAGCACGTGGATGCGCGCCGGCGCGTTCGATCAGGGCGAGTTGCGGATCCTGCGCGACGGCCTGTACGCGCGCCTCGACGGCGAGGATGCCGATGGTTTCCGCAAGCCGTTCGCCGCGCTGGTGCTGTCGGAAGTCGCGCGCACCGATCGCATCGCGCCGTGGATGCGCGCCGACGAACGCGCGGCGATGGTGGAACGCGCTTCGGCATATCTGGAATCGGTTCGCGATTACCGCGGCTACGAGGATGGCGCGGGCTGGCGCCACGGCGTGGCCCACGGCGCGGATTGGGCGATGCAGCTCGCGCTGGATCCCGCGCTCGATCGCGCGCAACTCGAACGCCTGCTCGCCGCGGTGGCCGCGCAGGCGATGGCCGCCGACGGCCATGCCTACGTGTTCGGCGAAGGCGAGCGCCTGGCGCGGCCGGTGCTGTACGCCGCGCGGCGTGGCCTGATCGACGACGCGGCATGGAAGGTGTGGTTCGCGGCGCTGCCGGCCAAGCTCGGGCCGCCACGGGCGGATTACGGCGATGCAGCGTGGCTGGCGCGCCGGCACGACCTGGCGCAGTTCCTGCAGGCCACCTACATCGGCGCCGACCAGTCGCGGGATCCGGCGATTTCGCGCCTGCAGCCGGCGATCTTGGCGGCGCTCGAAGCCCTGCCCTGATCGCGGCGCGGGAATCGCTGGACGCGCTTGGCGGCCGCGGCTAGATTCCACCCAAGGGCGGTGCGGGGGCGCGGCCGGTAGCGAGGCACGGGGATGTCGCGTCGCCAAGAGCATGCGGGTCGGATTCCGGATCGGCGAAACGCCGTCGACGCGGGGCCGTGCCCGCGGTGAACGCCGAAGCCTCGACCACCAGCCTCGAACTCGCACTGGCGCATGCCGGGCGCCTGCTCGATTCCGACCCCGCGCTCGCCGCGGAACAGGCCACCGAAATCCTGCGCGCGGTCGGCGACCATCCGCGCGCGCTGCATATGCTCGCGATCGCGCGCATCCGCCAAGGCGACGACCAGGCCGCGCTCGGCATCCTCGGGCCGCTGGCGCGCGCCTGCCCGGACTGGGCGCAGGCGCAACGCGACTTCGGCGGCGCGCTGGCCAGGCTCGGGCGTTTCGACGAAGCCATTGCCGCGTTGCGGCAGGCGACGGCGCTTCAGCCCGAATTGCCGGACGCGTGGCTCGCGCTCGCCGATGCGTTGCACGCGAGCGGAGATGCAGCCGGCGCCGACGCCGCCTATCTGCGCCATGTGCGGCAATCGGCGAAGGATCCGCGCCTGCTGGCGATCGGGAAAGCGCTGTTCGAAAACCGCCTGCCAGAAACCGAGGAACAATTGCGCGTTCGGCTCGAACACGCGCCGAACGACATCGCCGCGATGCGCATGCTGGCCGAACTCTCCGCGCGCCTCGGCCGCGACGACGAGGCGCTGGAATTGCTCACGCGTTGCCTCGAGCTCGCGCCGGGATTCCACGCCGCGCGCAAGAACCTGGCGCAGGTGCTCAATCGTGGCAATCGCCAGCCGGAGGCGCTGCAGGAAGTCGAAACACTGCTCGCCGCGGATCCGGTCAACCCGAGTTACCGCAACCTCAAGGCGGTCATCCTCGGCCGCATCGGCGATTACGCGCAGGCGATCGGGCTGTATGAGGGACTGTTGGCCGCGCATCCTCGGCGGCATCCGCAGTTGTGGATGAGCTACGGCCACGCGCTCAAGACCGCTGGCTTCCAGGATCGTGCCATTGCCGCCTATCGCCGCGCCATCGACATCGATCCGGGCTGCGGCGAGGCGTACTGGAGTCTGGCGAACCTGAAGACCGTGCGCTTCGACGCCGACGACATCGCGGCGATGCAGCGGCAGTTGCAGCGCAACGACCTTGATGACGAACCGCGCCTGCATTTCGATTTCGCCCTCGGCAAGGCGCTGGAAGATGCCGGCGAATACGAATCCTCGTTCCGGCATTACCTCGACGGCAACGCACGACGGCTCACGCTGGTGCCCTACAGCGCCGACGACAATGCCGGCCGTGGGCGCGTCGCGCGTCGCGTCTACACGCGCGAATTCTTCGCCGAACGGGCGGGCTGGGGTTGCGATGCGCCGGATCCGGTCTTCATCGTCGGCATGCCGCGCGCCGGCAGCACCCTGGTCGAGCAGATCCTGTCCAGCCACCCGGCGGTCGAAGGCACGATGGAGTTGCCGGAGATCATTTCCCTTGCGCGTGCCCTGCGCCGCCGCGCGGATTCGCCGCAAACCACGTCCTACCACGACATCCTCGCCGGCATCGACGCCGACGAAGCGCGCACGCTCGGCGAACAGTACCTGCAGCGCACCCGCATCCACCGCAAGCGCGGCGCGCCGTTGTTCATCGACAAGATGCCGAACAACTTCGCCCACATCGGCCTGATCCGGCTGGCGCTGCCCAACGCGAAGATCATCGACGCGCGCCGGCATCCGCTGGCCTGCTGCCTGTCCGGGTTCAAGCAGCACTTCGCCCGCGGCCAGGACTTCAGCTATTCGCTAGCCGACATCGGCCGCTATTACCGCGACTACGTCGAACTGATGGCGCACTTCGACGAGGTGCTGCCCGGGCGCGTGCATCGCGTGATCTACGAGGACATGGTCGACGACACCGAATCCGAGGTGCGGCGCCTGCTCGATTACTGCGGCCTGCCGTTCGACGAGGCCTGCCTGCGCTTCTTCGAGAACCCGCGCGCGGTGCGCACCGCGAGTTCCGAACAGGTGCGCAAGCCGATCTACCGCGACGGCGTCGACCACTGGCGCCATTACGAGGCATGGCTCGAACCGCTGGAGGCGGCGCTCGGCCCCGTGCTCGAGGCGTATCCACACGCACCACCGCAAACAACGCCGCCACCACCGGGCGCCTGATCGATCCACGACGAGGAGGGAGGGGAAATGGGGAACACAAGCAGGAACACGCGGCAACGACGGGCGCCATCGGCGCTGGCGCGCTTGCCGCTGGCAATGGGCATCTACCTCGCGTTCGGCTCGATGGCCTGGGCGCAGGACGCCTCGACCCCGCCGCCCGCCGATGCCGCGCAGGACGCGAAGCCCGCGCAGGAGAAGACGCTCGAGACGGTCACCGTGACCGCGCAGAAGCGTACGGAGAACATGCAGAAGGTGCCGATCAGCATGCAGGCGATCGGCGAGGCCACGATCAAGCGCCAGGACATCCAGGACTTCGACGACTACGCCAAGCTGATCCCGAGCCTGTCGTACAGCTCGATCGGCGGCGGCGTGTTTTCCGGCCCGGGTTTCGCCCAGGTCTACATGCGCGGCGTCGCCAGCGGCGGCGACGGCAACCACTCGGGTTCGCAGCCGAGCGTGGGCATGTACCTGGACGAACAGCCGATCACCACCATCCAGGGTTCGCTCGACATCAACATCTACGATGTCGCGCGGATCGAGGCGCTGGCCGGGCCGCAGGGCACGCTGTACGGCGCCAGTTCCGAAGCGGGCACGGTGCGCATCATCACCAACAAGCCGGATCCGACCGGGTTTTCCTCGGGCTATTCGGCCGAGGTCAGCGCGACCGAAGGCGGCGGCATCAGCCACGTGGTCCAGGGCTATGTCAACGCGCCGATGAGCCCGGCCGCGGCGATCCGCCTGGTCGGTTGGGAGAAATACGATGCCGGCTACGTCGACAACGTGCACGGCACGCGCACGTTCCCGACCTCGGGCGTGACCCTGGACAACGCCGCGCTGGTCGACGAGAACTACAACTGGGCGAGGACCGCCGGCGCGCGCGCCGCCGCCAGGTTCGAAATCAACGACGACTGGTCGATCACGCCGCAGATCATCGGCCAACGGCAGCGGGCCAACGGCAGCGCCGGCTACGAGCCGAGCATCGGCGACCTGCAACTGCACCACTACTTCCCCGAGAACTCGGACGACGAGTGGACCCAGGCGGCGCTGACCGTCGAGGGCAAGATCGGCAATTTCGACCTCACCTACGCCTATTCGCACCTGAAGCGCGACGTGGATTCGCAGGCCGACTACAGCGACTACTACTGGTACGACAAGCTGACCACCTACGGCAATTATTTCCTCGACGATGGCGGCAGCCTGATTCCGCCGGCACAGCACATCAACGCCAAGGACGGCTACACCAAGACCAGCCACGAACTGCGCCTGACTTCGCCCAAGGAAGACCGTTTGCGTTTCGTCGCCGGCCTGTTCTGGCAGCGGCAGGGCCACAACATCTTCCAGGACTACCTGGTGGACAACCTCGCATCGTCGCTCGAGGTGCCCGGCTGGCCGGACACCATCTGGCTGACCGCGCAGCAGCGCCAGGACCAGGACGAGGCCGTGTTCGGCGAACTGTCGTTCGACATCATGCCCGGCCTGACCGCGACCGCCGGCGGGCGCTGGTTCCGCACCGAGAACAGCCTGTTCGGCTTCTTCGGCTACGGCGCCGGCTTCAGCGGTTCCACCGGCGAGTCGCAATGCTTCTCCAGCGAGCCGTTCCACGGCGCGCCCTGCGTGAACCTCGACAAGTCGACGAAGGAAAGCGGTTCGCTCGGGCGCTTCAACCTGAGCTGGCAGATCGACGACAACAAGATGGTGTACGCGACCTGGTCGGAAGGCTTCCGTCCCGGCGGCATCAACCGCCGCGGCACCGTGCCCCCGTACAAATCGGACTTCCTGACCAACTACGAGTTCGGCTGGAAGACGACCTGGGCCGACAACGCGTTGTCGTGGAACGGCGCAGTGTTCCAGGAGAACTGGAAGGACTTCCAGTTCTCCTACCTCGGCGCGAACGGCCTCACCGAGATCCGCAATGCCGGCCAGGCGCGGATCCGCGGATTCGAGACCGACCTGCGCTGGGCCGCAACCTACAACCTCGCCTTGACCGCCGGCTTCGCGTTCTACGATGCCAAGCTGACCAACGACTATTGCGGTTGGGTGCGCGAGGACGGCAGCCCCGAGACCGTCTGCCCGCCGGGCACGCTCAATCCGAACGGCACCTTCGACGACCCGAGCGACGATTTCGCCGTCGATGGGCCGCAGGCGCCGAGCGGTTCGCGCCTGCCGGTGACCGCGCGGTTCAAGGGCAACGTGACCGCGCGCTACACCACCGACATCTGGGGCGGCGAAGGCTTTGCGCAGGCATCGGTGGTGTACCAGGGCGATCGCAAAGTGGACTTGCGCGAAGCCGCGGCCGCGACCTTCGGCGACCTGAAGGCCTACACGCTGACCGACCTGTCGGTGGGATACAGGCGCAACAACTGGTCGGTGGACCTGTTCCTGAAGAATGCCTTCGACGAGCGCGCGGAACTGGCGCGTTTCGCCGAATGCAAGGTCGAGACCTGCGGCGCGGAGCCGTACACGGTGGTGGCGCAGCCGCGCACGATCGGCATCCGCTTCTCGCAGGATTTCTAGCGGAAAGCGGCACGACCGCAATGCAAAACGCCCGCTTCGGCGGGCGTTTTGTTTTCGGGGTATCGATGCTCGTGTTGGCGCCGCGGAGGCGAAGTCGGCGTGATGGAATGCGGCCAGCCTGTCATCCTGAGGCGGAGCCGAAAGATCTGCTTTTGCTTCGGGTCGTGAACAACAGATCCTTCCCCCGGATCAAGTCCGGGATCAGGGTGACATCGTTTTTATAGGCTGGGTTGGCTTCATCAACCCAGCAATGTCGACAGCGTTTCAGCCTGCCGCCAAGCCAAGGTCCAACTGGTCCGCGCCGTGCCGGTTCAAACCGGGCGGTTGTGGATCACTTGGAAACGTTCCTTCAGACGGATGAATGGCCTTTCGTACAAATAGTAGGAGATCGCTGCCACCGCGATGACAAAAGCGAGCGTGACGGGAATTAAGACGCCAAATGTCCTGGGGAGGTGCAGGGGTCTGATCACCCAGACGAAGACGAAGGGTCGAACGATCAGGTGCCATATGTAGAGACCGTAGGAAATCTTTCCGAGCCAAGGCAACGGCTGGACCGTCAGCAGCCGGCCAAGCCAGCTTCCGGGGCTGAGCACGTAGAGCAGGGTACTGCCGAACAAAAGCGCCAGAACCGGATAGGTGATTAAGCTGCTACTGACGTGGAAAATCCGATAACCGTATTCGTTTGACATCACGAACATGCTCGATAGCACGGCAAAGGCGATCGTTCCGTAGGCCCAGGAAGGCAGCTTCCGATAAGCGTTCGTCGTCCACGCAATGCCGCATAGGATGCCGGCGATGAGGGTTTCAGGGCGGAAAATCGGCACGAGGTAGGTGCCATTCCCCTGCGTCAATCGATAGCGGATGGCCAGATAGTGGAGCAGCGTCCCCGCAGCCGCGACCAGTAGCAGCGCCACCACGCTGATCCAAGTTCTTTTGGCGTGGAGAATCGCGACCACCACCAACGGCAGGAAAAGATACATCTGCTCCTCGTAACCGATGGTCCAGAGGTGACCGCCGTTTTCCATCCCCCACTGTTTTCCATCGAATGCCCAGAGCAAATTGAAAGTGAAGGTCGCCAAGGCAAGGAATTTGGCGAATGGTTCAGGGTCTCCGGCATGGACCGCCATGGCCGTGATCACAGCGATGTACAAGAAATACAGCGGCATGATCCTTAGGACGCGACGCAAGTAGAACTTCTTGTAATTGATCACGCCGCCGCTGTTCTCGTATTCCCTTCGCAGCATCGTGAAGAACAGGAATCCGGTGAGGACGAAGAAGAGATCAACGCCCATCCAGCCGAAATTCTTCAGGAAAGAACCATAATCCGTTGGCAACTGTTGCGCATGCCTGAAAAACACCAACAGGAATGCGAAGAAGCGAAGGCCATCGAGGGCAGGAAAATAAAGAGGGGCGTTGCGGTCCTTGACATCGGGCAAGCCATCGCGGCTGTTTTCGAGGGACTGGGCGGGGTTTGAAGTCACTTCGCCGCATCCGCCTTCGCCGTCGGGTCGCGCGTCGGCAGCGGGACGTTGCACAGGTCGATGTGGCCGGCGGGCGTCTGGTAGAAATCGTCGACGCGGTTGCGACGGGCCTCGGTCGCATCGCGGAAAGCCTGGGTGTCGGTGCGCAGCAATTGCAACGGCGTGCGTTCGGGTTCGGGCACGTCGCTGGCGAGTTTGATCGAGACGATCGGCGTGCGTTGTTCGGGTTTCTCGTAGAAGCCCATCGGGTCGGGGCCGCGCGGAATCGCGCTGAGCAGTTCCATGCCCTTGACCACGCGCCCGACGAGGGTGAGGTTGCGGTCCAGCGCGCGTGGCGCCTGGCCGATGACGACGTAGAGTTCGGCGCCGGTGCTGCTGTTCGGATCGTTGTTGCGTCCCGCGCCGAGGATGCCGTAGCAGTGCGTCATCCACATGCTGCCGGTTTTCGGATCGCGCGCGACCGGGAAACCGTCGGCGAAACCGACCTGTGGCGCCCAGCCATCGACGTCCGGAAGCTTGTCGAACGCGACGCCTTTGCTCTTGCGGGTGAATTCGGCGGGCAGCTTGTCCCTGGCGTTCGCCGGGAAATGCCGCGCCTTCGCCGGATCGTCCGCATCGGCGTCGCCGAATTGCACGACGAAGTTGTCCTGCGAACGATAGATGCTGGTGCCGTCCCAGAAGCCGCCCTGCGCCAGCGCCTTGATGTTGGCGACATGGTTAGGCGCGAAGCCCGGCGCGAGTTCGATCACCACGCGGCCGTTCGGTAGTTGCATGTACAGCGTGTTCGCGGGATCCAGGTCGCGCCATGCCGAGGCCGGTGCGGCGTCGATGATTTTCTTGGCGGAGCGATAGGGTTTCTTGTCCGGCGCTTGCGCGAACGCGAGCGTGGGCAGCAGGACGGCAATGAGCAACGTGCGGGCGATGGCGTGCATGGCGGCCTCGGTCAGGGAAGTCGGGAGTAGTCGCCGTGCATGAACTCGACGAAGTCGGCCTGCCCGGGGAAACGGTTTTCGATGCTGAAGCGGTAGCGGTCGCCGCCGAATTCGTAGCGGTAGCGCGCATCGCCGCGCGGGGTGGATTTCTCGAACAGCAGCACGTCGCCGTTCCAGTGGCCGCGCGCGGGTTCGGGCGGGAAGCCCATGGAGTCGAACCACCACCAGAGCACGTCGCCAGTGTCGGGTTCGATCAGGAACACGCCGTGGCCGCGGAACGCGACCGCGCCGTCCTTTTCCTCGAAGTACTCCTGGACCAGCGCCATGCCGTCGAGGTCGACGCGCATGGTCGTGTTGCCGGTCGCGGCGCCGCCCGGACCCCAGGGCGAAGGCGAGAGTTGTTCGGTGCCCGACCAGTGGCCGGCGAAGCGCATCAGCCTGTCGTGCTGCGGGCCGGGTTTCGGCATCTGCATGTCCATCGCGATCCTCCCCAAGGTCGGACCGCGAGCATAGCCGCAGCGCTAATGCCTGGTCGCGGCCTTCTTCGCCGCGCGCTTGCGCCCGGAACCGGATTTCTTGCCGCCGCCGTCCTGCTTGTTGACCGTGGCCCAGGCGATGCGCTCGGCGTCTTCCTTCGAACGGCCTTCCTTGCGCTCGCTTTCCTCGATGTGCTCGGCCTGGCGCTTCTGCTTGTCGGTGTAGGCGGATTTGTCGCCGCGGGGCATGGGGGTCTCCCTTGGCGTGGCGGATGCCACGGCCCGAGCCTGCCCCTACGGGTGGAAACCGGGGTGAAAGGTGACTACTGGCATATTCACTATATCGAATTGAGTAGTAGTGTTCGCTCACGGATAGTGGAGACCGCCGATGGACGAAGCCTTGCTGCGCAAGTTCCAGCGCGAATTGAGCGCCGGCACCGTGTCGCTGGCGCTGCTGGCCGTGGTCGCCGCCGCCGATGCGCCGATGTACGGCTACCAGATCGCCAAGCGGCTGGAATCGCTCGACGGCGTGCTG
>Ga0209023_10004721_pt1 | contig 15323 bp, 14 predicted proteins | sample LakOneMetagenome_FD_187468 | JGI IMG/M metagenome (GOLD analysis project Ga0209023, IMG submission 187468) | Freshwater and sediment microbial communities from Lake Erie, Canada (SPAdes) (version 2) | ecosystem: Environmental > Aquatic > Freshwater > Lentic | place: Lake Erie, Canada... | reverse complement strand
GAGTTTGCTAGCGCAATTGCTTTCAATTCCATATGTGGGTGTAATCTTATCGCATATTGTCGGTATTCTGCTAATTATATCGATAAATGAAATAATTTTGTTTGCTAATTTGCTTGAGTCGTCAAATGGATTTTCGTACGAAGTCGGCGTGCTATTGAAAAAATATTTCATTCTATTTAGCGGAGCAATTGCGCTAGCAAACTCTTGAAAGGTGCCTCTGTTTTCGATCTTAAGGAGTAATTTCTCAAGCGACCCATCGCTCTCCGTTATGTCAGATAGACCGTGCCGTCGGGCCAGCGTTGCGATCGATACCCCTTGCCGAGCCATGATCGTCGCTTGAGCGAAGGAAATAATTCCGTAGTAAATTAACAGCGGCCGAATTTGAATTTGCGAATTGCTCGCTGATTCAAAAAATAGCCTCCCTTGTTGAATGCTCACGGCAATTTCCGTTGCGACGGCAGCGGAAGGCGTTCGGCCCGTGGATTTATTCATAACACGTCGGACATTGGACGCGCTTTCTAGAAATTTTACGTCATACCAATCTCCGGCCATCCGCTCGCCCCGTGTGCATCGGAATCAGGATAATTGACCATTATGGGTATCGCTCGCGACCGAGGGAATAACCCTACAAGCATCTCACTCTACTTCGATCGGCGCTCATCTTCAGTGTCCATCCGTCGCTTTCGAGATATTCAGAGCTTAGACGACGGAGCGCGCGATTGTATCAGGGCCTTTCTGCTACCATTGCGACGGTGTTTTTCAGAGAGAGTGGAGGTCGCATGAAAAGGCTGGCTCTTGCGGTCTGCGCTGTCCTCGCCATCACCGACGCAGCCACCACCGCCCGCGCCGACACGCCGCAATATTGCGACGAATACGCCAATCAGGCGGTCATGTCAGGCGCGGTGAACCATGACCGCGCCTGCGGTCAGTCCGGCCCGCGCTGGGCGGTGAAATACATGGATCACTACAATTGGTGCCTCGCGGCCCCGCACAATGTCGCGCACAGCGAACGTCTCGCGCGCCAGAAGGCGATCCAGGCCTGCAAGGCGGCGGGCGAGAACGGCGAGATGGGCGGACCGGCGGAGAACAAATAATTACGCTGTCATTGCGAGGAGGCCATCGCGCGCCCCTTCTCCCGCCTGCGGGAGAAGGTGGCCCTCGCGTCAGCGAGGGTCGGATGAGGGCTCTGGCGACCGGGCGGGCGCGTTAGCGGATATCGCACGCCGAATTTCGGCGAGCACGAACTCACCGCTCGTGAGCGCCGCCTCATTGGCAAAGCGCAATATCCAATAGCCCCGCCGCCGTCACGCGCCACGTCATGCAGCTTCTGCTCGATGCTTTCGCCGGCGTGGCTCGGCCCTCACCCGACCCCGCTCCGCGGGGCCACTCTCTCCCGCAAGCGGGAGAGGGGGAAACACGTCACATCACAGCCCCTTCAACGCGCCATTCAGCGTCGCGCTCGGGCGCATTGCGGCGGACGTCTTGGCGAAGTCCGTCAGGTAGTAGCCGCCCGTGTCGACCGGCTTGCCCTGTGCGCCGATCAGCTCGGCGTTGATCTTGGCTTCGTTCGCGCTCAGCGCCTCGGCCAGCGGCTTGAATTTCGCGGCGAGTTCCGCGTCCTTCGTCTGCGCCGCGAGCGCCTGCGCCCAGTAGAGGGCGAGGTAGAAATGGCTGCCGCGATTGTCGATCTGGCCGACCTTGCGGGCGGGCGAGCGGTCGTTCTCCAGGATCTTGCCGTTCGCAATGTCGAGCGTATCGGCCAGCACCTGCGCCTTCGCATTGCCCGTCGTCTGCGCGAGATGCTCCAGCGAAACGCCGAGCGCCAAAAATTCGCCGAGCGAATCCCAGCGCAGATAGCCCTCTTCGTTGAACTGCTGCACATGCTTCGGCGCAGAACCGCCGGCGCCCGTCTCGAACAGGCCGCCGCCCGCCATCAGCGGCACGATCGACAGCATCTTGGCCGACGTGCCGAGCTCCATGATCGGGAAGAGATCGGTCAGATAGTCGCGCAGCACGTTGCCGGTGACGGAGATCGTGTCCTGGCCCTTGCGGATGCGGTCGAGCGAGAATTGCATGGCCTCGACCGGCGCCAGGATGCGGATGTCGAGCCCCTTGGTGTCGTGGTCCTTCAGATAGGTTTCGACCTTGGCGATGATCTGCGCGTCATGCGCGCGCGCCTTGTCGAGCCAGAAGACGGCGGGCGTGTTGGAGAGTTTCGCGCGGCGCACGGCCAGACCCACCCAGTCGCGGATCGGCGCGTCTTTCACCGTGCAGGCGCGGAAAATATCGCCTGCCTCGACAGCGCGCTCCAGCAGTACCTTGCCGCTGTCGTCCACCACGCGCACCGTTCCGGCGGCGGGGATTTCGAACGTCTTGTCGTGCGAGCCGTATTCCTCGGCCTTCTGCGCCATCAGGCCGACGTTGGGCACCGAGCCCATCGTCTTCGGGTCGAAGGCGCCGTTCTTCCGGCAATCGTCGAGAACGGTCTGGTACATGGCCGCATAGCAGCGGTCCGGGATCGTCGCCTTGGCGTCATGCAGCTTGTTGTCTGCGCCCCACATCTTGCCGCTGTCGCGGATCATCGCGGGCATGGAGGCGTCGACGATCACGTCGGATGGAACGTGCAGGTTGGTGATGCCCTTGTCGGAATTCACCATCGCGAGACCCGGCTGCTTGGCATAGACCGCGGCAATATCGGCCTCGATCGCCTTGCGCTCTGCCTCAGGCAGCGTCGCGATCTTGGAGAGCAGGTCGCCAAAACCGTTGTTGAGATTGACGTTGAGCTTCTTCAGCGTGTCCGCGTGCTTGGACATCACGTCGGCGAAATAGACCGACACCGCATGGCCGAACATGATGGGGTCCGAGACCTTCATCATCGTCGCCTTCAGGTGCAGCGAGAACAGCACGCCCTTGGCTTTCGCATCGGCAATCTCGGCGCCGTAGAAGGCGCGCAGGGCCTTGGCGCTCATGGTCGCGGCGTCGATCACCTCGCCGGCGTCCAGCGCGGTCTTCGCCTTCAGCACGCTCGTCTTGCCGTCGGCGCCGACGAGTTCTATCCGCACATTCGTGGCCGCGGGAACGGTGGTGGAAATTTCCGTACCGTAGAAATCGCCGTTCGACATATGCGCGACATGCGACTTCGAGTCAGATGCCCACGCGCCCATCTTGTGCGGATTGTTCTTCGCGTATTGCTTCACGGCGCCAGCGGCGCGGCGGTCCGAATTGCCCTCGCGCAGCACCGGGTTCACGGCCGAGCCCAGTACCTTCGCGTAGCGCGCCTTGATGTCCTTCTCGGCGTCGGTCGTCGGATTGTCCGGGTAATCGGGAATGTCGTAGCCCTTGGACTGCAATTCCTTGATCGCGCCCACGAGCTGCGGGATCGAGGCGGAAATGTTCGGCAGCTTGATGATGTTGGCTTCGGGCTTCAGCGCCAGCTGGCCGAGTTCGGTCAGCTCGTCGCCGATCTTTTGGGTATCCTTCAGCCGGTCGGGGAAATTGGCCAGGATGCGGCCGGCGAGCGAAATGTCCTTCAGCTTCACCTTCACGCCGGCGGCGCCGACAAAGGCTTCCACGATCGGCAGCAGCGAGTAGGTCGCCAGCGCCGGGGCTTCATCGACCTTCGTCCAAACGATTTCCAGATTCGACATTGTTGGGCTTCCTCGCCTGCTTCCCGAGCCTCAAACGGCGCGGGGACATTCCTGACCGGCGCCACAACTACGCATTTCGGAGCCCGGCCTCAATTGGATTGTTGTCGCATGGGCCCGCCCGCCCGGCGGGCAGGCCTCATCGCCGGGCCAGCAGAAACAGCAGCGCGACGACCGCCAACCCGAGCCCGCCAGCGACGATTTTCCAGAATCGCACGGGATCGCGCTCGATCAGCCGGGCCGGCGGCGCGCCGACGACCGGGTTGCGCAGCGCAAAGGCGAATTCCATGGGGTCGGCGAACCGCTTGCCGGGATCGGGGTCGAGCGCCTTGCGCAGCGCGCCGTCCACCCAGGCCGGGATTTCGCTGTGCTCGTCGACGACGGGCGTATAGGCGAGCCGTTTCATCTGCGCCCGCGTCCGCGCCTGCGCCGGCTGGGCGCCGTAGGGCAGCCGCCCGGCGAGCATGTGGTAGGCGATCGCCGCCAGCGAATAGATGTCCGAGCGCGCCGAACCGCCCTCGCCGAGAAAATATTCCGGCGCCGTATATTGCACCGTGCCCAGGATATGGGCGTCGGCCTCGGGACCGGCCGTTTCCGCCACACCCGCCACCCGCGTCGAGCCGAAGTCGATGATCTTCGCGGTGCCGGAACGGTCGATCATCACATTGGCCGGCCGCAAATCCTGATGCACCATTTCCTTACGGTGAAAGGCAAGCAGGCCGCGTGAAACCTGGTCGATGATGCTGCGCACGGTTTCCAGATGCGGACGCGGATTGTCGATCATCCATTGCGCCAGCGTCTGGCCTTCGACATATTCGAAGGCCACGTAGAGGAAGTTGCGCTTGCGCTCGATCGGGCTGGGTTTCAGCACATAGGCGCTCGACAATCTGCGCGCCACCCATTCTTCGAGCATGAAGCGCTTGATGTGATCTGCGTCGCCGCGCATGTCGACGGATGGCGTCTTCAACGCCACGATCGCGCCGCTGTCGATGTCTTCGGCCAGATAGATGTGGCTGCGTGACGACGCATGCAGCTGGCGGATGATCTTGTAGCCGTCGAAGATGGCGCGCGCTTCCAGCAGCGGCGGCAGCGGCAGGTCGGCGGCGCCGGGCGGCGCATCGCCCTTGGCGTTGCGCGCAATTTCGTCGACCCGCACAATCTGGATCGTCAGATTATCCTTCGAGCCGCGTGAGAATGCTTCCGCGACGATGGCTTTCGCGGCAACGTCGAGATCGGCGCTGGCGGCGAGCGTGCGCGCGACGAAGGGCGCGTCGAAATATTCGAACACGCCATCGGTCGCGAGGATGAAGACGTCGCCGGCCGCGATGTTCTCTTGCCGGTAGTCGATCTCGACCTGCCGGTTCAGGCCCATCGCGCGGCCGAGATAGGATTCCTCGCTGGACACGACGACCGTGTGATCGACCGTCAATTGCTCGAGCGATGCGCCCGATACGCGATAGACGCGGCTGTCGCCGATGTGGAAAATGTGCGCCTGCCGCCCTTTGAGCACCAGGGCGCTGAAGGTCGTGACATAGCCGCGGTCTTTCTCGTAGGCGCGAAACGAGCGCTGGTTCTGCGCATGCAGCCAGGAATTGGCGGCGGAAATCACGCGCTGTGCCGCCGTCTTCACCGACCAGGCGGGCGAGGTGCAATAATAATCCGAGAGAAACGACTTGATCGCGGATTCCGCGGCGACGTCACTGACATCGCTCGAACTGATGCCGTCGGCGATAGCGACGGCGATACCTTTCAGGCCCAGGTCCGGCTCGCCGGGAACGAGCGCGCCGTGGAAATCCTGATTGGTTTCCTTGTGGCCCCGGTCGGAATATTGCCCGATCGAGACGCGCAGGGCGCCCGCCATTCTTTCCTCCGCAAAAAAAGCCCCGCTCTCATCGAGCGGGGCTTCTGCATCGCGTCAAACTTATTCCGCCGCGACCGTCTGGCCAACGCTGCGCTTGGGCAGCGTGCGAATGTGCGTGGCGTAGAGGGTGAGGCCCGTGAAGGCGAGGCCGCCGGCGAGATTGCCGAGCACGGTCGGGATTTCGTTCCAGATGAAATAGTCGAGCCACGAGAATTTCGCGCCGAGCAGCAGGCCCGAGGGGAACAGGAACATGTTCACGATCGAATGTTCGAACACCATGTAGAAGAACAGCATGATCGGCATCCACATGGCGATCACCTTGCCCGACACGGTGGTCGAGATCATCGCGCCGACGACGCCGGTCGAAACCATCCAGTTGCAGAGCATGCCGCGGATGAACAGCGTCAGCATGCCGGGAAAGCCGTGCGCGGCATAGCCGAGCGTCCGGCTCTCGCCGGTCTTGCCGATGGCGACGCCGACCGGGTTCGGCGGCTCCGTAAATCCGAAAGTCGTGACATAGGCCATCATGAAAGCGACCGTCATCGCGCCCGCGAAATTGCCGATAAAGACGAGCCCCCAGTTGCGCAGCACACCGCCGATGGTGACGCCTGGCCGCTTGTCGAACAGGGCGAGCGGCGCCAGAACGAACACGCCGGTCAAAAGGTCGAAGCCCAGCAGATAGAGCATCGAGAAGCCGACCGGGAACAGGATGGCGCCGGCCAGCGGTTGGCCGGTCTGCACATTGATCGTGACCGCAAACCACGCCGCGAGCGCGAGAATGGCGCCGGCCATATAGGCGCGGATCACTGTGTCGCGGGTCGACATGAAAATCTTGGATTCGCCGGCGTCGACCATTTTGGTGACGAATTCGGACGGCGCGAGATAGGCCATGGTCTTTCCTTCGTTATCGTTGCGGGCGCGCGCGATCACTTGAGGCGGCGCACGCGCGGCATGCGACGAAGAAGGCAAGCGCCGTGCCAGATTTTCCTTTAGAAATAATCAGTTGAATGATTGATGGATATCATGTGTCTATTCGGCAGATGACAAGCGCCAGACCGTTTCAGCTGGATTTCGCCTTCAACGGGCGGCGAATGGCCCTGGGGGCCGCCATCGCCGACTGCTCCGCAAATATGCAGATGCAAATCGATTGGTCAGCGGCGCCTTTTTGCATCGCAGCACAGTCAATGGCTTTACATTCGATAATTCGGCAATTATAGAATTATCGAAATGGAGGCTCCATGATCGACGCCGAAGACCAAACCGCGCGCTTTGCCGACATGCTGGCGGCGCTGGGCACGGAGCCACGCCTGCGAATCGTGCGCTTGCTTCTCAAGGCGCACCCGGAGGGCCTCGTGGTCGGCGAGATCGGCGCGGAGCTAGGTATCCCGCCGTCCACGCTCTCGCACCATCTCGAAAAGCTGAAGAACGAAGGCCTCGTTGCAGTCCGTCGCGAAAGCACGTTCCTGCGCTACACCGCCCGCACCGAGGCCTTGCAGGAAATCCTGTCCTTCCTCTTCGCGGAGTGCTGCACCCGCAACAAGGCGATCAAACCTGAAGCCATCCTCTGCTGCTAGGGAGCTCCTCCATGTCCGATCACGACCTCAAGGAAATCGTCCGCGAAAAATATGCAGAGGCAGCCCGGCGCGTCGCGGCGCCCGCCTCGTGCTGTGGCAGCGCTGCCTCCGCGCTGGAGGGCTGCAATCCGATCACGTCCAACCTCTACGCGGACCACGAAACAGGCGCCCTGCCCGACGCCGCCGTTCTCGCCTCGCTCGGCTGCGGCAACCCCACCGCTCTCGCCGAACTGAAGCCCGGCGAAACGGTGCTCGATCTCGGTTCCGGCGGCGGCATCGACGTTCTGCTGTCGGCGCGGCGCGTCGGCCCGACCGGCAAGGCCTATGGGCTCGACATGACGGACGAAATGCTGGGGCTCGCCCGCGAAAACCAGCGCAAGGCCGGCGCGACCAATGTCGAATTCCTGAAAGGCGAGATCGAGGCGATCCCGCTGCCCGATTCTTCGGTCGATGTCATCATCTCCAACTGCGTCATCAATCTATCGGCCGACAAGGACAAGGTGTTGCGCGAAGCCTTTCGCGTGCTGAAGCCCGGCGGCCGTTTCGCCGTTTCCGATGTCGTCACGCGCGGCGACATTCCGGCGCAGATCCGCAACGACGTACTCGCCTGGGTCGGCTGCATCGCTGGCGCGCTCGACGAGAACGACTATCGCGACAAACTCGCAAGCGCAGGATTCGAGTCGATCGGCGTCGAACCGACGCGCGTCTACAAGGTCGATGACGCCCGCGAATTCCTGATCTCGAAAGGCTTCGACATCGACGCAATGGCAAGACAGGTCGACGGCAAGTTCTTCAGCGCCTTCGTGCGCGCGACAAAGCCGGAGGCTGCAGGTGCGAAAGCCTGTTGCGCGCCGGGCTGCTGCGGCTGAGCAATCGGCTGCGACACCGTGCGGAATGGCGCACAGGCGCCAGGCCGCATATCGACGGGCGGTGAAACATTCCCTCGCCAACCTCCGCCCGGATCTGTCGCCGCGCGAAGCCGCGTTCCTGGACGTCGGCATCACGGCGATTGCCGGGCTGAAACGGAGGTCGGTATGAGCGTCGGACTGTCCGGGCCGCGCGAACCTCAGAACGCGCCGGCAATCTGGAGCGCTGCAACTGTCGCGGCCATCGCCGTCTGGTTCGCGATCTATGGGCGGCTGGACGCGCTTTCCAACTGGCTCGTCGCCCTGCTGCCGGTCGCACGCGGCAGCCGCATGGAGGAAGCCGCGCGCTTCTTCGTGTTCGATGCGCCAAAAGTGCTGATGCTGCTGACGCTCGTCGTCTTCGCGATGGGCGTCGTCCGCAGCTTCTTTTCGCCCGAGCGCACGCGCGCCCTTCTGGCTGGCAAGCGGGAAGGGGTCGGCAATGTCGCAGCCGCGATTCTTGGCGTCTTCACGCCCTTCTGCTCGTGCTCGGCCGTCCCGCTGTTCGTCGGCTTCGTGTCTGCGGGCGTGCCGCTCGGCGTCACCTTTTCGTTCCTGATCGCGGCGCCGATGGTCAACGAGGTCGCGCTTGGCCTCCTGTTTGCGCTCGTCGGCTGGAAGATCGCGGCCATCTATCTCGGCTTCGGCCTCTCGCTCGCCATCGCCTCGGGCTGGATCATCGGTCGGCTGCATCTCGAAGACTGGCTGGAGGAATGGGTGCGCGACGTGCGCGCAGGCGAGGCGGACCTGCCGCCCGACCAGCAGACAATCGTCGACCGCATCCGGGCGGGCATCGACGCCGTGCGCGATATCGTCGGACGCGTGTGGATGTGGATCATCGTCGGCATTGCCGCCGGCGCCCTCATCCACGGCTATGTGCCGAACGACCTGCTGGCGGCGCTGATGGGCAAGGGCGAATGGTGGTCCGTGCCGGCCGTCGTACTGCTCGGCATTCCCATGTATTCCAACGCCGCCGGCATCATCCCCGTCGTGGAGGCCCTGCTCGGCAAGGGCGCTGCGCTCGGCACAGTGCTCGCCTTCATGATGAGCGTGATCGCGCTGTCATTCCCCGAGATGGTGATCCTGCGCAAAGTGTTGACGCTGCGCCTGATCGCCGTTTTCGTCAGCGTTGTGGCAGCCGGCATCGTCGCTGTCGGCTACCTCTTCAACGCCCTGTTTTCCTGAAAGGACACACGCCGTGAAGAATGTGAAAATCCTCGGCTCGGGCTGCAAGCGGTGCATCGCGACAGCGGAGATGGCGCAAGCCCAGGCGAACAGGCTCGGCGTCGAAATCCAGATCGAAAAGATCACGGACTTCGTCGACATCGCAAAGTTCGGCATCGCCTCGACGCCCGGTGTGGTCGTCGACGGCAAGGTCGTTCACGCCGGCGGGCTGCCGAAGCCCGAAGACATGGCGAAGTGGTTGGCGGCCTGACGGCCCGGCAAGCCCGTGTCGTGCAAACGTCATATATATCTATTAGTCTGGATATATGGATGATTCACGCACGCTGGCGGCGCTGGCCGCTCTGGCCCAGTCTACCCGCCTTCAGACCTTTCGCCTTCTCGTAGCCCGCGAGCCCGACGGCGTCGCCGCGGGAGAATTGGCGCGGCTGATCGGCGTGCCGCAAAACACCATGTCCGCGCACCTCGCCACCTTGGCCCAGGCGGGCCTCGTCGTCGGCGCACGTCACAGCCGCTCGATCATTTATCGCGCCGACCTCGCGCGGTTCCGGGAAACCATCCTCTTTCTGCTGAATGATTGCTGCGGCGGACGTCCAGACGTGTGTGCGCCACTACTCGCCGACCTTGCCCCCTGCTGCCCGAAAGCGAGCGCCGATGACTGACCGCATCTTCAACGTCCTCTTTCTCTGCACCGGCAATACGGCGCGCTCCGTTCTCGCAGAAGGCATTCTACGCAGGGATGGCGCAGGCCGTTTCACCGCCTTCTCCGCCGGCAGCCAGCCAAAGGGCGTCGTCAATCCCTTCGCGCTGAAGACGCTTGCCGCCTTCGGTTATCCTGCCGACGGCTTCCGCTCGAAAAGCTGGGCCGAATTCGCGGGCGCAAGCGCGCCGCAGATGGACTTCGTCTTCACCGTCTGCGACAGCGCCGCAGGCGAAGCCTGCCCGGTCTGGCCGGGGCACCCGATGACCGCGCATTGGGGCATCGAGGACCCGGCTGCGGTCGAGGGAACCGACATCGACAAGGAGCGCGCCTTCGCCGAAGCCTTCCGCTTCATGCGCAACCGTATCGCGGCCTTCATCGCGCTGCCGATGCAAAGCCTCGACGAAATGTCGCTGCGGGCGCGACTCCGCGACATCGGGCGCACGGAAGGCGCAAGCGAGCAGTCGATATGAGCGCGGCGGTCGACCTGCGGCGCCGGCTCGCGGCGGAAGCGCTGGGAACGGCATTCCTGCTGGCGACGGTCGTTGGTTCGGGCATCATGGCGCAAAGGCTCGCAGGCGGAAACATCGCCATCGCGCTGCTCGGCAACACCATCCCGACAGGCGCCATTCTCGTGGTGCTGATCCTGATCTTCGGTCCGTTGTCGGGCGCCCACATGAATCCCGCCGTCAGCCTCGCAATGGCATGGCGCGGCGAACTCTCAGCCCGGCATGTCGCCCCCTACATGGCTGCGCAGATTGCAGGCGCGATTGTCGGCGTGTTCGCGGCCCATCTCATGTTCGAACTTCCGGTCCTGCAGGTCTCGACGACCGCGCGCAGCGGCCCCGCGCAATGGTTCGCGGAATGTGTCGCAACATTTGGCCTGCTGCTGACGATCCTCGGCTGCGCGGCGCGGACGCCCGCCTCTATCCCCTTCGCGGTCGGCCTCTACATCACCGCAGCCTACTGGTTCACGGCCTCGACCTCCTTCGCCAATCCCGCAGTGACGATTGCGCGCGCCCTGTCCGATACGTTCGCAGGCATCGCGCCGGCGCATGTCGCGCCCTTCATCGCGGCCCAACTGGCAGGGATGGCTCTTGCCGTCCCGGTGGCGCGATGGTTCTGGCCGGCTGCGGAGCAAGACGTCTAGCGCAGGCCCCTACCGCTCCACAAACGCCCTGTTCCGCTTCTCCAGCTCTTCCCCATAACGCCGCAGCGTATGCGCCTCCGACAGGCGGCCGATCACGCGGCGGTTCGTGTCGTCGGTGACGACGGCGAGCACGTCGGCCTCCTGCGCGGCGAACATGTCGAGCGCATCGCGCACCGTGGCGCGTGGGGTGAGATAGGCTTTCTGCAGCTGCGCCAGACTGGCGATGGGCTCGGTCGGGTCGGTTTCGGCCGCATGCATGTCGCCCACCAGCACCGTGCCGGTATAGCGACCGTCCGCGTCGGTCAGCATGACTTCCTTTGTCGTCCCCAGCGGCACGCGGATGCGCGCCTGGCCGATCGTCGTATCCTCGGGCAGTGTGCGCACGTCCTTGCGCATCATGCGCGCCACCGACAGGTCGCGCATCCAGCCGATGTCGTGCGGCCCGCGGATCGTCTCGCCGCGCAGGTGGAAGCGCCACGTGGCGAAGGAATAGCCGAACGTGCCGCGCACCACGAGCGACACGATCAGCGAGGCGATGAAGGCCGACAGCGTGACGCCGAAGTCGCCGGTCATCTCCAGCGCGAGAAAGGTCATCGACATCGGCGCGCCGATGATGCCGGTGCCGAGCGCGGCAAGTCCCACCACCGCCATGGCGGCGGGCTCGGCGCGCGCGGCGAAGGAGATGAGCGCGGTCGCATCCGCATAGCAGCGCCCGACATAGGCGCCGATCATCAGCGAGGCGAAGAACAGGCCGCCGCGAAAGCCGGAGCCCAGCGATATCGACGAGGCCGTGAACTTCAGCACCACGATGGCGAGCAGCGCGGCGGCGGTAAAATCCGTCGAGGACGCGAGCAGGATCGCGCCATGCCCGGAGCCCAGCGCCGCCGGCGCCGCCGCCCCGATCAGCCCGACGATGATCCCGCCGACAACCGGCCGCAGCCACACCGGCTTGATCAGCGAATTGAACACACGCTCGGCATTGGCCACCATGCTCATCAGCGCGATGGCGACCGCCGAGCAGATCAGCGCCACGATGACGATATGCGCGAAGGCCGAAGGCGCCAGCGCATCGCCGCCGGGCGGCGCCGCCAGCAGGCTGTGGTCCACGAACAGCCGCGCGACCAGCGTCGAGACCACAGCGCTCGCCGCGATCGGGACCAGCGAGGCGACGCTGTAGGCGCCGAGAATCGTCTCGAACGCGTAGAAGGCGCCGGCCAGCGGCGCATTGAACGCCGCCGCGATCGCGCCCGCCGCGCCGCAAGCGACCAGCAGCCGCATGTCGTTGCGCCGCGCGCCGAGCTCGCGCCCGAACCGCGACGAGAAGGCCGCGCAGATCTGCGTATAGGCGGCCTCGAGCCCGACCGACCCGCCGAACCCGTTCGACACCATCGTCTGCAGCGAGATGAACAGCGAGCCGCCAATCGACATGCGCCCGCCGAGCAGCGCATTCGCCTCGATCGCGTCATGCACCCGGCCGCGGAAGCGGGGCGCCAGAAACCGCGCAAGCAGCGCCAGCAACACGCCGCCAACGGTCACCACCGCCACCGCCCGCCACGGCTCCAGCGACGGCGCGAGCGACAGCCGCAGACCGCGCGGCAGGCCGAACAGCACTTCGTGCAAAAATTGCGACGTAACGCTCATGCCGGTGACGAGCAGGCCGCTGACCGCGCCGATGAACAGCGCCACGATGACCAGGCCCGCCTCGCGCGTGCGCACGAAGGCGCGCACCCACATGGGAAACAGCCCGCCGAACAGCCGCGACGGCGCCGCCCCTCCCGAAGGGTCGCTCGTTGGCGTCCCGGCGCCTGGTGGCGTCGCTTCGTTCATCGCTCCCCGCCTGCACGGCCCTTTGCGACCGCTTTTTCTGTGGATGGACGGAGCCGAAGGCCGGGTCAAGGCGTTGAGCGCCTGAGCCGCCCATCGCGCTTAAGCCTTCTTTCACCACGACGCGGCAAGACTGGCGGCGGAGTAAGGTCATGCAGTCAGTTCAGCGCGCCCCCGCAGTCTCAGAAACAGCTTCCGAAACGGGCCTCCGGTCCCGCTTGCCGATCCACACCCTGTTCGGGGCGCTGGCGGTCGGAACGGCGGCGCTCGTCCTCTCGCATCCCGCCGTCATGTCCATGGCCGGGCTCGACATCGCCAGCCAGCGGCCCGGCGCCCGCATGATCGACCGGATCCCCACCGGCACGATCGCCCCTGTGGCCCAGAAGGCCGCCGACAAGGCGCATGCGAAGATTTCCGGCTTGATTGGCCTGCGCGCCGCCATTCGCGAACAGCGCTGAATTCTCACGCATTAACCAGTCCAGCGCGAAATCTGCGCCGTGAACAAAAAAAGAACTTGGCAAAGGGAACAAATAGGGTACAGTCCTTCCAACAGTGGCGTTTGCCCAATCCGACCCACCCGTGCCAGAAGGAACTGCAGCCGTGAGCCAAGCGAATCTCCGCCTCGTGGAAGGATCGTCCGTGGACAAGACCAAGGCGCTCGACGCCGCCCTGTCGCAGATCGAACGCGCCTTCGGCAAGGGCTCGATCATGCGGCTGGGCAAGAACCAGAAAGCGGTCGAGATCGAATCCATTTCCACGGGATCGCTCGGCCTCGACATCGCGCTCGGCGTCGGCGGCCTGCCGCGCGGCCGCGTGATCGAGATCTACGGGCCGGAATCCTCCGGCAAGACGACCCTGACCCTCCATGTCATCGCCGAGGCCCAGAAGCGCGGCGGCGTCTGCGCCTTCGTCGACGCCGAACATGCGCTCGACCCCGTCTATGCCCGCAAGCTCGGCGTGAACCTGGAAGACCTGCTGATCTCCCAGCCCGACACCGGCGAACAGGCGCTCGAAATCACCGATACGCTCGTGCGCTCTGGCGCGATCGACGTTCTCGTGGTCGATTCGGTCGCGGCCCTGACCCCCCGCGCCGAAATCGAGGGCGAGATGGGCGACGTGCAGCCGGGCCTCCAGGCCCGCCTGATGAGCCAGGCGCTCCGCAAGCTGACCGCCTCGATCTCGCGCTCCAACACGATGGTTATCTTCATCAACCAGATCCGCATGAAGATCGGCGTCATGTACGGCTCGCCCGAGACGACGACGGGCGGCAACGCCTTGAAATTCTACGCTTCGGTCCGCCTCGACATCCGCCGCATCGGCGCGATCAAGGACCGCGAGGAGGTCGTGGGCAACCACACCCGCGTGAAGGTCGTGAAGAACAAGGTCGCCCCGCCCTTCAAGCAGGTCGAGTTCGACATCATGTACGGCGAAGGCATTTCCAAGATGGGCGAGCTCGTCGATCTCGGCGCCAAGGCCGGCGTGGTCGAGAAGTCCGGCGCCTGGTTCTCGTACGACAGCCAGCGGCTCGGCCAGGGCCGCGAGAACGCCAAGACCTTCCTGCGCCAGAATCCCGAGATCGCCCAGCGCATCGAGATGCAGATCCGCGAGAACGCCGGCCTGATCGCCGAGAAGATTCTGGAGACAGGCGGCGAAGAGGACAGCGACGGCGACGACGACTGAGTTTCGCGCCCTGCCTGCCCCGGCCCGCACCCGCGGCGCCGGCAGGGACGCAGACGAGGCGCCATGAACCGCGCCCCGCGAGCGAAACCGGTCCGCCATCATCGCGTTTCGCTCGACAGTTTCATGGCGCCCCGTTAGAAAGGCCCGGCTTAGCCGGGCCTTTCGCTTGTTCGGCGGCAGCCAGTCCGCTCCGGGACCGCCGGAACGGACCGATCGTTACAGCGCGAAATGCGCCCCCTGAAAACAGATGGCCCCTCCGGGCCTGAAGAGTCGGACGAAATGAGCGGCGTCAACGAAATCCGTGCGACCTTTCTCGATTACTACGCGGGCCACGGCCATGAGAAAGTCCCCTCTTCGCCGCTCGTGCCGCGCAACGACCCGACCCTCATGTTCACCAATGCGGGCATGGTGCAGTTCAAGAACGTCTTCACCGGCGTCGAGAAGCGGCCCTATTCGCGCGCGACCTCCTCGCAGAAATGCGTGCGGGCCGGCGGCAAGCACAACGACCTCGACAATGTCGGCTATACCGCGCGCCATCACACATTCTTCGAGATGCTCGGCAATTTCTCGTTCGGCGATTATTTCAAGGCCGGCGCGATCGAGCTCGCCTGGAACCTGATCACCAAGCACTTCGACCTGCCGAAGGAACGCCTTCTCGTCACCGTCTATCACGACGACGACGAGGCCTTCGATCTCTGGAAGAAAATCGCGGGCTTTTCCGACCGCCGCATCATCCGCATCGCGACCTCGGACAATTTCTGGTCGATGGGCGAGACCGGCCCCTGCGGCCCCTGCTCCGAAAT
>Ga0209023_10004720_pt1 | contig 15324 bp, 14 predicted proteins | sample LakOneMetagenome_FD_187468 | JGI IMG/M metagenome (GOLD analysis project Ga0209023, IMG submission 187468) | Freshwater and sediment microbial communities from Lake Erie, Canada (SPAdes) (version 2) | ecosystem: Environmental > Aquatic > Freshwater > Lentic | place: Lake Erie, Canada... | reverse complement strand
ACGTTGATAGGCCGGAGGTGTAAGCACGGTAACGTGTGTAGCCGACCGGTACTAATCGGCCGAGGGCTTGGATTGAACATCGCTCGTGCTTGCTCTGGAGTACTCGGAGGGCTGCGCCCCACCTTTGGTGGCGCGCCTCCTTGACAACAGATTTCGGTGGCTATAGCGGCAGGGTCACACCCGTTCCCATCCCGAACACGGAAGTTAAGACTGCCTGCGCCGATGGTACTTGGGGGTAGACCCCCTGGGAGAGTAGGTCGCCGCCGGATTTCGCACTCATCGCCCCTGTCGTCTTCGGACGGCGGGGGCGTTGGGCTTTTTGGCGCGCTCTGCTCCAGGTGTTCTGTCCGGGAACGGCGGGTTTGCTCGTAGGATTGAATCCTTATGCCGAACGACCGACGACGCCCCGACTCCGACTCCTCTGGTCGCCCTGCCCGCCCGGGCCGGCCCTCAGGTGCCGGTCGGCCCGACGGCGTGGGGCGCTCGACTGGTCGCCCCGGCTCTGCACGACCGCGGCCGAGTGGCGCCCCCTCCGGTGACGGCGCCGGCGGGTACAACCGTTCCGGGACCGCTCGGCGTACGACGAGCGGCGCCGACCGCCCGGTCCGTGGCCCGCGTCCTGACGGTGATCGTCCGCGTGGTCCGCGTCCCGACGGCGATCGTCCGTTCCGTGGACCGCGCCCGGATGGTGAGCGGTCGTTCCGTGGATCGCGCCCGGACGGTGATCGTCCGCGTGGTCCGCACCCTGATGGTGACCGTCCGTTCCGTGGACCGCGCCCGGATGGTGAGCGGTCGTTCCGTGGTCCGCGCCCGGATGGTGAGCGGTCGTTCCGTGGTCCGCGCCCGGATGGTGATCGTCCGCGTGGTCCGCGTCCGGATGGTGAGCGGTCGTTCCGTGGACCGCGTCCGGATGGTGATCGTCCGCGTGGCCCGCGTCCTGATGGTGATCGTCCCCGTGGTAGCGGGCGGCCGGCTGGTCGTCGGGACCCCCGGCAGGACTCCGGCGTGGAGCGGCCGTGGCAGGGTCGTTCCGACCGTGTCGCCCCGCGGCGTGTTGCCAAGCCACTGACTGCAGCAGAGCAGCGCTCGATCGAGGTCAAGGCGAAGCGAGGTCCGAAGGTGGAGCGCGAGCCGGCGCAGCCGCCCGCGTGGGAGCGTGAGCAGTGGATCGACGAGGGCTCGATGCGCGAAGAGGCCGCCAATGCCGCTCGCCGTGCGTCGACAGAGGAGGCACCGCGCCGGCGTGCGCCCAAGAGCGAGCTGTCGCCGGAAGTGGCGGAGGAACTGGCGCGCGTTGCCGCGGCTGGTCGGACCGCCCGATATCAGGAACGTCTGGCATCTGCCGCTGAGGCGCTCGACCGTGGGCGCTTCGCCGACGCACGGCGGATGGTGCAGCCCGTGGTCCGCGACCTGCCCGACATGGCATTCGGCCACGAGATTGCCGGGCTGGCTTCGTACCGCCTGGGTCAGTGGCGCAAAGCTGCCGCCGAGTTGGAAACTGCGCGTCTGCTCGACGCGACGGTGAACCATCACCCGGTGCTGGCGGACTGCTACCGGGCCATGCGTCGCTACCACGAAGTGGACGTGCTGTGGCGTGAGCTCCGTGAAGCCTCGCCTGCTCCGGCGCTGCTGGCGGAGGGCCGAATCGTCGCCGCCGGAGCGCTTGCCGACCAGGGTGATCTGCAGGGTGCGCTGACCGTGATGGCGAAGGCGTTCGACGTGCCGAAGAAGCCGCGCGATTATCACCTGCGGCAGTGGTACGTGCTCGCGGACCTGCTGGACCGCTCGGGTGACGTGATCAAGGCTCGCCGATACTTCAGCCTCGTTGCGGAAGCGGACCGCGAGTTCGCCGACGTCGTCGAACGACTGCGCTCACTCGGACGCTGACTCCGTCCTGCGTGCCAGGCGCCGGACGGCACCCTGTCACACCCCTTCGCTATGGTGCGCGGTACGGCTTCCCCCGTCGTCCAACAGCATCATCACGTTGCGCCCGTCGTGTCGACGCGCAGCGAAAGGGGAGTACCACCATGAACGTTGTCCTGCTACAAGGCACCCTCAGCAGTGACCCCGTGTGTCGTACGCTGGCCTCCGGTTCCACGCTGTGGTCCATGGAGCTGACCACCGTCGTCGACGGCGTCAATCAGTCGGTGCCCGTGGCCTGGTTCGATCCGCCAACAGCGCCTGTCTATGCAACGGGCGACGCGTTGCTGGTGCACGGCACCGTCCGCCGCCGTTTCTTCCGCAACGGTGGGCTGACCCAAGCCCGCACCGAGGTGGTCGCCACCGAGGTGGTGGCGGTCAGCCGTCGCAAACAGGCGCGTGGGGTGGTGGCCAAGGTGGCCGCCGCACTGTCGACGGCGGCCTGACGCGCCGGCGTCAGCCGAGGGTGTTGAGGTTGTTCAGCTCGGCAAACGCCTGCTCGAGGCGGGTCACGAAGCTGACCTCGGCGGCGCGCAGCCAGACTCGCGGGTCGTAGTACTTCTTGTTCGGGGCGTCGGGGCCCTTGGGGTTGCCCAGTTGGCCCTGCAGATAGTCGTGGTTCTCTGCCTCGTAGCGGCGAATGCCGTCCCACAACGCCCATTGCAGGTCGGTGTCGATGTTCATCTTCACCACGCCGTAGGAGATCGCTTCCGAGATCTCCTCGGCGGTGCTGCCGGAGCCGCCGTGGAACACGAAGTTCACGGGGTTCGGGCCGGTGCTGTGCTTGTCGACGATGTAGTCCTGCGACGCCTTCAGAATGGCCGGCTTCAGCTTCACATTGCCGGGCTTGTACACGCCGTGCACATTGCCGAACGCTGCAGCGATCGTGAAGCGATCGCTGACTGCGCTGAGGCGCTCATAGGCGTAGCTGACTTCTTCCGGCTTGCTGTACAGGTCGCTTTCATCGGCATCGCTGTTGTCGACACCGTCCTCCTCGCCACCGGTGATACCGAGCTCGATCTCCAAGGTCATGCCCAGCTTCGACATGCGCTCGAGGTACCGCACGCAGATGTCGAGGTTCTCCTCGATGGGTTCCTCCGACAGGTCGAGCATGTGTGAGCTGTACAGCGGGCTGCCGGTCCGGGCGAAGTGCGCCTCGCCGGCGTCGAGCAGGCCGTCGATCCAGCCGAGCTTGTCCTTCGCACAGTGATCCGTGTGCAGGATCACGCGGGCACCGTAAGCCGCCGCGAGGGTGTGCACGTGGTGCGCAGCCGCCACGGACCCGGCGACCGCCGCCGCGTCGCCCTTCAACGCCACACCCTTGCCGGCCACGAACGCGCCGCCACCGTGTGAGAACTGGATGATGACCGGGCTGTTCACCTTCGCCGCGGTCTCCATGACAGCGTTGATGGTGTTGCTGCCCGTGCAGTTGGCGGCAGGGAGTGCGAAGCCACGCTGCTTGGCAAGCGCGAACAATGCGGGTACGGCATCGCCGGTGAGGACGCCGGCGGGGAAATCGGATGAAGCAGTCACACTGCCAGTGTAAGCACGATCAGTCCAGCGGCCGAAGTACGAGGCCGGTGCGCAGCTTCGGGGTGAAGAACGTGGACTTCGGCGGCATCAACAACCGCTCGTTCGCGGTGCGACGGATCTCGTCGATCCCCGTCGGCCGGATCAGCACACCCAGGCTCGCCGCGCCGTTCGCCACCTGTGCCACGACGTGCTGCACCCCGTGCTGATAGCTCACGTCGATGTCGTGGTCGCGCAGGGCGTGCTCGAGATAGGCGCCGTCCAGGGCGCGAACCCCGCTGAACACCTCCGGCTTGGGTGTGAGCCAGACGCCGCTGCCGTCGGCACGGACTGCGCACAGGGCGCCACGCGCGACCACTTCGGCTGCGAAGGCCGACGACACTGTGCCGGCCTCGGTCAGGTCGAAGCTGGCAGCCAGTACGTGGAGCAGTTCGTCGGCGCCGATGCCGTGGTACAGGCGATGGATGGCGTCGATGCTGAGCTGGTCCTCCACCAGTTCGGCAACGTACGTCAGAGTCAGTTCGGCAGCGGTGCCGGTGCCGCGCTGGGCCCGAACCTCGTCGCGGAAGGTCCTGCTGATGGCGTAGCGGTGGTGCCCGTCGGCGATCAACACCGGGTGCGAGCCGACTGCGGCCGCGATCGCCGCGACCCGTCCCGGCTCGGTGACCCGCTCGACCGTGTGCACCACGCCCTGCTCGTCGTGGCAGCTGCCGAGGACCTCACCAGGCTCGCGCAACAGGTCCGTCAACCCTGCCGTCAGCGACAAGCCCCACACAGGGGACAGGTTGGTGTTGGTGGCACGCGTCAGATCCAGCCGGTCCGTCTTCGCTTTCGGGGTGGTGCGTTCGTGGGGGAGCACCCCATCGGCGCCCTCGTCGACGACCTCCAGCCCGCCCAGGACACCGACGGTGGTGCGCGCAGCGCCGCTCTCGTCGGTGAACTGCATGCGGTACAACGTGAACGACGGCTGCTCGTCCAACACCAGGGTGCCCTCAGCGACCCAGTCGCCGAGCCGTTGTGCGGCACGGTCGTAACGGTCGTCGCCGTCGCCCTCGCGCGGCACATCGATGGCGACAATGTTGCGAGGGTGCCGGGCCAGCAGGGCGTCGACATCGGCATCACTGAGGACGTCGTAGGGTGGCGCGGCAACCAGATCGAGGGGCAGCGTCTGGGCGTAGCGGAGGGCGGCAAAGGGTTCGAAACGGGGCACCTGCACAGGTTGGCATCTCGCATGCCAACATGGCCAGACCATGAGCAACGAACTTGGCCCCTGTGTCGTCCTCTGTGACCTCGACGGTGTGGTGTGGCTGGCACACCAACCGATCCCCGGGTCGGTCGACGCGATCGCCCGCCTGCGTGCCGCAGGACATCGCGTGCTGTTCGTGACCAACAACTCCGGCGCCCGCCTCGAGGCGCAGGAGGCCACCCTTGCGTCCATCGGCATTCCTGCCGAGGGCGACGTGCTCACCTCCGCCCTCGCGGCGGCGATGCTGCTGCAGCCAGGCGAGACGGCACTGGTCTGCGGTGGCGAAGGGGTCGTCCAGGCGTTGCAACAGCGCGGTGTCGAGCCCGTGTTCGACGGCGACGCCGACGCGGTCGTGGTCGGCTTCCACCGCACGTTCGACTTCGACGGCCTGACGCGAGCGGCACGAGCCGTTCGCCGAGGCGCCCGGTTGATCGGCACCAACGACGATGCCACCTACCCGACGCCCGACGGGCCGATCCCGGGCGGTGGATCGATTCTCGCCGCCGTCGAAACTGCCTGCGGCCTGCAGGCCGAGGTGGCGGGCAAGCCGTACGAGGCGATGGCCGCCCTGGTGCGCGCAGCGGTCGGTGCGGATGCTGCCCGGACGGCAGTGATGGTCGGTGACCGCCCGAGCACCGACGGGCTGTTCGCCCGCACACTGGGCTGCCGATACGCACACGTGTGGAGCGGTGTCACGCCGAAGGGGGCAACCGTCGACCCAGCCCCCGACCTGGCCGTCGACAACCTGGCTGCGGTCGCCGACGCCCTGGTTACCGGCGGGTATTTCCGAGGGTAGGCTGTGGACATGTCTGGAAACACTCTCCTCAAGCGCTTGCTCGACGCCGGAATGCAGTTCACCGAGATGTCCCAAGAGCAGGCCGACAAGCTGGTCAAGGAGTTCGTGAAGAACGGTCAGGCCCGTCGGAAGGACAGCGAGCACCTCGTGTCGCAGCTGGTCGACCGCGGCCGTACCGCCACGGAGCAGATCGTCAGCACGGTGCAGTCGGAGCTCTCCAAGCAGCTGGGCAAGTTCGCCGGCCGCCTGGACGACATCGAGAGCCGTGTCGAGGAGATCGCCCAGCGCATCGGCATTGCCAGCAAGCCGGCCAAGAAGGCTGCCTCGAGCAGTGCGTCGGCCCCGGCAGCGAAGAAGGCTCCGGCCAAGAAGGCGGCGCCGGCAGCGAAGAAGGCTCCGGCCAAGAAGGCGGCGCCGGCAGCGAAGAAGGCTCCGGCCAAGAAGGCGGCTCCGGCCAAGAAGGCCGCTGCCACGAAGGCCCCCGCCAAGAAAGCTGCTCCGGCGAAGAAGGCTGCCGCTCCTCAGGCGTGAGTACGCCGAGACGCCAGCGTCTCGACGCAGAGATGGTTCGCCGTCACCTGGTCGCCAGCCGTACCGACGCGGGTCGCGCCATCGACGCCCAGCGAGTCCTGGTCAACGGAGTGATCGCCGACAAGGCCTCGCGGCAGGTCCACGCCGGCGACGCCATCGTGTTCACCGGCCCGCGCCCGCGGTTCGTCAGCCGTGGCGGCGAGAAGTTGGATGCCGCCTTGGACGCATTCGGGCTCGACGTCACCGGACTGCGCGTCCTGGATGCCGGCGCCAGCACCGGTGGGTTCACCGACTGCCTGCTCCAACGCGGTGCTGCGCACGTGGTCGCACTCGACGTCGGCCACGGCCAACTGCACCCGCGCATCCGTGACGACGCTCGGGTCGCCGTGCTGGAACGCTTCCACATCCGCGACGCGACCCCCGATGCGATCGGTGGCGCGGTGCAGATGGTCACTGCCGACCTGTCGTTCATCAGCATCACCCGTGTGCTCGACGCCCTGATCGGTGCCTGCGTTCCGGGTGGCCACCTGGTGCTGCTGGTCAAGCCGCAGTTCGAGGCGGGCAAGGTGGAGGTCTCGCGTGGGCACGGCGTGATCACCGACCCGACGATCCATGAACGAGTGTGCAGTGAAGTGGCCGACGCGCTGGCCACACGGGCGTGCAACGTCGTCGCCTGGACGGACTCGCCGATCCACGGTGGCGACGGCAATCGCGAATTCCTTGTACACGCCACCACTCAGCAGTCAGGATTCCCCGCGTGAGCTCTGTTCTCTTGGTCGCACATCATGAACGTGTCGAGGCGGCGGCGCTGGCGCGGGTCGCCGCCGCATGGCTCGAGGAACACGGCCACGACGTGTGGATGCTGGCCGACGATGCCGGGCCGCTCGGCCTGACCGAGCTGGTCGCCGATCGGCCGGCTCACGAGGCAGACCTCGCCGTCAGCCTCGGCGGCGATGGCACCATGCTGCGCACCGTCAAGCTGGTCGGCACCGCCAACGTGCCGATCATCGGCGTCAACGTCGGCCTGCTCGGCTACCTCACCGAGGTGGAACCCGACGCGCTGTGCCACTCGCTGGAGCGCTGGTTCGCCGGCGCCGACGCGGGGGAGTGGCACGTCGACGAGCGCATGCTCCTGGCCGTGTCGCTGCACCGCAGCGGCGAGACCGGCACCGGGCAGACCTGGACGGCGCTGAACGAAGGCGTCATCGAGAAGCAGGAGAGCGGCCACACCGTACGGCTGCAGGTGTGGATCGACGGCACGCCGTTCACCTCCTACGCCGCGGACGGGTTGATCCTCGCCACCCCCACGGGTTCCACCGCGTATTCGCTGTCCGCTCGTGGCCCAGTCCTGTCGCCGCGCCTGCGGGCCCTGCTGTTAACCCCCGTCTCGCCGCACATGCTGTTCGACCGCTCACTCGTGCTCGACCCCTCCGAGCTGGTCGAAGTCGAAGTCCTCGGGCACCGGGCGGCCACACTGTCGATCGACGGACAACCCGCTGCCACCCTGGCCGAGGGGGATAGGGTGTCCGTCGTTCCCTCCGAGCAGGTAGCCCGGTTCGTGCGCTTCGGGCAGCGCAGATTCCACCAGATCTTGAAGGCGAAATTCGGGTTGACGGACCGCTAGATGTTGCACGAACTCCACATCGAATCGTTGGGTGTCATCGAGCAGCTCGACCTCGTGTTGGGCGCCGGCCTGACCGCGCTCACCGGCGAGACCGGTGCCGGCAAGACCATGCTCGTCGAGGCGATCAGCCTGCTCGTCGGCGGTCGCGCAGATGCCGGCGTCATCCGGCCGGGCGCCGCGGAGGCGCGGGTCGAGGGCCGCTTCGTCGTCGGTGACGAGGAGTACGTGGTCGCCCGCGTGATCCCCGCGGACGGGCGGTCGCGGGCGTACGTCAACGGACGCCTGGCCACCGTCGGCAACCTGGCCGAGCTGGGGCAACGCTGCGTCGACCTGCACGGGCAGCACTCGCACCAGAGCCTGCTCTCGGCGTCCGAACAACGCGATGCCTTGGATCGGTACTGCCACACCGATCTGGCGCCGCTGCGCGCCGCTCGAGCCCGGCTGACCGAACTGGACGCGGCGTTGGCTGCGTTGGGTGGCGACAGCAAGTCGCGCGCTCGCGAGCTGGACCTGCTGCGCTACCAGGCGCTGGAACTGCGTGCCGCGGCAATCACCTCCGGCAACGAGGACACCGAACTCGAGGCCGAACACGACGTGCTCGCCGGCGCCGTCGAATACCGCGAGGCCGGTGGGCTGGCCGTCGAAGCGCTCACCGAGGACGGTGGCGCGGGCGACGCGCTCGGCGCAGCGCTGCGGGCGATCAGCGGGCGGGCACCCTTCGCCGAGCTGGAACGGCGCCTGCGCGGCCTGAGTGCAGAACTCAACGACGTCGCCGCCGACCTGCGCGCGCAGGCGGACACGATCGAGGAGAGCCCCGAACGCCTGGCCGAGGTGCGCGAGCGGATGCAACTGCTGCGTGATCTGCGGCGCAAGTACGGCGACACCCTGCAGGAAGTGATCGCGTTCCATGACGAGGTCGAGCAGCGGCTCGCCGAGCTGGAAGGGTACGAGGGGCGCGTGGCCCAACTGGAGCATGAACGGCTCGCGGCGGCGACCGACGAGCGTGCTGCAGCAGCGGCAGTCGGTGCCGCTCGACGCGCTGGTGCCGGAGCGCTTGCAGCCGAAGTGCAGCACCACCTGCGCGAGCTCGCCATGCCCCACGCGGAAGTGGCCGTGACCGTCGGCGACCACGACCCCGGCGACGACGTGTCGTTCCTGCTGGCGGCCAACCCGGGCTCGCCGTTGCTGCCCTTGGCGCGTGTTGCAAGCGGCGGCGAACTTGCTCGCTCCATGCTGGCGCTGCGGCTGGTGCTGACCGAAGCGCCCGACACGCTGGTGTTCGACGAGGTCGATGCCGGCATCGGCGGCAGTGCTGCTGTCGCGGTCGGTCGCAGCTTGGCGGCCCTCGGCGAGCGACATCAGGTACTGGTCGTCACCCATCTCGCGCAAGTGGCAGCGTTGGCCGACACGCATGTCGTCGTCAGCAAGCGCGTCGAGTCGGGCGCCACCCTTGCATCGGCAGTGGTCGTGGCCGGCGAGGATCGCGTCGACGAGGTTGCGCGGATGCTCTCTGGCGACCAGGCCGGCGAATCGGCTCGCCGGCATGCGGCGGACCTGCTCGGCCATCGCGTGAAACGGTCTCGGCCATGAACCAGCGGCCGACATGAAGCGGCGACGCGTGTGACCACTGCGGAACTCGATCGGGGGGTGAGTTCCGGTATCAGGCGAGACACCATGCTCGTCACGCTGTGCACGCTGTTGTCGCGCGTCAGTGGTTTCGGCCGTGTCGTCGCCACCGCGGCGGTGTTGGGCAGCGGCCTGCTGGGCGACGTCTACCAGACGGCGAACATGATCCCGAACCTTCTGTTCGAGCTGGTCGCGGGCGGCGTGCTGCAGGCGGTGCTGGTGCCGACGTTCGTCGCTGCCCGACGCGACGGCGGCAATGACGCATTGGGCGCGGCGACACGCGCGACCGCCGGTGTGATCGTGCTCGGGTTGGGTGCAGTGGCCGCCGTCGGGATGGCGTTGTCACCGGTGGTCGCCCGGCTGCTGGTGCTGTCCGAGCCGTCGTCGTCGGTCGCTGATCACAAGCTGCGGGTGATGGTGCCGATGGTGCTGGTGTTCGTGCCGCAGCTGGTGTGCTACGGCGTTGCCACGGTGACCAGCGCCGCGCTGAACGCGAAGGGACGCTACGTGGCGGCCGCGCTGGCGCCGGCGGTCAACAACGTGATCGTGATCGTCGCCTGCGTGCTGTTCCGTGCCGCCCGCCACAACCGAGTGGCCGACCTGCACCTGAGCCCGCTGCAGTTCACCCTCATCGCCGGTGGCACCACGTTGGGCGTGCTCGCCTTCAGCCTGGTGCCGGCGCTGGCGTTGGGGCGTTCGGGTGTGGCCTGGCTGCCGCACTGGCGTCCGCAGCACCCGGCGGTCGTCGCGCTGCGGCGGTCGTTCGGCTGGGCGACCCTGTCGATCGTCGGCACGCTGGTACCGACTGCAGCGGCGCTGGCCTTGGGCAATGGCGCCGAGGGCGGAGTGGCGGTGTTCGTCTACGCGTTCGCGTTCTTCGTGCTGCCGCATGCCCTGGTGGCGGTGACGATCGCCACCACCTTGGCGCCGCGGGTCGCCGAAGGGTGGCAGGCGGGTCGCTGCGACGAGGTGCGGGCAGCGGTCGACAACGCGATGCGCATCACCGTGCCGCTGCTGGCACTCGCAGGGGCGGGCATGGTCGCGCTGGCATGGCCGCTCACGCGTCTCGTCGCGGGCGTCGGCCAGACAGCCAGCCAGGGCCTGGCCCCGATTGCGCACGCGCTCGCTGCGTTCGGGCCGGGGCTGCTGGGCTACGGCCTCGCATTCGTGATGACACGCGTGCTGTTCGCGCTGGGCGATGTGCGCCGCGCCTCGATGCTGATGATCGCCGGTGCCGTGGTCGGCGTCGCCTGCATGGCCGTCGCCTCAGCGGTGATGGCACCGGGGGACCGGGCCGCCGCGCTCGCCATCGGCTACGGGGCGTCACAGACGGTTGCCGCGGTCCTGCTGACGATCCGTGTGCACCAGCTGACCGGTTCGATGGGGGGTGCGAAGGTCGCGCTCGTCGCCGCCGAATCACTGGCCGCGGCCGCTGCGGCCATGGGCCTGATGGCATGGATGGTCGGACAGTTCGACCCGACGCGTCGTCAGGCGCTGGTGGCGTTCCTGCTGGGCGGTACCGCCGGGGTGACCGGCTTCGCGGTCGTGATGGCGGTGTTCCGCCACCGCGAGTTGCTACACCGCCGGCGCCAACCGGGCTGAGGCCCGCCGCTCGCGCCACCGGACGACGGTGAGACCGCCGAGCAGGATGACGACGCCACCAGCGGCATCGAGGAAGTAGTGGTTGGCAGTGACCACGATCGCGAAGAGGGTGAGGAACGGGTACACCACCGCCAGCACTTGACCGCGTCGCCCGCCGACGTTCTTCCAGATGACGATGCCGCACCACAGTGCCCAACCGAAGTGGAGGCTGGGCATCGCGGCATACGCGTTGGCGATCGCCTTGGCGGCGCTGCTCTGGTAGTTCCACAGGCCGCCGATCTTCTCCAACGTGTCGACGAAGCACGGTGGCTTGACCAGCCCGCCTTCCGGGCCGAGCGCCGGAATGGTGCCGTCGCAGTGCTCGTAGAGGCGGGGCGGTGCGAGCGGGAACGCCCAATAGCCGATCAGCGCCAGAGCGGTGGTGGCGCCCAGCAGGTTGCGCATGCGCTGATAGGCCCCGTGCCGCTTCACGTACAGCCAGATCAGCAGGCCGGCGGTGATGATGAAGTGCAACGTGCCGTAGTAGACGTTCATCGCCTTGATGAACCAGGTGGCCCCGAGGAAGGCCTGCTGGATCGACTGCTCGTGGTAGATGAACAGCGTCTTCTCCAGCGAGACCAGGTGGTTCGCGTTGGAGTGTGCACGCGCCTTGACACCACCGAGATCCGCCAGGCTGCGGATGGTCTGGTACACGTAGTAGAAGCCGAGCACGATGCCCAGCTCACGCAGCCAGGCGTGGCGTGCGGGCTTCGGGTGAACGATCCCGGCGGGTGAGGGTGCGTCGGTGTCCGAGTCGGCGCACGTCTCCATTTCGACGATTCTAGGGTGCGCGGGGCAGGAAGTCGGCCACCCGGTGTCGTCGGTTCAGGCCCGCAGGACCCAGACCGTCACCCCGTCAACGGTGGGTCCGGCCGTGTATCGGTCGTCGACGAACACCATCAGCGCGGGAAACAGGCTCATCGGGTACTTCGAGTAGCCAAGGCTGTTGGCCGACGAGGTGTCCAGGATCATCGCCGGTGGGTGCGCCTGCAGGTCGTGCAGCATGATGTCCAGGGCGCCGGGGGTTGCTGCCGAGAGCGTGACCGCCGGATCCTCGCGGCCACCGGACCTGCCCGTGACGAAGTCGCTGTGCACCAGTGCACCGGCGGGCAGGCGGTCGGCCCGTACCAGTACCTCCGGGAACGAGCCCCACACGAACACGCGGTCCGAGGGCGACGTGTGCTCGTCGACGTAGGCGGCCAGCCCCGTGGGGTCTGGCCGATGATGGAACGAACCGGGCACGAACAGCAGGCACCACGCGACGACAGCAGGCACGGCGACACCGGCCACCGCGGCGCGGCGCGCTCGCCCCGCGAGGTCGGCCACGACCGGGGTGGCCAGCAGCACGAGCGGCGGCAGCACCTGCAGCCAGTAGTGGCCGAAGAAGCGGAAGCCGGCAGCAACGGCGCCGAGGCCGGACAGCAACCAGACCCAGACATCGAGGTCCTGCCGGTGGCCGGCGCGCAACGGGTTGCCACGGCGCAGCAGGAGCCAGAGGCCCGCGGCGGCGGTCAGGTGGAAGCCGACGAAGCCCGCCACCGACGCGGTGCCGCGCAGCAGCGACTGGCCGATGCCGGCGCCGGCGAACACGAACCCTGGGCTGTTGGAGAAGTTCCAGGTCCAGTACTGCCCGAACGGGGCGTACAGGCCGACGGTCGCCACCGTTGCCACGACACCGGTGGTGAACAGGGCGACATGACGCCAGCGGCCGCTGCGCCAGACGCTGAACACCGCCGGTGGTGTCGCCAGCAACCAGCTCTGCCTGGTGAGCAGCGCCAGCCCGAACGCGACGCCCGCGGCCAGCGCCCACCCCCAACGGTCGCGCCGGCTCCAGATCAGGGCGGCGGTACCCGGCAGCAGCGCGAAGTGGGCGTAGTTGGCGGCGCCGGCATCGGCGGGGAACAAGCTCATCGCGCCGGCCACGAACAGGGTGCCGGCCCAGAGCGCATGGCGGTTGGTGCCCCAACGGCGCCGGGCCTCGCCGGCCACGAGCACGCCGCCGAGCGCGAGGAGGACGGTGACCAGCACCCGCAGCGGGCGGACGTCGGTGCTGCCGGTGAGGTCGAACGATGCTGCGTACGCCAGGGGTGGCAAGGGCGGCTTGCGGTCGAAGATGTCGCGGTAGAGCGTGCCGCCCGAACGAACCACCATGCCCTGCAGGCCGATCGCTGCCTCGTCGGCATCGAACAGGCGGGTGGTGAACGTGGGCAGCCGCAGGGCAACGGCCAAGCCGACGACCCAGACCAGCGGTCGGTCGGAGAGCCACCGCCAGAGTCGAGTCACGGGCGGTGAGGCTAGTGGGTCCGGCGCTGCGCCTACTGTTGCCGCATGCGGCTGACGGCGGTGCTGTTCGACTTCGGCAACACATTGTTCGCCCACGCGCCGTTGCCGGCCACCATTCGTCAGGCGGCGGCGAGCCTCGGCGGCCACCTTTCCGACGGTCGCGCCCAGGAGTTGGCAGCGCTGATCAATGCCACCGCGCACACCGCCGAGGAACTGCAGCACCCCAGGGATCTCGACGCCGATGTCTGGCGTGAGCGCTGGCACGTGCTGTATTCGCCGGCGGACGACGTGCTTCCCGGCCTGGGCGTGGCGCTCTACGACCTGATGCATGCGCCGGGGGAGTGGCAGCCCTACGCCGAGAGCCTGTCCACGCTCCGTGCCCTCGGCGACGCCGGGGTACCGGTGGGTGTCGTGTCGAACACCGGGTGGGACGTCCGCACCGTGTTCCGCCATCACGGTGTCGAGGCCTCGGTCAGCCACTTCGTGCTGTCCTACGAGGTCGGGGCGGTCAAACCGTCACCGGTGATCTTCGAGACGGCGTGTGCCGCACTGGAGGTCGATCCGGCGACCACCCTGATGGTCGGCGACGATCCGGTTGCCGATGCAGGCGCCGTCCGTGCGGGGCTGCGCACCCTGCTGCTGCCGGCGCTGCCGCCCGGCGCATCGAACGGCGTCGACGGGGTGCTCGCGCTGTGTCGTTGAACGGCAGGTGAACGACCATCCGCGCGCGACCGCGAAACCGCGGTAGGATGCGCTCCCGTTGTCAGTTCACCTGAGACGGAGGTCGAAAGCGCATGCCGAAGCACATTTTCGTGACCGGAGGCGTTGCCAGCTCCCTCGGTAAAGGTTTGACGGCGTCATCGCTCGGTCGGCTGTTGAAGATGCGTGGCCTGAAGGTCACCATGCAGAAGCTGGACCCGTACATCAACGTCGACCCGGGCACCATGAACCCGTTCGAGCACGGCGAAGTGTTCGTCACCGACGACGGCGGCGAGACCGACCTCGACCTGGGTCACTACGAGCGGTTCATCGACGAGCCGCTCACCCGCAACTCGAATGCCACCACCGGCAGCATCTACCAGGCCGTCCTCGCCGCCGAGCGCCGTGGCGACTACCTGGGCAAGACCGTGCAGGTCATCCCGCACATCACGGACGAGATCAAGAGCCGCATCAAGCGCCTGGCGACGGACGACGTGGACGTGGTGATCACCGAGGTCGGCGGCACCGTCGGCGACATCGAGATCCTGCCGTTCCTGGAGTCCCTGCGGCAGTACCGCAAGGACGTCGGCCGCGACAACATCTGCTACATCCACGTCACGCTGGTGCCGTTCATCGGCCCGTCGGGCGAGCAGAAGACCAAGCCCACGCAGCACTCCGTCACCGAGCTGCGCAGCCGCGGCATCCAGCCCGACATCATCGTCTGCCGCAGCGAAGAGCCGCTCAGCGACAACCTGAAGCGCAAGATCAGCAACCTGTGCAATGTGGACGAGAAGGCCGTGGTCAACGCCGCCGACGCCCGCAACATCTACGAGTTGCCGCTGATCCTGCACGACGAGGGGCTCGACACCGTCGTGTGCGAGGTGCTGCGCCTGGACGCCCCCATCGATCTCACCCCGTGGCAGGAGATGGTGGCCAAGGTCGAGGCTGCGACCAAGCCGGTGAAGATCGGCCTCATCGGCAAGTACGTCGACTACCAGGACGCCTACCTGTCGGTGGCGGAGAGCTTGCGTCATGCCGGCTTCCACCACGGCGCGAAGGTGGAGATCGACTGGATCCAGGCGGAAGAGGTCGAGGGCCTGCTGGTCGGCGAACGCCTCGGCGACCTCGACGGCATCCTCATCCCCGGCGGCTTCGGCGAGCGCGGGTTCGAAGGCAAGATCGCCGCCGCCGGCTATGCCCGCGAACACGACATTCCGTGCCTGGGCATCTGCCTGGGCCTGCAGGCGATGACGATCGACTTCGCCCGCAACGTGCTGGGCCTCACCGACGCCAACAGCACCGAGATGAACCCGAGCACCACCCACCCGGTGATCGACCTGATGCACGACCAGCGCGACGTCGCCGACAAGGGCGGCACACAGCGGTTGGGCGCGTACTACGCGATTCTCGAGCCGGGCAGCCGCGTGC
>Ga0209023_10004719_pt1 | contig 15327 bp, 15 predicted proteins | sample LakOneMetagenome_FD_187468 | JGI IMG/M metagenome (GOLD analysis project Ga0209023, IMG submission 187468) | Freshwater and sediment microbial communities from Lake Erie, Canada (SPAdes) (version 2) | ecosystem: Environmental > Aquatic > Freshwater > Lentic | place: Lake Erie, Canada... | reverse complement strand
AAGCTTGTAGCTCTTCGTGCCGCGCTCGATGAAGGGCTGGCAAGCGGTGTCAGCGCGCGAACGGTCGAAGACATTATCCGCGAGGGTCGCGCCCGTCACGCGCATGGCTGAAGTCCGGCTGAGCGTTGCAGCTTCACGCGATCTGGATGCAGCCTTTGATTTCGGGGCAGAACGATGGGGCGTTGAAAAGGCCACAGAGTATCTACGGGCGTTTGATGATGCCTTCGCGTTGCTGGCGCAATTTCCGCATCTGGGCACGACGCGCGACGAGATCAGCCCCGGCGCGTGCAGCATGGGTTGCGGCAGTCACACCATCTGGTTCCGTTTGACGGATAGCATCGTCACAATCACGCGCGTTTTGCACACCCGCATGGATATCGAGCGGCGCCGGTAAACTCCGCCGCGCTGCGCTGTTTCGCGTCGGGGTGCGATTCAAGGGGAAGGATGGGCTGATTTTGCCCGATCAACTGCGGACGCTCGACAAGGCGCGGATGGTTAAGCGATTGGGCAAGATCGAGGTGCGGACGCTGTCGGCCGTTTTGCGCGTGCTAACCGAATTGTTTGCCTAAGGAGATAGGTGCGATGTCATCAAAAATGTATTTCGACATCGACAATTCGCCTCCGAAACATCTCAATCAACCATACATTTTATATAGTCAACCCCATTTCTATAATACTCATCAAGTTCATTAGCGTAATTTTTCAACTTCTTATAATACTTTTCAATCTCATTATTATATTGATCGACCTGAATATTATATAAATCAATTTGAGATTTACTACAATTATTATAGCATATAGGTTTCGTTGGTGGCGTTGGCTTTGATCCATATATTATTGTATACGGCGGACTAGGTTGTGCACAATATCTTGCCGATACGCTACTCGCGTTAACAGCAAGAGTGAGGCTCAGAAATGCAATGTGCTTGGCGCATACCATAGCCCCCTACTCCGCCGCCACACCATCCAACAGCCTGCCCGGCGCTTCGGGCACCTCGGCATTCGCCGCATCCCCCGCGACCTTCGCGCCCTTGAGCCGGTCAAACGCGCCCCAGACTTCGTTCCAGTTGCCCTTGGTCGCGGCCGTTGAATATTCGGTGGCCCGCGCTTCGAAAAAGTCGGCATGCCCCATCCCGTTGAGCAGCGGCGACAGCCACGGCAGCGGGTGTTCGTCGATCATGCCGTTGGCATTCATACCCGCTACTCTGCAGCCTTCAACGGCGTCACCAGACGCGCGCGCGCAAACCATGCATCGTCCAGTTCGGGAGCGGCGTCGGGGTTGGCCGCAATCTGTGCGGCAATATCGTCGTCGGTCAGCGCGTCGAGCCAGGCGAGAAGTTCGGGCGTAACCTGCGCCCGTGCCGCAGCGAGTTCGTCAGGTCCGACTGTCACGATATTTTCGGATTTCGCGGTCATTGGCTTTCCTGAAGCTGATTACACGGCGGTTGGCGCCGCGCCATGTATATACGACGACGCATAGTCGGTCACCCAGCGTTTGAACCGGGCCGATCGCGGTGAAGCGCGTCTCGCCATAGTCGAAGCGCGCGTCTTCTTCCTCGATAAACGGACCATCGAAAAGTTCGACCGCAAGGCCGAAGGGCAATTTGTGTTCGCTGGCCAGTTCCTTCTCCCGGTCGAATTCGATTGTCACTCCGCCGCGACGCCGTCCAACAGCCCGCCCGGCGCCTCGGGTACCTCGGCATTCGCCGCCTCACCCGCCACCTTCGCGCCCTTGCGCCGGTCGAACGCGTCCCAGACCTCGTTCCAGTTCCCCTTCGTCGCGGCCTTTGAATACTCGGTGGCGCGCGCCTCGAAGAAGTTGGCGTGCTCCACCCCGTTGAGTAGCGGCGAGAGCCACGGCAGCGGGTGTTCGTCGATCATGTAGATCGGTTTCATGCCCAACTGACGCAGGCGCCAGTCCGCCGTGAAGCGGACGTATTTCTTGATTTCCTTCGCGGTCATGCCCTCGACCGGGCCCATTTCGAACGCGAGATCGATGAAATTGTCCTCGAGCCGCACCGTGCGCTGGCACATGTCGGCGATGTCGTCGCGGATCTTGTCGCTCATCACGCCGGTTTCGGCGCAGAAGGCGTGGAACAGCTTGATGATGCCTTCGCAGTGCAGGCTTTCGTCGCGGACGGACCAGGTGACGATCTGCCCCATCCCTTTCATCTTGTTGAAGCGCGGAAAATTCATCAGCATCGCGAAGCTGGCGAACAGCTGCAGCCCTTCGGTAAAGCCGCCGAACATCGCCAGCGTGCGCGCGATATCGGCATCTGAGTCGACGCCGAAGGTTTCGAGATAGTCGTGCTTGTCGCGCATTTCCTTGTAGTTGAGGAAGGCGCTATATTCGCTTTCGGGCATGCCGATGGTGTCGAGCAAATGGCTGTACGCGGCGATGTGGACGGTTTCCATATTCGAAAACGCCGTCAGCATCATCTTGACTTCGGTCGGTTTGAAGACGCGGCCGTATTTGTCGTGGTAGCAGTTCTGCACCTCGACATCGGCTTGCGTGAAGAAGCGGAAGATCTGCGTGAGCAGATTGCGTTCGTGCTCGCTGAGTTTTTGCGCCCAGTCGCGGCAATCCTCACCCAAAGGCACTTCTTCGGGCATCCAGTGGATCTGCTGCTGGCGCTTCCAGAAATCGAACGCCCAGGGGTATTCGAACGGCTTGTAGGTGTTCGAGGCTTTGAGGAGAGACATGGTCGGGCTCCGGTAAATTGTTCTTGGTTTGTATCAGAATTGCGGGGGAAGTTGAAGGGCCTCCGGCGGGCAGGCCTGAGGCCTGCACCCGATCGAAGAACGCCAAATAACGGGTGCAGGGCTCCGCCCTGCCCGCCGGAGGCCCTTGGCCTTCACCGCGCGCGCTATTGGCACGCGAGGCACTCGTCATAATCCTTGACCTCGACTTCGATCATTTTGAGGTCGGGGGTGTTGTCGGCTTCGACACCGCCGGCGAAACCGGCGCGCTGGATCGATTTCGAGCGCAGATAATAGAGCGATTTGATGCCGAGTTCCCACGCGCGATAGTGCAGCATGAGCAGGTCCCATTTTTCGACATCGGCGGGGATGAACAGGTTCAAGGACTGCGCCTGATCAATATACGGCGTGCGATCGCCGGCGAGTTCGAGCAGCCAGCGCTGATCGATTTCGAACGCGGTGCGATAGACGGCTTTCTCGTCGACCGTCAGGAAATCGAGGTGCTGGACCGAACCGCCCATTTCGAGGATCGAGTTCCACACCGCTTCGGAGTTTTTCGATTTGGCGATGAGCAGCTTTTCGAGGAACGGGTTGCGGATCGAAAAGCTGCCCGACAGCGTCTTGTGCGTGTAGACGTTCGCCGGGATCGGCTCGATGCAGGCGCTGGTGCCGCCGGTGATGATGCTGATGCTGGCGGTGGGCGCAATCGCCATCTTGCAGCTGAAGCGTTCCATGACGCCCATGTCGGCGGCGTCGGGGCAAGGCCCGCGCTCGACAGCGAGCTGCATCGAGGCTTCATCCACTTGCGCACGAACGTGGCGGAAGATCTTCATATTCCATGATTTTGCCATCGCGCCTTCGAACGCGATGCCGCGCGCCTGGAAGAAGCTGTGGAGGCCCATGACGCCGAGGCCGACCGAGCGTTCGCGCATCGAGGCGTAGCGCGCGCGCTCCATTTCGGGCGGCGCGCGGTCGATGTAGTCCTGCAGGACGTTATCGAGGAAGCGCATGACGTCTTCGATGAACGCCTTGTCGGTCGACCAATCGTCCCACATTTCGAGGTTGAGCGACGACAGGCAGCACACTGCGGTGCGGTCCTTGCCGAGATGGTCGGTGCCGGTGGGCAAGGTGATTTCGGAGCACAGGTTCGACGTGCTGACCTTGAGGCCGAGGTCGCGCTGGTGCTTGGGCATATGGTCGTTCACATGATCGATGAAGACGATATAGGGCTCGCCGGTCGCGAGGCGCGTTTCGACGATCTTGGTGAACAGGCCGCGCGCATCGACCGTCTGGCGCTGCTCGCCCGATTTGGGGCTGACTAGGTCCCAGGTGGCGCCGTCGCGCACGGCTTCCATGAAGGCGTCGGTGATCAGTACGCCGTGGTGGAGGTTCAAGGCCTTGCGGTTGAAATCGCCCGAGGGTTTGCGGATTTCGAGGAATTCCTCGATTTCGGGGTGGTTGACGTCGAGATAGACCGCTGCCGAACCGCGCCGCAGCGAGCCCTGTGAAATGGCGAGCGTGAGCGAGTCCATGACGCGCACGAACGGGATAATGCCGCTGGTTTTACCGTTCAGGCCAACGGGTTCGCCGATGCCGCGGACATGGCCCCAATAGGTGCCGATGCCGCCGCCGCGTGCGGCCAACCAGACGTTTTCGTTCCAGGTATTTACAATGCCTTCAAGGCTATCGGAGACGCTGTTGAGATAGCAACTGATCGGTAGGCCGCGGCCGGTGCCGCCGTTCGACAGGACGGGGGTGGCGGGCATGAACCATAGCCGCGAGATATAGTCATACAGGCGCTGCGCGTGGCCGGCGTCATCGGCATAGGCGGCGGCGACGCGCGCGAACAGGTCCTGATACGATTCGCCGGGCAGCAGATAGCGGTCCTTCAACGTCTCGCGGCCGAAATCGGTGAGCAAGGCGTCGCGCGAGCGATCGACTTCGACGGGGTAAGCCCAGTCGAGCACGGTGCTGCTGGTCATTTTTGTCGCCGCGCCGGCGGTGCCGCCGCCAGTGCTGCCACTATCGGTGGCATCGCTCTTGCTGGTGAAATCCATCGTTCCTGCTCCCCGGACACTTCGGCCCGTCAAAAATTTCCGCCCCGGCCGCAAAAGAATCGGCCGCCCAATCCCGGGGTCGACCGGCGTTGCTGAACCTTTCGGAGCGCTGCGTCACGCGCCAAATGCGCGATTTGCGTTTCATCCCCGATATCCACAGCCTGACCGTCCGATCCTGCTTTTGCGCCTTGCGGGAAACTTGCTGGAATGGCCGTCCGGAACAATCCCGGTGCTACCACAGCTAGTATGTCGCCCCACCCATGGAACCACAGATTGTGCCTGAATGGCGGCTGCGCGCAAGCAGAAATATGGTTCCGAATATAGCTATTTTGGCAAATATAACAAGCTCAAGGCGTTGGCGGGAGCGGCTGAGACGGGGCTGCGGGCGGCCGGATTTGCGGGCGGTGGACCCGTGCCGTGCGCCGCGCTAGAACGCCGCGCGATACCCTAATCGCAGGAGCCGGCATGACGACTATCAAGCAGCAGGACGTCATCGAGTCGGTGGCCGATGCGCTGCAATATATCTCCTACTACCACCCGATGGACTATATTCGCGCGCTGGGCCGCGCCTATGACGCCGAGGAGGGGCCGGCGGCGAAGGACGCGATTGCGCAGATCCTGACCAACAGCCGGATGTGCGCCGAGGGGCATCGTCCGATCTGTCAGGACACCGGCATTGTCGTGGTGTTCTGCAAAGTTGGTATGAACATCCGCTGGGAAGCCACGCAAACTCTTGAAGAAATGGTCAATGAAGGCGTGCGCCGCGCGTACCTGCATCCTGAGAACCGGCTGCGCGCTTCGGTGGTCAGCGATCCAGCGTTCGGCCGCGCCAACACGCGCGACAACACGCCCGCGGTGGTGCATATCGAACTGGTGCCGGGTGACAAGCTCGAGATCATGGTCGCGGCCAAAGGCGGCGGCAGCGAGAACAAATCAAAATTTGCGATGCTCAATCCCAGCGACTCGATCCGTGATTGGGTGGTCAACACCGTGCCGCTGATGGGCGCGGGCTGGTGTCCGCCGGGGATGCTCGGCATCGGGATTGGCGGCACGGCGGAAAAGGCCATGCTGCTCGCCAAGGAAGCGTTGATGGCGCCGATAGACATGGCCGAGTTGATCAAGCGCGGGCCATCGTCGCAAATTGAAGAACTTAGGATCGAACTTTACCACGCCGTCAACGATCTGGGGATTGGTGCGCAGGGACTGGGCGGGCTGTCGACGATCCTTGATGTCAAGATTCTCGACTATCCGACGCACGCGGCGTCGAAGCCGATCGCGATGATCCCCAATTGCGCGGCGACTCGCCACGCGCATTTCACTTTGGACGGCAGTGGCCCCGCCTATCTCGAGGCGCCCGATCTTGCGGCCTGGCCCAAGGTTGATTGGAAGCCGTCAAAGGAGGCGATCCGCGTCGATCTCGACAATTTAACGCCCGCCGTGGTCGCCAGCTGGAAGCCCGGCGACCGGCTGTTGCTCAACGGCCGGATGCTGACCGGTCGCGACGCGGCGCACAAGCGGATGACCGATATGCTGGCGCGCGGCGAGGCGCTGCCCGTCGATTTCACCAACCGCGTCATTTACTATGTCGGGCCGGTCGATCCGGTGGCGGATGAAGTCGTCGGCCCCGCCGGCCCGACGACGGCGACGCGGATGGACAAGTTCACCGAGGCGATGCTGGCACAGACGGGGTTGATCGCGATGGTTGGCAAAGCCGAGCGTGGGCCGGCAGGAATCGATGCGATCAAGAAGCACAAGGCGGCGTATCTGATGGCGGTCGGCGGCGCGGCGTATCTGGTTTCGAAAGCCATCAAGGCCTCGAAGGTGCTGGCGTTCGAGGACCTCGGCATGGAGGCGATTTACGAATTCACCGTGCAGGATATGCCGGTGACGGTGGCGGTCGATAGTGCCGGCGAAAGCGTCCATGCGAGCGGGCCGCTGGTGTGGCGCGAGCGGATCGCCAAGGCGAAGGCGCTCGAAACGGCTTGAACGGACAATCCGCAAGACATCACGCTCCGCATCGCTTAGGCTTGAACGACAGGAGACTATCATGACCGATATTGCATTCGCCGTCGGCGTAGGTCAGCCCAACAAGCCCGCCGACGTCAAGCTTGTCCAGCGATTGCTCAACACCAGCATACAGGAATTGGCGCCGCTGCCGGCGCTTGTTGAAAACGGTATTTTCGATGCACCGACAGCGGCGGCGATCCGGGCGTTCCAGACACGCGTTGTCAAAATGGAACGGCCCGATTTCATCATCAACCCCGGCAAGACGACGATCAAGCGGCTGGTCAGCGAGGCGGCGTTTGTCGCGGCGCTGCCCAAGCCGACGCCAACCGCACCGGCGGCCGAAACCGCGCCAGCGCCCGACCAGCACGCGATCACCGAAGCGCAGATCATTGCCACCGCCAAGCTGATCGGGTGCGAAGCGGCTGCGGTCAAAGCCGTGACGATGACCGAAATCGGCATTCGCGGCGCGTTCGACGCGCTGGGCCGGCCGACGATCCTGTTCGAACGCCATTATTTCAGCCGGCTATCGGGGCATCGCTTCGACGCCACCAACCCCGACATTTCGAACCCCGATGCCGGTGGCTATGGCAAATTCTCGGCGCAATATGGCAAGCTCGACCGCGCGATTGCGCTCGATCGCGAGGCGGCGCTGCAATCGGCATCGTGGGGGGCGTTCCAGATCATGGGGGCCAATTTTGCCGCCGCCGGGTTTGCGTCGGTCGAGGATTTTGTCACCGCCATGCAGACATCGCTGAGCCGGCAGATCGAGGCCTTTGGCAATTTCGTTATCGCCAACCCGCGGCTGCGCGCGGCGATCAAGGCGCGGGACTGGGCAACATTCGCGCTGATTTACAACGGCAAAGGCTATGCCGTGAACCAGTACGACATCAAGATGAAACAGAATTATGACCTCCTCAGCAGGCAGCCCTAGCCGCGTGGGTCGCGGCAGCGGTCGCCTCAAATGGCTGGCTCTGGCCGGCGCGGCGCTTCTGCTTGTGGCGGCGGGGCTGGCGCTGCGCCCGACACGCAGCAGCGACGATGCGCTATTTGCCAAGGCGCGCGCCGCCGCCGCAGCGAGCCAGGTCAGCGACATCCGCATCGACAATGCACAATCGTTTCGCGTGATGGATGGCGGGCAGTTCAAAGGCTTGCTCGCGGCGGGCGCGGGACAGTTGCAACGCGCCGACGCGGGCGCGGTGCAGGGCTGCTTTGTGGTTGCCGTCAGTCGTGATGGCCGCAGCCATTTCATCGCGACGATCGGCGCGGATAATTGGGAGGCTGAAAGCTGCACCGGTTTGAAAGCGATCGGGCAGATTGACGCGGACACCGCGGGCGCACAGCGGCTCGTGCTGATTTATGATGCCGCGTCGCCCAATGCGACGGTCATCGAGCCGGTGGTGGTGCGCTGGCAGGGCGCATTCGAAACCGCCGAGATCGACATCGCCGCGTCGGACATGGCATCGCAACACGGCGCGCATACGATTGCCGAAGTTCGTAAACTGCTGGCGCCGGCGCGCCTTGAAAGGAGTCCAACATGACGCACCCCCCCGAAGCCGCGAACGCCGCACAGATCGAGTATTGGAACGACAAGGCCGGGACGACCTGGGCACGGTTCCAGGAACAACTCGACCGGCAGATTGCACCACTGGGGGATGCGGCGATGCGCGCGCTGGCGCCGCAGCCAGGCGAGCGCATTCTCGATATCGGTTGCGGTTGCGGGCAGACGACATTGGCGCTGGCCGCCGAAGTGACGCCCGGTGGCTCGGTCGTTGGTCTCGATATTTCGCAGCCGATGCTCGAAGTCGCGCGACGGCGTGCGGCGGGGACCGACAATGTCGCGTTCCGTGAGGCCGATGCGCAGACCGATGATTTCGGCCGTAACGGCTTTGATGCGGTGTTTTCGCGCTTTGGCGTGATGTTCTTTGCAGATCCGGCGGCGGCGTTTGCCAATATTGCGACCAAGCTGGTCGAAGGCGGGCGGCTGACCTTTGTGTGCTGGCGGCCGCTTTCGGAAAACGCCTGGATGCGCGTGCCGCTTGAAGCGGCGCTGCCGTTGCTGCCGCCTTTGCCGCGTCCCGATCCATTGGCGCCGGGGCCGTTCGCCTTTGCCGATGCCGACCGCGTTCGCGCCATCTTGTCGGGGTCGGGCTGGCATTCGGTCAATGTCGAACCTTATGACATGCAAATCGGCAGCGGTGATCTTGACGCGACGGTCGATCTGACCTTCCGCGTCGGGCCGCTCGGCATGGCGTTGCGCGACAACCCCGGCCAAGTCGCGGTTGTCGCCGAGGCGGTGCGCGCGGCGCTGGCGCCGTTTGATGGCCCCGACGGTGTCAAGCTGCCCGCCGCAGTGTGGATTGTGCAGGCGATGCGCGCCTGATGGTGGCACTGGCGGTCATCGTCGCGTTGATCGCGGTGGCTTGGCTGGCACAGCGCGCGTTCAAGGCCGATGTGGCGCGCGACTGGTGGCGCGGTCCGGTGACCGATCATTTCGACGGTGTGCGGTTTCGCAACCTCGGGCCGCCGCCACAATTCCACGGCACGCGCGATATGCTGCGCTGGAAGCTGACCTCTAAACCGGCGGTCTGGCCCAAGTCGGTGCCGGTGACGCCGGTGGTGCCCGCCGCGCGGATCGCGGGCGACGCGCTTGTCGCGACGGTGATCGGCCATGTCACCGTGCTGCTGCAGACTCAGGGGCTCAACATCCTGACCGATCCGGTGTGGAGCGAACGCGCCAGTCCGTTTCGCTGGGCCGGCCCCAAGCGCGTGCGCGCCCCCGGCATCCGCTTCGACGATCTGCCGCGCATCGATGTCGTGCTGCTCAGCCATAATCATTACGACCATCTCGATCTGGCGACGTTGCAGCGTCTGTGGGCGCGCGACCGGCCGCGCATCATCACGCCGATCGGCAATGCGGCGTTGCTGGCGCGGCATGGTATCACCGCCGAGGAAGGCGATTGGGGTGATTGCATCGTGGTTTCCCCCAAGGCGAGCGTGCATATCGAACGCGTCCAGCATTGGTCATCGCGCTGGGGGTTTGATAGCTACCGCGCGCTGTGGTGCGGCTTCACCGTCGCGCTACCGGGCGGCAGCGTGTATTTTTCGGGCGATTGCGGGTTTGATGCAAGCGCCTTCGCGGCAGTCCGGCGGCATGGACCGGTGCGGTTGGCGCTGATCGGCATCGGGGCGTATGAGCCGCGCTGGTTCATGCGCTATCATCATATGAATCCGGCAGACGCGGTGGCGGCATTCGCCGAGCTTGATCCGGCGCGTGCGATTGGCGTGCATTGGGGGGTGTTTCAATTGACCGATGAGGCGGTCGATGCGCCGCCCGTCGCGCTTGCCGAGGCACTGGCGGCGGCAGGCGTGGCACCCGCGCGCTTCACCGCCGAAACCGCTGCCGCCGTGATCGATGTTGCGCGGCTGCCGCTGGCGGTCGCGGCGCAATCGCTTCAGCGCGTTGCCAGATCGCTCAGCACGGCTTCCTCGAACGCGGTGAACTTTGACCGCACACCGGGGAATTTTGCCGGATTATCGCCGACGCCGGTGATCAGATAGACAAACACGCGGTCGCGGCCCGGATCGATCCACAACCCGCCGTACAGGCCGTAAGCCTCGCCCAAATGCCCCCAGCCGATCAGCGGCGGCCCCGCGACGGGCTGGTCACCGGCGCCACCGGTCAGGCATTGCAACCCGGCGCCATAACAACGCATCAGCCCGTCATAATTGTCACCGATCGGCGGCTGCCCCGACCAGACCGGCGTCAGCAACGCCTTGACGCTTTCGGGCGTGAGCAAGCGCACGCCGTCAACCTCGCCGCCGCGCAGCAATAGCCGGCCGAGTTTTGCCAGACCGAGCGCTGAAATTCGCAAGCCGCCCTGCGGTGAAAACAGCGTGCCGTTACTGCCTGGCACATAGGCATCAACGTCGCACACCGCCATGCCGCGCACCGGACAGCGCGGGCGGATACCGTGCAAATCATCGACTTGCGCCACCCACGGCCCGGCGGGGTCCCAGTGATTTTCGTCGAGGCCCTTGCGGTACAGCGTTGCGGCATCGGCCACCGCCGTATCCGAACACCCCGACCAGTTGAAGCAGGCATCAAGGCCGAGCGGCGCGAACAGTTGCGCCGTCATCAGCCGGTCAAATCGTTGCTGCGTCACCGCCTCGATCACCGTGGCGATGACGCCGTAGTTGAGGTTGGCGTAGCTGAAACGCGCGCCAGGGGCATAAGTCGACCAATGCGCCGGCGTCATCGCGCGCTGGAGCGTGGTGCCGAGCGGGAAGCTATACCCCGGCCCGTCATCGATTCCCGAGGTATGGCTAAGCAACTGCCGCAAGCTCAGCGGCGCATCGGGGAACGCCGGATTGCGCAAGGGCCAGCCAAGATAGATCGCAACATCGGCGTCAAGATCGAGCTTGCCGGCCTCGACCAGTCGCATCACCGTCAATGCCACGGCGAGCTTTGAAATCGATGCCACGCGCACCGGCGTATCCGCTGCGAGCGGGCGCGACGCCGACCCGAACTCCGCCGACCCGAACACCTGCGCCCGCAACACATGATCGCGGTCGGCGGTGACCACGGCAAGCCCGGCCAGCGGCGGCCCCGCTGGCGTCGCGCCCGCCACCAGCGCCGCAAGCGGATCAAGCGGCGGCGCGGCGGGTGCGGCGTGCGATGCAACCGCGAGCACGCAGGCGAAGGTCAGCATCAGCGCCGCCCGCACCGCGCCAAGCCCGAACCGCCGCCATTCCATCGCGGTCGGCCCGCGTTGTTCAGGCAGGCCCGGTGCGGAACGCGCAGAGCTTATTGCCTTCGGGATCGCGGAAATAGCCAGCATAGAACGCCTGCGGTCCTTCGTCGCCACGCAGTCCTGGCGCGCCTTCGTCGCTGCCGCCGAGTTCGATGGCCTTGGCATAAAACGCATCGACCTTGGCGCGCGTATCGAGCACGATCGCCACCATATTGCCGTTGCCGGCGGTCGCGGCGCGCTTGTCATACGGCGGCGTCAGCGCGACGCCCGGTGTCGATGGACTGACACTCCACATGGTGAAATCACCAAACTCCATGACCCGTTTGGCGCCGATACAGCCAAACAGGCCGTCGTAGAATTTGCGCGCCACGGCGACATCGTTGGTGCCGAGCGTTACATAGCCGATCATGATTGTGCCTTCCAAGCCTGCAGTGGCCATAGTGTATCAGCGGAACAAACCGTGTCCAGAAGATTCTCGTGCCGGCGTTGCCAAGGGCGTTGGCACGGCGTAACCAAGTGCACGAGTTTGTGCATGGGGGATCGGCGCAATGCCATTGCAAGTCATCGGGGCCGGGCTCGGCCGCACCGGCACCAAAACGCTGCAGACGGCGCTGATCGAACTCGGCATTGCGCCGTGTCACCATATGACCGAAGTATTCGCGCATCCCGAAACGATGGCATTCTGGCACCGTGCGGCGCGCGGCGAAGCGGTCGATTGGGAGGAAGGGCTTGGCAGCTACAAGGCCAGCGTCGATTGGCCGAGCGCGCATTTTTACAAGCAATTGGCGGCGCGTTACCCGCAAGCCAAGGTCATCCTGTCGAAGCGCGATCCCAAGCGCTGGTACGACAGCATGGCCGAAACCATCCTCAAGATCATGACCGAACGCGCCGCGCCCGATCGCAATTCGGACAGCGTAGTCCGCTTCTCGCAGATCATCGTCGCCGAAAACACCTTTGGCTGGGATTTCAGCGAAGCCAATGTCATCGCTGCGTTCGAACTCCACAACGCCGAAGTCGTGGCGAGCATCGCCCCCGAACGGCTGCTGGTGTTCGACCCGGCGATGGGCTGGGAACCGCTATGTGCTTTTCTCGGTGTTGCAGTGCCCGACACCCCCTTCCCGCGCACCAACTCGCGCGAGGAATTCTGGGCGCATATCATCCCGACGATGCCCGTCAAGCCGGCGGTCTGAAGCGCGCCGCCAAGCCGGCTTCAGCCCATCGGATACAGGATTTCGCGCGTGACCTTGTGCAGCGCCTTCATCACTTCGGGGGTGAGCGTCAGATCGGCGGCGGCGAGGATGTCAGCGACCTGCTCGACCTTGGTGGCGCCGACGATCGTCGAGGCGACAAAGTCATGCTGCTTGCTCCAGGCGGTGGCGAGCGTGACGGGTGCCAGGTCAGCTTCGGCGGCAATCGCCATGAAGCGCGCGGTCGAGGCCAAAGTCTTTTCGTTGACGAAGCGCTGCGCCATCGCGGTGTGGCGGCCGCCGAGGTTGATATAGCGGCTGAAGCGCGCGCCGTCGGGGGTGGCACCGTCCTGATATTTGCCCGACAGCACGCCGCCGCCAAGCGGTGAATAGGGGATGAGGCTGACACCTTCCTGCCGGCAGACCTGCGCGAGTTCATCCTCGAAGCGGCGGTTGTTGAGGCTGAAATTATTCTGGATGGTTTCGTAGCGCGCGAGGCCGGCGGCTTCGGACGCGGCGAGCGATTTCATCAGCCCCCAGCTGGTTTCGTTGCTGCAGCCGAGGATGCGCACCTTGCCGGCTTCAACGAGGTCATCGAGCGCGCGCAGTGCGGGTTCGTACGGCGTGCCGTGATCGGGCCAATGCGTCTGATACAGGTCGATGTAATCGGTATCGAGGCGCTTGAGGCTGGCCTCGACAGCACGGACGATATTGTGGCGATCGACCGCGGTCATGCCGCTGCGCTGCGATGATTTGAGCCAGCCATGGCTCGGGCCGCTGACCTTGGTGGCGATGATCAGCGCGTCGCGCGGCTTGGTCTTCATCCAGCGGCCGACGATTTCCTCGCTGAGGCCGGCCCATTTGGGATCGGGCGGCACGGGGTAGTTTTCGGCGGTATCGAAGAAATTGATGCCGGCGTCATAGCTCATGTCGAGGATGCGGTGCGACGTCGCCTCGTCGGCGCCCGACCCGAAAGTCATCGTCCCCATGCAGATTTTGGAGACATAGATGGCGCTGCGGCCGAGGCGGCTGGTTTGCATGACGGGGTTCCTGACAATGGTTGCGCGACACCGATAGGCGAGGTGGCGCGGCGCGGCAATCGCCCAATCAGGCCTGATAGACTGTCCGTCCGCCGGTGACGGTGCGCACGACCTTGATATCCTTGATGCGGTCGTGCGGTACCGTCAGCGGGTCATCCGACAACATGACGAAATCCGCCAGCTTGCCCGCGCTTATCGAGCCCTTGGTCGTTTCCTCGAACGAGGCGTGCGCGCCGTTCAATGTGCTGATGCGCAGCGCCTCGGCGGGCGTCACGCGCTGGTTGGCACCCCAGGTCTGGCCGTCCCAGCCGGTGCGCGTCACCATGCCCTGCATCGCCATCATCGGCGCAAACGGCCCGGGGTAGAAATCCGACCCCGCGCAAACGGGTATGCCGGCATCGAGGAAACTGCGGAACGCCATGGCATTTTGCATCAGCGCCTCGCCATAAAAGCCGAACTTGTCCGAATTATAATAGGCGTAGCTGGTGAACGGCGCCGGGATGGCGCCAACTGCCTTGATGCGCCCGACAAGATCGGCGTTGACCAAGGTGCAATGGGTGATCTTGAAGCGCGGATCGGCCACTGGATGCAATTTCTGCGCGCGCTCATACGCCGATAGCGCCATGGCAATCGCGACATCGCCATTGGCGTGGCAATTGGCCTGAATTCCGGCGCGGTGGACCTTTTCGACCCAGGCGTCGAGCGCTTCCTGGCTTAGCGCGACATTGCCATAATACGCCGGGCTGCGACCGGGGAATGGCACGCTCATTGCCATCGTGCGCTCCGAAAACGACCCGTCGACCATGTGTTCGAAGGTTGCGCCCAGCCGGATCCAGTCGTCGCCAAAGCCGGTCTGGAGGCCATTCGCGATCATCGCATCGAGCATCGCGCCGTTCGATTCGTAGCTGACACGATGCAACAAGTCGCCGCGCGCGCGGATCGCCTGTAGCGCCGCCAGATCGCCGCCTTGGTGATGAACGCTGGTCAGGCCGTAGCGGGCGAACGCCTTTGACATATGCGCCGCGCCGTCACGGCCACGCTGCGCGGCTTCGGCCGCACTCAGCACCGGCCGCGTGCCGACCTTGTCGAACACATCGGTGGCGTTGTCGGTAACGCGGCCGTTGAGCTTGCCGCTGGCATCGCGGTCGAAAGTGCCGCCCGGCGGATTGGGTGTCGCCTCGCTGACGCCCGCCAGCGCGAACGCCTTGCTGTTGTAATAGGCGGTATGGCCGCCGCGATGCAGCACCATCACCGGATGCACCGTCGAAACACGGTCGAGGTCGGCGCGGGTCAGTGCGCGCTTGTCCGATATCTTGGTGTCGTCGAAGAAAAAACCCTCGACCCATTGCCCCGGCGGGGTTTTCGCGGCGCGCGCCTGCAATTTTTCGATGATCGACTGGATCGAGAAGAACTCGACATCAAAGGGGTTGCCGACGATGACTTCATAGAGCAACACCTCCCCCACCGCGTGGTTGTGACAATCGATGAATCCCGGGACCACCGTCAGCCCCTTGGCATCGATGATCTGCGTGCCTTTGCCGGCGAACGCCATCGCTGCGTCATTATCCCCGACAGCGACAAATTT
>Ga0209023_10004718_pt1 | contig 15330 bp, 12 predicted proteins | sample LakOneMetagenome_FD_187468 | JGI IMG/M metagenome (GOLD analysis project Ga0209023, IMG submission 187468) | Freshwater and sediment microbial communities from Lake Erie, Canada (SPAdes) (version 2) | ecosystem: Environmental > Aquatic > Freshwater > Lentic | place: Lake Erie, Canada... | reverse complement strand
GTGAACGCGTCGATGCTCGGGCTGTCGATGCTGATGTGCTGGTAGGCGGCGTCGACGCTGAAGGCGTCGGTCACGCGCCAGGTCGCGCCGATCGAGAGCAGGGTGCGGGTATTGTCCGGCAGGCGCGGGGTGCGGGTGTCGTTGTGGGTCGGGGTCTGGTCCCTGGCCACGCCACCGCGCAGGGTCCACGCCGAGTTGATGTCCCATTCCGCGCCCAGCGACACCAGCGTGCTGTCCTTCCACTCGAACGCTTCGCTCGACGGCGCCTGGTAGGGGTTGTCGAAGGCGATGTCGACCGAACGCAGCGAATGCCAGTCGGTGCGCTGCACGTCGCCCATCAGGCGGAACGTGTCGGTGAAGTCATAGCGCAGGCTCAGGGTGTCGATGCTCGGCGTGGTCAGCGCGGCGCTGGCGTTGGTCGGCACGAAGCCGTTGCCGAGCGCGAGCAGCGTCGGGAGCTGTGCGTAGCAGGGGTTGGTCGGCGGGGCCATGAGGCACTGCGCGGCCATCTGCTGGAACAGCGGTTGCGCGCCCTGGAAAGACGCCGGCGGATTGAAGGTGGCGTCGCCCTTGATGTCCTGGTCGATTTCCGAACGGTGCGAGTAGCCGATCGACAGGCGATCGATCGGACGCCATTCGAAACCGGCGACCCAACCGAAGCCGTGCGAATCACCGCTGACCTTGGCCAGGCCATCGGCCGTGCCCGGGACCGAGCCGGGGATGCCGGCGGAGGCCAGGATCAGGCCGTAGTCGACCATTTGCGACAACGTCACGTCCGCCTTCTCGTAGATGAAGCCGGCGCCGACCGAGAAGCGCGGGTGGATCTTGACCGCGGCCGACAGGGTCAGGTCGACGGTCTTCACGTCCGAGGTCACCGCGTTGTAGCGGCCGACCCAGTCGCTGTCGTATTCGGTCTTGAGGCCGAACGGCGCGCTGACGCTGGCGCCGAGGGTGAGCTTCTCGAGCGCGCCGTGCATGGGGAACACCGCCGCGATCGCCGGCACCGGGGTCGCATCGCCCGGATCCCCGCCGTCGCCGCCGCTGACCGGCATGCCGAGCGCGTTGTGCGCGCTGCCGCTGAAGTCGGCGGTCAGGTCGATGACGGTGACGTCGGCCTGGATGGTGTTCTGGTCGATGAAGCCCATGGCGCCGGGGTTGTTGCTGACCACCGCGGCATCGCCGTTGGCGACGGCGGTACCGGCCTGGCTGCGGCCGAGGTTCTTGACGCTGTTCTCGCGCAGCTGGAAACCCGAGGCATGGACCTGGCCGAAGGCCAGCGCGCCGGCGATGCCGACCGCGAGCGCGGAAAACTGGGTGAAGCGGGAAGCGTTGGACATGGAACGGTCTCCGATGGATTTTTGGTTTGTGCGGCCGCGCATCGCGCGACCTGCACCGGCACCCATCGGATTCTCCCTCCCGACGGTCGACGCCGACCATACTATAGCGAAGGTTTAACCCTTCGGTAACATCCCGGAAGTCCCGGAGGTCCCGGAAACGGGGCGAATCGCCCGGAGCCATTCATGTTCGTCAGCCTGCCCCGACGCCAACGCCCGAGCCTGCGCTGGGCCTGCCCGTCGCTATTCGGGCTGCTGTGGCTGGCATTCTTCTGGTACAGCACCCAGACCCCCGCGGCCCAGCAGGTCCTGCTCCAGGCCTGGGGCGCGCTCGACGGCGGCCCCGGCACCCGCTTCGACCTCCAAACCGTGCTGCGCCTGTTCACCGCCCTGTTCCTGCACGCCGGCTGGGCGCACCTGCTCGGCAACCTCGTCTTCCTGCTGATCTTCGGCCTGCCGGCCGAGAAGGCCATGGGCTCGTGGCGGGTCCTGCTGCTGTTCCTGCTCGGCGGCGCGGTCGCCAACCTCGCAGCGGTGCTGCTGCTGGCCGGGCCGGGGCGCGTGATCATCGGCGCCAGCGGCGCGATCTCCGCGCTGATCGGCGCCTACCTCGCGCTGTTCCCGCGCGCGCGCCTGGGCGTGGTGCTGCCGCTGGGGCTGTTCCTCGAATTCGTGCGCGCGCCGGCCTCGCTGCTGATCGGCATCTGGGCGCTGCTGCAGGTGGTGTTCGCCTACATCGGCCCCGCGTTCGGCATGGTCGCCTGGGCCGCGCATGTCGCCGGCTTCCTGTTCGGCGTGGTGTTCGCGCTGCTGGAGCGGCGTGCGGTGGAACGGCGCCTGCGCCGGCAGAAGGGTTTCTGACACCGCGACCTATACTTCGACCATGCGCAAGCCCCTGTACAAGGTGACCTTCCTCAACGCCGGGCGCGTGTACGAGCTGTACGCGAAGCGCGTCGCGGCGAGTTCGCTGTGGGGATTCACCGAAGTCGCGGAACTGGTGTTCGACACCCGCGACGGCGTGGTCGTCGATCCGACCGAAGAACGCCTGCGCGACGAGTTCGGCGCCACCCGCGTGTTGCACCTGCCGATGCAGAGCATCGTGCGGGTGGAGGAAGTGGAGAAGAAGGGCCAGTCCGCGATCCGCGACGCGGCCACCGGCGAAGCGGTGGTGACGCCGTTTCCGTTGCCGGCGAAGCCGAGGTAATGGATCGCCCTTGGTGGGATTCACTGCTGCAGTGGACGATCTGGTGGGTCGCCATGGCGGCAGTCATGGGCTGGGTTGCCAGGTCGCGGATGCGGAAACGGCCTGAATCGGACCGCTATACCCTCCACCATCCATCCAGCACCTTGGTGCTTGGCGTTGTCACCGCGGTTTTCTTTTTTGGAATCGCGATCGTCTCGAACACGGTCGGGAAGAATGCGACTACCACGATCTGGACGACGCTCCTGTTCGCCGGCTTCGGATTCCTATCAGTGCCTATCCTCGCGGATTACTTCTTCGCGCGTCATCGCCTTTCCGAACAAGGCATCGAATACATCTCGATGTTCGGACGCCACGGCAGTCTCCGCTGGTCCGACATCCGTACGGTCAGGTTTTCGCCTGCGATGAAGTGGTTCGTGCTTTGTGGTGCATCGGGCGATAAAGCTCGTATCTCCGCCATGCTCGTCGGATTACCCGAATTCGCGCAGCTCGTCCTGCGATACGTGCCTAAAACCGCAATGGATGGAGAAACCCAGGCAATCCTTGCCGAGACGGCGAAAGGAAGACTCCCGAGCATCTGGGGTTGAACGACAGCCCTGCAACGCTGAAAGCCGCTCTTGATCCGCCATTGATTGAAACCAAAAGCTGGTTTCCCGCTTTCGCGGGCGTCATTTCACCGCCGAATGGCTGTGTATGACGAGCGAAAAACTCAACCCTTCGGCTTCGTTTCCGCCTGCGCCACCGGCTTCTTGAGTTCCTGCAACGCCGCGGTGATCGGCGCATCGCCGGGGAGTACGTCGCCGGCGTTGGTGCCGGCATCGTCCTCGTCCTCGCCGTGCAGATGCCCGGGCAGCGACGCCTCGGTGTACGGCGTGTCGCCGTCCTCGGTTTCCTTTTCCGCTGTCGCCTCGTCCGGCTTCAGCACCACGTCGGGAACGATGCCCACGCCCTGGATCGACTTGCCGCTGGGCGTGTAATAACGCGCGGTGGTGAGCTTCACCGAATCGCCGTTGTCCAGCGGCAGCAGCGTCTGCACCAGGCCCTTGCCGAAGGTGCGGCTGCCGACGATCTTCGCGCGATGCAGGTCGCGCAGCGCGCCGGAAAGCACTTCGGTCGCGCTCGCAGAACCCGCGTCGACCAGCGCTACCACCGGCGCGCCGTGCATGCGGTCGCCGGGCGTCGCGCGGAAGGTCGCATCGTTGCCGGGCATGCGCCCGCGCGTGCTGACGATGGTGCCGCTGTCGAGCAGGTCGTCGGCGATCTGCACCGCGGAGGTGAGCAGCCCGCCCGGATTGCTGCGCAGGTCGAGCACCAGCCCGCGCAGTTTTCCGCCGGATTGCGCCTGGAGCTTGTCGAGGTTCTTTTCGAAATCGGCGGCGGTATCGGCCTGGAACTGGCTGATGCGGATGTAGCCGTAACCCGGTTCCAGCATGCGGCTGCGCACGCTGGCGACGCGGATGGTGTCGCGCTTGAGCGTCACGTCGAACGGCTTGGCCGTGCCTTCGCGCACGATCTTCAATTTCACCGAGCTGCCGGGCTTGCCGCGCAGGGGACCGGGACCGACCGCATCGGCGGGCGTGAGCTCGCGGCCATCGACGGCAACGATGGTGTCGCCCGAGCGCAAACCCGCCTGCGCCGCCGGAGTGTCGTCGATCGCGGACACGATCTTCACCGAACCGTCCGGCAGCGTCACCACTTCGACGCCGATGCCGTCGTAGGCGCCGTTGGTTTCCTCGTCGAAGGCCTGCGCGTCGGATTTCTCGAGGTAGGCGCTGTGCGGATCGAGGTCGAGCAGCAGGCCCTTGATCGCCGACTGCATCAACTTGTGGTCGTCGACCGGATCGACGTAGGCCTGCTTGATCGCGTCGTACACACCGACGTAGCGGCGGATCTCGGCCAGCGGCACTTTCGTGGTTTCGCTTTCGGCCGCGTCCGGATCGTCGCTGGAAGCCACGGCGTGCCCACCGTCCGCATCGTTCGGCGGAACCTGTTCCTGCGCCTGCACGTTCGACAGACCCAATGCGAACAAGAAGGCGAAAAGGGAAATTCGACGCATGGAAGCTCCGGGAAAGGCGACGCGATTGCGATGTCAGACCACCCCCGCGGGCGGGGGTTCCGGGCGATTATGCGCGGCGATTCCGAATGCGTCGTGAGCGGCGGCTCAATGCGCGCGCAGCCACGCCGCGGGGTCGACCGGGCTGCCGTTGCGGCGCAACTCGAAATACAGCGCGGGCCGACCCTGTCCGCCGGAATTGCCGACGCTGGCGACCGGGTCGCCGCGGCGCACGTCGTCGCCGACGTTGCGCAGTAGCGCATCGTTGTAGGCGTACAGGCTCATGCTGCCGTTGCCGTGGTCGACGATGCAGATCAGGCCGTAGCCCGACATCCATTCGGCGAACACCACGCGTCCGTCGGCGACCGCGCGCACCGGCGTGCCGGCCGGCGCGGCGATGAGCAGGCCGGAACTGCGGCGGCCGTCCGGCAAGGTGCCGCCGAAACGCGCGACCAGGCTGCCCGACAGCGGCCAGCCGAGGCCGCCGACCTGGATCGGCGCGGCGTTGGCGTACGGCTTGGGCGCAGGCGGAGCCGGCTTGCCCTCGCGCCTGGCCTGTTCGGCCGCGCGCGCGGCGCGTGCCGCGGCTTCGCGCCGCTCGCGTTCGGCGCGGGCGGCGGCGGCACGCAGTTGATCCAGCACGCGTTGCAGCGCCTTCGCATCGCGACCGAGTTGCTGTTCGCGCCCGCGCTGGTCCTGCACCTTCCTGTCGAGCTGCGCGACCAGCGTCGCGCGTTCGCTGCGGTCGCGGTTCACTTCGGCGAGCTGTGCGGACTGGCGTCCGCGCGCGGCGACGAGGTCGCGGCGGGTGGCGACGATCCGCGCCTGGACCTCCTGCACTTCCTCGAGTTCCGCGCCGAGCGCGGCGACGCGCTGCGCGCGTTCGCGCTGCAGGTAACGATGGTAGGCGAGCAGGCGGTTGGCGTCGGCGACCTTGTCCTGCGCCAGCATCAGCTTCAGCGGCGCATCGTCGCCGACCGTGTACGCCGCGCGCAGCAGCGATGCGAGTTCCGAACGGCGTTCGTCGAGCGAAACCTGCAGCCCGGCGGCGCGGCGCTGCAACGCGGCGAGTTCGCTCTCGCCCGCGGCGATCCTGGTTTCGGTGTCCTGCAGCGCGCGACTCGAGCGCCCGACCTGCTCGTCGGCTGCACGCAGCGCGCGACTGGCATCGCCGCGCTGGCCTTCGGTGCGGCGGCGCTGGTTGGCGACGTCCTTGAGTTCGCGCTTGAGCTTGTCCAGCTTGCGCTGGGTGTCGCCTGTGCTTTGCGCATGCGCGCCGCTGCCGGCGAGCAGCGCGAACGCGATGGCGAATGCGAACGCGCGCGCCGCGATCATCCCGCGCCCGCGAACAGGCTGCGCCCGGTCATCGCCGCCGGCGCCGGCAACTGCATCAGGTCTAGCAGCGTGGGCGCGACGTCGCGCAAGGCGCCGCCGCTGCGCAGCTGCACGCCCTCGCGTTCGCCGACATAGACCAGCGGCACCGGGCCGACGGTATGCGCGGTGTGCGGTTGCCCGGTGGCGGGATCGCGCATCATCTCGAGGTTGCCGTGGTCGGCGGTGATCACCAGCGCGCCATGCACCGCGCGCACCGCATCGGTGATCGCGCCAATCGCCGCGTCCACCGCTTCGGCGGCGCGAATGGCGGCGCCGAGGTCGCCGGTATGGCCGACCATGTCCGGGTTGGCGAGGTTGCACACGACCAGGTCGAAGCGTTGCGCGCGGATCGCCTCGGCCAGCTCGTCGGTGACTTCGGCGACGCTCATTTCCGGCTGCAGGTCGTAGGTCGCGACCCTGGGGCTCGGCACCAGGATGCGTTCCTCGCCCGGGTACGGCGCCTCGCGCCCGCCGCCGAAGAAGAAGGTGACGTGCGCGTACTTCTCGGTCTCGGCGATGCGCAGCTGGGTCATGCCGTGCGCGGAAACGAGTTCGCCCAGCGTGTCGTGCAGGTCGTCTGGCGCGAACGCCACCGGCGCCGGCAGCTTCGCGTCGTATTCGGTGAGGCAGACGAAGCGCGCGAGTCTGGGCCTGCGTGCTTCGAACCCATGGAACGACGGATCGACGAATGCGGCCGTGAGCTGGCGCGCGCGATCGGCGCGGAAGTTCATGAACACCACCGCGTCGCCGTCCTCGACCCGCGCGCCGTCGCCGATCACCGTCGGCAGCACGAATTCGTCGGTCTCGCCGCGCGCGTAGGCCTCTTCCAGCGCGAGCAGCGCGTCGGGCGTGTGCAATTCGCTGCGCGCATCGACGATCGCATCCCAGGCGCGCTGCACGCGATCCCAGCGGTGGTCGCGGTCCATCGCGTAGTAGCGGCCGCAGACCGTGGCGATGGTTGCGTTGCCGTTCGTCGCGCAGGCGGCATGCAGCGCGCGCAGGCTGGGTTCCGCGGATTTCGGCGGCATGTCGCGGCCGTCGAGGAAGGCGTGCACCGCGACCTGCGGCACGCGTTCGCGGCGCGCGAGTTCCAGCATCGCGAAAATGTGGTTCTCGTGGCTGTGCACGCCGCCGGGCGACAACAAACCCATCACGTGCAGGGTGCGCCCGCCCTCGCGTGCCGCGGCGCAGGCCGCGCGCAGTTCGCCGTTGGCGAAGAAACTGCCGTCCTCGATGGCGGCATCGATGCGCGTGAGGTCCTGGTAGACGATGCGCCCGGCGCCGAGGTTCATGTGCCCGACTTCGGAATTGCCCATCTGCCCGTCCGGCAGGCCGACGTGGCGGCCTTCGGTGTGGACGAGCGTGTGCGGGCATCCGGCCCAAAGCCCGCGCCAGTGCGGCAGTTCGGCCTGGGCGATGGCGTTGTCCGCGGGATCCTCGCGATGGCCCCAGCCGTCCAGGATCAGCAACACGACGGGCTTGGGGCGGGCTGCGACCACGACGAAAGTCCCGGTGACCGATGACGGCTGAGGATTGTAGCCGCGCGGCGCACACTGCCGGTCGTCGGCGGGCATGCAAAAGGCTTAAACCGTTCACCCGTTCGACGCATCCTGTCCTTTCGATTCCCCACGTGAGCCCGCCATGATCCGCACCCGCCTCGCCCTGTGCCTGCTCCTCGCCGCCGCCACGCCCGCGTTCGCCGGCAATGGCGACATCGACAAGGTCAACGGCAGCATCAGCATCGACGCCACCCAGCAGGCCGGCGACCTCGATACGGTCAACGGCAGCATCCGCATCGGCGCCAGGGCCAGCACCGGCGACGCCAGCACCGTCAACGGCAGCATCCAGCTCGCCGACGGCGCCCACACCGGCGCGCTGGAAACGGTGAACGGCAGCATCCGCGCCGGCACCGACCTGGTCGTCGATGGCAGCGTCGAAACCGTGAACGGCAGCATCTTCATCGACCGCAACGGCCGCGTTGCGAAAGGCGTCAGCACGGTGAACGGCGCGATCGGCCTGGTGGGCACCGAACTCGGCGGCGGCATCGACACCGTCAACGGCGACATCACCGTCGGCATCGGTTCGCACGTCAAGGGCGGGATCAAGGTCGAGAAACCGAACAACAACTGGTTCGGCATCCACATGGGCAAGCCCAGGCCACCGCGCATCGTCATCGGCCCGAACGCAGTGGTCGATGGCCCGCTGGTGTTCGAACGCGAGGTCAAGCTGTATGTGCATTCGACCGCGAAGACCGGCCCGATCACCGGCGCGACCGCGGTGCGCTTCGACACGCCGACCGCGCCGCAGGACTGATTTCCTGCGTTTGTGGGAGGGGCTTGAGCCCCGACATACCGTCGCAAACGCAGTCACGGCTAAAGCCGCTCCCACAGGCTAGACTCGGGGTTCCCCGCAAAGGAGCCCCGCATGCCCCGCATTCATCCCCTGTGCGCCGTGCTCGCCGCATTGGCGCTGGCCGCCTGCCAGCGCCAGGAAGCGCCAACGCCAACGCCGGCGGCGACCACGCCCGCGCCAGCCGCGACGGCCGAATACGCGTTCTCGCCCGACATCAACGCCGCGGACTTCGCCGAACTCGACAAGACCCTGTCTTCCGATGCGTTCGAAGGCCGCGGCCCGGGCACGCCCGGCGAGGACAAGTCGGTCGAGTACATCAAGGCGCAGATGCAGCGCATGGGGCTCAAGCCCGGCAACAACGGCGACTGGTTCCAGACCGTGCCGATGGTCGAGACCACCGCCGACCCGGACACCACGCTCACCTTCACCGTCGGCGACATGTCGCGCACGCTGAAGTTCGGCGACGACATGGTGATGGGCACGACCACGGGCCACGCCGAGGTGAACATCAAGGACAGCCCGCTGGTGTTCGTCGGCTACGGCGTCGATGCGCCCGAGCAGCACTGGAACGACTACGCCGGCCTCGACGTGAAGGGCAAGACCGTGGTCATGCTGGTCAACGACCCCGGCTTCCACGTGCACGACGCAAGCCTGTTCGAAGGCAAGCGCATGACCTACTACGGGCGCTGGACCTACAAGTTCGAGGAAGCCGCGCGCCAGGGCGCCGCCGCCGCGATCATCATCCACGACACCGAGGGCGCGTCCTACGGCTGGGACGTGGTGCGCAATTCGTGGTCGGGCGCGCAGTACGACCTGCCCGCCAAGGACGATCCGGCTCCGCGCGTTCCGGCGCAAGGCTGGATCACCGGCGACCAGGCCAAGTCGCTGTTCGCCGATGCCGGCCTCGACCTCGACAAGCTGCGCGCGGCGGCCAACAAGCGCGGCTTCAAGGCGGTGCCGATGGACGCCACGCTCTCGCTCGACCTCAAGAGCACCACGGTCGACAAGCAGTCGCGCAACGTCATCGGCATCCTGCCCGGCAGCGAGCATCCCGATGAAGCCGTGGTGTACATGGCGCACTGGGACCACCTCGGCAAGCACGACGACGAACCCGGCGACAACATCTACAACGGCGCCGTCGACAACGGCACCGGCGTGTCCGGCATCCTCGAGATCGCCGGCAAGTTCGCCGGCGCGCCGACCCCGCCCAAGCGTTCGCTGCTGTTCGTCGCGGTGACGCTGGAGGAATCGGGCCTGCTCGGCTCGCAGTACTACGTCGCGCATCCGGTGGTGCCGCTGGACAAGACCGTCGCGGTCATCAACCTCGACGCGCTCTCGCCCATCGGCAAGAGCCGCGACATCACCGTGGTCGGCATGGGCAGCTCGGAACTGGAGGACATCCTCAAGCCGATCGCGCTGCAGGAAGGCATGACCATGCATGCCGAATCGCGGCCGGAAGCGGGTTCGTACTTCCGTTCCGATCATTTCAACTTCGCCAAGGCCGGCGTGCCGGCGCTGTACGTCGACAGCGGCGAGGACCTCGTCGACGGCGGCACCGCGGCGGGCGAAGCGGCGAGCAAGGACTACAACGACAACCGCTACCACAAGCCCGGCGACCAGTACGACGCGGCGACGTGGAAGCTCGATGGCATTCTCGCGGTGCTCGATTCGGTCTACGGCGTCGGCGAGCAGCTGGCCAACGGCGACGCATGGCCGAACTGGTACAAGACCAATCCGTTCCGCGCCGCACGCGACAAGATGATGGCGGCGAAGGCGGCCGCGCCGGCGAAGTAAATCGCCCTTCCCCTCTCCCCGCACGCGGGGAGAGGGTAATGCTGAGTGGATTCGGAGTAGGCTGCCGCCACCATCCGCGCAAGGGGAAGTGCAATGGCCATGCTCGCTTCGCTCTGGTTGCCGATCCTGCTCTCCGCCGTCGGCGTGTTCGTCGCCAGCAGCCTCATCCACATGCTGTTCAAGTGGCACAACCGCGACTACCGCAAGTTGCCGAACGAAGATGCCGTGCGCGCCGCGATCAACGCCGGTCAGCCCGGCCCCGGGTTGTACGTGTTGCCGTATTACCTCGACGGGAAGGAATGTTCCTCCGAGGAAGCCCAGGCCAAGTTCCGCGAAGGCCCGGTCGGCAAGCTCACGTTGCGCGCGCCGGGCGCGATGTCGATCGGCCCGATGCTGCTGCAGTGGTTCCTGCTGAACCTCGCGGTCGCCTTCGTCGCCGCGTGCATGGCGATCGGCTCGATGAGCGGCCACCACGCCGCGCATACCGCCGGGCTTGCGACCCTGCTCGCCTACGGCGCGGGCGCGGTGAGCGAGGCGATCTGGATGGGCAAACCCTGGGCCGCCACGCTCAAGGACCTGCTCGACGCACTGATCTACGCCGTGGTCACCGCTGCGGTCTTCATGTGGCTCTGGCCCTGAGTTCGATTACACATTTCCAAACCTGACGCCATTTCTTCGGAGGAATAACGCATGGCCACCGCCTACTGGTGCATCCTCGTCGCCGCGCTCCTGCCCTACGTCTGGTACGGCGCAGCCCGCGCCGGCGCCGGCCGCATCGACAACCACGACCCGCGTTCGGGCATGGCGCGCCTCGACGAGGGTCGCGCGCGCCGGGCCAACAACGCGCAGTACAACGCGTTCGAAGCATTCGCGGCGTTCGCCGCGGCGGTACTGATGGCGCAGGCCGCGGGCGTCGATCCGGCGCGCATCGGCATGCTCGCGATCGCCTTCGTGGTGCTGCGCGTGCTGCACGGATTGTTCTACCTCGCCAACATCCACGCCCTGCGCAGCGCAGCGTGGGCCGGCGGATTCGCCTGCGTGGTGTGGTTGATGACACAGGCGGCGATGCGCGTCGCCTGATCGAATTTCATCGCTGTCATCCCGGCGAAAGCCGGGACCCAGTTCTTATTGTTCGAATGACAAAGCTGGGTTCCGGCTTACACCGGCATCTTTCACAGCCGAATGGCTGTGCATGACGAAGGTTTTGCCTAACCCGCGACCAGCTTCACCCGCGCGAAGTTGCGCTTGCCGACCGCGATCACGCCCTCGAAGCCGGGCGCGAACACGCGCTGCGCGTCCTCGAACACCTCGCCGTCCACGCGCACCGCGCGTTCCTTGAGCTTGCGGTTGGCCTCGCCGTTGCTCGGCGTGATGCCGGCGGCGGTGAGCAGCGCGGCGATGCGCAAGCCTTCGGCCGGAACCGCGATTTCCTGCAGCGGCAGGTTGGATACATCGCCCTCGCCGCGCACCGCGGCGTGCCAGCCGGCGATGGCTTGTTCCGCCGCGGCTTCGCCGTGGAAACGCGCGGCGAGTTCGCGCGCGAGGCGTAGCTTCACGTCGCGCGGGTTGAGCGTACCGGCGGAGATCTCGGCCTTGAGCTTCGCGGCTTCGACGATTCCGATCTCGAAGCTGAGCAGGTCGATCCAGCGCCACATCAGCCCGTCGCCGATCTTCATCGCCTTGGTCACGATGTCGATCGCCGGTTCGTCGATGCCGATGTAGTTGCCCAGCGACTTCGACATCTTGTTGACGCCGTCCAGGCCTTCCAGCAGCGGCATGGTGAGCACGATCTGCGGCGGCTGGCCGTGGTGTTCCTGCAGGCCGCGGCCCATCAGCAGGTTGAACTTCTGGTCGGTGCCGCCGAGCTCGACGTCTGCCTTCAGCGCGACCGAGTCGTAGCCCTGCACCAGCGGATACAGGAACTCGTGGATGGCGATCGGCTGCTGCGCGGCGTAGCGCTTGGCGAAGTCGTCGCGCTCGAGCATGCGCGCGACGGTGTGCTGCGCGGCGAGCCTGATCATGTCGGCGGCGGTCATCGCGCCGAACCACTCGCTGTTGAAGCGCACTTCCGTCTTCTCGCGATCGAGCACCTTGAACACCTGGTCGGCGTAGGTCTTCGCGTTGGCGGCCACGTCCTCGCGGGTCAGCGGCTTGCGGGTCACGTTCTTGCCGGTGGGGTCGCCGATCATCCCGGTGAAGTCGCCGATCAGGAAGATCACCTGGTGGCCCAGGTCCTGGAACTGCCGCATCTTGTTGAGCAGCACGGTGTGGCCCAGGTGCAGGTCCGGCGCGGTCGGGTCGAAGCCGGCCTTGATCCGCAGCGGGCGGCCGAGCTTGAGGCGCGCTTCCAGCTCCTCGCGCTTGAGCAGTTCGTCGGCGCCGCGGGCGAGCATGCTGATGACAGTGGGGTCGAGGGCGGCTGGTGAGGTATCGGACATCGGCGCAGTCTGGCGTGGCGTTCGGGTTTGCGGAAGCGGCCCGAAGCCGGGCGCCGGGAAAAGCTGAATGCGGGAAGCGGACCCGTGACGAAAATCCCATTCCGCTCAAGGGTTTGACGCAGGGAGTTCGCGTGATTATGGTACCGCGCTGACATGCCCGTCATGCGTCGGGGGAGCCATCCATGCAGGAACTCGACCAGGGCCGCCACGGCCGCATCCGCCGTCGCAACCTCCTCGCCATCGCCGCGCAACGCGCGCCCGCCCTGGCCGAACGCATTCCCGAAGGCTTCAAGGGTCGCTGGACCCGCCGCCACTGGGCGCACGCGAGCCTGTTCGCGACCTGCGGTGCGTTGCTGTTCGCGCTGGTGCCCGGCTTCGACCACGCGCTGGAATCGCCTGCGACCGCGCAACGCGCCTCGTTCCTGCTGCCGTTGCCGCAACTGCAGGCCAACCGTGCCTCGAACGGCGATCGCTGGCAGACCGTGACCCTCAAGGCCGGGCAGACCCTGAGCGCGGTGTTCGACGAATTGAACATCCCGCAACGCGAACTGGTGCGGGTGGCGAAGCAACCGACCCTGCAACCGATGCTGCGCAAGCTGCGCCCCGGCACCGAGATCGCGTTCAACCTGCCCGCCGACGGCAGCGTGCGCGGCATGCGCATCGACGACACCCGGGGCGAATCGGCCGAATACGAATTCGGCAGCGACGCGGTGCGCGAGCGCGCGGTGCCGCACGAAACCACCACCCGCACGGTGGTGCTGACCGGCACGGTCGGCAAGTCGCTGTTCCGCTCGGCGCGCGCGCTGGGCCTGGGCAGCTCGCAACTGAACCAGCTCACCGACGAGATGTTCAAGTACGACATCGACTTCGATTCGGACCTGGACGAGAACGACCGATTCAGCGTGGTCGTGGACCAGACCTGGCGCGACGGCCAACTGGCGAGCACCGGGCCGGTGCTGGCGGCGACCTTCACCGTCGACGGCAAGCTCAAGAGTGCGTTCCGCTTCGTCCGCGACGGCCGCGCCGAGTACTTCACCCCGGACGGCCGTTCGCTCAAGCGTCCGTTCATCCGCATGCCGATCCCGTACGCGCGCATCACCTCCGGCTTCGGCATGCGCAAGCACCCGATCCTCGGCCGCATGCGCGGGCACATGGGCATCGACTACGCCGCAGGCATCGGCACGCCGATCATGGCCGCGGGCGACGCGCGCGTGGCCTTCGTCGGCTGGAAGGGCGGCTATGGCCGCGCCGTGATCCTCGACCACGGCGGCGGGCGCACCACGCTGTACGGGCACATGTCGCGCTTCGGCAGCGAGCGCGTCGGCCAGCGCGTGGCACAGGGCGCGGTGATCGGCTACGTCGGCATGAGCGGCCTGGCCACCGGCCCGCACCTGCACTACGAATTCCGCATCAACGGCGCGCACCAGAACCCGCTGAAGATGACCATGCCGCCGCCGGCGCCGCTGGCCGGAACCGAACTCGCGGCGTTCAAGGGCCAGACCCGCAACGCGCTGGCCAAGATCCGCGAGGTGGAGAACGTCGCGTTCCAGGACGACGCCCGCATCGCCAGCAGCGACGCGCCCGCCAGGGCGGCGAAGAAGGGCTGAGAAGCCGGTGGGTGGTTCGTGGTTGGTCGTTGGTGGTGAAATGCGGATCACGGATGATCTTCACCAACGTCCAACCACCAACGACGAACCTCGCTTCCATGCCCTCCCTCTACCTCGGCCTGATCTCCGGCACCAGCGCCGACGGCATCGACGCCGCGCTGGTGCGCTTCGACGACGACGCGGCCGATGCGCATTGCGAACTCGTGCGCGGCCGCACCTTCGCCTGGGACGACGCGCTGCGCGCGCGGCTGGTCGAACTCGGCCAAGGCGGCGATCTCGCTTCGCTGGATGAATTCGGCACGCTGGACGTGCGCATCGCCGAAGCCTTCGCCGATGCGGCGTTGTCGCTGCTGCGCGAAGCGGATGTCGCGGCTTCGGAGGTGCGTGCGCTCGGTTCGCACGGACAGACCGTGCGCCATCGCCCGCACGGTGCCGCGTTCGACGGAAGATTCCCGTTCACCCTGCAACTCGGCGACGGCAATGTCATCGCCGAACGCACGGGCATCGCGACCGTCGCCGATTTCCGCCGCCGCGACGTCGCCGCCGGCGGGCATGGCGCGCCGCTGTTGCCGGCGCTGCATGCGGCGTTGCTGTCTTCGCGCGACGAGGATCGCGCGGTGCTCAACCTCGGCGGCATCGCCAACCTGACGTTGCTGCCGGTGCAGGGCGAGGTGCGCGGCTTCGACACCGGCCCGGCGAACGCGCTGATGGATGCCTGGTGCGAACGCCACACGGGAAAAGCATTCGACGCGAACGGCGAGTTCGCCGCCAGCGGCGGCGTGGACGCAACATTGCTCGCGCGCCTGCTCGACGACGCCTGGTTTGCGCTGCCGCCACCGAAATCCACCGGCCGCGAGCAGTTCCACCTCGACTGGCTGGCATCGAAGCTCGCCGGCGACGAATCGCCCGCCGACGTGCAGGCCACGCTGCTCGAACTCAGCGCCGCGACCGTCGCCAACGCGCTGCGTTCGACACAATCGACGACGAGACGCGTGCTCGTGTGCGGCGGCGGCGTGCACAACCCGCGCCTGCTCGCGCGCATCGCCGCGCGATTGCCGGATGCCATCGTGGAATCGACCACCGCGCACGGCATCGATCCGGATTTCGTCGAAGCGATGGGTTTCGCCTGGCTGGCGCGGCAAACCCTGCTCGGGCGTCCGGGCAACCTGCCGTCGGT
>Ga0209023_10004717_pt1 | contig 15340 bp, 15 predicted proteins | sample LakOneMetagenome_FD_187468 | JGI IMG/M metagenome (GOLD analysis project Ga0209023, IMG submission 187468) | Freshwater and sediment microbial communities from Lake Erie, Canada (SPAdes) (version 2) | ecosystem: Environmental > Aquatic > Freshwater > Lentic | place: Lake Erie, Canada... | reverse complement strand
GGCCATCCGTACCTGGTGTACCTGAGGCACCCCACCACCGGCGGAGTGATGGCGTCCTGGGGCTCGTTGGGCCACGTGACTGTGGCCGAGCCCGGTGCGTTGCTCGGGTTCCTCGGCCCGCGGGTCTACGAGGCGCTCTACGGCAAGACGTTCCCGGAGAACGTGCAGGTATCGGAGAACCTCTTCAACCAGGGCCTGATCGACGCTGTCGTGCCGCCGGAGCAGTTGCCGGAGATCGTGCACCGCGCCCTCACCATCCTCACCAGCAAGCCGACCACGCCGGTCGCGGCTCCCGAGACCGTGAACGTGCGCCCGGTGGAGACGGGTGCGTGGGCATCCATCCAGATTTCGCGCAACCCGCGTCGCCCCGACCTGCGCCAGCTGCTCGCCTACGGCGCGCACGACGTGCTGCCGCTGAACGGCACCGGTGAAGGCGAAAAAGATCCGGGGCTCATGCTCGCCATGGCGCGATTCGGGCAGCAGAGTTGCATCGTGCTCGGCCATATTCGGCCGCGGCCCTCGCAGGACACCAAGATGGGCCCGGGGTCGCTTCGCGAAGCCCGTCGCGGTATGCGGCTGGCGGAAGAGCTCGGCATACCGCTGCTCACCGTGATCGACACCGCGGGGGCAGCTCTGTCGAAGGAGGCGGAGGAAGGCGGCATGGCCGGTGAGATCGCCCGGTCCCTGCACGAGCTGATCGGCCTGCGCTCGGCCACCGTGTCTGTGCTGCTGGGCCAGGGCGCCGGCGGTGGGGCGCTCGCGCTGCTGCCCGCCGACCGCACGATCGCCGCCCAGCACTCCTGGCTGTCGCCGCTGCCCCCGGAGGGTGCGAGCGCCATCGTGCACCGCAGCACCGAGTTCGCGCCGGAAATGTCCGAGGCGCAGGGCGTAAACGTCGCTTCGCTCTACGGCAACGGAATCGTCGACCACATCGTGGATGAGCGTCCCGACGCCGCCGAAGAGGGACGGGCGTTCTGCCAGCGCCTGGCCGGGGCGATTGAATACGAGCTCTCAGCACTCTCGGCGGTGCCCGTTGCGGACCTGCTCCCGCAGCGCGTGGCGCGTTACCACTCGCTCGGACGCTAGTGCGCAGCCACCGTCGGCGGAGAACCCAGGCCAATCTCCGCCGGCGGTGTGCACGGCCGGCTCAGGCGACGCGGGAGGCGATGTCGGTGCGGAACTGTGAGCCCTGCAACTCGATGTGGCCGAGCGCCTCGTAGGCACGGGCGCGGGCTTGGGTGAACGAGGCGCCCACGGCTACGACGCTCAGTACCCGGCCGCCGGTGGAGACGAGCATATCGCCCGTCGCGGCCGTCGCCGCGTGCGCGATCGTGACGCCGGGAACCGCCAGGGCCGCAGCGAGGCCGGTGATCGCCCGGCCGGTGAGCGGGGTTTCCGGGTAGTTCTCGCTGGCGAGCACAACGGTCACGGCCACATCGGCGGAGAACTCGGGCCAGCCGCGGCCGTCGAGAGCGCCGGTCGCCGCCGCGAAGAGCAGCTCCGACAGCGGCGTGACCAACCGGGGCAGTACGACCTGGGTCTCCGGGTCGCCGAAACGCGCATTGAATTCGATCACCCGGATGCCGGCTGTCGTCACGATCAGGCCGCAGTAGAGCAGCCCGACGAACGGAGTGCCTTCTTGGGCCAGCTGGCGCACGGTGGGCAGGGCGACGGTGTCGATGATTTGCTGCACGAACTGCTTCTCGCTGCCGAACCCGGCGTCCAGCCACGGCAGCGGCGAATAGGCGCCCATGCCGCCGGTGTTCGGGCCGTCGTCGTTGTCACCGAGGCGCTTGTAGTCCTGGGCGGGGGAGAGCGGCAGCACGGTATGGCCGTCGCTGAGCAGGAACAGGGAGATCTCCTGGCCATCGAGGAACTCCTCCACGAGGATGCTGCCGTGTTCGAGCCAGAAGGTGGCGTGCTCGAGGGCCGCAGGCAGATCGGTGGTCACCAGCACGCCCTTGCCGGCGGCCAGGCCGTCGGCCTTCACCACGTATGGGGCGCCGAACTCGGCGAGGGCGGCCTCGACCTCGGCGAGGGTGCCGGCGCGCACCGCGCGACCGGTGGGGACTCCGGCCTCGTCCATGATGCGTTTGGCGAAGGTCTTGCTGCCCTCAAGGGCGGCGGCAGCCTTGTCCGGGCCGAACACGGCGATGCCGCGGGTGCGCAGGGCGTCGGCGACACCGGCGACAAGCGGCGCTTCCGGCCCGATCACGACAAGCTGCACGTTTTCACGGATGGCGTAGTTGGTGACGGCCGTGGCATCCGTGGCGTCGAGCGCGACGACCGGCACGTCGGCGGCGATGCCGGCGTTGCCGGGTGCGGCAGTGATCGCGTGCCGGGGCTCCTCGCGGAGCAACGCGGTGATGATGGCGTGCTCGCGGGCACCGGAACCGAGGACCAAGATTTTCACGGTTTCAGGCTATCCGATGCGGCGGGAGTGATGTTTCGCTCACACGTGGCCTCGAACGTTTTACCGGTTCCGCTCTTGTCATGCAGGTGTTGTCTCCGGACCACATGTCGGTGTCGACACCCTCCGGCTCCGTCGCCTACCTCAATGAGTACTCTGGAAGGCATGCCGCCCGCGATGCCGATCCTCATCTCGGCGACATCGCCGATGTCCGCTGAAGCCCAGGCTGTGTCAGCTCAGTACTACGAGCACATTGTGGGTCGGTACCACGGGCGCTCCGCGACTCACCAGGAGGTTGTGGACGCCCAGGCGGGATACCCGAGCGAAGACCTCGTCGCACCCACGGGCTTCTTTCTGCTGGCACGGCAGGGGGACGCTGTTCTCGGCTGCGCCGGCATGCGGGTGCGCCCCGTCAGGATCGGCGAGGTCACCAGGGTCTTCGTGAAGCCGAGAGCGCGCGGCCAGGGCGTTGCCCGCCGGCTCATGGAGGACCTGGAACGCAGATCCCGCGAACTCGGTCTCGATGCGTTGCGGCTGGACACGCGAACCGACCTGGTTGAGGCGCGAAGCCTGTACGCGTCCCTGGGCTTCCTGGAGACAGAAGCGCACAACACCGATCCCTACGCAAACCACTGGTTCCGCAAAGAACTGGCCTGAACTCGTCCCAGCGGTCCAAGCGGCCCAAGCGGCCCCGGAGGTCATGGAGCAATAGGGTGTGGTCATGGCACTCATTCCCACTCAAACGCTTGTCTCCGTCACCGTTCCGGGCTACGAGCTCTCGCGTGCCGCCGACGCCCTGCACCTGGCCCTCAAGGCCTACCCCGATGCCCGCATCGTGGCGTTGACCCGCAGCACGAACTGGATCACGTCATTCTTCGGGCGTACGTCCCTGCTCGCCGTGGTGGAGTACACCCCGGCCCGCTGATCAGGCAGACTGGAACCATGGCACGAGCGAGAATCGACGACGGAGCCGGCCGGGTGGCCGTGCGCGCGGCGCTCGCCGAGGGCGCAGGCGCCAGCCGGGACATCCGGGCGCAGGCCGTTCGCTACACCCTGCAGCTGTTGGCCGAACAGGCCGAGGGCAATACTCTCGAGGTGCGCGTGCCGCCGTTCGGCGCCGTGCAGTGCGTGGCCGGACCGCGCCATACCCGGGGCACGCCGCCCAATGTGGTGGAAACGGATGTCGCCACCTGGCTCGCCCTCGCCACCGGTTCGCTGAGCTGGCCTGAGGGAATCGCCTCGGGACTCATCCACGCTTCCGGCGCCCGGGCGGACCTGACCGGCCACGTTCCCGTTCTGTAGCCCTGCTGGGCGGTTCAGGCGAGGATCGCGGCGACCTCGTCGAAGGACGGCATCGAGGTTGTCGCCCCGACCCGAGTGACCGAGACCGACGAAGCCACGGTGGCCCAGCGCAGAGCATCCACCATGCTGTCCTCAGTGGGGGCGGCATTCGTCATCGCCAAGCGCGCCACGAGTGTTCCCACGAAGGTGTCACCGGCGGCGGTGGTGTCCACGGCCACCACCGGGCGGGCAGGGGCGAGTCCCAGCACCTCGCCGTCGAATGCCACGACACAGCCTTCGGCGCCGAGGGTGACGATCGCCCAGGTCTTGGCCGCGCTGAGTGCTTCGGCCGCGCGCACCGGATCCGATTCGCCGGTGAGTTCTTCGGCTTCGAGCTGGTTGGGCACCACGAGATCGACCGATGCCAGGAAGCCGGCGGGCAGCGCAATCACCGGCGCCGGCGTGAGCACGGTGAACACTCCGGCCTCGCGCGCCACGGCAATCGCTTCCATGAGCACCGGCACTGGCAGCTCGCACTGCATCACCAGGAAGGCGGCGGCTGCAATCGTGGACCGCTGCGCGGCATCCAGGGTCGCCACCGAACCGTTGGCGCCGGAGACCACCACGATCGAGTTCTCGCCCGAATCCAGCACAGAGATATGCGCAGTTCCTGTGGGGTCACTTGACGAGGCCAGGCCCGTACAGCGGATGCCCTCCGTCGCGAGCACGGCGCGCAGCTCGGCCCCGTAGAGATCCGCTCCCACTGCGCCCAGGAAGTCGACATCGCCGCCGATCCGGGCTGCGGCGACGGCCTGGTTCACGCCCTTGCCGCCCGGGACGGTCTCGAAACCCGAGCCGAAGATGGTCTCACCGGGCCGGGGGAGACGGGGCTGGCGAACGACGAGGTCCATATTGGCGCTGCCGAGTACTGCAATTCTGTTCACCCGTTCAGTCTGGCATGTCAGAATACTGGGGTGAGTTCTCCCGAACAGCCAGAACAACCGCCCAGGCCCGCCAGCAACGATTCAGGCTCGCCCGACCCTCGCGGCAGTGAGCCGCGCGAGTCGGTGGTTGCCGCAGACACCCTCACGGTGCACCGCTCGCCGCGATACACGAACTTCATGATTCTCGGCGCCATTTTCGGAGTCCTGCTCGCGCTGGTGCTGACGGTCGCATTCCCCGACAGCGCAGATTTCGACAAGGGCCAGATTTTCGGTTTCCTTCTGCTCGCCGGCCTCGCGGTCGGTGTGTTGCTCGGCTGCCTGGCTGCGCTGCTGCTGGATCGCACCATCGGTCGCCGGGCCCACACTGTGCGCGCGGATAGACTGACCGGCGAGGACTCGGGCGCTGTCGACACTGTCGATGAGTCACGTGATATCCAACGGTTCAATGAAAACAAAGAGTAGAGAGGCTGCACTTTGCTCGGTGGCGACGGACGGCTGAACCACGATCTTCTTCCAGGTGAGAAGGGCCCCCAGGATGCCTGTGGCGTCTTCGGCGTCTGGGCTCCCGGTGAGGAGGTGGCCAAGCTCAGCTACTTCGGGTTGTACGCCCTCCAACACCGGGGTCAGGAATCCGCTGGAATCGCGACCAGCGATGGCAAGAAAATCCTCATCTACAAGGACATGGGCCTCGTGTCCCAGGTCTTCAATGAGGCCTCGCTGAGCACCCTTCTCGGCCATATCGCCGTGGGCCACACCCGATATTCGACCACCGGTTCGTCGAGCTGGCAGAACGCCCAGCCCACCCTCGGTCGCACCGCGAGCGGAACCGTGGCCCTCGGCCATAACGGAAACCTCACCAACACGGCGGAGCTGCTCGAGCTGGTGCGCGAGCGCTACCCGCAGGTTGACGGCGAGCTGGCCCGCGGTAACACCACGGACACCGCCGTGATCACCGCGCTGCTCACCGGAGACCCAGACCACACTCTCGAGGCCACGGCCCTCGAGGTGCTGCCGCGGCTGCGCGGCGCCTATTGCCTCGTGTTCATGGATGAAACCACCCTGTACGCCGCACGCGACCCCCAGGGCGTCCGTCCGCTCGTGCTCGGCCGCCTGGAGCGCGGCTGGGTCGTGGCCTCGGAGACCGCAGCCCTGGATATCGTGGGCGCCAGTTTCGTTCGGGAGGTTGAGCCGGGTGAGCTCATCACGATCGACGAGAACGGGCTGCGAACCCAGCGTTTCGCCACGGCAGACCCCAAGGGTTGCGTCTTCGAGTACGTCTACCTTGCCCGCCCCGACACCACCATCGCGGGTCGCGGCGTCTACGAGGCCCGGGTCGAGATGGGCCGCAGGCTCGCGAGCGAGCACCCGGTCGAGGCCGACCTCGTCATCCCCACCCCGGAGTCGGGTACCCCGGCGGCGATCGGCTATGCGCAGGCATCGGGCATCCCGTTCGGTCAGGGCCTCGTGAAGAACTCCTACGTGGGCCGCACCTTCATCGCGCCGTCGCAGACCATCCGACAGCGCGGCATCCGCTTGAAGCTGAACCCGCTCAAGGCCGTGATCAAGGGCAAGCGCCTGATCGTGGTCGACGATTCCATCGTGCGCGGCAACACCCAGCGTGCCCTCGTGAGCATGCTGCGCGAGGCCGGCGCGGCCGAGGTGCACGTTCGCATTTCGAGCCCGCCCATCACCTGGCCGTGCTTCTACGGAATCGACTTCGCCTCGCGCGCCGAACTGGTCGCGACCGGACTCGAGATCGACGAAGTGCGCCAGTCCATCGGCGCTGACTCGCTCGGCTACCTCTCAGAAGACGGCATGATCGAGGCGACCGAGCAGCCGCGCGAGCGCCTCTGCACGGCCTGCTTCACCGGCATCTACCCCATCGCCCTGCCAGAATCACAGCACCTCGGCAAGAACCTGTTGGAGCGCCAACCGGCCAGCAACGGATGCGACCCCGGCCCCGATGCCGAGCTCGAAGCCGTGCTGGCTCCGGAAATTCAGCGTGAGGATGCCCTCGCGGCACTCGGGCAGGTCCCGTTCGGCGATCCAGGAAGACAAGAATGACGAATGCGTCCTACGCAGCAGCCGGAGTCGACACCGCGGCCGGTGACCTTGCCGTTGAACTGATGAAGTCTGCCGTGGCCAAGACCCACGGTCCCGAGGTCTGGGGCGGCGTCGGCGGCTTCGCCGGCCTCTTCGACGTGTCGTTCCTCACCAAATACCGCCAACCGCTGCTCGCCACGTCCACGGATGGTGTGGGCACGAAGGTGGCCATCGCCCAGGCCATCGACAAGCACGACACCATCGGCCAGGACCTCGTGGGGATGGTCGTCGACGACATCATCGTCGTCGGCGCGCGCCCGCTGTTTATGACGGACTACATCGCCTGCGGCAAAGTCGTTCCCGAGCGGATCGCGTCGATCGTGGCCGGCATCGCCCGCGCGTGCGCGGAGACCGGAACCGCTCTCGTCGGCGGTGAGACCGCCGAACATCCCGGTCTACTCGGTGTCGACGACTACGACGTGGCCGGCGCGGCCACCGGGGTCGTCGAAGCCGACCAGGTGTTGGGAGCCGACAAGGTGCGCTCTGGAGACGTCGTCATCGCGATGGCTTCCTCGGGGCTGCACTCCAACGGCTATTCGCTGGTGCGGCATATTCTGGCCCAGCGCGGTATCGGCTACACGGACACCTCCGTTGATCTGGGCGGTGTGGTCGGTGAGGTTCTGCTGGAGCCCACCCGTCTCTATACCGGACCGCTGCTGGACGTGCTCGCCGACGCCGACCTGGCCGGCGCGTTGCACGCACTCAGCCACGTGACCGGTGGCGGTATCGCGGCGAACCTGGCCCGGGTACTGCCCGTGGGTTCCTGGGTTGAGGTGGATCGTTCCACGTGGTCGCCGGCGCCGGTCTTCCGGGTGCTCAGCGACATGGCGGGCAGCTCCCTCGAAAGTGCCGAAGGCACCTGGAACCTCGGTGTCGGCATGTTCGGCGTCGTCGACGCCGGTTCTGCCTCTTCCGTCATCGCCCGACTGGCCTCGAGCGGGATCCCCGCTTGGGTGACCGGACGCGTGTCGATGGCGCCGCGCGATATCACCGGCTTCGAGCAGGGCGCCAAGGGCGTCAACGGCGGGGCTGTGCGCCTGGTGGGAGCCTTCGCGAGCTGAATCGGCGGGGCTTCGTCCACCGTGGCTGCCGCCTGCTGTAGCTCGGCCGCAACGGCCTGCACAACAGAGGCCCCCGACGACTTGGTCGTCGGGGGCCTCTGTTGAAAGTCAGTGCGGGTTACGCGCGGCGCTGTTCGTCTTCGGTCGCATAGTGGTCGACGTACTTGTCGTCGTCCTCATCGTCGTCGGAATCCTCGGACGCTGCCGCAGACTCGGCCTTCTTGGCCTTGTCTGCTTCATACTCCGGCCATTTGGCCAGATCTTCGTCGAGACGCGGGTCGGACGGATGCCCGGTGAGCTCGCGTTCGAGCGCGTTGTAGTTCGTGTCGGGACTGAAATACTTCAGCTCCCGAGCGACCTTGGTGTGCTTTGCTTTTTGACGGCCGCGCCCCATGCGTGACCCCCTTACGATGCCAGGCCGAGTGAGCTGGAGTCACTCGGGAGTTGCCGAACAAAATGTGTAAAAACTAAGACTTAGTTTAGCATGACAGGCGAAGCCGACCGTGGACGCGGATCGCCGCCGCACATGTAACACTAAGCTGTGCCGGTAAGCGACTCTAGCGTGTCCGTCGCCATCATCGGCGCCGGTCAGGCGGGCCTCTCGGTCGCTCGATACCTGCGGTCTGCGAATTTAGCTGCTGGTCGGGATTTTCTCATTTTCGTTGGTGGTCGGGATGCCGGTGGAGCGTGGCAGCAGCGCTGGGAATCCCTGCGACTGGGCGAGGCGCACCGAGTGAACGGTCTGCCCGGTTTGCGCGAACTGGGGCTCAGCTGCGAAACGGCCGATCCCGTTCGGCCGGCCCGTGACGGTGTTTCGGAGTACTACCGCCGCTATGAAGAGCATTTCTGAGCACCTGCTCGGCTGCGCTATTTGCGCTTGCGCCGACGGGAGGCGGAGGGGCGTGACTGCGTGGACACTCCCGTGGGGGCCGGGGTCGAGCGAAGCTGTTGCTGCACGGCGGCCGGGGACAGCGGCTTGCGCGGGATCGGTGTCGCACGCACCGGCTCGCCGCGCCGGTCCTGGCCGGGCACGGGCCGGGACCGGCGCCCGTAGATGAGCGCGGAGGAATCCAGCAGCCACGGCACGAGCGCGATCGTCACACCGTGCACCATCATCAACTTCTGGCGAAGACGGCGAGCCTTGTGGTTGTGCAGCAGCCCCTCCCACCAGTGGCCGACGATGTAGATAGGCGTGTACACGGTGACGACTTCAGCGCCGTGGTCCTCGCGCCGGCCGCGGATGTAGCTGATCAACGGCCAGCTGATATCCCGGTACGGTGACGCGACGATGCGCAGCGGAACCTGGATGTTCTGCTTCACCCAGGCGCGTTTGAGAGCCTTCGTCTCGGCGTCGTCGATGGACACGTGCACAGCTTCGAGGGATTCGTGCCGGGCGGCGATTGCGTAGTCGAGGGCCTTGAGGACGGGCTTCTGCATCTTGCCCACGAGCACGATGGCGTGGTCACCGCTTGATCCGAACGTGGTCACCGGGTCGACTTCGATCTCCTTGGCCACGTCGCGGTAATAGCGGTTGACGCCCATCATCAGGGCGAACAGCACCGGCATCAGCACGAAGACCAGCCAGGCACCGTGGGTGAACTTGGTGACGGTGACGACGATGAGGACCACGAAGGTGAGTGCGGCGCCGAAGCCGTTGATCGACAGGCTCCAGATGATGGAGGCGCGGTGCGGCGGGTTGGTCTTGAGCAGGTTGAGCCAGTGCTTCACCATGCCCGTCTGGCCGAGGGTGAAAGAGACGAAAACACCGATGATGTAAAGCTGGATCAGCAGGGTCAGGTTCGCCCGGTAGACGACCATGATCAGGCAGGCGGCGAGGGCCAGCAGCACGACGCCGTTCGAGTAGATCAGGCGATCACCGCGGGTGCTGAGGGATTTCGGCGCGTAGGAGTCGCGGGCCAGTACGGAGCCGAGCAGCGGGAAGCCGTTGAAGGCGGTGTTGGCAGCGAGCAACAGCACGGCGGCGGTTGCGGCCTGCAGCACGAAGAACATGATCGAGGAGTTGCCGAAGGTCGCCGCAGCAACCTGGGCGATCAGGCTGCGCTGTGGGGACGTGGCGCAATCCGCCCAGCCGATCAGGTCACAGGGGTTCTCGGCGTAGTGCACGTTGGAGACCAGCGCCAATGTGGTGAGTCCCACGAAGAGAACGATGGCGATGCCGCCCATCAATGCGAGCGTGGTTTGGGCGTTCCGCACTTTGGGGTGCTTGAACGCGGGAACGCCGTTGGCGATCGCCTCGACACCGGTGAGGGCGCTGCATCCGCTGGCGAAGGAGCGCAGCAGCAGCAGAATGAAGGCGGCCTGGGCGAGATCCTGTCCCTCCACCCCGAATCCGGCCGACTCGGCCACCGGCGGATCACCCATGACCGTGCGCACCAGCCCGACGACGATCATGAACAGCACGCTCGCCACGAACAGGTAAGTGGGGAAGGCGAAGGCTTTGCTCGACTCGCGCACGCCTCGGAGATTGACGGCGGCCAGCAGGATGATGAAGACCACGGCCATTTCCACCCGCAGTGGAGCCAGTGATGGAACGGCGGAGATGATGTTGTCCACGCCGCTGGCCACCGAGACGACCACGGTCATCACGTAGTCCACCAGGAGGGCGGATGCCACGACCAGGCCGGCTTTTTCACCGAGGTTGCGATGGGCGACTTCATAGTCGCCGCCGCCGGACGGGTAGGCCTTGATGAGCTGGCGGTACGAGGCGACCACGACGATCAGCAGGATCACGACGACGGCGGCGACCCAGGGCGCAAAGCTCAGAAAGGCGAGCCCGCCGAGGGTCAGGATCATCAGGAGCTCTTGCGGGGCGTACGCCACACTCGACAACGGGTCACTGGCAAAGATGGGCAGGGCCAGGTGCTTGGGAAGCAGCTGCCCTTCCAAATGCTCGGTCGGCAGCGGATCGCCGATAATCCACCGCTTGGGTGATCGGTTTTCCGGTACTGGGGCATTGGCCTCGGGTGTCACGAGGGACGACACTACACCTATGTGGGTCCGTGTCAAATATGGCGCAGATTCGGCGCGTCAGCCTGACAGTGAGAACACTCACGTTGCATACGTAATCAGTTCGTATACTGACGAATATGGCACGAAGAGATGCAAGGCGAGGCAACTGGGCGGCCTGGATCAATCGCACTCTGCTTCCGTGGATCGGCCCGCCGCCCGTCGGCCCGTATCCGGTGATCGTCGAAGCCGAGGTCGAAGAACGCAAGAAGGCGGCGGTTTGCCCGATCTGCGGGCAGCTCATGTCCCGGCATGAGGTCGACCGCACCGGTGAGCGCACCCAGATTCGGCACCCCCGGCCCGCCGAGGGCTAGGTGGGCGTGATCGCCGTCTTCAGCCCAACGAAGCGCGGATGCGCGCCCTGACCTCGGCGAGTTGGCGTTGGAGGTCGGAGACCGTCTCCGTGGAAACGCCCGAGCGGGATGCCTGGGTGCGCAGGTCCGTGCGGAGTTGCTGCCGAAACTCGTTCAACACCATCTCCGCCTCATGCAGTGTTCGACTGGAACTCCGGTGCGCACGCAAACCGTCGGCGGGCTCGCCGGTCGCAGCGGATGGCGCGTCGGCAGCGGGGTCGCTGCGGGTCTGGCGGGCCGCTGCGGCCAGGTCGGCCCGGAGGCTCTTCATCGCCGCGTTCACTCCGGAACGAACTTCGGTGGCCAGCCGCCGCACGGAATCGGTGACCCCGTCTTCAATCGCGTCCAGTTCGCCGGCACGGGCTTCGAGTTCAGTGCGGCCGGCGGTTGTGATTTCGTATACGGTCTTGCGTCCGTCGGTCGACTTCGTGACGAGGCCTTCCTCCTCAAGCTTGGCCAGCCGAGGGTAGATGGTTCCTGCGCTCGGGCTGTAGGTGCCGCCAAAGCGCTCGCTGAGCGCCAGGATGAGCTCGTATCCGTGCCGGGGCTGTTCGGCCAGCAGGCTCAGCAGGTAGAGGCGCAGGCTGCCGTGCGAGAAGACCGGGGTCATGAGGGGGTCCCGTCGGTCTGCTCGGCCGAGGCCCCGGCATCCGCGGGTTCGATCGCACGTCGCACCACCGAGATGTCGCCGGAGACCGTGTTCGCGCGCAGTTCCACCCAGGAGCCGTCGAGGACGCCGCTGGACGCCTCGTACGCCTTGCCCAGCGTGCCGCGCACCGTCTGGTCGTCGAGCTGCAGGGTTCCGGAGACGCTGTTGAGTCGATAGCGGGTGGCCACCTCCGCGCCCAGGCGCACGGTGAGGTTGCCGCTCACCGTGTTGGTGACGATTTCATCGGGCGTGCCCTCGAGGTCCAGGAAGACATCGCTCGTGACGCCGTCCAGGGCGAAGCGACGGATGCGCCCGCTCGCCGTGATCTCGCCCGACACCGTGTGCACGGTGACGGAGCCCACATGGTCGCGCACCGACACCTCGCCGTTCACGGCATTGACATCGAGGTCGCCGGCGCACCCGTCGACGACGATGTCGCCGGAGATTGTGTTCAGCTTGGCGTCATTGCGCAGGCCGGAGACGAGGGCGTCCGCCGTGACGACGCCGAAGCGGAGGGCCACATCGCGGGGGACCAGGACACTGATTTCGGTCTGGGCGGTACCCCGGAAGGAAGCGAAGACGTCCACGAAGTTGTCCCAGCGCAGCTGCGGGTGGTCGATCTGGAGGGCATCGCCGTTCATCGAGATCTTGAGGTCCTTGCCGGTGACCCGGTGTACCTCGATGCGCGCGCCGGGTTCGTCGTGGCCGATCACGTCCACCGTGCCGCCGATCAAGCTCACGGTGAGTCGTCTTACCAGGTCGATGTCGATGATCGTGGACTGTCCGGGGACGACCAGCCATTTTTCCAGGGACACAGTAGGGTCCTTTCCGTCGCATTATCGCGATATATCGCGTCGAGAAACAACACGCTATATCTCGTTGCACGCTCGCGCAAGGGGCCCGGCGTCAGTAGAAGAAGATGTTCAGCCATTGCGGGTGGTGGGCGTGCACGATCACCAGGAAGACCACGGCGTCGAAGAGCAGGTGCACGCACACCACATAGGTCAGTGAGCGCGTCTTCGCGAAGGTGTAGCCCTGCAGCAGGGCAAAGGGAAAGGTGAGCAGCGGACCCCAGCTGCGGTAGCCGAGCTCCCAGAGAAAGGAGCAGAAGATCACGGCCTGCAGCAGATTGGCCTGCCAATCGGGGAAATGGCGACGGAGCAGGGCGAAGACGGTGCAGATGAAGAAGAGCTCATCCCAGATCCCCACGAAACCCACGCCCACGAACAAACGGCCGATTTCATCGGGCGCGCTCACCACCGGCCAGTTCAGGTAGGCGCCGGAACCGATGAAATACCGCGGCAGAATCAGGTAGCCGAGCAGGATGACCAGGGGCAGGTAGGCGCGCTCCAGGGTCGTCCAGCGCTGCCCGGTCCGGATCGGAAACCGGATTGCGTGGTCGCGGTAGGCATACCGGGAAATCAGGTAGGGAACCAGCACGGAGAGGCTGAGTACCGTGCCCATCAGGGCGATGTTGGCATAGTCGATGTTCGCCTCGACCGAGATGGTGCTGATGATGCCGAGGCCGATTGCGATGAGCAGCAGGTCCCGAAACAATGCCCGGTCGGTCACGAACGCGGTCACGAGCGCCAGGGTCAGAATGGCATAACCGGGCAAGGGCATCCCGAGTCCGAACAGGAAGACAGCGGATGCCGACACCAGCGCCGCCGGAACCAGGCCCCAGGAGGCGCGCGGCCGGGAACGTTCATGTGCGGTGGTCAGCATGGCCATGCTCCAGCCTAACCGTGCAGCCGGGTGCGACGAGGCCGGTAGATTCGGCTTATGAACACTGCATCGAGCAACCGTGCCCCGAGCGATCCCGACCCGATCGCGGTGCTGCAGCAGCTCATCGCCATCGATTCGATCAACCCCGACCTGGTGCCCGGAGCTCCCGGCGAGTCAGCCATTGCGGCCTGGTGCGCCGAATGGATGCGAACCCGCGGCTTCGAGGTGTCGGTGCTCGAGGAACGTCCGGGCCGGCCGTCCGTGGTGGGCATCGTGCGCGGCTCGGGATACGGACCGTCCTTGATGCTCAACGGTCATCTCGACACTGTGGGGGTGGCCAGCTATGAGGGTGATCCGTTCAGCGGGGAGCTGCGCGACGGCAAGGTTTTCGGTCGCGGCTCGTTCGACATGAAGGGCGGAGTGGCCGCCATCCTCACCGCCGCCGCCCGGGCCGGCGCCCTGCAGCTGTCCGGCGATGTGGTCGTGACGCTGGTGGCCGACGAGGAGTTCGGCAGCCTGGGCACCGACGAGGTCTTGCGCAGTGTGCGCGCGGATGCCGCAGTGATCGTGGAACCGAGCGGGCTGGAACTCACGCTCGCCCACCGCGGGTTCGCCTGGTTCGAGCTTGAGCTTCGTGGCCTCGCCGCCCACGGCTCGCAGCCCGAGCTCGGCATCGACGCGATCGCCCATGCCGGCCTGTGCCTGCGGGCCCTCGACGAGATGCGCGAACGGCTCGAGGCCCTGGACCCGCACCCGGCGCTGGGGTACGGCACGGTGCGCGTGTCGATGATCTCCGGTGGCGAGGACGCCGCCACCGTGGCAGACACCTGCATGCTCACCCTCGAGCGCCGCACGCTGCCGGGACAGTCGCCCGAGGCCGTCGAGGCCGAGCTGCGGGCCGTGTTCACCGCCCTGGCCTCCGTCACGCCGGGATTCAGCTTCGTGCTCCGACCCCTGGTCGCCCGGGCGGCATTCGAAGCCGACCCGGAGTGGCCGATCGTGCGTGCGCTGGCGGCCGCGGCAGAACGGGTGCTCGGGCGCGTGCCGGCGACCCGTGCTGAGCCGTTCTGGACCGATGCGGGGCTCGTCTTCGACGCGGGGATCCCGTGCCTGGTGTTCGGAGTGGACGGTGGAGGGGCGCACGCCGACGTCGAGTGGGCGGATGCGGCATCCGTCACCCAGCTCAGCGACATCCTCACCAGCACGATCACCGCGTTCTGCCGGTAGAGCTGCCGATCGGGCTGCCAGGGGCTCTCCCCGGGTCAGGAAGCGGCGTCGAGGGCCGGATCGGCCGCTGCCGGGGCAGCCGGGGCCGCCGGGGCAGCCGGGGCTGTCGGAATGGGCCGCTTGATCGCGAAGAACGGCAGGGTCAGCCCGCAGAGCGGCCCGATCAAGACCGCGAAGAGCACCGTTCCAACGCCCACGTTGCCGCCCAGCACCCACCCGATGCTGAGGACGATCACCTCGAGGCCGGTGCGAACGATCCAGATCTTCCAGCCGGTGCGCTTGTGCAGGCCGGTCATCAGGCCGTCCCGCGGGCCGGGACCGAAGTGCGCCCCGATATAGAGCCCAGTCGCGATCGCCACCGTGACGAGTCCGGCCCCGAACAACAGGATGCGGGCCCAGAGCGGGAGATCGGCGGGGATCAGCCACAACCCCACGTCCGCCGCCGGCCCGACGAGGGCCGCATTGAGCACGGTCCCCGCCCCGGGCTTCTGCCGGATCGGAATCCACAGCAGCAGCACGACCGCGCTGATCAGAATGGTGACCCAGCCGAATCCGAGATG
>Ga0209023_10004716_pt1 | contig 15342 bp, 12 predicted proteins | sample LakOneMetagenome_FD_187468 | JGI IMG/M metagenome (GOLD analysis project Ga0209023, IMG submission 187468) | Freshwater and sediment microbial communities from Lake Erie, Canada (SPAdes) (version 2) | ecosystem: Environmental > Aquatic > Freshwater > Lentic | place: Lake Erie, Canada... | reverse complement strand
CCGCCACTCGCGACATCGTGCGTTCAGCAAGTCCGAGCACCGCGATGAGCGCACCAAAGGTCAGAAGGATCGAGCGACGGGCACCGAGGGTCTTCAACATGCGCGTTACTTTCTCACAGGCGGCGGGGGGACTGGTAGGTCCCGTGGGACGGGCGGGTCGCGTGGGACTAGTAGGTCGGGTGGGCCAGGTGAGGCGGGTGGGACAAGTGCGTCGGGTAGAACGCGTTGGGCTAGGGCGCGAGACAGCGGGCAGGTAAGGCACGTAAGGCAGGTGCAACGGGTGGCGCGATTCTAGATAAGCGCACTGGCATCTGCTTCAGGCTGATCGCAGGTCGCCCACGCAACGGACCGCACCGCGCGACCTACCAGACCTACCAGACCCACCCGACCCACCAGGCCCACCAGGCCCACCAGACCCACCCGCCGCCTGTCTCCTGCGCCCTTCCGGCGCTCCGCAGCGCTCTGCTATCGTTCATCGCATGTCTCTTCCGCTCGTACCCTTCTGGATCAATGGTCAGCGCGCCGCGTCCCACAGCGAGCGCCGCGGCATCATCAGCAACCCGTCCACGGGCGACCCCATCCGCCAGGTGCCGATGGCCGACGCTGTCGACATCGATGTGGCCGTGCAGAGCGCCCGAGCGGCGTTTCCGGCGTGGCGCGCCACACCGCCGCTGCGACGCGCGCGCATCCTCGCCCGCTTTCGGGAACTGCTCGAAGCCAACCAGAAGGCGATTGCTACGCTCATCAGCGAAGAGCACGGCAAGGTCTTCCTCGACGCGATGGGTTCGGTGCAGCGCGGTATTGAAGTGGTCGAGTTCGCGACCGGTGCGCCGCATCTGCTGAAGGGAACATTCTCGGAGAGTGTCGGCCGCGAGGTCGACGCCTACTCCATCCTGCAGCCGGTCGGTGTCTGCGCCGGCATCACGCCCTTCAACTTCCCCGCCATGGTGCCGCTCTGGATGCTGCCGGTTGCGCTCGCCTGCGGCAACACGTTCATCCTGAAGCCGTCGGAGAAAGACCCCTCACCTTCGATCCTGATGGGCGAACTGCTCAAGGAGGCAGGGCTGCCCGATGGCGTTTTCAACGTCGTCCACGGAGACAAGGAGGCCGTGAACGCTATCCTCGACCACCCCGCTATCGACGCCATCTCGTTCGTCGGCTCGACGCCCATCGCGAAACACATCTACACGACGGCAGCGGCGTCCGGGAAGCGCGTGCAGGCGCTCGGCGGCGCGAAGAATCATGCGGTCGTCATGCCCGATGCCGACATGTCCTTCACCGCGGACGCCATCATGGGCGCCGCGTACGGGTCTGCCGGCGAACGCTGCATGGCGATCTCTGCGGTCGTCGCTGTCGGGGATGCGGGTGATCGCCTGATGGCGGAACTGGAAACGAGAGCGCGTGCACTGAAGGTTGGGCCAAGCCTCGAGCCCGGCTCGGAAATGGGCCCGGTCGTCACCGGAGAACATCGCCAGCGGATTCTCGGCTACATCGATGCGGGCGTGGCGCAGGGCGCCGCGCTGGTGGTCGATGGGCGCACGCTCTCAGTGGCTGGCCACGAACGTGGCTTCTTCGTTGGTCCCACGCTGTTCGATCACGTCGGACCACAGATGACGATCTACCAGGACGAGATCTTCGGACCCGTCCTCGTCGTGCTTCGGGCGACGTCGCTCGAGGAGGCCATCCACATCATCAATGCGAATCCGTACGGCAACGGCACCGCGATCTTCACGCGCTCAGGTGCGGCGGCTCGCATCTTCGAACACGAGGTGGAGGTCGGGATGATCGGCATCAACGTGCCGATTCCCGTGCCGATGGCGTTCTACTCGTTCGGTGGCTGGAAAGCGTCGCTCTTCGGCGACCTGCACGTGCACGGCATCGAAGGCGTGAAGTTCTACACGCGCACCAAAGCGGTCACGCGTCGCTGGACGGAAGATCCGACCGCCGGTTCGTTCCACATGCCGACGATGGGATGAAGGAGAACGGAGTGGCGAGTTGAACGCCACTCCGCGCGACGCCGCGAGAAGGTTCAGCGCGTGTAGGACTCGTGTCGTGAAGCCGTAGACAAGCGCACGAGAAAGCGTTCGGGATTGGCCGCGAACGCCCGCTTCAGTTCACCGAGACTCGTCGCGCCGCCGTAACTGATCGACGAGCACAAGTGCTTCAGCATGTCGTGAAGGACCGGCCGTACGGAACCGCGCGCCGGCACGCTCACCTCGAGGCCCTCTGCGCCAAGCGCCTCCACTTCGTGCGCATCGGCACCCTCGAGATCGAGCCTGTCCTTCACGGCGGCGAGTGACGCCATCCCGCGGAACACCTTGAAGGGCACCTGCACGACCTTCTGCGAATCGGGCATCAGCACCGGCTTCATCACGACGTCGCCCGGCGTTTCGCGTGTGCCCGCAAACGCGCTCCCCAGCATCACCGTGTCTCCGCCAAACAGCAGCGCTTCCGCAATGCTGCCGTGACGCCTGATGCCGCCGTCAGCAATGAGCGGCACGCGCTCGCCAACACCTTGCGCGGCTTGCACCAGCGCTTCCACCTGCGGCACGCCGAAGTTGGTCGTCAACCGCGTCGTGCATCCGCCGCCTGGGCCGACGCCCACCTTGACCGCGTTGACGCCGCGTTCGACCAGGAAGCGCGCCCCTTCTGCGGTGGCGACGTTTCCGGCGATCAACTCCACCGCACCAAAGCGCGCGCGGAGCTGACGGATGGCGTTCTCCATCACCATGGAATGCCCGTGCGCGATGTCGATGACCAGCACGTCGGCGCCCGCCTTCAGTACCTCAGCGGCGCGCTCGAGGAAGTCACCCGTCGCACCCACCGCCGCGCCCACACGAAGCCTCCCCCGCTCGTCGCGCGTGGCAAAGGGATGGCGCCGGTGCTTGAGCAGGTCCTTCGCGGTCACAAGGCCCAATACGGTGTTGTCGGCGTTGACCAGCGGCAGCTTCTTGATCTTGTGCGCCGCCATCAATGCCTCGGCATTCGCCAGCGACGTCGTCCCTGTGTGGGTGATGAGACGGTCGCGCGGCGTCATGCGCTCGCGCACGAGCACGTCGCCTGACACGAAACGCACATCTCGCTCGGTGAGGAGACCTTTGAGGTGAGACGCTCCGTCCACAACAGCAAGAGTGCCGATGCCGGTTTGACGCATCAGACGAGTCGCCTCGGCGATGTGGGCATCTTCACTGATGGCGTGCGGATCGAGAATGGTGCCGTGCTGCGTCCGCTTGACGGCCTGCACTTCGGCCACCTGCGGCGCGATGTCGCCGGCGCGGAAGCCGCGGTCGATGATGCCGATGCCGCCTTCCTCCGCCAGCACCACGGCCATGGCGGACCGCGTGATGGTGTCCATGTTCGCCGACACGATCGGTCGATTCAGCGTCAGGTGCTCCGTGAACCGCGCGCGCAGGTCGATGGATCCGGGATCGCGACTCGGCACGACACCAAGCTGCGGGGAGAACAGAAAGTCGTCGAAGGTTGCACCGCGTACCAGATCGAGCAGGTTCATGACGTCCTCAGCTGATTGTCCAGCTCCTCACCCTGCATGATACAGGTCCGTCCTTACGCCGCCAGCAACACACGTCGGCTCGGGCTCACCCCCAGGCCACCACATTCAGGGTTATTCAGCGCCAGCATCAGCTCGCGGGCGTCGTGGGCAGCTACGCTAGCAGTGGAGGCTCGTGATGACGCGCTCGACACTGACAGTGATTGCAGCCCTGGGAGTGGCCTTCGTGCTGGGGTCCGCGGCACCCGCTCACTCGCAGCCTGCGGACCAACCGTCTGTCTCTCTCTGGGACGGCATCAGGACGGACAAGCTGACCACGGTCTTTGTGCGTAACAAGGACGGTCTGAACACAACCGGCAAATTCCTCGCCTTCTCACCCGACGCGCTCGTGCTGGTGGTGAACGGAGAAGAGCGCCGCATCGAACGCGCGAGCATCCTCAGGGTGCAAACGCGCGATTCGTTGAAGAACGGCGCCATCATCGGCGCTGTGACGGGCCTCGTTCTGGGGTCGCTGACCGCCGGCATTGCCGACTGCACATCGAGCTCGGGCGCGAACGGATGTCCGGGGCTCCGCCTGTCCTTCCTCGCCTTCTCGGTCGCGACCTACACCGGCCTGGGCGCCGGCATAGATGCGCTGATTCCGGGCCGCACGACCATCTACGGCGCACCGAACGCGTCGCCAATCGCGAGGCTCAGGCCCCGCACCAACAACGTCAGCCTGTCGCTGGGACGGATTTCCTGGTGACGCGGCGAGGCCGCTCCGAGACGCGTGCGCCGAAACGTGTGGCGCGGGCCGGCTCACTGTGGTGCAATGCCTCGCATGACCCTGGGTTCATGCATCCGACGCCGTTCCCCTCGTGCGCACCTCTGGCTGTGCCTGCTCCTGCTTGCGGTCGCTCCGACAAGTCCCGCGCTGGCGGCGTCGAAGGTGCCTGGCGTTCGCGGACCCATTCCTGTCACGCCGACCAGCTATCCGTTTGGTGCCGCCGATCACACGCGCGTTCCTGAAGACCTGACCGCCTCGGGTTACGTCGAGGAGGAGTTCCTCGTGGCCGGCACCGCCAACGTGTACGACTGGCCAGGGCCCGGACCTGCGGTGATCCGAACGGCAAGCGTGCCGTATGTCACGCGCGTGGTCGTTCGACGGCCGGCACGCCGTGAGCGCTTCAGCGGCACCGTCGTCGTCGAGATGCTGAATCCGTCGAACCTCTTCGACCTGAATCTGGGATGGGCCATCTCCGGTCGGCAGATGACTCGCAGCGGCGATGCGTGGGTTGGCATCACGTCGAAGCCGGTCGCCATCGCCACACTGCGCTCGTTCGACGCCACGCGCTACAGCGCGCTCAGCATGGCCAGTCCCGTGCCCCTGAGCGACCCCGCCAACTGCACGACGATCGGGGCCGATAGCGCGCGCAGCACGGAAAACGGGGTCGTGTGGGATGTCTACACGCAGGTCGGCGCCTGGCTGCGGAGTCGCAGCGCGTCGAATCCGTTGATGTACGGGGTCGACGGCGCAGTGCCGCATCCGGTGCAACGGCTCTACGGCTGGGGCTACTCGCAAACCGGGAGCTTCCTCTATACCTACATCAACGCGGTGCATCCGCTGGTCGTCAAGGAAGACGGGCGTTCGATGTTCGATGCCTACCTCTTGGCTGTGGCGAGCGGACCGACGCCGATCAACCAGTGCGCGGCGGCCATCCCACCTGGCGATGAACGACGGTTCATCCGCAACGCGGGCGTGCCGGTGGTTCGCGTGATGAGCCAGTCCGACTACCTGTCCGGCATTGCCGCGCGCCGTCCCGACAGCGACACCGCGCCAGACCTGTACCGCAACTACGAGATTGCAGGGTCCGGACATGCGACACCCGACGAGCTCAACTTCGCAGCAGCGCCGGCAGACATCGAGAAGGGCGGGCGTGAGGTACCCCCGATGTCCTGCACCGAAGGACCGCGCAGCCGGTTTCCCAACGGGCCGGCGTTCAACGCCATCCTCCGCAATCTCGACGTGTGGGTCCGCACCGGCACGCCTCCCCCACACGCCGAGCCCATTCTCGTGACGGACGGCAAACCCGTCCTCGACCGCTTCGGCAATGTGATCGGGGGCATCAGGTCTCCCTTTGTCGAGGCACCGACAAGCACGTGGTTCGGCAACTCGACGGGACCCTCGTTCTGCCGCATCGCCGGACACGAAGTGCCGTTCTCGCGAGTACAGCTGAAGATGCTGTATCCCACACCCGAGGACTACGTGCGCGCCGTCACCGCGTCGGCCTCACGGCTCGTCGTCGAAGGCTTTCTCGTGCAGGAGGATGCCGCGGCGCTCATCGCTGAGGCGGAGCGTCAGGCGCCGGAACTTCTCAAGTGAATCACCCGTCGATCTCCTTATGACGCCGCGTTCGTGCTCTTGCGACACGCAGTCGCAGCCAGCACCACTCGTCGCGTCGTGACACACGTCCGGCCAGACCGGCCGGCGCATCCCGGGGGTGACCATGACTTGCCAACGCTGCCAGCGCGACATCATCGACGACGCCGCATTCTGCCCTGTCTGCGGCGCGGCTCAGGGTCCCGCCGGCTCATCCCGATCTTCACGGCGTCTGGTCCGGATCAAGAGCGAGCAGAAATTTGCTGGCGTGTGCGCGGGCATCGCGGACTACCTGGACGTCGACGTCACGCTGGTGCGCGCGCTGTGGCTGGCGTTGTCCATCGTGCCTGGCGCGGTGATCGGCGGCGTCATCGCCTACGTCCTGGCCTGGATGGTCATGCCTGAAGGTGCGGCAACCCGACCGGTGTCGGCCACCCGCCTGACGCGCTCGGTGAGCGATGTGAAGGTCGCAGGTGTGTGCAGCGGTATCGCCCACTACTTCGGCATCGACGCCACGCCGGTCCGCGTCCTCTGGATCGTGCTGACCGTGCTTCCCGGTGCTGTGCTCGGCGGTGTCATCGCCTATCTGGCCGCGTGGCTGATCGTGCCCAAAGAACACACCATCCTGATCGAGCAGCAGCCGCACGCGGCATAACTCGCTCAGCCTCAGCTCGCGAAGCCAGCCCTGGTGCCGCGCCTCGTCGCTCCGTCTGCGGCGAGCGCGGCGGCCCGACTCCGACCCCGCCGATTTGCGAGCCTCGTCAAGGTGCCACATACTGGATCGAGGCACCTGATGAGTCCGGCTTCCTCTCAGTCCAACGATCCCACAGCAGACGTCGTCGCCTCGTATCCGGCGTACGCGGATACCGCCGTGCTCGACGACCTGCGGCGAACCGACTACTCACGGCTGGACGGCGAACGCCACGTCTACCTGGACTACACGGGCGGCGGTCTGTACGCCGAGTCGCAGGTGCGCGCACACGCCGAGCTGCTGTCGCGCCAGGTCCTCGGTAACCCACACTCGGCCAACCCAAGTTCAACGGACGCCACAGCGCTCGTCGAAGGGGCGCGTCGAGCCGTGCTGAACTACTTCAAGGCTGACGACCGCTACACCGCGATCTTCACGCTCAATGCCAGCGGCGCCCTGAAACTGGTCGGCGAGAGTTTCCCGTTCTCCGATCGAAGCCAGCTGTTGATGGCCTTCGACAATCACAACTCCGTCAACGGCATCCGCGAGTTCGCCATCGCGAAAGGCGCGGCCTTTCACTACGCCCCGCTGACGACACCGGACCTGCGCCTGGACCCGGGGCCGCTGCAGGCGCTGCTCGAGGGTGCGAACCCCGAGGCGGCCAACCTCTTCGCGTTTCCCGCGCAGTCGAACTTCTCGGGCGTCCAGCATCCGCTCGACCTCGTGAACGATGCGCAACGCGCCGGCTGGCGCGTGCTGCTCGATGCGGCAGCGTTTGTCCCCACGAACCCGCTCGATTTGAGCCGCGTGGCGCCTGACTTCGTCACCATCTCGTTCTACAAGATGTTCGGCTATCCCACCGGGGTCGGATGTCTGCTGGTGCGCAACGACACGATGCCGCTGCTGAAGCGACCCTGGTTCGCTGGCGGCACAGTGAACTTCGCGACGGTGCAGGGGCGCGCGCACATTCTGTCGCCCGGCGAGGCCGGGTTCGAAGACGGTACCCTGAACTACCTCGCGATTCCGGCCGTGGCGATCGGCCTGCAGCATCTCGAGCGCATCGGCATGGACCGCATCCACACGCGCGTGAGCGCGCTCGCCGGATGGCTGCTCGACCGACTGCTGGCACTTCGACACTCGAACGGACGCCACATGGTGCGCATCTATGGTCCCGCCACCATGAAGGCGCGCGGCGCCACGATCACGATGAACGTCTACGACCCTGACGGTCACCTGGTCGACTATCGCCGCGTTGAGGAACTGGCCAACGAGCGCCGCATCTCGCTGCGCACCGGGTGCTTCTGTAATCCCGGTGCAGGCGAGGCCGCCGAGGGGTTGACCGCCGAGGACATGCAGGCGGCCATGCAGGCCGGGCCCGACATGAATTTGTCGAAGTTCGTCCAGATGATGCAGACGCGCGGCGGCAAGGCAGCTGGCGCCATTCGCGTGTCCTTCGGCCTCGCAAGCAACGCCTCCGACGCCGCGCTGTTCCTCGCCTTCGTCGAAGAGCTTCGCGATCAGACACGACACACGCTGGGCGAGGTCAGCTTCGACATCGAGAGCTGCCGCATCATCCGCGACGGGTCCTGACGCTGCGTGCTCTCCGTCAAGCAGTGGTAGATTGAGGGGCTGATGTCCGCCCACGCTGCCGTCACCGTTGTCACCAATTCGAATCAACCCGGCATTCTGTTCGGGCTGACCCGCGTGCTCGCCAACCACTCGGCGAACATCACACACGTCGACATCATTCCGCACCTGGATCGTGACGGCGAGGTCTACCTCGAGTTCTATCTCGACGAGCCCATCGAGCCGGTCGTGGCGGAACTCTCGCAGGTTCCCGGTGTCTCACGAGTCGAGGTCACGCCGTCCGCCTCGAAGATCTACGGCAAGCGCATCGTCATCATGGGCGGCGGCGCACAGGTCGGCCAGGTTGCACTCGGCGCCATCTCCGAGGCCGATCGCCACAATATCCGAGGGGAACGCATCTCGGTCGACACCATTCCGCTTGTCGGTGAAGACGCTCTCGCCAGTGCCGTGCGCGCCGTCGTGCGGCTGCCGCGCGTCCGCCTGCTGGTGCTCGCGGGTTCCATCATGGGCGGCGAGATCTCGAAGGCGGTGGCCGAAGTGCAGAAGAAGGGCCTCTACGTCATCTCGCTGAACATGGCCGGAAGCGTGCCGGACCACGCCGACCTTGTCGTGTCTGACCCCGTGCAGGCAGGCGTCATGGCAGTCATGGCCGTCGCCGACACCGCCAAGTTCGACATCGTCCGCCAACAGAAACGCCGCTACTAGACACGGACGATCCGCGTCGAGCAACGGCGTTGGGTGTTCCTGATGCGACGGGCTTATTGCGCCGGACGCGTCGCTGGCTTGTTCTTGTCCTTGATCATGAAGACCAGAATCTTTGCCGGCTGCGTGGCACTCGCGTTCTTCGATGTGGCGTGCACGTCGGTCGGATTCTCGTAGAAGGCCTGCCCCGGGCCGAGCGTCATCGGCTGCCCACCCGCCACCTGCATGATCACGCTGCCTTCCAGCACATACACAAACGTATGAGCATCGTGGCGATGCGGCGCAGAGGCGACACCCGCAGGATAGGTGACCGTCGACATCACCACTTCCTTGCCGGCGAAGTCCGGCAGATCCTTGCTGAGCAGCGGTGCGGACACCGTTTGCTGGGCGCGCGCAGCACCGGCCGAGCCGAGCAGCACCGCCAGCCCCATCCCCACTATCGACGCACGTGAAATCGTCATCGCGTTCCTCCTGGACATTACGGTTACCACGGCCGACGTTGGCCTGGCGGCAGACGAAGCAGTCGATTCGAAGCTCTAGCCGAGAAGCTTGAGTTCAGCGGGCGGACGACGCTGCAGACCGCGCTTCATGGCGCGCAGTCGCTGGGCTCGATCGATGAGCCGGGCGAGCAGGTCGGTAATCGTCCAGTAGTGCGGCGCAGCCGACCACAGGTAGAACGCCAGCGATCCGGGCAGCGTGTTGATCTCGTTGAAGTACAGCTCGTTCTTGTCGACGTCGATGAGAAAGTCGATGCGCGAGATGCCCTCGCAGCCAAGCGTCGCAAACACGGTCGTCGCAAAGCGCTGTGCATCTTGCCGCATCTGCTTCGGCAACTGATCCGGGTCGAGCACACGCAGCGCCCCGGCCATGCCCTGACTCGAGCCAATGCTCTTGCGTCCCTGCCGCCGATACTTCTCCGCGAACGTCAGCGGCGTGGCCTGGCTGGTGACCGGCATTTCTGTCACCGACGCCACCGGCTGCTCGAGACCGGCAACCGCGACGTTGATCTCGAGGCGATTCTTGATGAACGGCTCGATCAAGGCTTCGACGTCGTACTCGAAGACGCGCAGAATGCCCGAGATGAGCTCGTCGGTGTTCGCCGCGACCGTCACGCCGGCGCTCGACCCCAGGTTGCAGGGTTTGACGATGACGGGCCAGCCAAAGGACGCGTCTATGCGCGACGGAAGGTCGGTGAGCCACTCATGACCGCGGTCGAGCACCGCACGTTCACACGAGAGCCACGGCACCACAGGCACGCCGGCGTGCACCGCCATGATCTTCGTGGCGCGCTTGTTCATGCCGATGGCCGACGCGCCAACGCCGCATCCGACGTACGCGCACCCGCCAAGTTCCAGCGCACCCTGAATGCACCCATCTTCACCGAAGGTGCCGTGAAGCACGGGCACGAAGCAGTCGACCGGAATCGCACCACCCTGCTCTGTCGGCACGCCGGACGGCGCAGGCATCCTGAGCGCCGTGATGGTGCTGACCGGCACCAACTGAGACGTGCCGAAGCCGGGCGACAGCGTCACCTCGATGAGTCGAGACCGATCGGGTCCGCCGCCCTTGAAGCTCTCGTTGTGCCACAAGTCGTCGCCGGTCCACCAGCGCAGGTTCTGGTCGATGTATACGGGCATCGGCGCAAACCGCTGCGCATCGAGCGCATGCAGAATCTGGAGGCCGCTGACGACCGACACGTCGTGCTCGAGCGAGCGTCCGCCAAACAGCACGGCGACGGTCGGACGCACGACGGCCGTCTCGGTGCCGCTCATCGTGCGCCTGCCTTCTGCGATGCCGGCCAGAACACGCCGGCGCTGCGCTCATAGAGGTCAGGCAGGTCGTTTTCGAGAATCACGATGTCGCCGTCCTGCAGGTGCTCGTTCAGCCACGCGAACGCCTCGGTTCGGTTATCGACGACCACCAGACGATCGTCACGTCCAGCGTCGCGGTGTCCTTCGACGAACGCCTGGCGGTTGGCGTTAGCCACCACCACCGTGTGGTCGCACACCGCTGCAGCTTCGCGCGACAGCGCCTTGTTCACATCGTGCTGGGCAGCGCCCAGTTCGATGACGCCGGGTGTTACGAGGAAGCGACGGCTCGCCGGCAGGTCTGCGGCGACTTCGAGCGCCGCCCTGAACCCGAACTGGTTCGAGTTATAGGCATCCCGAATCCAGATGACGCCTGCATCTTCGACCAGCTCGAGACGATTGGACACGGGCTTCAGCGTCCTGAAGGCGGCCACCATCACGTCCGGGTCAGCGCCAACCGCTGTCGCGAGCGTGAACGCACCGGCCAGATTCCGCACGATCGGTCGACCGAGTACCGGCGTGAAGCACGTGTAGCTGCGCGACCCGGTGCGCAGCACGAAGTGACTGCCCTGTTTGGTGAACCGCACGTCTTCGACACGCGTCGCCAGATCTTCTCGCGACTCTTCCCCGTACAGCAGCACGCGCCGGTCAGAGAACTGTTTGCCGATGGCCAGTGCGTTTGGACTGTCAGCATTGACGACGAGCAGCCCGCCGGCGGGCACCGCCTGCGCCAACTCGCTCTTCGCTTGCCGGATCACGTCGGTCGAGCCAAAGCGCTCGAGGTGCATGTCGCCGACAGCGGTGATGAGGCCTGCAGCCGGCGGCGTGAGCGCACACAGGCGAGCAATGGACCCGACGGCGTAGGCACCCATCTCCACCACGAGATACCGGTGCCCGGGCACCAGGTCTTCGCGCAGGTGCCGAGTCACGCCCATCACTGTGTTGATGCTGCCCGTCGCGGCCAGTGTCGGCGCATGAAACTGCAGCAGGTGCGCGAGCATGGCCTTCGAACTGCTCTTGCCGTAGCTGCCCGTGATGCCCACGATGAACGGCGCCACGCGGTGCAACCGGTCGACGGCTTCGCGGTAGTACGTGCGCTGCACGCTGCCTTCGTATGGGGCAAGCACCGCGTTGGCCACGATCAGCGCCAGCGGCAGCACCGCAAACATGATCGCAGCGGCGACCAGCGGCGCCCGCACTTCCGTCTGCATGAACAGGCGGATCAGCAGGACGTATCCGGCGAGCGTGAACACGAGCGCCGTCGCAAACACGCGGGTGGCACGCCACGTCAGTCGCAGCGGAATCTTGCCGGAGCGCCGCGGATCGGGTTGCACCAGCGCCAGGACGATCGTGCCCACGGTGAAGAGGACGACCGCGAGCAGCGTGTCTGCAAGAAACAGGAAGCCCGACACCACCGACAGCCAGAACGCCGGATCGGTCAACGAGCGCACGTTGGTCCAGCGCAGGAACCGGACGTGCTCGTAGCCTTCCTGCTGGAAGTAGCGCAGATAGGCCAGCAGCCGCCACCAGGCGAGAAACAGGAACGCTCCCGACAGAATCGGCACCCAGGGCCAGAACTCTGTCATCGCACGGTCTCCTCAAGCCACACGCGCATGTGCTGACCAATGAGGTGCGCGCCGGTGCCCGCGTACAGGAAATGGTCCTTGTGAGGCAGCAGGACTTTCGTGGCGCGCGGTCCCAGCAGATGGGCGTACCGATCGGCGAGCCACGGCGGCGTCTCGGTATCGTCGGTTCCCCAGACGAGAAGCGTCGGACACGCGACGTTGCGAGCGCTCTCGGTCAGATCTTCGACCACCGTCTTGACCAGCACGCCGCGCATCGCACCGGCGGCCAGATAGTCTTTCGACCCGTAGCGTGCCGTGTGCCAGTCCACGCCGCGCGCGCCAATGAGGGGCCTCGCCGCCTGGAGGACACGGCGCAGCGACCGGATGGCCAGGCGTCGCAGGTGCGTCTTCGACCAGCCGGGTTGCGGCAGGCCGGGAACGCCCATCAGCACCATCGCTCGCACCTGCGGCAGATGACGTGAGGCAAGTCGAACGCTGACGCGGCCCCCGAACGAGTGGCCGACCAGCACAGCGGGCACCGAGACTCTGTCGAGCAGGTACTGCTGCACGAGATCGGCGTAGTCGATGGTGCCCCACCCCTCGGGCGGGACAGGCGCGTCACCGAAACCCGGAAGGTCAAGCAGATGAACGCAGTGTGTGTGCTGGAAGAGCGTGGCAATTCCGCGGAGGCTTTCGCGGTTCGCGCCCCACCCATGCAGGAACAGCATGTGCGGCGCGGACGGGTCGCCGCTGCGCTCGTCGATGAGCACGCCTCCGTTGTGTTCGAATCGCTGTACCTGGATTACATCACTCGCCAAGGTGAGGGGCTTAGTTTATCACGCGCCCTCGAGGCGCTCAGCCGACCGACGTCGATCGACAACCGTCTCATACACCGCGCGAGCGCGGCGTCCCACGGCGCTCCAACTCAGCGCTGCCGCAAAATGGGCCTCCACGCGTGCGCGCTCGTCGTCCAGTCGCGGATGGACTGAGGTCACCGCTTCAGCCAGACCATGGGCGTCCCCTCGACGCCACAGGCGCCCAATGGCTCCGCCGCCCGTGATGCTCCTGAATGACGGGATGTCGGTCACGACCGGAACAGCGCCACAGGCGCAGGCTTCAATCAACGCGTAGCCACAGACCTCCTGCGCGCTGCCCAGCACGAAGACATCGGCTGCGCTGTACCAGGCGGCAAGCTCCTGGTGCGCCGTCGCCCCAATCAGTCGGACACGAGCCACCAGGTTCGGTGAACTCGCCACGCGACGCCGCACTTCGTCCTCGAGCGGCCCGCCCTGAAAGATCATGGTCAGGGTCAGATTCGGGAACTGCGTCGCAAGACGCTCGATGCCGTCGAGAACCGTGTGCGGATCCTTGTTGGCATCGAGCCGAGCCACCCAGATGAGCGCGGGGGTGCCCACGAGCCCGGTCATCTGCCTGGCGATCGCTCGGTCCACGGGCGTAAGCCCGGTGCTGGCCGCCATCACGTCGAATACATCCGATGACCGCATGTAGCCACCGTGCACCCACTCATTCGCCTGGCCAGAAGATGTGAACAGCCAGGCGTCGACGGCTCGCATCAGCCTGCGTCGCACAACCCCTTTAAGGGGGCTGCGCGGCGGCGTGCCCGCGTGGTCCTGCACGACGATGGCCGCGCTCGCTGGCAGTTGTGCGCGCAGCATCCGCGTCTGAATCGGGCTATCGAGACCGTTGACGTGGACGACATCCGGGCGGTGCTCCGTCACGGCCGCATGCAGACCTCTGACAGCCAGCGACCGTGACCGTGACACAGCGCGGAAGACCCACTCCACCTGGCCATCCTCGATACACGCATCACGCGTGAACGCCTGCACCAGCCGAACGGTCATGCCCGCATCGGCAGCGGCGCGGCACCACCCGCTCAACGCGCGATATGTGTCCAACACGTGTTCGGGCGAATCGAGGCTGGCGTCGAACGCGTAGTTCACCACGACGAGGCGCGGCCCGCCGCGCGTCTGTGACGCACAATAGTCACGCATGCGCATCGGCCTCGTGGTGACGGGCGGCTTCGACGACAGCGGACGAGAGCGAGTCATCCCGTCGCTTGTCTGGCTCGTCGAGCGCCTCGCGCGTCGGCACGAGGTGATCGTCTACGTCCTGCGCTACCTCGAGTCCCCGCGTCGATATCAGCTGCGTGGTGCAACGATTCAGGATCTCGGGCGTCCCAACGGACTCCGTGCCCAGTACGCCGCGGTGGTCGCCGCCATTCGCCGCGACGGCCCGGTCGACGTGCTTCATGGGTACTGGGCGATGCCCGCGGGTCTCGTGGCCGCCCTTGCGGGTCGACGCCTCGGGATTCCGGCCATCGTGACCTGTGACAGCGGGGAGTTCGTGTCCATTCCCTCCGTTCCGTACGGTTTGCAGGCACGCTGGCGACATCGAACGGGCGTTCGCATTGCGACCCGGCTGGCGCGCGCAGTGACCGTCTGCTCGAACTACCAACGTACGCTCGCGGAGCAGCTGGGTGTGCGGGCGCGGGTGATTCCCATTGGCGTCGATACCACCCGGCACACACCGGGACATCGACGAACAGCCGGACCGCCGTACCGATTGCTGCACGTCGCCTCGATCAATCCGGTCAAGGACCATCCGACCCTGCTGCAGGCGGTTCGTCAACTGCGCGATGCAGGTATCCCGCTTCATCTCGATATCGCTGGCGAAGACACCCTGGCGGGTGCCATCCAGCAGCTCGCGCATACCTTGCGACTCGACGACTGCGTCACATTCCACGGCTTCCAGTCCACCGACTCGTTGCCCGCGTTCTATCAGGCAGCCGACCTCTTTGTTCTGCCGTCGCGTCATGAGGCAGCGGGCGTCGTGCTGCTCGAGGCCGCCGCCAGTGGCGTGCCCGTAGTCGGCTCCGCCGTGGGGTATCTCGCCGACTGGTCGCCGCACGCGGCCACGAGTGTCCAACCCGGAAACGCCAGCGGGCTCGCCGACGCGATTCAACAACTGCTCAGCGACCCGCAACGCCGCGAGCGACAGGCGCGCGCCGCGGCGGACTTTGCCCGAGCGCACGATGCCGATTGGACCGCCGGGGCATTCGACGCGCTGTATCACGAGCTGACGGGCCGTCCCAGCCAGCCACTAGA
>Ga0209023_10004715_pt1 | contig 15346 bp, 17 predicted proteins | sample LakOneMetagenome_FD_187468 | JGI IMG/M metagenome (GOLD analysis project Ga0209023, IMG submission 187468) | Freshwater and sediment microbial communities from Lake Erie, Canada (SPAdes) (version 2) | ecosystem: Environmental > Aquatic > Freshwater > Lentic | place: Lake Erie, Canada... | reverse complement strand
TCGATTTCCAGCTTCCGCATGAGCGACCTGATGCGCTCCCTCGAAGTCGAGTTCGCGCCCATCGCCAAGGCGCGCAAGCTCAAGCTGACTTTTGTGCCCTGCTCGCTGCCGGTGTCATCGGACCGCGTGCTGCTGCGCCGCCTGCTGCAAAACCTGATTTCCAACGCCATCAAGTACACGCCGAAGGGCCGCGTGCTGATCGGCTGCCGCCGCCGGGGACAGTCGCTGGAGATCGGCATCTACGACACCGGCCTCGGCATTCCGGTTCAGAAGCGCGCGGAAATCTTCAAGGAATTTCACCGGCTGGATCAAGGCGCGCGCATCGCGCGCGGCCTCGGCCTCGGCCTGTCCATCGTGGAGCGCCTTGCGCGCGTGCTCAATCATGGCATCGCGGTGGAGTCCAACCGCAGCGGCGGCTCACGTTTTTCGGTGACCATGCCGATCGCCAAGACCGTGACGCAGACCGGCGCGCTGGCCGGTGCCAGCATTTCCTCGAAGGCGCCCATGAGCGGCACGCTCATTGTCTGCATCGAGAACGACCGCGCCATTCTCGACGGCATGAAAACGCTGTTGACCGGCTGGGACGCCAAGGTGATCGCGGCCACCGATCCGGCGGCGGCCGCGGAAGCGATCGCGGCAACCGACGAGCGCGTCACCGGCCTTCTGGTCGACTATCACCTCGACCGCGGCACCGGCATCGCCGCGATCCGCGACATCCGCCAGCGCTTCGGCGACGGCATTCCCGCGATCCTGATCACGGCGGACCGCAGTCCGCATGTCCGCGATGCGGCGCGCGAGGATGGAATTGTCGTGCTCAACAAGCCGGTGAAACCGGCGGCGCTGCGCGCACTGCTCGCGCAGTGGCGCGCGCAGCAGATGGTGGCTGCGGAATAAACTCAGGCGCGGATAAGATCTCCGAGTGCGAGGCCCGTCGCAGCTTCCAGATCGCGGATCGCCTGCGGCGCATCGATCACCTTGATGGTGGTCATACCCATCTCGCGGGCCGGCTTCAGATTGACGCCGAGATCGTCCAGATAAACGCAGTTCTTGGGATCGACGCCGAGCGCATCGGTCATCATCCGGTAAATGCGCGGATCCGGTTTGCGCAGCCCGATTTTTGCCGACTCGATGACATGATCGAACAGCGCCATCGTCTCAGCGACATAGAGTGCACGGCCGCCGGAACTGCCGATGGCGTTGGCGGGAAGATTGTTGGTGATGCAGCCGGTCTTGAACTTCTGCTTCACCCGCCGCAATGCCTCGACCATCTCCGGACGCGGATCGCCCGACAGCAGCGGCACCACATCGCGGCCGCGCACCTCCGCGCCGAGCGCCAGCGACTCTGCGGCGAACAATGTATCGAATGTTGCGAGATCGACTTCGGCGCGCTCGAACTTCGCCCAGGCATTCTCGAAATGATTGGCCGCATTGGTGCGCCGGATGATGTCGGCGGGCAGCCCGCGCTCCTTCTCAAACCGCGCGAACGCCTCGAACGGTGACGTGGTGAGCACGCCGCCAAAATCCCAGATCACCGCCTCAATCATGATTTTTCATTTCTCGTCTGGCTGACTGTCCCACCGCCATATGGCATGGTTGCGCAGCTATCTTGCCGGATCGGGCTGCTTCCATTCGCCGCCTGCGATCTTCGCAGCGGCGATCACGGCCTGCGTGCGGCTTTCGACTCCGAGCTTCTGCAGGATTGCAGAAACGTGGGCTTTGATGGTGGCTTCGGAAACACCAAGTTCGTAGGCGATCTGCTTGTTGAGCAGGCCCTCGGACAGCATCATCAGCACCCGGACCTGTTGCGGTGTCAGGGTGACAAGGCGGTCACGCAACTTGGTCATGTCCGGATCGGCCGCCGCCGTGAGGTCCACGTCGGCAGGAACCCAGACGTCGCCATTCATGACCTTGCCGATGGCTTCACGCAGCGTTTCGACGCCGAACCGCTTGGGAATGAATCCTGACGCTCCGAAATCCATCGAGCGGCGGATCGTCCCGGCATCGTCGCTGGCGGACACGATCACCACAGGGATGGCCGGAAACTGCGCGCGCAGATAGATCAGGCCGGAGAAGCCGCTAATTCCAGGCATCGACAGATCGAGCAGGATCAGGTCGACATCGGACTCGCGCTCAAGCAGCGCCGTCAATTCCTCGAACGATCCCGCCTCGTCGACCTGAGCGGTTGCGACGACAGTCGCGACCGCTTGTCGCAGAGCATCGCGGAAGAGCGGATGGTCGTCAGCGACGACAAGATGCGTACTGGCAGCGATGGTCATCGATCCCGCTTGAGGAGGCTGAAAGAGCCTGACGGCTCATTGGATTCCAGTGTTTACCGTCATGTTTAGTCTTGCAAGCCATGGTCCGAAACCAAAAGCAGTTCGCGTGCTTAACGCGTCGATTGTGCAGTGCAAAGCGCCTCACGTTTCGCTGTTTGTTGGGCCGAAAGTCTTATAGGGCGAAGTTTCACGCCGATGTTACCTTGTTTGCGAACTTCTCGCGCGTTTGAGCCGGCCCAAGATCGGCGCGCAGGAGCGATTTATCAGCAACATTGTGGGGAGCATCCAAATGGCTACCGTGACTACAACTTCGCCACGGACGGGCGGTATGACGAAGGACGAACGCTTCGTCATCTTCGCATCATCGCTCGGCACCGTCTTCGAGTGGTACGACTTCTATCTCTACGGATCGCTGGCCGCGATCATCGGCGCGCAGTTCTTCAGCGCCTATCCGCCGGCCACCCGTGACATCTTCGCGCTGCTGGCTTTCGCCGCAGGCTTCCTGGTTCGCCCGTTCGGCGCCATCGTGTTCGGACGCGTCGGCGATCTCGTCGGCCGCAAGTACACCTTCCTTGTCACCATTCTCATCATGGGCCTGTCGACCTTCATCGTCGGCCTGCTCCCGAACGCTGCCACCATCGGCATCGCGGCTCCGATCATCCTGATCGGCCTGCGCCTCCTGCAGGGTCTCGCGCTCGGCGGTGAATACGGCGGTGCGGCAACCTACGTCGCGGAGCATTCGCCTCCCGGCAAGCGCGGTTACTACACCTCGTTCATTCAGACCACCGCAACGCTCGGCCTGTTCCTGTCGCTGCTGGTCATTCTCTTCACCCGCACCATCCTCGGTGAAGCAGAATTCGCAGCCTGGGGCTGGCGCATTCCGTTCCTGCTTTCGGTGGTGCTGCTCGGCGTCTCCGTCATCATCCGCCTGAAGCTGAATGAATCGCCGATCTTCCAGAAGATGAAGGATGAAGGCAAAGCCTCGAAGGCCCCGCTGACCGAAGCCTTCGGCAACTGGGCCAACGCCAAGCTCGTGCTGATCGCGCTGCTCGGCGGCGTGATGGGCCAGGGCGTAGTCTGGTACACCGGCCAGTTCTACGCACTGTTCTTCCTGCAATCGATTCTGCAGGTCGATGGCTACACGGCGAACCTGCTGATCGCATGGTCGCTGCTGCTGGGCACGGGCTTCTTCATTGTGTTCGGCGCGCTGTCGGACAAGATCGGCCGCAAGCCCATCATCCTCGCGGGCTGCCTGATCGCGGCTCTCACCTTCTTCCCGATCTTCCGCATGATCTCGAGCAACGCCAATCCGCAACTGGAAAAGGCCATCGAGACGGTGAAGGTTTCGGTGATCGCTGATCCGAAGGGTTGCGGCGACCTGTTCAATCCGGTCGGCACCCGCGTGTTCAGCGCGCCTTGCGACCTTGCCCGCGACTTCCTCGCGAAGTCCTCGGTCAAGTATGACACCGTTGCCGGTCCTGCCGGTTCACCGGTGAAGATCTCGATCAACGGCACTGAAGTCCCGTACACCAAGCCTGCGGACTCCAATGCCGGCGCGACCGCTGCCTTGCAGGCTGCGGGCTATCCGAAGCGCGGCGCTAACCCGACGCTGATCAAGATGTCCCATCCGTTCGACATCTTCCAGCCACGGGTGGCAGCCGTTATCGGCCTGCTGTTCATCCTCGTGATCTTCGTGACGATGGTGTACGGCCCGATCGCGGCGATGTTGGTCGAACTCTTCCCGACCAAGATTCGCTACACCTCGATGTCGCTGCCCTACCACATCGGCAACGGCTGGTTCGGCGGATTGCTGCCCGCGACCTCGTTCGCGATCGTGGCGTCGACCGGCGATATCTATGCAGGCCTCTGGTATCCGGTGATCTTCGCCTTGATTACCGTGGTGATCGGCTTCTTCTTCCTGCCGGAAACCAAGGACGTCGATATCAACAAGTAACGATTGGACGTCAGGCGGCTTCGTCCACCTGACGCTCGTCCAAACACAACGGCCGCGGATCGCTCCGCGGTCGTCTTTTTTTTGTACGTTGAAAGCGTCAGATCTTTTCCGACAATTTCTTCTGCATGCGGTTCGCCATATCGATCAGCCGCTCCCAGACCCGTTCGATCAGCGCCAGTAGCTTTTCATGCTCGGGCGGCAATTGCAGTTCGATCTTCTTGTCCGATTGAGACTTGCTGTCCGGCGATCCCTTGTTGTCTGGCGACGCCTGCGCGCTCTTCCTGGAATCTTCCTTCGCAAGCGGTGCATCGGTCTTGCCGGTGACAGTATCGCGCTGGGCAAGCTGTTCGCGCAGTTGCTTGTTGTCACTCTGTAGCCGGCCGATCTCGGTGTCGAGCGCGGTACGCTCATCGGGCACGAGACGGCAGGTCCAACCGTTCTTGTTGGTGCAGATCGACACTTCGCCATTGCGGGTGTTGAGCCGCAGGAAGCCGTCCGTCACCGGTGACAGCGTATAGCGTCCGTTCTCGGTTTCCGGCGCAGCCTGCGCACAGGCTCCGTGACCGGACAGCGCCGCGATCGTCAGCGCGACAACAGCAACTGCAGTTCTGTTTGAGCGCATATCATCAAAACGCATGGACCCGGCCTCTCCTGCAATCGCCGGACTGTCGGCTTACACCTGCGATGTGTAGGCCTTGCGGCCGGATTTCAACGCATCGGCCAGCAATTCGATCCGGTCCTGCCCCCAGAAAACCTCGCCGTCGAGCACCCAGGCGGGCGAACCGAACACGCCGGCGTCGATCGCGTCCTGACGGTTCTGGTCATAGGTCGCGCCGACCTTGTCCGATGCAGCCTGCGCCACGATATCCGCGCCCGGCAATCCGGCTTCATCCGCAAGGCGCGTGACTGTCGCAGCATCGGCAAGATCGAGCTGCTGCTCCCACACACCGATGAATGCGCGGCGCAAAAAAGGCTCGGGATTCAATCCGGCCGCCATCGCAGCGATCACCGCGCCATCCGCAAGCCGCACATTGAACGGCCAGTATTTCGGCTGAATATGGAAGTTCAGGCCGCGCTTCTCGCGCCAGCGCTGCATTTCCATCATGCGGTAGCGCTGACGCGCCGGATGACGCTTCGCCAGCGGCAATCCGCCCGTCTCGGAAAAGAGATCGACCAGAACGACCGGCTTGTAGTTGACCTTCAACCGTTGGCTTGCCGCGAGTTCCTCGAACATGGCGTGGCCGATGTAAGCCCATGGCGACTGGATGGAAAAATAGTAGTCAATCTGGCGCGCCATCGGCCCTCCGGCTGCATGATTTCGAGTCGCTCAGGTCTTATCACAGCCGGGCCGGAGGCGCGGTGAAAGCACGCCATTCTGTGGCCTGTTTATCGCAGTGCGGCGAGTGCGCGCAGCGGTCGGATTTTTTCCTGAATTTTGCAAGTATTTTCAAGATGATACTTGTCAACCGGGCAATCTTGACTTGACGATGGGCCGTCAGTATGGTCCGCGCGGTTTTCGTGGGTGGCGGGGCGTTTTTCTCTCAAATCGCGCGGCGGGGCGTGGGTGTCGACAGCATGGTGGGCGCACACAACAAGGGTCGCGACGACAATGGACGAAACAAGCCGTCGGCCGACGAAACTGCGCTCTCCGCAAGGCTCGCACGTCTGAATCATCGGATTTCCGAATTCCGGAAAGGCCGCAAGAACCAGACAGATCAGTCAGGAAGCGGGGCTGCCTCCGCCAACGCATCAGCGATGGCGCGCGGGTTTCGCCTCTCCTCCGAGTTGATCGCAGGTGTCCTTGTCGGAGCGGTCATCGGCTGGGGCATCGATCGTCTGTTTTCGACGTCCCCTTGGGGTCTGATCGTGTTTTTTCTGCTCGGCTTCACCGCCGGCGTGATCAACGTGATGCGGGCAGCCGGCGTCGCAAACCGCGATGCGTCCGATCGCTCCTGACAAGCCGCTCCGCGACCGGTCCTGGGAATCGCCTGGAATTTCAAGCCAGTTCGCTGGCGGGTGTTACTGTCCGGCTTGCCGGCAAAGATGAAAGACGACGTGGATGGCCGATCCGATCCATCAATTTGAGATCCACAAGATTTTCTCGCTGGGCCATATCGGCGGCCAGGAGATCGCTTTCACCAACTCGTCCGCCTACATGTTCGGCGCGGTCGCAGTCGTTTCGCTGCTGATGATCGGCGGCAGCGCCGCGCGCAGCCTCGTTCCGGGACGCTTCCAGTCCCTTGCTGAACTCTCCTACGAATTCGTCGGGAATACGCTGCGAGAAAGCGTCGGCGACGAAGGCATGAAGTTCTTCCCCTTCGTGTTCTCCCTGTTCATGTTCATCCTGACCGCGAACATGATCGGCATCATTCCCTACACTTTCACCGTGACCAGCCACCTCATCGTGACGCTGGCGCTGGCGCTGATGGTGTTCCTCACCGTTCTGCTCTACGGCATCTACAAGAACGGCTTCAAATTCTTCAAACTTTTTGTGCCTTCGGGCATTCCGCTCTACATCCTGCCGCTGATCATGGTGATCGAGGTGATCTCGTTCCTGTCGCGGCCGGTGTCCCACTCGGTGCGTCTGTTCGCGAACATGCTGGCCGGTCACATCACCCTTAAGGTGTTTGCCGGCTTCGTGACCTCGCTGAGCGCGCTCGGCGCTGTGGGTATCTTCGGCTCGATCTTGCCGCTGGCAATGACCACCGCGCTGACCGGCCTCGAAATTCTCGTGGCTTTCCTGCAGGCCTACGTCTTCACCATCCTGACCTGCATCTACCTCAACGACGCACTTCATCCCGGACACTGACCTCGGACACTGGCCGGACTTTCCTTATCTACTCAACACCAACACCCCCAGAAGGAGTTTCACCATGGATCCAGTTGCAGCAAAGTACATCGGCGCAGGTATCGCTTGCCTCGGCATGGGCGGCGCAGGCGTCGGCGTCGGCATGATCTTCAGCCAGTTCCTGAACGGCGCGCTGCGCAATCCGTCGGCCTCGCAGGGCCAGTTCGCAAACCTGATCTTCGGCTTCGCCGTGACCGAAGCGCTCGGCATCTTCTCGCTGCTGATCGCGCTGCTGCTGCTGTTCGCCGTCTGATTTCAGATGATGTGTTCGCCGCGGCCCCGTTGATGCGCCGCGGCTGACACCACCAGGAGACGCTCATGGCGACGGGTCAGGGCACTGCAAAGGGCACGACCGCCCACACCGAAGCAGACGGCCATGGCAAGGCGGGATTCCCGCCTTTCCAGAAGGAGACGTTTGCCTCTCAGTTGGTGTCGTTCGCGATCGCCTTTGCGTTGCTTTACTTCATCGTGTCGAAGTTCGCGCTTCCGCGCGTCGGCGGCATCATCTCGAACCGCGAAGGCAAGATCGAGAACGATCTGGCCGAAGCGCAGAAGCTGAAGGACGAGTCCGATCAGGCTCTGAAGGCTTATGAAACCGAGCTCGCCGATGCGCGCGCACGGGCTCAGGCCATCGGTTCCGAAACTCGTGACAAGCTGAGCGCGCAGGCCGAAAGCGACCGCAAGGCGCTGGAAGCCAGCCTCGCGACCAAGCTGGCCGATGCCGAAAAGACCATTGCCTCAACGCGCGCAAGCGCGATGGGCAATGTCCGTTCGATCGCATCGGATGCGGCAACGGCGATCGTTCAGCGTCTCACCGGCGTTGCGCCCGACAGCAAGACTGTCGAAAGCGCCGTCGATGCGTCCTTGAAGGGATAACGACGATGTTCCAAGCAGAATTCTGGGTCGCCGTCGCATTTCTGATCCTGATGGGTGTGTTCGGCTATTTCGGCGTTCACCGCACGATCCTGCAGGCGCTGGATCATCGCCGTGACCGCATCCAGAAAGAACTCGATGACGCCCGCCGTCTAAAGGAAGAGGCGAACAAGCTGGTCGCCGAGTATCGTGCCCGCCGCGCCAGCGCCGAGCGCGAGGCTCAGGACATCGTCGACAGCGCCAAGGCCGATGCCGAGCGCATCGCCGCCGAAGCCAAGGCGAAGATGGAAGACTTCGTTGCCCGCCGCACCAAGACGGCCGAAAGCAAGATCGCCCAGGCCGAGAGCCAGGCGATTGCCGACGTCCGCGCGGCGGCTGCCGAGGCCGCCGTGAGCGCCGCATCGTCGATCATGACGACGTCGGTCAAGGGCCCGGTCGCCAACGATCTGGTCGCCAAAGGCATCCAGGACGTCCGCAGCAAGCTGAACTGACGGCATCAAGCTCAAACAAAAGCCGGCCTCGTTGATTCGAGGCCGGCTTTTTTGTTTTCAGATGGATGTCCCGGGCGCTACTTCTTGCGCTTGCGGCCCGCAGGCTCAGGCTTGAGCGCCGCCGGATCGAAGCCGACATAGAAGATGTACTTTTCGTTCGCGGCTTCCGTTGGCGCAGGATAGGTGATGTCCTCCGCAACAAGGCTGAACTCGGTGTTTTCGCCTTCCATAGTCACGGTGGTCCGGACCGCTTTGGTCACGATGACCTTCTCCGGCGCACCGTCCTGAACCACCGCCACACGTAGCGGCACATCGACCGTCGGCGGCGCGCCTGCGGGGCCGCCGATGATGCGGCCAATGACGCCGATCCGGGCCGTCACCTGACCGCCTTGCAGATTGCAGTCGCGCGCGGTGCGCGTGATGGAGCCCTGATAGCGCAGATCGTTTCCCGACGCCGGCTTGCCCGGCAACCCGACGGACAAGGTCGAAGCACCGAAGCGTATCGCAACGCTCGGGCATGTCAGTTCGCTGTTCTGCGTTGACTGCGTGGATGGACTCGATGAGGTGCTGGCTTCCTGCGAGTTGGAGCCGAACAACTGGCTGAACCGGCCGCCGATCGAGGAGCCGCTCGATGAACTGCCGGACGAGCTTCCGAACATGCTGCCGCCGCCACAGCCCGAGAGCGCTGCACCCGCCGCGACCGCCAGCGCAGCCACCGCTGCGCGCTTCAAACGCCTGCCACCCGTCATTATTGCTTCCAGTTGGACTTGGAACCCCACACGAGACGGCGTTATAGCAGGGCAAACACGGCGAACCAAAGGCGATGGCGCGGCCCTAAACGCGCTGGTTAACCGCGGAAATCCTCATCCAGCAGGCCATACAGGCAATGGTCCTGCCAGACTCCGTTGATGCAGAGATAGCGCCGCGCCAGCCCCTCGCGGGCAAAGCCGCATTTCTCCAGCACCCGGATCGAGGACTGGTTGGTCGGGATGCAGGCCGCCTCGATGCGGTGGAGATTGAGTTCGCCAAAGAGGGTCGGCAGCAGCACCCGGAGCGCCGCGGTCATGTAGCCCTTGCCCGCATGGGGCTGGCCGACCCAGTAACCGAGGGTCCCCGCCTGCACGATCCCGCGCCGAACATTGGCAAGCGTGACTCCGCCCAGCAGCGTGCCGTCATCCTCGCGAAACACCAGAAACGGATAGGCCCTGTCCTCGCCGATATCCTCTGCATAACGCCGCAAGCGCCGGCGAAAACCGGAACGGGTCAGGTCGTCCGACGGCCAGATCGGCTCCCACGGCGTCAGGAATGTCCGGCTGAGCCCACGCAGCTCGCTCCACTGCATGAAATCGGTCATCTGCGGCGCGCGCAGCAACAAGCCGCGTCCGCGCGGAGCCAGTGCGGGAGCCGTTGTCGAAGGCAAGCGAAACAGGGCCATGCCGGACCTCTTCACGGATCAAGGACGCCTATGATGCGCCCGCTCCTTCTTTAGCACAATCGGCCGCCCATTTCCTCTCAGGACGGCCGCGAAAACACATAGGCCAGCCCCGCCAGCATCACCGCCGCAACAGCCAGCGTGAGCGGCAAACCGGGATCGCCTGCAAGCCGGAACATGATGAACCCGAAGATCATGCCCGCCAGCGCCGCGAACTTCGCCTTGCGCGGGATCGCACCGCGCGAACGCCAGTCTTTCAGCAGCGGCCCGAAGCGCGGATGATTCAGCAGCCAGCTTTCGAAGCAGGTGGAGGAGCGCGCGAAGCACGCCGCCGCCAGAATCAGGAACGGCGTTGTCGGCAACACCGGCAGAAACGCGCCGATGAAGCCGAGCGCGACAAAGACAAATCCGAGGACAAGAAAGATGGCGCGCGCAACCCGCGACTGCTTGAGATTGCCTGCGGGGTCGCCGGTCACGCGGTCACACCCAACCGCGGCGTCAGTGCAGCATCGCCCTGGCTCGCGGGCGGGCCAGACCTTCCGCATGACTGACCGCCGTATCGAGTCCGCGCCCCTCGCCCAGCGCCACAATCGCCGGGCGGCTGCGGGTCAGGAGGCCTCGCGCGGCATTGCGGGTCGTCTCAACACTCACCGCATCGATCCGCGCCACCAGTTCATCCACCGGCAACGGACGCCCATAGGCGAGGATATGCCGCGCCATCTGCTCGGCGCGCGTGCTGCAGCTTTCCAGACCCATCAGGAGACCGGCCTTCATCTGCGCCTTCGAGCGCGCGATTTCCTGCTCGGTCAGCGTTTCGACCGCGTTGTTCATCTCGTCGACAATCACTTCCATCATCTCCGGCGCGTCAGCGGGATCGGTGCCGGTGTAAAGCCCGAAGAAACCAGTGTCGGAAAAGGCGGCATGGAAGGTGTAGATCGAATAGCAAAGCCCGCGCTTCTCACGCACCTCCTGGAACAGGCGCGATGACATGCCGCCGCCGAGGATGTTGGAAAACACCTGCAGGCTGAACAGCGACAGATCCGATTGCGGCACGCCCTCGAGCGCCAGTGTCAGATGGGCCTGTTCGAGATCGCGGTGAATGACGCGCGAGCCTCCCTTGCCGAACATCGCGGGCATGGGCTTCGGCGCTGGCGTGTCGGCGAAACTTCCGAAACGCTGCTCGACTTCGGCCACAACATGCTTGTGATCGACAGCCCCTGCTGCGGCGACGACCATGTCGGGGCCGTGATAATGCGTCGACAGATAGTTGTGCAGATTGTCGCGGCTGAAACTGGCAAGGGTCTGCGGCGTGCCGAGCAGCGATCGGCCGAGCGGCTGGTCCGGGTAACACAATTCGCTGAGATGCTCGAAGATCACATCGTCCGGCGTATCCTGCGCCGCGCCGATCTCCTGCTCGATGACGCTTTTCTCGCGCTCCAGTTCCTCCGCATCGAAGGACGGATTGGCGAGAATATCGGACAGCACGTCCAGGCCCAGCGCCACGTCGGCCTTGAGCACGCGGGCGTAATACGCCGTGGTTTCGTTGCTGGTCGCAGCATTCAGATCGCCGCCGACCGCTTCGATCTCTTCGGCGATCTGCTGCGCCGTCCGCCGCGTGGTGCCCTTGAACGCCATGTGCTCGAGAAGATGCGACATGCCGTGTTCATCGGCCTTCTCGTCGCGTCCGCCAACGCCGGTCCAGACGCCGAGCGCGGCCGTTTCGAGATGCGCCATCGTGTCGGTGACCACGGTCAGCCCGGACGGCAGCTTCGTGATTTCAACGCTCATCAGGCGATCCCCTGCTTCGCGGCCCGGCTCACCGAGAGAATGAACCGCTCAACCTCAGCCTGATCATTCTTCATGACCTTGATGTGTTCGGACTTAGTCATCAGCCCGTCGAGCCACGCCGGAAGCTCCGGGCGAACACCGCAGGCTTCTTCGACAGCATCGGGGAATTTAGCCGCATGCGCGGTCGAGAGCACGATGTTGGGAACGGTCGACACCGGCTTGTCCTGATCGGCGACCGCAAGCGCCACCGCCGTATGCGGATCGACCAATTCGCCCGCCTCGCGCCATGCCGCGCGGATCGCCGCACTGGTTTCGGTTTCGTCCGCGCGGCCCGCATCGAAATTTTCGCGGACCTGCTTCAGCACGGCATCGCTGAGCACGAAGCGTCCCGACTGCGACAGCGAACCCATCAACGCGCGGATGACGGCGCTGTCGCGGCCAGTCGCTTCAAACAGCAGCCGCTCGAAGTTGGACGAAATCTGGATATCCATCGACGGCGACGTCGTGGCGTGAACCTGCTTCACCTCGTAGATGCCGGTCTTGAGCGTGCGCACCAGAATGTCGTTGGTGTTGGCGGCAATGCGCAGGCGGCGCACCGGCAGACCCATGCGCTTGGCGACATAGCCCGCGAAAATGTCGCCAAAGTTTCCGGTCGGCACGGTGAAGTCGACTTCACGCGCAGGCGCACCGAGCGCAACTGCGGAGGTGAAGTAGTAAACCACTTGGGCGACAATGCGCGCCCAGTTGATCGAGTTGACGCCGGACAGCGAGACCGAGTCGCGAAACTTGTGATGGTTGAACAGGCCCTTCACGATGCCCTGGCAATCGTCAAAGGTGCCTTCGATCGCGAGCGCATGGACATTCGCTGCGCCGCTCGTGGTCATCATCCGCCGCTGCACGTCGGAGATGCGGCCGTTCGGAAACAGCACAATCAGATCGGCATTGTCGCGCCCGGCAAACGCATCGACAGCAGCGCCGCCGGTGTCGCCGGAGGTCGCAACCACGATGGTCGTCCTCTGACCGCGCTTGGCCAGCACATGATCCATCAGCCGCGACAGCAACTGCATCGCCACGTCTTTGAACGCGAGCGTCGGGCCGTGAAACAGCTCCAGTACAAAACGATCCGGCGCGATCTGGTTCAGCGGCACCACCGCCGGATGCCGGAACGTCGCGTAGGCCTCATTCGCCATGCGGCCGAGATCGGCTTCGGAAATCTCCCCCGCGACGAACGGGCGGATCACCTCGACGGCGACTTCCCAATAGGGACGGCCGAAGAATCCCGCGATGGTCCCGGGGCTGAGCTGCGGCCAGACCTCCGGCACGTACAGCCCGCCGTCGCGGGCCAGCCCGGTCAGCATCACGTCACAGAAGCCAAGCCGGGGCGCTTCGCCCCGTGTCGAAATATAGCTCGTCAAGCGATCCTCCAAAGGCTCAAGCCTGTCGCAAGCCTTTGATAATGATTGATAAATTATCCGACCAAGTGCCGGATCAAGCCGCACCATATCGGCTGTTTTCCGCCTTCACAAGGAAGCCAAAGGGTGCAGCTCAAGCCCTGCGGCGCTGGATCACCCAGGCGATAAAAGCCCCCGCCACCACCAGCGCCAGACCGAACCAGGTGATCGCATACTGCAAATGATCGTCCTTCAGACGCACATGGAGCGGACCCGGCTTCGGGATGCCGGACGCAGGCTGCGGCGATTCGAGATCGATATAGAACGGCGCGACCTCCCCCCATCCCAGCGTCTGCGCCATGGACGGAACGTCGCGCGTGAACCAGAGCCGCTTGGTGCCGTCCTGATGCGGAGTCAGCGTGCCCGCAGCTTCGGGAAAACGCAGATAGCCGGTAAATTCAATGGGCGCACCGGTGACAAGCGGGCGGATGGCGCGATCCTGCTGCGCGCGGTCCTGCATCGTGTTCTGCACAAAGCCCGCGTTGATGACAACGCTGCGTCCATCCGCCAGCCGCGCCGGAATGAAAGTCCACGTCCCCGGCCCGGTCACATCGTCGCGCACCGCCGAGCCGGAGCTGTAGACCATCGCGTCGGGCTTGCTCTCAAGGGTCGCGGCGAATGTCACGCGCCGGAATTCATCATGCGCCGGCGTGAGCGCGGGCCATTGCGTCACAGCCGGCAATGCCACCGGCGCGGCTGCCAGCCGTTCAGTCAGCGCTGCGATCAGGGCGTGTTTCTCATCCTTGCGGCGAAGCTGCCAGACACCGAGGCTGACGAGCACCGACACCATGACCAGCGCGATCACGGCAAGGCCAAAAACGCCGCGCGCGGGCGCGGGCTGACCTGTCACTTTCGAATTCATTTCGGTTTGCGTTCGACAAGCTGCCCTTCGGCAGCTTTGTGGAAATACTGCAGATCGATCAGCAACGCCTTCATCGAGCGCAGCGGCAGCAAGGTGGTCGCCAGAATCAATGGCCCCCATAGCGCGGCATGGACCCAGAACGGCGGCTGGTATTTCATCTCCACGACCAAGGCTGCGCCGACCACGATAAAGCCAGCAATCATGATGATGAATACGGCGGGGCCATCACCTGCATCGATGAAGGCATAGTCGACACCGCAGGCGTCGCAGTTGGGGCGCAGCGAAAGAAAGCCCGCATAGAGCTTGCCCTCGCCGCAGCGCGGGCACTTGCAGGCAAGGCCACGCATCACGGTCTGCGACAACGTCGCCGGAGTTGGATTGTTCATGCCATGGTCCTCATCAATCCCTCGCTACGCCCCCAGGCACGCCTCTGCAAGAGAAGGTCTTTAATAGGTCGCGTTTTCTGCGACGAACCGGTTCCCACTTCGTCGGAAAACGCTCCGTCTCACGAAAAAGGGCGGCCCGAGGGCCGCCCTGATGGTTTCAAACCCTGCGCGATCAGTGCGCGCCGTGGGCCATGGTCGATGCACCATGTCCCCAGACATAGATGCAGATGAAGAGGAACAGCCAGACCACGTCGACGAAGTGCCAGTACCAGGCGGCAAATTCGAAGCCGAGATGCTGCTTGGGCGTGAAGTGACCGGCATAGGCGCGGAACAGGCACACCAGCAGGAAGATGGTGCCGACCAGAACGTGGAAACCGTGGAAGCCGGTCGCCATGAAGAAGGTCGCGCCATAGACGTTGCCTGCGAAGCTGAAATGCGCGTGGCTGTACTCAAATGCCTGAACGCAGGTGAACAGCGCGCCCAGCAGCACGGTCAGAATCAGACCCCACTTGAGACCCTTGCGGTCGCCCTCAAGAAGCGCGTGGTGCGCCCAGGTGACCGTGGTGCCGGAGGTCAGCAGGATCAACGTGTTGAGCAGCGGCAGGTGCCACGGGTCGAAGGTTTCGATGCCCTTCGGCGGCCAGACGCCCGGCACCTTGCAGTCCGCCGGAGAAACGCCGGCGCCACAGCCGAACAGCGCGTCGCGAACAAAGTGCACCGGATCGGCCGGGAACAGCGCCGCGTTGAAATAGGCCCAGAACCACGCCACGAAGAACATCACTTCGGAGGCGATGAACAGGATCATGCCGTAGCGGTGATGCAACTGTACGACGCGGGTGTGGTCGCCCTTGTGCTGGGCCTCACGGATCACGTCGCCCCACCAGCTCGCCATGGTGTAGAGCACGCCGATGGTGCCGACACCGAACACGATCGGCGCACCGGCGAACATCTTGTGCATCCAGGAGACGGCACCGACAGCCATGAT
>Ga0209023_10004714_pt1 | contig 15353 bp, 19 predicted proteins | sample LakOneMetagenome_FD_187468 | JGI IMG/M metagenome (GOLD analysis project Ga0209023, IMG submission 187468) | Freshwater and sediment microbial communities from Lake Erie, Canada (SPAdes) (version 2) | ecosystem: Environmental > Aquatic > Freshwater > Lentic | place: Lake Erie, Canada... | reverse complement strand
GTCGATGCCCATGTCGGCCGTGGCCGCGCGGGCACTGGCGCGGCCCGGCAGCCGCACCATGGCGCTGATTGGCAACGGCGCGCAGAGCGAGTTCCAGGCGCTAGCCTTCCACCACCTGCTGGGCATCACCACGCTGCGGCTGTTCGACACCGACCCGGCCGCCACCGCCAAGCTGCAGGCCAACCTGCTGGGCACGGGCATCACCACCATCGCCTGCGCCAGCACGGCCGACGCGGTGCGCGGGGCCGACATCGTGACCACGGTGACGGCCGACAAGACCAACGCCACCATCCTCACGCCCGAGATGCTGACGCCCGGCATGCACATCAACGCGGTGGGCGGCGACTGCCCTGGCAAGACCGAGCTGCATGCCGATGTGCTGCGTGCGGCGCAAGTGTTTGTGGAATACGCGCCCCAGACCCGCATCGAAGGCGACATCCAGCAACTGCCCGCCGACTTTGCGGTGACCGAGCTGTGGGAGGTGCTGGTCGGGCGGCGCCCCGGCCGCGGCGGCGATGCCGCAGTCACCGTCTTCGATTCCGTAGGCTTTGCGCTGGAGGACTTCTCGGCCCTGCGCTTTCTGCGCGATGCGGCAGAGGTGCTGGGTGTGGGCGAGCGCATCGAGCTGATCCCTGCGCTGGCCGACCCCAAGGATCTGTTCGGCGTGCTGCAGGCGCGCAGCAGCCCCTTGTTGCGCGCAGCGGCCTGACTGAAGGCCGCGTCAATCGCGCCACACCACGCTGTCGGCCGCATCGGCCCGCGTGGTGCGAAAGTGGTTGGCGGGGTGCGCCAGGTCCGCCAGGCCGAACGAGATGCCGCAGACGATGGTGCGGTCGTCGCCAATGCCCAGCACATCGCGCAGCACGGCGGGGTACGACGCGAGCGCGGCCTGCGCGATGGAGCCCACGCCCAGGCTGTGCGCGGCCAGCATGAAGTGGGCCACATACGCGCCGCAGTCCACCGCGCCGTAGGTGCCCAGCGCCTCGTCGCTGGTGACGATGGCCACGTGCGGCGCACCGAACATTGTGAAGTTCTGCGCTGCCTGGCGGGCCGATGCTTCGCGGTCGCCCTTGGCGATGCCCAGGGCCTCGTACAAACCCCAGCCGCATTCGCGGCGGCGCTCCTGGTACACGCCGCGGTACTCGCGCGGCCAGGGCAGGTCGGGCGTGGCGGGCGTGGTGGGCACCACGGCGGCGAATGCTTCGCGCAAGCGGTTCAGCGTGGCGCCGCTGGCGATATGCACCTGCCAGGGCTGCGCGTTGCACCAGGACGCGGTGCGCTGCGCCGTCGCCAGGATCTGCTCAATGGTGGCGCGCGGCAGGGGCTCGGGCTGGTAGGCGCGGCAGCTGTAGCGGGTGTGCAGCAGGGCCGACAGCGTGTCGAACGCCGTGGCGTCAGCGGGCGGCGCTGCGGCCGTGCCTGTGGAGGTGGTGGGTGCCGGGGAGGCCATGGCGGGCTGTGGGCCTCAGGCCTTCTTGGGCTTGGCCGCGGTTTTGGCGGGCGTCTTGGCAGCGGCCTTGGGGGCTGCCTTGGCGGGGGCCTTGTCCTTCTTGGACTCATTGGCATCCGCCGCCGCCTTCTTGTTGCCCGCGGCCTTGGCCGGCTTGCCGTTCAGCAGCGCGTCGAGCTGGTCGCCGATCTCGGACTCGATGCGGTCCTTGAACGCGCCGAACAAAAAGCCGAGTTGCGCCTTCATCTCGAACTGCGTGGCGTCCACCAGCAGCGTGCCCTTCACGCCCGAGCGGGTGAAAGTGAGCGTGTCTTCGGTGTCGCCCTCTTCGTAGACACATTCCATGTCGAATTTTTCCTCGGCCTTCTCGGCCCAGGAGAAAGCAATCTTGCGGGCCTCTTTCAGGCCCAGTTGGTGTTCGCGATGGATGTGGATGTCAGGCACCGGGTGTCTCCTTGGGGGTCGTGGGCGCCAATGCGCGCAGGGCGTCTTGGCGCTCCTGCAGCGGCTGGCGGGTCAGTTGTCGTACGGCATCATAGAACCGGCTCCAGTCGCGGCCCTGCTGCTCGAACAGGGCCTCGAAGCCCGGCACCAGTTCGTCGTAAGCGGCCTGCGCTGCAAAGCTGGCGTTGTTGGCCTTCGCCACCCAGCGGTCGTAGCCCGCCACCTGGGCGGTGGTGACCTGGGGCGTCGAGCCCGGCGCGGTGCCCAGCCACTGCGCGCGCAGGGCGTCGTAGCGGCTGCGGAAATCCTGCATTGCTTCTGTTTTCATAGCGGCTAGCGCTTGCCCATCCAGCGGTGGAGCCTCTTTTTGCTCATAAATGACCGCCAGACGGGCGCGCGTGGCACGGGTCAGCGCACGGAAGGCGGCGCGGCGGGCTTCGCTGGTGGCGTAGGCCTCGCGCGCGGCGGGTGTGGAATGGGTGGCCAGCCACTGCGCCACGCCGATGCGCTCCACCGCCGTGGCGAACGATTCGTTGAACAGCGTGTCGCCCTCGGCGTAGACCACCTGGTGCGCCAGCTCGTGGAACAGCAGGCGCACGAAGTCGCCCTCGGGCCAGCCGATGAAGGTGGACAGCAGCGGGTCGCCCCCCGCCCAGTTCATGTAGCCCAGCGTGGAGTACGCGGGCACGCCGTACACCTCCACCTCCAGCCCCTGCGCCGCGAGCTGGTCGGCCTCGGCCTGGGCGTCGGCCTGCGCGAAGTAGCCGCGGTAGCCGATGCAGCCCGTGACCGGAAAGCACCAGGTGTGCAGCGTCAGCGCATACGGCGGCGCGGCCACCACGTTCCACACGGCGGCGGGGCGCTGGAGGTCCGCATAGCGGCGGTAGCTGGCGTTGTCGGGCAGGCCCAGCTCGGCCACCGCAAAGGCGCGGGCTTTTTGCGCCAGCTGCAGCCGCTCGCGCAGTGCCGGGTTGATGTCGCTGCGCGCGATCCAGCGGTCGATGGGCTCGGCCGCGTGCATCAGCTGCATGTGGCCGCGCACCGATTGCCAGTAGTAGCCCAGCGAGTCGGTGGTGCTGGCGCAGCCCGCCAGCAGGAACGAGGTGGTGAGGGCGAGCCACAGCAGAGGGCGTACGGAGGGCAGGCGCATGCAGGCAGTCGTCTCGGAACAGGGTGTGGAAAGGCGGGGGACGCGGGTGGCAGGGCGCGCCTGCCGGGCAGTTTAGGGCAACCGGTGGACCGCGGTGCGGCACCCCGTGCGTGCGCTCGTCTGGCGCCGTGCCTGCCTAGAATGCCCCACCATGACCGACGCCCCCACCGCCCTGCCCGAAGGCCTGTTCGCCGACGACGCCGGCTGCCCGCGCTGCACCTGGTGCCAGGCCACGCCGCTGTACCGCCACTACCACGACACCGAATGGGGCTTTCCGGTGGCGGACGACCGGCGCCTGTTCGAGAAGCTCTGCCTGGAGGGTTTTCAATCCGGCCTGAGCTGGCTCACCATCCTGAACAAGCGCGAGGGCTTTCGCGCTGCGTTCGACCACTTCGACGCCGAAAAGGTCGCGGACTATGGCGAGGCCGACATCGAGCGCCTGGTGCAGGACGCGGCCATCGTGCGGCACCGCGGCAAGATCGTCTCCACCATCCACAATGCGCACCGCGTGCTGGAGCTGCGCCGCGAGTTCGGCTCGCTCGCCCACTATGCCTGGCGCTATGAGCCTGCCGCCGCCGACCGGCCCGCACGCCTCACGCGCGAAGCAGCCCGCGCGCTGTCCACGTCGCCCGCGTCGGTGGCCATGTCCAAGGACCTCAAGAAGCGCGGCTGGACGTTCGTGGGGCCCACCACCGTGTACGCGTTCATGCAGGCGATGGGGCTGGTCAACGACCATCTCGAAGGCTGCCATTCGCGCGCCCGGGCGCTGCAGGCGCGGGCGGAATTTGTAGTGCCCTAGAAGTCGGCTGCATCGCTGGCTATAGTGGTGCCAGTCACCCATCGGGAGTTGCGCATGATGCATGCCTGTCCACACTGCCACAAGCTCGGGGTCCGCAACGCGGCGGTCCGCTGGTCCGCGCGCGAGAACCCTGCGCAGTGCGCCTACTGCGGCGGCCTGTCGCACGTGCTGGCCAGCACCTCCAGCGCGATCGCCATGTTCACCTGGGTGACGCTGATCGGGGGTGCCGGTCTGGCCTTTGGGCTTGGCTCGGTGGTGATGGCGGTGGCCGCCGTGCTGGTGGCCTGCGCTGGCAATGTGTGGATGTGGCGCCGCTGCGAGCTGATCCCCATCGACCGCAAGTCTGCGCAGACCGCGAACCGCGTGGGCTGGGCCGCCACGGCGCTGGCTGTGATGATGGGGCTGTTCAGCTGACTGGACTGGCCCGATGGAGCGGGCATCGTCAGGCCCGCTCGCCCTTCGCGTTGACCACCACTTCGCCGTCTTCCTTGGTGAAGGCGCCTTGCTGCGCCGCCGGCAGGATGTCGAGCACCAACTCCGACGGCCGGCACAGCCGGGTACCCAGGGGCGTCGCCACCAGCGGCCGGTTCATGAGGATGGGGTGGGCCAGCATGGCGTCGATGAGCTGCGCGTCCGTCACGCCCGGCGCGTTCAGTTGCAGCTCGGTGAACAGCGCCTCCTTGGTGCGCACGGCGTCGATCACCGGTGCGCCCGTGGCGGCGATCAGCGCGACCAGCGTGGCGCGGTCCGGCGGGGTTTTCAGGTACTCGATGACCTCGGGCTCGATGCCGCTGTTGCGGATCATGGCCAGCGTGTTGCGGGACGTGCCGCACTTCGGGTTGTGATAGATCGTGACGTCGGAGGTCATGGCAGGTGCAGCGGTGAATGCAATGGGGAATGCGGCGGTCGGGGCGGCGTTGGGGGCAACTGTGAGTGCAGGGCAGATGCAGCCTGCGGATGGGGCTGCGGGGGTGCCAGTGTGCCACCAGCATGCGGCCAACCCGGCAACTGCGACAGGGCCTGCCATAGGGCCTGGCCCGCGTCGTCCAGCGTGCCATCGTTGCGCACCTCGATGCTGGCCGCACCGGGCGGCACCTCAAACTGCAGCGCACGCAATACCCGCTGCTCCACCTCACCGGCGCTCTCCCGGCCGCGCGCCTGCAGGCGGCAGCGCAGCACGTCGGGGCTGGCCGTGATGTGCACGGCCACCAGGGCGGGGTAGCGCTGCAGCGCCTCGGGCAGGTAGGCGCGCGAGCCGTTGACCAGCAGCCATCGGCCCTGGGCCAGCGGCGCCAGCTCGGCATGGCGCACGCCGTAGGCCAGGCCGTTGGCCTCCCAGTGCAGGGCAAATGCATTGGCGGCCAGCAGCGCGGCATGGGCGTCGGGCGTGGTGCTTTCGTGCGCCTCGCCACCGGGTGCTGCCAGGCGGCTGATGGTGCGGCGCGCCCATTGCACGGGCAGGTCGGCGGGCAGGTGCTGGCGCAGCCAGTCGAGCAGGCTGTCCTTGCCAGCGCCCGAGGGGCCCATGAAGTACAGCAGCTTCGCCGCGGTGCTGCTCATGCGCCCAGCTCCAGGTGGTCCAGCAGCACGAAGTCGGCGCCCGGTGCGGGCTCGGCAAACAGGGCCAGGCTGTTAAAGCGCAGCGGAGGCAGGTCGGCAAAGAACTGCTCGGCGGCATCCAGCACCAGCGCCACAGTCTGGGCATCAGCACCCGCGAGCGAGCCGGTCAGCGACAGGTGAAAGCGGAACTCCTCCAGCACAAACGGGTAGCCCCACTGCTGCAGCAATTCGTCCTGCCGGGGCGTGAGCCCGGTGGCGCGGCGGCGTGCCAGGGCTTGCTCGGACAGTGGTGCGGCCAGCGGCTGCAGCTGCGTCGCGCAGGCGGCGGCTGCCGCTTGGATGTCGCTGTTCGCTGCGTGCCCGGCCATGGGCACCAGCGCGAGGAAGTCGTCGATGCGCTCCACCTGCATGGGCGGCATGTCGAAGGGGCGTAGCGTGCGGGCCAGGCTCTGCACCGCATGCTGCAGCGTGAGCCAGTCCACCCCCGGTGCCAGCGCAAACGGGGCCTTGAGCGTGGCGTGCCAGCCATAGCGGCGTGGGGCTGCGGTCAGCCGTTCGAGTTCTTCTGGTGCCACGCCGTGGATGTCCAGCTGCTGCATGGGCTGCAGCAGCGCGGCGCAGCGGCCCAGCCAGTGGCTGCCGGCCAGCCAGGCCAGGGTGCCGGGGTGCGGCGCAAAGTACACCGCATAGCGGTGGGCTGAGGTGGGGGAGGGGTGGTTGTTACTCGTCGTCATGGGTGATGGTGAGTTTGACGCGGTCGCCCGCAAACCAGGCGCGTGCCCATTCGATGGGCGTGCCGGCCAGGTCCACGTTCAGGCTCTCGACCAGCAGCACCGGGCGCGCCACGGGCTGGCGCAGCTCGGCGGCCACGGTGGCATCGGGCAGCTCGGCGGTGATGCGGCTCTCGCGCCGGGTGTAGTCGGCCACGCCGTGTGCGGTGAAGCCGGCGGTGATGGAGCCGGTCTCGCGCACCACGGCGGCCAGGCCCTCGAAGCGGGGCAGGGGAAAGTAGCGCTCGCTCACGTGCAGCGGCTGGCCCTCGGCCTGGCCGATCACGCGCAGTTGCAGCAGGCTGCTGCGCGCGGGCACCTGCAGCACCTTGGCCAGCGCTGCCGTGGCGCGCACCGTGTGCTCCTGCAGCACCACCAGGCTGCCGCGCAGGCCAGCCTGCGCCAGGCCCTGCTGGTGGCGCACGCGCTTGCCCAGCGCCAGGTCCACCGCGAAGTCTTCCACGTAGGTGCCGCTGCCCTGGGTGATGCGCACCAGCCCCTGGTTGCACAGGCTGGCCAGCGAGCGGCGGATGGTGTGGCGGTTCACGCCGAACTGCTCGGCCAAGGCATGTTCCGAGGGCAGGCGCTGGCCCGGGGGGTAGATGCCGCTGCCGATGGCCTCGGCCAGTTCGGCCGCGATGCGGGTCCAGAAGCTGTCGCGTGCCGGGCGTGCCGTGCGTTCGGCAGGGGTGGGGTGGGCAAGAACTTGGGTGCTGGTGGTGGCTGTCATGAAACCTACATGCGCGCTGTCTAAGCTGGCGCCAGTTGTTCAATTTGTCTATACAACTTCAAGAGTACCACCTCCATGTTTCAAGCCTTTGACAACCCGGGCCCAGGCCGCCCGCTCTCGCGGGCGCACTGGATGGCGCTGCTGGCCCGTGCGCCCATCGACCTTCTGGAGCCCGCGCTGCACGACCACACCGCACTGCCCGCCCGCTGGCTGCGGGCACCCGAAACCGGGCTGATGATGGTGCAGGGCCGCGCTGGCGGCACCGGCGAGCGCTTCAACCTGGGCGAGGTCACGGTCACCCGCTGCGCGCTGCGCGTAGACGTGGATGGAGCCGATGGCGGCGAGCCCACGGTGGGCGTGGCCTACGTGCTCGGCCGCTCGCACCGCCAGGTGCAACTGGCCGCCCTGGCCGATGCGCTGCTGCAGGACCCTGAACGCCAGGCTGCGCTGGATACCAGCCTGCTCGACCCCATCCGCCGCCACCTCGCCCAGGTGCAGTCCGAGCGCCAGGCCCGCACGGCCAGCACGCGGGTGGACTTCTTCACGGTGGCCCGTGAAAGCGGCAGCAACGACGACAGCGACGAGGACCAGGAATGAGCTCCACCCCCACCACCCCGCACATCGAGCTGTCCGCACTGGGCGCAGGCTTCTCCAATGAAGCCCTGGGCAGCCAGAGCGTGTTCCGCGCCGTGCTGCAGGCACTATCGCAGCCGGGCGATCCGGTCGCCGTCGTGCACGACGCTGAAGTGCCCGCCACGGGCCATGCCGCGTCGGCTGCCGTGCTGCTGGCTTTGCTCGACAGCGAATGCACGCTGTGGTTGTCGCCACGGCTGGCATCCAGCCAGGCCGGCGTGTGGCTGCGCTTTCACACCGGCTGTGTGCTCGTCGATACACCCGAGCAGGCGCGCTTTGCCTGGGTGGCTGCGGGCGATGCGATGCCTGCCCTGGCCCGCCTGCAGCGCGGCAGCGACGAATACCCCGACCAGTCCGCCACCTGCGTGATCGACGTGGCGGTGCTGGCCACGGCCGAAGAGGACGCAGGCGCTTGGCGCCTTACGGGCCCCGGCATCCGCAGTGCGCAGCACTTGCACGTCGCCGGACTGCCAGAGGACTTTTCTGCGCAGTGGGCTGAAAACCACGCTGCCTTCCCACGCGGGGTGGACGTGGTGCTGGCCACGGCCACGCACATCGCCGGCCTGCCGCGCACCACCCGCATCGAATCACCATCCACCGTGGAGGCCTGAGCCGCATGTACGTTGCCGTCAAGGGCGGGGAAACCGCCATCCTCAACAGCTACCGCCTGCTGGCCGAGCAGCGCCGGGGCGACACGGTCGAGCCCGAGCTCTCGGTGGCGCAGATCCGCGCGCAGCTCAAGCTCGCCGTGGACCGCGTGATGACCGAAGGCTCTGTCTACGACCCCGAGCTTGCAGCCCTGGCCATCAAGCAGGCCTCGGGCGACCTGGTCGAAGCCATCTTTTTGCTGCGCGCCTACCGCGCCACACTGCCGCGCCTGGGCACCACCCGGCCTCTGGACACTGCGCGCATGGCGCTGAATCGCCGCATCTCCGCCACCTTCAAGGACCTGCCCGGCGGCCAGGTGCTGGGCCCGACCTACGACTACACCCAGCGCCTGCTCGACTTCACGCTGCTGGCCCAGGGCGATGCGCTGGCTGCAGCGGCCGCCCCCGCGTCGCTGACCGATGCGCCGGCGACTACCCCGCGCGTGGTGGACCTGCTGAACCAGGAAGGGCTGATCGAGACCCGACCCATCCCCGAGGGCGACCCGGCCCCGGCCGACCTCACGCGCGAGCCGCTGCGCTTCCCGGCCAACCGGGCCACGCGCCTGCAGAACCTGGCGCGCGGCGACGAGGGCTTTCTGCTGGCCATGGCGTATTCCACGCAGCGCGGTTACTCGCACTCGCATCCCTTCGTGGGCGAGCTGCGCCTGGGCACGGTGGCGGTGGAGATCGTCCCTGAAGAGCTGGGCTTTGCCATCTCCATCGGCGACATGGAGATCACCGAGTGCGAGATGGTCAACCAGTTCGCGGGCAGCAAGCACCAGCCGCCGCAGTTCACGCGCGGTTATGGCCTGGCCTTCGGCCACAGCGAGCGCAAGGCTATGGCCATGAGCCTGGTGGACCGCGCCTTGCGCGCCGACGAACTGGGCGAGCCGGTGGAGTCGCCCGCGCAGATGCAGGAGTTCGTGCTCTCGCACAGCGACAGCCTGGAGGCCTCGGGCTTCGTGCAGCACCTGAAGCTGCCGCACTACGTGGACTTCCAGTCCGAGCTGGAGCTGGTGCGCCGCATGCGCGCCACTGCGGCGGCCAACCCCTCCGAAGAAACCACCCTGGGAGACGACGCATGAACGCGCCCCACGAGCCCGCGCTGATGGGCCTGCCCGCCGATGCCGTGCCCACCGACGGGCACTTCAACTTTGCCTACTTGGACGAGCGCACCAAGCGCATGATCCGCCGGGCCATCCTCAAGGCGGTGGCCATCCCCGGCTACCAGGTGCCCTTTGGTTCGCGCGAGATGCCGCTGCCCTATGGCTGGGGCACGGGCGGCATCCAGGTCACGGCCGCCATCATCGGGCCGGACGATTGCCTCAAGGTCATCGACCAGGGCTCGGACGACACCGTGAATGCGGTCAACATCCGCCGCTTCTTCGAGCGCACCACGGGCGTGGCCACCACCACGCGCACCACCGAGGCCACGCTAATCCAGACGCGCCACCGCATCCCCGAGACGCCGCTGGCCGAGGGCCAGGTCCTCGTCTACCAGGTGCCGGTGCCCGAGCCCATGCAGCGCCTGGAGCCGCGCGAGACCGAGACACGCACCCTGCACGGCCTGGCCGAGTACGGGCTCATGCACGTCAAGCTCTACGAAGACATCGCGCGCTACGGCCACATCGCCACCACGTACGACTACCCGGTGCTGGTCAATGGCCGCTATGTGATGGCGCCGTCGCCCATCCCCAAGTTCGACAACCCCAAGATGCACATGAACCCGGCGCTGCAGCTCTTCGGCGCGGGCCGCGAAAAGCGCATCTACGCCGTGCCGCCCTACACGCCGGTGGAGAGCCTGGGCTTCGAGGACCACCCTTTCGAGGTGCAGCGCTGGGACTGCGCCTGCGCCCTGTGCGGTGCCACCGACAGCTTTCTCGACGAGGTCATCACCGACGACCAGGGCACGCGCATTCACGTCTGTTCCGACTCGGACTATTGCCAGGAGCGCCAGGCTGCCGCGGTAGCCGCGTCCGAAGGGGAGCCCGCATGAGCACGGTGACCCTGCGCGAGGCCACCGAGGCCGACCTGGACGAAGTGCTGGCCCTGTACCAGGGCATCGAGGACAGCCCCGAGCAGGTGCTCACGCTTGACGAGGCCCGGGCCATGCTCGCCCAGTTCCGCGCCTATCCGAGCTACCGCCTGTGGGTGGCCTGCGAGAGCGCCAAGCCCGGCGCCGACGTGGTCGGCACCTATGCGCTGCTGGTCATGCACAACCTGGCCCACCGGGGCGCCCCCTCGGCCGTGGTCGAGGACGTGGTGGTCGCCGCCGACCGCAAGGGCCAGGGCATCGGCCGCCAGATGATGGCCCACGCGGTGCAGCAGGCGCACGAGGCCGGTTGCTACAAGCTGGCCCTGTCGTCCCACCGCAAGCGCGCCGATGCGCATGCCTTCTATGAATCCCTGGGCTTTGCGCAGCACGGCCTCAGTTTCCTCATTGAGCCTTGATCGCCATGGACGCCACCCTTTCATCCCCCTCTCCCCTGCTCAGCGTGCGCGGCATCAGCAAGCGCTATGGCCAGCGCGTGGCGCTGCAGGACGCGTCGTTCGACCTGTGGCCCGGCGAGGTGCTGGCCGTGGTCGGCGAGTCCGGCTCGGGCAAGTCCACCCTGCTCAACGCCGTGGCCGCGCGCAGCCGGCCCGACGCGGGCAGCGTGCAGTTCCAGGGCCGCGATGGCAGCCTGCAGGACGTGCTCGGCATGAGCGAGGCGCAGCAGCGCCTGCTGGCCCGCACCGACTGGGGCTTCGTGCACCAGAACGCGGCCGACGGCCTGCGCATGGACGTATCGGCCGGTGCCAACGTGGGCGAGCGCCTCATGGGCCTGGGCGAACGCCACTACGGCCGCCTGCGTGCCACCGCCACCGAATGGCTGCAGCGCGTGGAGATCGATGCCAGCCGCATCGACGATGCGCCGCGCGCCTTCTCCGGCGGCATGCGCCAGCGCCTGCAGATCGCGCGCAACCTGGTCACCCAGCCGCGCCTGGTGTTCATGGACGAACCCACCTCGGGCCTGGACGTCTCGGTGCAGGCGCGCCTGCTGGACCTGCTGCGCCAGCTCACGCGGCAGATGCAGCTGGCGGCCATCGTCGTCACCCATGACCTGGCCGTGGCCCGCCTGCTGGCCCACCGCATGGTGGTGATGCAGCGCGGCCGCGTGGTCGAGTCGGGCCTGACCGACCAGGTGCTCGACGACCCGCAGCACCCCTATACCCAGCTCCTCGTTTCCTCGGTACTGCAACCATGATGATGAACACCCACCTACCCATCCTGGAGCTCAAGGGCGTGGCCAAGCGCTTCACCCTGCACCACCAGAACGGCATCGAGCTGCCCGTGCTCGGCAAAGTGGACCTCACCGTCGGCGCGGGCGAATGCGTGGTGCTCGACGGACCTTCGGGCATGGGCAAGAGCACGCTGCTGAAAATGATCTACGCCAACTACCGCGCCAACGCGGGCAGCATCACCGTGCAGCCCGCCAGCGGCCCGGCGGTGGACGTGACCCAGGCCAGCCCGCGCGCGCTGGTGCAACTGCGCCGCGACACGGTGGGCTACGTGAGCCAGTTCCTGCGCGTGATCCCCCGCGTGAGCGCGCTCGACGTGGTGGCCGAACCCCTGGCCGAAGACGCGGGCGACGACGTCCACGCACTGGAGGCCGCGCGCGAAACCGCGCGCCAGTGGCTCACCCGCCTGAACATCCCCGAGCGGCTGTGGCACCTGCCGCCCGCCACCTTCTCGGGCGGCGAGCAGCAGCGCATCAACATCGCGCGCAACATGATCAAGCCCAAGCCGCTACTGCTGCTTGACGAGCCGACGGCGTCGCTGGACGCGGCCAACACCGACACGGTGATCGCCCTGATCGGCGAAGCCGTGCAGCGCGGCGCTGCGCTGGTCGGCATCTTCCACGATGCGCACGTGGGTGCAGCGGTGGCGACACGCCGCGTGAATGTGGGTGACTTCCGCGGGGTGGCAGCATGAGTGCAACGGTGTTCCATAACGCCCGCATGGTGCTGCCCGGCGAGGTGGTGCAAGGCTCGCTGTCGGTGCAGGGCGGGCGCATCAACTCCCTGGCCTCGGGCGGTACCGCCGCGCTGCAGGGCATTGACCTCTGCGGCGACTACCTGCTGCCCGGCCTGGTGGAGGTGCACACCGACAACTTCGAGCGCCACCTGATGCCGCGCCCCAAGGTGCAGTGGGCCGAGATGCCGGCGCTGCTGGCGCACGACGCAGAGATCGCAGCAGCGGGCATCACCACCGTGCTCGACGCGCTGGGCGTGGGCGAGGCCGATGTGGACAGCCTGCGCGGCAGCGCCTGGAACCGCGTGCTCGACACCATCGACACCTGCACCGAGCGCAACCTGCTGCGCGCCGACCACCACCTGCACGTGCGCTGCGAACTGCCCGCGCCCAACACCATCGACCTGTTTGGGCCCTTCCACGGCCACCCGCGGCTGTCGCTGATCTCGCTGATGGACCACACCCCCGGCCAGCGCCAGTGGGAGAACATCGAGCAGGCGCGCACCTACTACACCGGCAAGAAGGGCTGGAGCAGCGAGAAGTTCGAGCGCCAGGTGCAGCATGCCGCCACCCTGCAGGCGCAGTACGCCGAGCCGCACCGGGCCTACTTCGTGAACTACTGCCGCACCCACGGCATCGCCCTGGCCAGCCACGACGACACCACGGTGGCGCATGTGGAGCAGGCCCATGCCGAGGGCGCGGGCATGTCCGAGTTTCCGACCACGCTGGCAGCGGCCCAGGCGGCGCACGAGCGCGGCCTGCTCACCGTGATGGGCGGGCCCAACGTGGTGCGCGGCGGCTCGCACTCGGGCAACGTCGCGGCGGCCGATCTGGCGCGCCAGGGCCTGCTCGACATCCTCTCGTCGGACTACGTGCCCGGCAGCCTGCTGAGCGCCGTGATGCGCCTGGTGCACGACGGCATCCTCACGCTGCCCGAGGCGGTGGCCACCGTCACCCGCAACCCGGCCCGCGCGTCGGGCATGCAAGACCGTGGCGAGCTGACTGCAGGCCTGCGCGCCGACCTGGTCCAGGTGCACATGGCCGACCTGCCCGACGGATCGCAGCAGGCCGTGGTGCGCGGCGTCTGGCGCGAAGGGCAGCGCGTGCTGTAGGCCGCGCCGCTGCAGCACGCCCTTGACATGGAAACTTCCCGCAACTGTCAAGGCACTGTCACAGCCTCCTTTCACACTGCACTTGTATAGACGACTTGGAGTCCGCCATGCCCACCCACATGCCCATTGCCCTTCGCATCCAGCAACTGAACAAGCATTTCGCCAACGGCAAGCACGCGCTGCGCGACATCGACCTCACGGTGCAGGCCGGCGAGATGGTGGCGCTGATTGGTGCCTCAGGATCGGGCAAGTCCACGCTGCTGCGCCATGTGGCCGGCCTGGTGGTGGCCGATGGCGACAGTAATTCGCTGATCGAGGTCGATGGCCGTTGCGTGCAGCAGGGCGGGCGCATCCACCGCGACATCCGCAAGGTGCGCTCGCAGGTGGGCTTCGTGTTCCAGCAGTTCAACCTGGTGGACCGCCTGCCTGTGATGATGAATGTGCTGGTGGGCCTGCTGCACCGCACGCCCAAATGGCGCGGCTGGCTGCGCGTGTTCCGCACACACGAGCGCGCCCTGGCACTGGAGGCCCTCGCCCGCGTGGGCATTGCCGACTGCCATGCGCAGCGTGCCTCCACCCTGTCGGGCGGGCAGCAGCAGCGCGCCGCTATTGCGCGCACCCTGGTGCAGGGCGCCAAGGTGGTGCTGGCCGACGAGCCCATCGCCTCGCTGGACCCAGAATCCTCGCGCAAGGTCATGGACATCCTGGCGCGCATCAACCGCGAAGACGGCAGCACCGTCATCGTCTCGCTGCACCAGGTGGACGTGGCCATCAAATACTGCCCCCGCGTGGTCGCGCTGCACCAGGGCCGTGTTGTGTACGACGGCCCCTCGGCGGCACTCACACCGGCGCTGCTGCGCGAGCTGTACGGCGTGCAGGCCGATGAAATCCTGGGCGCCACCGTGCCCCTGGCTGTGGTGCCTGCACCGGTGCAGGCACCGTCTGCAGGCTGGGCCGCGCAGCCGCTGGCACAGGCCGCCTGACTCGCTTTTCTTGCCTTCGCCTTTCTCGTCTTCGTCGTTCTCGCCGTCGTCTTTTCTCTCCGCTCTCGTTCCTTCTTCCCCTACCGCTTTCACTTCTGGAGCCATCCATGATCAAGAAACTGTGCGCAACCCTGGCCCTTGGCCTGGGCCTGACCACGGGCGCTTTCGCCCAGGACGCCATCAACTTCGGCATGATCTCGACCGAAGCCTCGCAGAACCTCAAGGCCGACTGGCAGCCCCTGCTGGACGACATGGCCAAGCAGACGGGCCTGAAGATCAACGCCTTCTTCGCATCTGACTACGCGGGCCTCATCGAAGCCATGCGCTTCAACAAGATGCAGGTCGCATGGCTGGGCAACAAGTCCGCCATGGAGGCGGTGGACCGCGCCAATGGTGAAGTGTTTGCGCAGATGGTCAACGCCGATGGCACCCAGGGCTACTACTCGCACCTGATCGTGCACAAGGACAGCCCCCTGGCCACGCTGGACGATGTGCTCAAGAACGGCAAGTCGCTGAGCTTCGGTAACGGCGACCCGAATTCCACCTCGGGCTTTTTGGTGCCCGGCTACTACGCTTTTGCGCAGAACAAGGTCGACGCCAGGACGCATTTCAAGATCGCCCGCAGCGCCAACCATGAAACGAATGCCCTGGCCGTTGCCAACAAGCAGGTCGACGTGGCCACCAACAACAGCGAGAACCTCGAGAAGATCAAGGAACGCCAGCCCGAGAAGTTCAAGGACATCAAGATCGTCTGGACCTCGCCGCTGATCGCGCTCGATCCGCTGGTGATGCGCAAGGACCTGCCCGAAGCCACCAAGACCAAGATCAAGGACTTCTTCTACAACTACGCCAAGACCGATGCGCGCGAGAAGGAGATCGTCATGAAGATCTCCAAGCTCTCGGGCTTCAAGCCATCGACCAACGCGCAGCTCACACCCATTCGCCAGCTGGACCTGTTCGGCAAGCGCAACAAGATCGAGGCCGACGCCACCCTGGCCGATGGCGACAAGAAGACCCGCCTGGCCGAGATCGACCAGCAACTGGCCTCCCTGAAGTAAGC
>Ga0209023_10004713_pt1 | contig 15356 bp, 13 predicted proteins | sample LakOneMetagenome_FD_187468 | JGI IMG/M metagenome (GOLD analysis project Ga0209023, IMG submission 187468) | Freshwater and sediment microbial communities from Lake Erie, Canada (SPAdes) (version 2) | ecosystem: Environmental > Aquatic > Freshwater > Lentic | place: Lake Erie, Canada... | reverse complement strand
CCGATCTATGGATCGCCCAATCCGAGCGGATCAGTGCCGAAACGGTGAAAGGCTACAATATCTTCCGACGGTTGGGGCAAAATCTCTCGGCGATGTTCAGCCCCTTGCTTTAGGCTCGCGCCTTGGCGACGATCCCCGCGATCTCGTCCAGCAAGGCCAGCCGCTTTTTCTTGAGTGTCTCGGTATATTCGTCGGACGGGGTTTCTATCTCGCTCTCGATCCGGTGGATTTCGCCATTCACGTCGTGATAGCGCTCCGCAAGGGTAACAAAATGGGCGTTGCGCAGCTTCAATTCGTGCAGGACCGCATGGTCGTTGGGGAATTCGTCGGCCAGCTCGTGCGGGGTATGGGACATCCTGACTCCATCGCTATCGGTTGATGACTTGCATTGTCGCCGGGCCGGTCAGGCAAAGCCTTGCGATGGGTCAAATCCCCGATCCAAAATGCAAAAAGGGCCGCCGGATCGCTCCGGCAGCCCCTTGCAAAGCCGGTTGATTGCCGGGCTTAGCCGACGATCTCTTCCGGCTTGAAGAAGTACGCGATTTCGATCGCGGCGTTTTCTTCGCTGTCGCTGCCATGGACGGTGTTCTCACCGATCGACAGCGCAAACGCCTTGCGGATGGTGCCTTCGGCAGCGTCGGCCGGGTTGGTTGCGCCCATCACGTCGCGGTTGCGGGTGACGGCGTCTTCACCTTCAAGGACCTGCACGACAACCGGCTCGCTCATCATGAAATCGCACAGTTCGCCAAAGAAAGGGCGTTCCTTGTGCACCGCGTAAAAGCCTTCGGCCTGTTCGCGGCTCATGTGGATGCGCTTCGAAGCGACGACGCGCAGCCCAGCTTCTTCCAGCATCTTGGTGACCGCACCGGTCAGGTTGCGGCGGGTGGCATCGGGCTTGATGATCGAAAAGGTGCGGGAAACCGCCATGTCTGTATCCTTGCGAACAATTATTGGTTTGGGAGGGTGCGCGCGCCCCTAGCTGGGAAAATGCTGCGCTGCAAGGTGCCTTGTCAGGCGGCCTTGGCCCAGCCCTTGCCTTCCTGGCGCCAGTAATTGCGCTCGATTCCATCGCGCTCGCCCAGCTTGCGCCAGGTCGCGCGCGCGTCATCGATGGTCGAGGCGCCGAACAGCAGGAACACGCGCTCAAACGCTTCTGCGCCCTCGCGCCATTGCCCGTCGGCCAGCGCCAGATAAGTTGCGCCGTTCGCCGGGGAGAGGCTGTCGGCGAGCAGGATTGGCTGGCGCGCATCGTGCGGGCCGCCAGCCGGAGCATGGGCCAGGAACTGCTCCTTGACCGCCCACAGCGCGGTGCTAATCCGCGCCAACTGATCGACATCGTCCGATACCACCAGCACCCGCGCGCCGCTGCCAAGCATCTTGGCGGCGAGCGCGGGCAGAGCCTCCTCAAGTGAGGACTGGCTCAATTGGTAGAAATCAACCCTCAAGCCAGGTCACCCTTCAAGGCTGTCCCGCACGAACCGGTCAAGCACGCGCACCCCGTATCCAGTCGCACCCTTGTCCCAGGTTGCGCCGGCTTTCGAGGCCCAGACCATCCCGGCAATGTCGAGGTGCGCCCATGGGGTGCCCTTGTCGACATAGCGCTGAATGAACTGCGCCGCCGTGATCGAACCGCCTTCGCGCGGGCCGACGTTCTTCATGTCGGCGATCGGGCTGTCGATCAGCTTGTCATAGGCCGGTCCCAGCGGCATGCGCCACAGTTTGTCGCCCGACACGTTGCCGGCGGCTATTAGCTTGTCAGCCAGGCCATCGTCGTTCGAGAAGATCCCGCCCTGTTCGTGGCCGAGCGAAATGATCATCGCCCCGGTCAGCGTGGCGAGATCGATCACTGCGGCAGGGGAATATTCCTTCTGCACCCAGGTGATCGCGTCGCACAGCACCAAACGGCCCTCGGCGTCGGTGTTGATCACTTCGACCGTCTGGCCGGACATGGAGGTCACCACATCGCCGGGGCGCTGGGCGTTACCATCAGGCATATTCTCGACCAGCCCGCAGACTGCAACGACGTTGGCCTTGGCCTTGCGGCGGGCAATTGCCAGCATCGCCCCGGCAACCGCGCCGGCTCCGCCCATGTCCCACTTCATGTCTTCCATGCCGGCTGGCGGTTTGAGGCTGATCCCGCCGGTATCGAAGGTCACGCCCTTGCCGACAAAGGCGGTAGGCCGGGTGCCCTTTTCGCCGCCGCTCCATTCCATCACCAGCAGGCGAGGCGGTCGGACCGAGCCCTGGGCCACGCCCAGCAGCGCACCCATGCCCAGCGCCTTCATTTCCGCCTCATCAAGCACCCTGACCTTGAGCCCTGCCGCCTCAGCGCGCGGACGGACGCGTTCAACGAAGCTTTCCGGATAGATGATATTGGCCGGCTCGGTCACCAGTTCGCGGGTCAGTTCGACCCCATCGGCCAGCGCAGCTTCCACTTCCCAGGCCGCTTCAGTTCCCGCCGGGGCACCCGCCACGCGGATCGCGGTGAGCGTTGCCTGCTGGTCGGCGGGCAGCTTGGTGCGATAGACATCGTACCGCCAACCGCGCAGCCGCGCTCCCAGAATCACCGCTGCGGCTTCCGAGGCGCCCAGCCCGGCATCGGTCAGGTCAATCGTCACCGCGGTCTCGCCCGAAGCGATGTACTTGGCGGTGATCGCCGCCCCCGCACGTTCGAGCGAGGCGATGCGGTCCTTTGCACCCTTCTCTCCGGCACCGGCCAGCGCAACACGAACCACCGCGCCTTCGCGGCTGATGAATCCTTCGAACAGCTGCCCGGCCTTGCCGGTGAAGCGACTGGCCCTGGCACCTTCGATCAGGACCGGATCGAGCGTGCCGGAAAGGCCGTCCTGACCCACTATGTGAGCAACCGGGCTGGTTGTGGCGGGCAAAGGTGCTGAGGTGAATTCGACTTTCATGACTACTCCCAAGGGAAATCGGGTGCCGCGAGGCAAGCAGTTGCCCACCCGCGATGGCATGGATTGCAGTTAGGCGCGGGCGGTGCGATAGGCAAGTCATGGTCCTTCCGCCGCGGCGTTGCTTGCCGCACTTCCTGCTGCCTGCCATTTACCGCCGTGCGTCGGGCGTGTTGTTCGCGCTCGGCTTGATCGCGCTGCCTGCCAATGCCTATGCGCAAGATGCGCCTTCCGCGGACGAGCCCCCTACCCCGCTGGAAATCAAAGCCGGCGATACGATCGGCTTCGAGGCCGACGGCGCAGCCTATGACGATAACAGCGACCAGATCACCGTTCAGGGCAACGTGGTGCTGCGCCGCGGCCAGCAATCGGTGCGCGCCGACAAGATTACCTGGGACCGCAAGAGCGGCCAGATTGTGGCCGAAGGCAACATTCGCTTCGTCGATGCCGATGGCAACCAGTTGTTCACCGACCGGCTCGAGCTCACCGATGAGCTCAAGGCCGGGGCGATGCAGAACATGCTTTATGTTCTGCGAGAAGGCGGAAGGCTTGCGGCGCTGAGCGGTGAACGTGGCGAGAACGGCCAGGTAATCCTGCACAACGCCGCCTATTCGGCTTGCGCGGTGGAAGACAGCCAAGGCTGCCCTCGCCGCCCGAGTTGGCGACTGACCGCCAAGCGGGTGGCGTTCGATCCTGACAGCAAGACCGTGCGTTTCTATGGCGCGCGAATTGAACTGTTCGGTGTCTCGCTGCTGCCGATGCCGACGATTGCGCTGGCCACCGATGGTCGACCGATTTCGGGCCTGCTGATCCCCGACGTTCAGCTATCGGCCTCAAACGGGGTGCAGCTATCTGACACCTGGTACCAGCGCCTGGGCAACAACCGCGATCTTTCGGTTACCGGCTATGTCTTCACCAAGGCGCTGCCGATGGTTTCGGCCCAGTACCGACAGCTGACCAGCGCAGGTGCCTACCAGATCACGGGTTACGCCACGCGCAGCTCGCGCATTCCGATCGGGGGCAACCCGGCTGCCAGTCAAAAAGATTTCCGCGGCTACCTTTATGCCAATGGTCGATTCCAGTTTACGCCCAATTGGAGCCTGACCCTCTCCAGCCGGCTTGCGTCCGACCGCACGTTCCTGCGCCGCTATGACATAAGCCGCGATGATCGGCTGCGCTCGACCGTCGATCTCGAACGGCTCGATGCAGACAGTTACTTCTCGGTCGCCGGCTGGGCCACTCAGACCTTGCGGGTCAACGACACCCAGGGCCAGGTGCCGGTCGCGATCCCGGTCATAGACTATCGCCGCCGCCTGAGCGATCCCATGTTCGGCGGGCGAATCCAGTTGCAAGCCAACTCGATGGCGATCACCCGCAGCAGCGGGCAAGACACCCAGCGCGCTTTCGCGAGTGCGCAGTGGGATCTGAGGCGAATCACTCCGTGGGGGCAGGAAGTGACGCTGACCGCGCTGGCGCGCGGCGATATCTATCATTCGGATGAAAATGCACTGACTTCGACGGTAATCTACCGTGGCGATCCGGGCTGGCAGACCCGCGCGATGGCCAGTGCCGCGATTGACGTCAAATGGCCGCTGGTCGGCAGCTTCCTGGGTGGAACCCAGGTACTGACCCCACGCTTCCAGATCGTCGCGAGCCCGACCTTGCGCAACTTGGCGGTGCCCAACGAAGATGCCCGGGCGATCGATCTGGAGGATTCGAACCTCTTCGCGCTCAACCGCTTCCCCGGATACGACCGGATCGAAGACGGGGTGCGCTTTACCTATGGTTTCGACTGGCAGTTTGAGCGGCCGGGCTGGCGGATTTCGACCACCGTCGGACAATCCTATCGCCTGACCGATCGCCCCACCCTGCTGCCCAATGGTACCGGCCTTTCGACCCGCACCTCTGACATCGTCGGGCGGACCGAGGTGCGATTCCGCGAATTCGTCAAATTCACGCACCGTTTCCGGCTCGACAAGGACAACTTCGCGATCCGCCGCAATGAGTTCGATGCGGCCATCGGCACCCGGCGGACCTATCTGGAACTTGGCTACCTGCGCCTCAACCGCGACGTCTCCAGCGGAATCGAAGATCTCAAGGATCGCGAGGAAGGCCGTGTGGCCGGCCGGGTCGGGTTCGCCCGTTACTGGTCGATCTTCGGATCGGGCGTGTTCGATCTGACCGGGGTCAGTGACGATCCCACCCTTGTCGGGGTCGACGGCTTCCAGCCGATCCGCACCCGGCTCGGCGTGGCCTATCAGGACGATTGCCTGGAAATCGACGTGACCTGGCGGCGCGACTATGTTGCGACCGGTGACGCCAACAAGGGCAACACCTTCCAGATCCACATCGCGCTCAGAAATCTGGGCTTCCGGTGACAAGCGACCGCGGGCGATTGGCAGGTGGGGGCAAACACGCTATCCGCGCTCGCTCAGGCAAGGTTAAGCCGCGAGGCGGCATTGGCCCGGCAACTTCAGCGCGATGTCTCGCGCGGTAAATGGGATTTGTAGCACGGTGACTTCAGCCACACGTTTCCGCTCTCTTTCGCGACTTGCCTTGATTCCTCTGGCGCTGTTCGCGCTGGCTCCGACAGCTCCGCTCTCGGCTCAGGAAGGTGCATCACCGGGCGGGCTCAACCTGCCGGAAAACCCGCAGATCTTCGGCAAGCAGGACCCCAACAACCGCAAGGCGATGGTCGTCGTGAATGGCGAGGTGATCACCGGCACCGACATCGATCAGCGTGTCGCGCTTGTCGTGGCGGCAAGCGGCGGCAAGATCGGACCGGAAGAACTTGACCGGGTGCGCGTCCAGGTACTGCGTAACCTGGTCGACGAGACATTGCAGATCCAGGAAGCCAAATCGCAAGACCTCAAGGTCGAAGACGAAGAAGTCGATTCGAGCTATGACCGCGTCGCCCGGCAGAACTTCGGCCAGGATCCCAAGGCGCTTGACGCCTACCTGACCAAGATCGGCTCTTCGAGCAATTCGCTCAAGCGCCAGATCCGTGGCGAAATGTCGTGGCAGCGCCTGCTGCGCCGCAATGTCACGCCGTTCGTCAATGTTTCCGACGACGAAGTGCGCGAAACGATCAAGCGCCAGGAAGCCGCCAAGGGTACCGAAGAATACCGCGTCGGCGAAATCTTCCTGTCGGCCAACAGTGAAAACCGCGAAGCGGTGCTGCAAAACGCGCAGAAGATCGTCGAACAGCTCAAAAATGGCGGCAACTTTGTAGCTTACGCCCGCCAGTTCTCTGAAGCCTCCACTGCAGTAGTCGGTGGCGACCTTGGATTTGTCAGACTCGGCGTGCTGCCGCAGGAAATCGATCAGGCGATTGCCACGCTCGAACCCGGCCAGCTGGTCGGCCCGATCGAAATACGCGGCGGCTTTTCGATCATCCTGCTGATCGACAAACGCAAGGTGCTGACCGCCGATCCGCGCGATGCGGTACTCAGCCTCAAGCAGGTGCTGATCCAGTTTCCGGCCGGGACGACCGAGCCCCAGGCCCGCGAACGTGCCAATGCCTTTGCCGAGGCAACCAAGGGTATTCGTGGTTGCGGCACGGTAGAGCCGGTCGCCAAGCAGTTTGGCGCCGAAGTGGTCGCCAGCGACCAGGTCAAGGCGCGCGATTTGCCCGCAGCGCTGCAGAACATGGTCCTCGCGCTCAATGTCGGCGAAGCAACCCAGCCTTTTGGCTCGATCAAGGACGGGGTCAGCGTCCTGGTGCTGTGCGGCCGGGACGATCCACAGGCGGCCGGCGGGCCGACCTTTGAGTCGGTCGAAGAGCAGATCCTGGAAGAGCGCACCAACAAGCGCTCGCAAGCCTATCTGCGCGATCTGCGCCGCGATGCGGTAATCGACTACGGCAACTGACAAGGCAATGGAGTTCCCGCCCCTCGCGGTATCGCTGGGCGATCCGGCGGGGGTCGGGCCCGAACTGATCGCCGAGGCCTGGGCTCGCCGCGAGCACGAGGAACTGCCGCCGTTCTTCGTGGCTGGCGGGGCCGAGGTCTTGCGGCATGCCGCGCGGACGCGGGGGTATGACCTGCCGGTCATCGAGATTTTCCATCCTGCCGAAGCGCTGGAACTGTTTGGCCATGCTTTGCCAGTTCTGGCCGGGGCCGACGGTGACTACACGCCCGGCCAGCCGAGCCGCGAAGGCGCAGAGCTGGCGCTGGCTTCGCTGACCGAGGCGACAGAACTGGTCCGATCCGGAGAGGCAGCCGCGCTGGTCACTGCGCCAATCGCGAAGGCGCGGCTGGCCGAAGTCGGCTTCGGCCATCCCGGGCAAACCGAATTTGTCGCTGCCGCCTGTTCCTATGCGCCCGGCGATGCAGTGATGATGTTGGCGGGGCCGCAATTGCGCACCGTTCCATTGACCGTGCATGTCGCGCTGAAAGACGTTCCCGGCCTGATCACCCCTGCGCTGATCGAGCGCAAGGCGCGGATCGTTGCTTCGGCGCTATACCGCGATTTTGGAATCGAAGCCCCGCGTCTGGCAGTCGCCGCGCTCAATCCGCATGCGGGTGAGGACGGCCGGATGGGCTGCGAGGATATCGACATTGTTGCGCCGACGATCGCGGCCTTGGCCGCCGAAGGAATCACCATTTCCGGGCCTCACGCCGCCGATGGCCTGTTCACCGCCCACGCCCGCGAAAGCTATGACGTGGCGTTGTGCATGTACCACGATCAGGCGCTGATCCCACTGAAAACACTCGATTTCGACAATGGCGTCAATGTCACGCTGGGCCTGCCGGTGGTGCGCACCAGCCCCGATCACGGCACCGCCTTTGCCATCGCCGGGCAGAACCTGGCCAATCCGGGCGCGACTTTGGCCGCAATCCGGATGGCCGGTGAATGCGCCGCGCGGCGGCTGGGGCTTTTCGATTCCTGACCCAGACTCCGTTCGCATCGAGCGAAGTCGAGATGCCTCGCGCAAGGTGTCTCGACTTCGCTCGACACGAACGGGTAAGGGAGTGGTGTGTCAGTAAGTCTCCCCCCATTGCGCGAGGTCATCGCCCGGCATGGCCTCCAGGCCACCAAGGCACTGGGCCAGAACTTCCTGTTCGACGAGCAGTTGCTCAAGCGGATCGCGGCGACCCCCGGCAATCTCCAAGGCGCGCAAGTGCTCGAAGTCGGCCCCGGCCCCGGCGGCCTGACCCGCGCCTTGCTGCGCGCCGGGGCGCAAGTGACCGCGATCGAAATGGACCGCCGCTGCCTGCCTGCCCTTGCCGAACTGTCCGAGGCTTTCCCCGGCCAGCTACGCGTGATCGAAGGCGATGCGACCAAGGTGGCGCACGGGATTGAGGGCCCCTACCACGTGGTCGCCAACCTGCCCTACAATGTCGGCACTGCGCTGTTCGTTGGCTGGTTGGGTGGAGAAGCGTGGCCGCCGCAGTGGGCCAGCCTGACCTTGATGTTCCAGCTCGAAGTCGCCCAGCGGATCATCGCCGAGGCCGGCAGCGATGCCTATGGCCGCCTCGCGGTACTCGCCCAGTGGCGCAGTTCAGCCAAGATCGCGACGAAAGTCCACTTCAGCGCATTTACCCCTCCCCCCAAGGTGATGAGCGCGGTGGTGCATGTGACCCCGACGGACATGCCCGAGGGCGTTTCGGCCAAGAAGCTCGAACGCCTGACTGAACTGGCCTTCGGCCAGCGCCGAAAAATGCTGCGGCAGAGTTTGAAAGGCCTGCCGGGGGCGCTGGAGGCGTTGGAGCGGTTGGTAATCGACCCGCAACGCAGGGCGGAGACGCTCAGCGTCCCCGAGTTTGTCAGCATAGCGCGGGAGCTGTCGGCCTAACCCTTCTTCACCCGCCGCCAGGCGTGCAGCAGCGGTTCGGTATAACCGCTCGGCTGCTCGACACCCCTGAACACCAAGTCCAGCGCCGCGCGGAAGGCTGGGGCGTCCTCGTTCCCCACCAGCGGTTCGTAGAGCGGATCGCCAGCGTTCTGGGCATCGACCTTGGCGGCCATCCGGCGTAGCGAGTCCATCACTTGCGCTTCGGTACAGACCCTGTGGAGCAGCCAGTTGGCCATGTGCTGGCTCGAAATGCGCAAGGTGGCGCGGTCTTCCATCAGGCCCACGTCGTTGATGTCGGGAACCTTTGAGCAGCCGACCCCCTGGTCGATCCAGCGCACGACATAGCCGAGCAACCCTTGCGCGTTGTTGTCGAGCTCCTCACGGATCTCGTCTTCGGACCAGTTGGTGCCCTGCGCCAGCGGCACCGAAAGCAGCGGCTCAAGCCCCGGCGTCGGTTGACCGGCCAATTCGCGTTGTACTTCAAACACATCGACTGCGTGGTAATGCATCGCATGGAGCGTGGCGGCGGTCGGCGAAGGCACCCACGCGGTGTTGGCTCCGGCCTTGGGATGGCCGATCTTCTGGACCATCATCTCGCCCATCAGGTCGGGGGCGGCCCACATGCCTTTGCCGATCTGGGCCTTGCCGGAGAGACCGCAAGCGAGGCCGATCTGGACGTTGCGGCTCTCATAGGCTTGAATCCAGGCGCTTTTCTTCATGTCGCCCTTGCGGATCATCGGCCCGGCGCGCATCGAGGTGTGGATCTCGCCCCCGGTGCGATCGAGGAAACCGGTGTTGATGAACACGATCCGGTCCTTCACCGCATGGATGCAGGCGGCAAGATTGGCGGAAGTGCGCCGTTCCTCGTCCATGACGCCGACCTTGATGGTGTGGCGCGGCAGGGCCAGCAGGTCTTCCACGGCATCGAACAGGTCGTTGGTAAAGGCGCACTCCTCAGGGCCGTGCTGCTTGGGCTTGACGATATAGATCGAGCCCACACGGCTGTTACCAAAGCCGCACTTGCCCAGCACATCATGCGCACCAATCGCGCTGGTCACTACCGCATCCATGATCCCTTCGGGCACTTCGCTGCCATCGGCGAGCAGCACCGCGGGATTGGTCATCAGGTGACCGACATTGCGCACGAACAGCAAGCTGCGTCCGGACAGAGTCAGATCGCCCCATTCGCGATCCGGATTGAGTGTCCGGGTCAGGGTCCGCCCGCCCTTCTCGAAGCTTTCGGAGAGGTCGCCGCGGATCACGCCGAGCCAGTTGCGGTAGGCATTGAGCTTGTCTTCGCCGTCGACCGCCGCGACCGAGTCTTCCATGTCGCAAATCGTGGTCAGCGCGCTTTCCAGAATCACGTCGGCAATGTGCAGCGGGTCGCCCTTGCCGACCGGATGCTCGGGATCGATCACCACCTCGATGTGGAGGCCGTTATTGCGGAACAGGTAGCCGCCGGGCTTGCTGGCGACCAGGTATTCGCACGTCCCGCCTTCCAGCGCCGCCTGCCAGCCAGGCACCGCGCCGTGAAGGAAGGCCCGCACCGCCTTGATCACCGCGCTCCCTCGCTCCTCATCGTACCCGCCAGGCCTGGCCGGGGGCGCATCGAGCGCATCGGTGCCGTAATAGGCATCATAGAGGCTGCCCCAGCGGGCATTGGCGGCGTTCAGCAGGAAGCGGGCGTTGAGCACCGGCACCACCAGCTGCGGCCCGGCCATCGTCGCGATTTCCGGATCGACGTTTTGCGTGCCGACCTGGAACGGCGCAGGCTCGGGAACGAGGTAGCCGATCGCACGCAGGAAGGCTTGATACTCAGTCTGATCGATCGGCTGGCCGGCGCGGGCCAGGTGCCAGGCATCGATCCGGGCCTGCAGGTCGTCGCGCTTGGCCAGCAGCGCGCGGTTTACCGGAACGAACCGGTCCAGCAGCGCGGCAAAACCCGCCCAGAACGCGGCGGCATCCTTGCCCAGCGGGGCAAGCACTTCGCTCTCGACAAAAGCGGCCAGCGCCGCGTCGACCTTCAGACCTGCCTTCTCAACCCGTTCGCTCACGTGATCCTCACAACTGGAATGTGCGCCGACACCAAGAGTGCCAGAGCTGGTGATAGTCAACATTTCCGGGGAGGAAGTCACGGGCCTATGCCGCACTTGCGAAGAGAGCGCAACGCCTTCCACACCAAATCCGTTCGTGGTGAGGAGGGACTGAGCTCTTGCGAAGGCCCGTCTCGAACCACCGCCACCCACGCGGTCCTTCGAGACGCGTCTTCGCAAGGGCTCAGCCGCTCCTCAGGACGAACGGGCTTTCTGGATCCATCGGGTTGATGTTTCGCTAGGGGTTGGACTGCCCCCTGCACTCGGCTAGAGGCAGTTTCACATGCAACAGTTTTCGCCTTCCGAAACGGCGCTGCTCGCAGCCGTCGATGCTTCGCCAATGCTGGGCCAGGTCCAGGCCTGGAGCGCGGTGGGCAGCGGCACCGGCAACCTTGCAGGCCTGGCCGAGCAGGCCGCATTGCTGGCCGATGCCTTTGCCGCGCTGCCGGGCGATGTGACGCTGGAAGCGCCCGCCCCGGTCACCGCGATTGGCACCGACGGCACCGAACGCGCCATCGAGCATGGCAAGCACCTGGTGCTGCGGGTCCGCCCTCAAGCCGGGCGGCGCTTCCTGCTGACCGGGCACATGGACACAGTGTTCCCCGCCCACCATCCGTTCCAGCAGCAGACCTGGCTCGACGATGTCACCCTCAATGGCCCCGGCGTGGCCGACATGAAGGGCGGGATCGCGGTGATAATCGCCGCGCTCAAGGCGTTTGAGACTTGCGAGGCTGCCGCCTCGGTCGGCTATGACGTGATGATCAATTCGGACGAGGAAACTGGCAGTCTTTCGTCCGCGCCGCTGATCGCGCAGCTGGCGCAGGGCAAGGCAGCCGCCCTCACGTACGAACCCTCGGCCCTGCCCGATGGCACTTTGGCGGGCGCGCGCGGCGGCAGCGGCAACTGGTCGCTGACGGTGCATGGCCGTTCGGCCCATGCCGGGCGCAATCCCCAGGACGGCCGCAATGCGGTTGTCGCCGCGGCGGCGCTGGCGCTGGGCCTCAAGGCGCTGGAGCGCGAGGGGCTGAACGTCAATCCCGCCAAGATCGACGGCGGCAGCGCCAACAATGTCGTGCCCGACCTGGCGGTGCTGCGCTTCAACATCCGCCCGCGCGAGCTGGAACTGGCCGCCGCTTTCGAAGCGGGCCTGGCTGAACTGATCGGGCGGATCGAACGCGAGTACGAAGTCCAGGTGCATCGCCACGGCGGCATGTCGCGTCCGCCCAAGCCGCTCGATGCCCGCGCCGAAAAGCTGTTTGGCATTGTCGAGGAATGCTCTGCCCTGCTGGGCGCACCGATCACCCGGATCGCCTCTGGCGGGGTTTGCGACGGCAACAACATTGCCGCCTGCGGCGTGCCGGTGGTCGATACCATGGGCGTGCGCGGCGGCGCGATCCATTCCCCGGACGAATTCCTCATCGTTCCTTCCCTTGAGGAGCGCGCGAAGCTGTCCGCGCTGGTCCTTCATCGTCTTGCTATCGGAGCCCCTTTGTGACTTTCGTAATCCGCGCGGCCAGGGCCGACGATCTCCAGCACCTCTATGAGATGGCCAAGAGCACCGGCGGCGGCTTCACCAACCTGCCGCCCGACCGCAAGGCGCTGGCCACCAAGCTGGAACGCGGCGCCGAAAGCTTTGCCCGCGACGACGACACCGTGGGCGACGACCTGTTCGTCTTCATGCTGGAAAACACCGCGACCGGCGAAGTGCGCGGCACCTGCCAGATCTTTTCGGCAGTGGGACTCAAGGGGCCGTTCTATTCCTATCGGATCGGGGCGCTGACCCAGCACAGTGAGGAATTGGGGCGGACCTTCCGCGCCGACATCCTCAACCTCTCCACCGACATGGAGGGCCTGTCCGAAGTCGGCGGGCTGTTCCTGCATCCGGGCGAGCGTTCGGGCGGGCATGGCATGCTGCTGGCCCGCAGCCGCTACCTGTTCATTCGCCAGCACCGCGCGCGATTTGCCGACAAGACCTTTGCCGAACTGCGTGGGGTGATCGACGAGGCCGGCGGGTCGCCGTTCTGGGACGGCGTTGCCGGGCGCTTTTTCGGGATGAATTTCCAGGAAGCGGACGAATTCAACGCCAAGTTTGGCAACCAGTTCATCGCCGACCTGATGCCCAAGCACCCGGTCTATATCGCGATGTTGAGCGAGGCCGCACGCCACGTGATCGGCCTGCCCCACCCCAGCGGCCGCGCCGCCATGCGGATGCTGGAGGTCGAGGGCTTTTCCTGGGAAAACTATATCGACATCTTCGATGGCGGCCCGACCATGACGGCCCGCACCGATCAGATCCGTTCGGTCCGCGAGGCCGAGGATTCGCCGATCGTCGCGGTCGATGCCGGATTGGGCGATCACAAGCTGGGTGAGAAGCGCCTGGTTTCGCATGGCCGCCTGGGCGGATTTCGCGCGGCCTACGGCTGGGTCGATCGCCGCGATGGCGGCATTGCGGTAGATCCGGATTGCGCGAAAGTGCTGGGTTTGGAACCGGGCCAGACTGTTACTCACGTGGCACGGTGGTGAACCTATGAGCCAGGTTGAAATCAACTTCGACGGGATCGTTGGCCCCAGCCACAACTATGCCGGGCTAAGCCTGGGCAACCTCGCCTCGGCCAACAATGCGGGGGATACGTCTTACCCACGCGCGGCGGCGTTGCAGGGGCTGGGCAAGATGCGGCACAACATGGCGCTCGGGCTGGCGCAAGGCTTTTTGCTGCCCTTGCCGCGGCCGAACAACGCGTTTCTGGACGCAATCGGCGGCGATGGCAGCGAGGACCGGCGCTTGATGGCCGCAGCCTGGTCGGCCAGCTCGATGTGGACCGCCAATGCGGCGACAGTCTCGCCCGCGGCCGATACCGCCGATGGTCGCTGCCACCTGACCGCAGCCAATCTGGTGACCATGCCGCACCGCAGCCAGGAATGGCCCGATACCGTCCGCCAGTTGCGGGTAGCTTTTGCCGATGGCGCGCACTTCATGGTTCACGATGCCGTACCCCCATGCTTTGGCGACGAAGGCGCGGCCAATCACATGCGGATGTGCGTGGGCCACGGCGCGCCGGGGTTGGAGATCTTCGTCTATGGCAAGACCGGCGGGGCCTTCCCCGCGCGGCAGCACGAACAGGCCAGCCGTGCGGTTGCGCGCCTCCACGGCCTCGATCCCGCGCGCTGCCTGTTTGTCGAACAGAATAGCGAGGCGATTGCCGCCGGCGCCTTCCACAACGATGTGGTCGCAGTGGCGAACGAGCGGGTGCTGTTCACCCACGAACTGGCCTTTGCCGACCCCGAGGGCACTTATGCAGCGATCCGAAACGCGCTGCCTGAGGCGGAGATCGTCATCGTACCTGCCGATGCGGTCAGCCTGGCCGATGCGATCAAGTCGTACCTGTTCAATGCCCAGCTGCTCACCTTCCCTTCTGGAGAAATGGGCCTGGTGATCCCGCTGGAAGCCTGGGAGCACCCGCGTGTTCGCGCCTGGCTCGATGGCATGCTGGCGTCGAACGGTCCGATCCGCCGGGTTCTGCCGGTCGATGTTCGCCAGTCGATGGCGAACGGCGGCGGCCCAGCCTGTTTGCGGTTGCGTGTGGTGGCCGATCCCGCCCATGTCGACCCACGGTTCCTGCTGGATGAGGCCAAGACTAGCCGAATCGAGAATGTGATCGCAGCCTTCTGGCCCGAGTCGATTTCGCCCGGCGAACTGGGCGATACCGAGCTGGCAGAGCGTGTGATCGCTGCCCGAAATGAGCTGCTCAGCGTACTCGATCTGTCTGAATTGGCGTGATTTTGTCGCCAGTGTTTACAACTGGCACAGCGTTAACCTTTAGCATCCTTGCAATTCCGCCGTTGGCATGATGATTGCTGTTTCTGTTGTTAAGGAATCAGAATCGCCATGCTCAAGAAGATCAAACGCCTCTTCATCATCAAGAACCCGATCGAGGCGTACCTGATCATCTATGCCCTGGCCCTGGGCTCGGCCGAGCGCGGCCGGGTCTATCTGGTGCAGTACCCCGGCTTTGGCGGCAAGCTGCTGTTCCTGGCCTGCACCGGCGCGGTATTCATGGCCGGGGCCAAAATCCTCGACTGCCTCAAGCACGAAAAGCGCCTGAAAGAGCATCCCGAAACGGTGTTTTGAGGAAAGTGGAGGGATTCTGTTGCTAGGCTCCCTCCGGGCCCCCGGTTTCCGATTCTGTTACCCGGTTCGGTCCGAACCGTGCTGTCGCTTTATAAATTCAGGCCGTTAGGCCGTCACATTATGCGGCGAGAGCAAGTGCTTCGTTGTCGTTGGCACTTGTGAGTTTTGAGCCTTGAAACGGGTTACTCAGCCCGGGTGAAAACTGCGCTTTTCAACACACGTCGATCCTAGTTCGGCCCCGTCATTACCCCTGCGACAACAGGGCCCCTGCGAAAAACAGGGTAGTAATGGTGGAGCCGCCGGGTACCGCCCCCGGGTCCGCTGCATCTATTGCACGCAACAATTTATCACCATAGCCGGGCGAACCCGGCAGGAACCAATATAGGCACACAGCCGTAAATGAAAAGGGCGGAGGCTGCCGACAG
>Ga0209023_10004712_pt1 | contig 15361 bp, 15 predicted proteins | sample LakOneMetagenome_FD_187468 | JGI IMG/M metagenome (GOLD analysis project Ga0209023, IMG submission 187468) | Freshwater and sediment microbial communities from Lake Erie, Canada (SPAdes) (version 2) | ecosystem: Environmental > Aquatic > Freshwater > Lentic | place: Lake Erie, Canada... | reverse complement strand
CGGGCCAGCGGTCGCGCATCCGCGCGGCGATGACGCCCAGAAGGATGCCGCCGACCGACGACAGCAGAAGCGCAAACCCGCCCAGCTTCAGCGATTCCGGCAGCGCCAGGCCGATGAGCTGCGACACCGGCCGGCGCGTGACGATCGAGGTGCCAAGGTCACCCCGCAGCACATCGCCGAGCCAGATGCCGTATTGGACCACCAGCGGCCGGTCGAGGCCATAGCGCGCCTCGATCTCGGCCCGTTGCGCGGGGGACGACCCGACCCTCAGCAGGTTGTCGACCGGGTCGCCCGGAATCAGGTGCAGGATCAGGAAGATGACGGCCGAAACCGCAAGGAAGACCGGCACCAGAAGCAGAAGCCGCCGGATGAGATAGGAAAGCATCGTCTCTGTCCGCCGGTCCCGCCCGCACCTATTCCTTGACGCTCACGTCCTGCATCACCGTCCCCGACATCGAGCCGCCATGGATGACCGCCGGCATCACCAGCCGGTCCTTGTTGTAGGCCATGTTCTTTTCGGGCTGATAGATCGGCGCATAGGGGAACTGGCCCGAGACATAGGAATTGTAGGCCAGGAAGTTCGCGATGCGCTCGGCCTGCGTCGCCGACCCGGTCATCGCCTTGGTGCGCAGCTCCTCGGCCTTGGGGTCGTTGAACATCGAGACGTTCGGATAGCCCAGCCGGTCACCGCCGAAGAACCAGTCGATGATGTCGGCGTTGGTCCAGTTGTAGGACCGCACGGCAAGCTGCTGGTTGCCGGTCTTGTACTGGTCGCGGATGACAGAGCTGTCGAAGGTCTGGATCTGCGGATCGAAGCCCACGGCCTTCAGTTCGGCCTGCACCACTTCCGTCAGTCGCCGGAACACGCTGTCGCTTTGGGTCCAGAGCGCGACGGTCAGCTTCTTGCCGTCCTTTTCGCGGATGCCGTCGGCGCCCTTCTTCCAGCCGGCCTCGTCCAGAAGCGCGCTGGCCTTGTCGGCATTGTAGCTGATGAGGAGCGACGGGTCGATCTTCGACTCCGGCAGGGCCGAGATCAGCATGTTGTTGGCGGCCATGCCGTAGTTGGAAAAGACGTTCTTCAGGATTTCGTCCTGATTGATGGCCAGCGCCGCCGCCTCGCGCACCTTGATGTCGGTGAAGGGCTCCTTGGTGACGTTGATCGGCATGTAATAGACCTCGTCCCCCGGCAGCTTTTCGACGGCCAGGTTGGCCTGGGTCGCGATCTCTGACAGGTAGTCGGTCGGCAGCGACAGAAGGCCGTCGACGCCACCGGACTTCAGCTCCAGGAAGGCCGTCGAATCCTCGGGGATCTCGCGGAGCGTCAGCTTGGCGATGTGGGGCGGCCCCTGGTTTTCGGCCAGCGGCGAGGCCCAGGCATAATCGTCATTGCGCACAAGGACGGTTTCCTGGCCGAGCGTGAAGCTTTCCAGCTTGAACGGCCCGGTGCCGATGGCTTCGGTGATCCCGTAGTTCTCGCCGTCCTTCTTGACGACGGCCGGGTCGATGACCGCCATGAACGAGGACGACAGGTTGTAAAGAAGGTTCGGATCAGGGTTCTTCATCACGAACTTGAAGGTGGTGTCGTCGACCGCCTCCACCTTCTCGACATTGTCGATCATGTAGGAATTTTCCGACTTCCGGTACATGTCGATCCACTCGACGATCGTGGCCGAGGTCAGGGGGTCGCCATTGTGGAACTTGATCCCCGGCTTCAGGTGGAAGGTCCAGCTCTTGCCGTCCGGCGCCTCTTCCCAGCTGGTCGCGAGGTGCGGATGGTAGGTCAGGTCGGCGTCCTGCTCGACCAGCGTGTCATAGATCATGCTGAAGGCGGTGTTGGTGTTGACGGCCGTCAGCGGGTTGTAGTTCGGCACGCCAACCTCCGCGCTGCCCATGGCAAGGACCGCCTCTTGCGCGGAAAGGGACAGGGGGAAGAGGGCCAGCGCGCAAGTGCTGCCGGCCAGAAGGCGCATTCTCAGTGTGTGAAACATGGCATTCTCCTGTGGTTGTCGTTCGGTCGTAAGGCTCTATCGCGGCAGCCGGGGCGCCCCCTCGGCCTGGCCGATGAATTCGGAATGAAGCGTGGAAATGCGGCTCATGCGGGCCTCGACCTCGGGACCAAGCTGGCCGAAGACGCCGTTGACGATCAGGCAGATGAGCGAGGACATGGCCGCCGTCGCGTCCCAGAACTGGTTGAGGTCGGTCTGCACGACGAAGACCTCGTCCGCGACCGAGGCGCCCCATGGGCAATAGGGGTCGGTGATGAGCGTGACCGCCACACCCCTTTCGCGCGCCGCGATGGCAAGCTGGCGCGTCATCCGCGAATAGCGCCGCCCGTCGATCAGGACGAGGCAGGCCGCGCCCTTCGGCGCCAGCAGGAGGTCCGAGAACGTGCCCCCCGCCAGGTCCAGGACCTGCACGCCGGGGCGCAGATACTGCAGGTTGTGGGCCAGGAACTGGCCGTGGCCCCGTTCGGTCTGAAAGCCCGAGACGAAGACCTGCGGGCAGGTGGCCAGCCGCTGGACGCAGCGCGCGAATTCGGGCGTCGCGGCGGTTTCGTAGTTGGCCACGATCGCCGCGATCTCGCGCTGCATGCCGATCGCCGCTTCGTCGGTGCCGGTCCGCAGCCTTTCGGAAAAGTCCTGGAGCCGCTCGCCGATGAGCCAGGCCTTGTCGCCCAGGTCGGACTGGAGGGCTGCCTTGACCTCTTTGAAATGGCGGTAGCCGAGCGTCCGGCAGAACCGCCCGACGGTCGCTTCGCTGACCGCGACCTTTTCGGCGACCGAGGCCGCGGTCTCGAACGGCAGGGTCTTGGTGTTGGCCAGGAAATAGGCGGCAAGCCTGCGCGCGGCGGGGGTGGCGCTGTCATGGCTGGCCTTCAGCCTTTCGCGCAGGTCCGCCGGTTCCGGACGTAGTGGCAGCACCCCGCTCATCGCCCCGAAACGCCCCCCTTGACCGCGCCACACATCCTGCGGTCGAGAGGAAGCGTGTCAGAAATATTCCAGCGGGTCAACGTTGCAAGAAATGTTTCTGTCATCCGGGCGAGCCCTGTCCGTGGGGCAGTTGCTGCTTGACTTGCTACCGGCAACTCCCTTCACTGCCAGTGAACGGGGGGGAAATGTCGGACTTTGCGGCGGAACGATTCACGATCTCCGGCGACCTTGGCTCGCCGGAGATCGTGCCTTGGGTCGAACGGCATGCGCGCCGTCTGGGCCTTGCCGCGTCCATTTCCGAACGCAGCCCGACCCGGATGCAGGTCCGCATCGAGGGTCCGGCCGAGCTTGTCGACGCGATGGAAGTGGGCTGCCTTCTGGGCCCGATCGAGGTCTGGGTCGACGACATCGCGCGCGAGCCCCTGAACGACCGGGCGGCCAACCGAACGGCCAACCGGGCAGGCGGCGCATGATGGCGCCAACGAAAGGGTCCGGCAGATGACGACGACCTGGACTGCCGCCGCACTGTCGCAGGACGTCCCCGCCGGCACGGCCGTGCCCGGCCGGCTGGGCGACCGCGACCTGGCGATCTGGCGCAGCGCGTCCGGCAAGATCGCCGCCTGGGCCGACCGTTGCCCCCACCGGGGGATGCGGCTGTCGCACGGCTTCGTGCGAGGCGAGGCGCTGTCGTGCATCTATCATGGCTGGCGCTATGGCCAGGCCGGCCAGTGCATCAAGATCCCGGCCCACCCCGGCCTTGACCCCCCCGACGCGATTCGCGTGCCCGCCTTTGCCGTGGCCGAGGCGTCGGGCGTCATCTGGGTCGCCGACGGGGCCCCCGCCACCGCCCCGCCGGCGTTCGAGGGCTTCACCGGCTTTCGCTCGCTTCAGCTCGAAGCCCCCGCGAGCGCGGTGGCCGAGGCGCTGGGCGGCAAGGGCGACGCGATCCGCGCCGCGCTCGGGCCGACCCCGGTCGTCGCCCTGATCCAGCCTCTGGGCCCGGACAGGTCGGGGCTGCATCTCTTGGCGCCCCTGTCGGCCGCGCCAGAGGCTCTCGACGCCCTGTCGGTCGCGGCCGAGGACCTGCGGCGCCGGGCCGAGGCGGGGCAGAAGGGCAGGGCGGCATGAGTGAAGGCACAACAGGCGGCGCGATGCGCCATCAGTGGTATCCGGTCGGCATCGCGGCGAAACTGCCCGACAGCCCGGCCGAAAGCCTGCTTCTGGGCGAGCGGGTCCACATCGGCCGCGCCAAGGGCGGCGGCCCGCAAGTCACCGACGCCAAAGGCCGCGCCCTGCCGGTCCTGACCCGCTTCGGCCATGTCTGGACCACGCTCGGCACCCCCGAACGCGACCTTTTCACCATCCCGGAAGCCGACCAGCCGGGCCGCAGGCTGGTGGACGTGGGCACCGTCCGCGTCCGCTGCTCGCCCTTGCGCGCGGTGGAAAACTTCCTCGACATCGCGCATTTTCCCTTCGTCCACACCGACATCCTGGGCGCCGAACCCCACACCGAGGTCGAGCGCTACGAGGTCGAGATCCGCGAGGACAGCGACGAGGTCTGGGCGACCAAGGTCCGCTTCTTCCAGCCGCAGGCCGCGAAGTCGGCCGGGGGCGGAATTACCACCGACTACATGTATCGCGTGCCGGCGCCGACCTGCTCGATCCTCTACAAGACCAGCCCGCCCCGGCCCGGCGAATGGGATGTGATTACGCTCTTCGTCCAGCCGATGACCGAGGAACTGTGCCAGGTCTGGCCCTGGATGGCGCTGTTCGACGACGCCAGCACCATGACCGACATGATTCATTTCCAGCAGATGATCTTCGTGCAGGACCGCTCGATCCTGGAAAACCAGATCCCGGCGAAACTGCCCCTTGATCCGGGGCTGGAGATTCCGACGCGCGCCGACATGACCTCGATCGCCTACCGGCGCTGGCTGAAGCGGCACGGCTATACCTACGGCGCGCAGCTGGTGGCGGCATGAAGCTTTACGACTACATACTGTCGCCCTCTTGCTACAAGGTGCGCCTCATGGCGGCCATCGCGGGCGTGAAGCTGGACCTCCGCCCCGTCGACTTCCACCCCGGGCGCGAGCACAAGACCGACCCGATCCTTGCGCTGAACCCGGCCGGGACGATCCCGATCCTGGTCGATGGCGCGCTGGTCCTGACCGAGTCGAGCGCGATGCTGACCTATCTGGCCGCGCTGGCCGCCCCCGGATGGCTGGGCGAGGCCACCCCGGCCGACCGCGCGCAGGTGGAACAGTGGCTGGCCTTTTCGCCGCGCCTGACCGCCTCCTGCGGCGGTGCGCGGCTGCATGACATGCTTCTGATGCCGGGCGACATCGGCGCCCTGCGCGCGTCGGCGACGCGGGCCCTGCGCGAGCTTGAGGCCGCTCTCTCGGCCCGGCGCCGCCGCGGCCACAGCTTCCTCGTGGGCGCCGCCCCGACCATCGCCGACATCGCCTGCTTTCCTTATGTGGCACTCGCCCCCGATGGCGGCATCGACCTTGGGCCCTATCCCTCGATCCGGCTCTGGATGCGGGCGATCCGGGGGCTGCCGGGCTTCATCGAGATGCCGGGCATCCACCGCCTGCACGAGGCGAGCGCCGAGCCCGCCCCGGAAATCGGCGGGACGGTGGGCTGAGATGGCGGGATACCTCTTCCGCAACTGCGCCGCCGTGACGACCGGCACCGACGCCGGCATCGCGGTCAGCCGCAACGTCGACCTGCTGACCGAAGGCCCGGCAATCAAGGCCATCGGCGCCGCACTCGTCCCCCTGCCGGGGACCGAGGTCATCGACGCCACCGGCTGGTTCCTCTACCCCGGCCTGGTCAATACGCACCACCATTTCTTCCAGTGCTTCGTGCGCAATCGCGCCGACCTCGACTGGACGAAACTGTCGCTCATCGAATGGCTGGACCGGATCTACCCGGTCTTCGCGCGGCTGAGCGAGGATTGCTTCTACCATTCCTCACTGACCGCCATGGCCGAGCTTCTGAAGCACGGCTGCACCACCGCCTTCGACCACCAGTATTGCTACCCGAGGAAGGCCGGCAAGCGCCTCGTCGACCGCCAGTTCGAGGCGGCGGAGAGGCTCGGCATCCGCTACCATGCGGGGCGGGGCACCAACACGCTGCCGAAGTCCGAAGGCTCGACCATCCCCGACGAGATGCTCGAGACGACGGACGAATTCATCGCCGATTGCGAGCGGCTGCTGGACGCCTACCACCAGCCCGGCCCCTTCGCGATGCGCCAGGTATCGCTCGCGCCCTGCCAGCCGGTGAACTGCTACCGCGAGACCTTCACCGAGGCGCTGGCCCTGGCCCGCGACCGGGGCGCGATCCTGCACAGCCATGTGGGCGAGGGGGAAAGCGAAGTGATCCGCGCCCGCCACGGACTGCGGACGGTCGACTATCTGGAACAGATGGGCTTCTGCGGCCCCGACACCTTCTATGCTCATTGCTGGGAACTGACAGAGCCGGAACTCCGCCAGCTCGCAGCGTCCGGCACCGGCGTCTCGCACTGCCCCGAACCGGTCTACCTGGTTGGCGCCGAGGTCACGCCGATCCCGGCGATGGAGGCGTTAGGGGTGCGGATCGGCCTTGGCTGCGACGGTGCGGCCGCGAACGACAATTCGAACCTGATGCACTGCCTGCATTCGGCCTACATGCTGCAATGCCTCGTCGCCGCCGGCCGGACCCACCCGGTCCCGGACCCTGCGACCTTCCTCGGCTACGGCACCGAAGGCGGCGCCTCGCTTCTGGGCCGCAAGGACATCGGACGCCTTCAACCCGGCATGGCGGCGGACCTTTTCGCCATCGACAGCCGGCGCATGGATTACGTCGGCACCCGCCACGACCCGGCAAGCCTCATCCCCCGCGTCGGCATCGGCATGGCCACAGACCTGACCATGGTCAACGGCCGCATCGTCTGGGCCAAGGGCGAGTTCCCGGGCCTCGACGAGGCGCGGATGGTGGCCGAAGCCGAAGCCACCCTTGCCACGATCGACATCTGACACCAGCGCGAACAGGAGATACACATGACCTCTGACCTCAATCGCCGCGGCTTCCTGAAGTCCACCGCCGCGACCGGACTTGCCGCCGCACTGGCGCCGGCCATTGCCCATGCGGCAGACGAACCGCTGGGCATCGTCCTTGTCCTGCCCTCGCCCTTGGGCGATGTCGGCTGGGGCCATGCGCTGTCGGCCGGGCTTGACCCGATCAAGGCGGCACTCGGCGACAAGGCCAAGATCACGGTCCTGGAAAACATCCCCGAAGGCCCCGATGCCGACCGCATCATGACCAAGGCCGTGGCCGACGGGAACAAGTTCCTGATCGCGGGGTCCTTCGGCTACCAGAACGGCGCCCTGCAGGTCGCCAAGCGCAACCCGGACGTGTCGGTCCTGCATGCCTCCGGCTTCATGACCGCCCCGAACTTCTCGCCCTTCGCGGCGCGCTACTATCAGGCCACCTACCTGATGGGCATGGCCGCCGCCGCGGTGTCGAAGTCCGGCAAGCTCGGCTCGGTCTCGGCCTTCCCGATCCCGGAACTCATCACCTCGGTCAACGCCTTTGCGCTGGGCGCCCAGGCCATCAACCCGAAGGTCGAAGTGTCGGTCGTCTGGGTGAACTCCTGGTTCGATCCGGCGAAAGAGCAAGAGGCAGCGAAGGCGCTTCTGGCGCAGGGGTGTGACGTCATCTTCTCGAACGCACAGGATTCACCCTCGGTCGTGTCGGTCTGCGAAGAGGCGGGCGCCTATGTCTGGAACCTGAACTCCTCGATGCAGAAGTACGCGCCGAAAAAGTACCTGGGCTGCGTCGCGACCGACTGGTCGCCCTTCTTCTCCCAGCAGATCAACGACCATATCGCCGGCACCTTCAAGGGCGCGGTCGCCTTCCTGGGCGTGGCCGACAAGGTGGTGAAGGTCGTGGACTGGAGCAAGGACATCCCCGCCGACGTGATGACCAAGATTACCGAGGCCGAGGGCAAGATCGCCGACGGCAGCCTTTCGGTCTTTGCCGGGCCGATTGCCAAGCAGGACGGGTCCGAAGGCGTGGCGGCCGGTGCGTCAATGGATGACGCGGCCATCGTCGCGATGGACTGGCACGTCAAGGGCGTGACCACGCCCCTGCCGAAGTAAGCCCTTGCCCGCGCCGCTTCTCACCCTTCGGGGCCTGGCCAAGAGCTACGGCTCTGTCCGGGCCAACCATGCGATCGACCTCGAGGTGGCCGAGGGGTCGATCCATGCCATATTGGGCGAGAACGGCGCGGGCAAATCTACCCTCATGAAGCTGATCTACGGGGTCGAGACGCCCGACGCGGGCGAGATCCTGTGGCGCGGCGCCCCCTTGCGCGTCACCTCGCCCGCCGAGGCGCGGCGCGCCGGGATCGGCATGGTGTTCCAGCACTTTTCCCTGTTCGACACGCTGACGGTGGTCGAGAACATCTCGCTCGTCGTTCCCGGCACCAAGGCCGACCTTGGCCAGCGCATCCGCACGCTTGGCCAGACCTTCGGGCTGGATGTCGACCCGCAGGCTTATGTCCATGCCCTGTCGGTCGGCGAGCGCCAGCGGGTCGAGATCATCCGCTGCCTGATGACCGACCCGCGCCTTCTGATTCTGGACGAGCCGACCTCGGTCCTGCCGCCGCAGTCGGTCGAGCGGCTGTTTCAGACGCTGCAAAGGCTGAAGGAAGGCGGGGTGTCGATCCTCTTCATCTCGCACAAGCTCGACGAGGTGCGCGCGATCTGTGACCGGGCGACGATCCTGCGCGCGGGCACGGTCGTGGACAATGTCGATCCGCGCGGCCATGACGCCGACGCGCTGGCCCGGATGATGATCGGCCACGCCATGCCCGAAATGGCCCATGCCCGCAGCCTGGCGCCGGGCGAGGTGCTGTTGCAGGTCGACCGGCTGAACCACCGGCCCGACGACCCCTTCGCAATGGCCCTTGCCGACATGTCGTTCGAGGTCCGCGCGGGCGAGGTCCTGGGACTTGCCGGCGTGTCGGGGAACGGCCAGGCCGAACTGACGCGGCTCATTTCCGGCGAATGGACCCTGCCGCGCGCCGACGCCGAACGGGTGCGGATGATGGGCCGGCCCGTGGGCGACCGGGGTGCGGCCGACCGGCGCGAGCTTGGCCTTGCCTTCGTGCCGGAAGAACGGCTCGGGCGCGGCGCGGTGCCGGACATGTCGCTCGCCGACAACAGCCTTCTGACGGCGCACCGGCTGGGCCTGGTCCGCAACGGGCTGATCGACCGCACGCGCGAAGCGGCCTTCACCCGCCGCTGCATCGAGGATTTCGACGTGCGCACCCCGGGGCCCGAGGCCGAGGCGGGCGCGCTTTCGGGCGGCAACCTGCAGAAATTCATCGTCGGGCGCGAACTGATGCTGGCGCCCCGGCTTCTGTTCGTCGCGCAGCCGACCTGGGGCGTCGACATCGGCGCCGCGACCGCGATCCGCCGCAGGCTGGTCGAGCTGCGCAACCAGGGCTGCGCCATCCTCGTCATCTCGGAAGAGATCGAGGAACTGTTCGAAATCTGCGACCGCGTGATGGTGATCCGCGAGGGGCGGCTGTCGCCCTCGCTCCGCATCGCCGAGACGGACGTGCAGGAAGTGGGGCGCTACATGGTCGGCACGCGCGAAGACACAGGCGGCGGCGACGAAAGAGCCCACTCATGACCGAGCTGCCCTTCCGCCTGCGCCTGATCCGGCGCGACGGCGCCTCGCGTCGCGCGGCGCTTCTGGCGCCGCTCGCGGCCCTGCTGGCCGCCGGGCTGGTCAACTTCCTGCTCTATATCGCCATGGGCAAGGACCCGGCGGCCGTCTTCTATGCGATGCTGGTAGAGCCCTTCGTCTCCTGGTCGTCATTCTCCGAAGTGCTCTTGAAGTTGACGCCCCTCCTGCTGATCGCCGAAGGCCTCGCCGTAGGCTTCCGCGCCAAGGTCATCAACATCGGCGCCGAGGGCCAGTTCATCCTGGGCGCGATCTTCGCAGCCTCGATCCCGGTCTGGTTCCCTGAAGCGACCGGCGGCTGGATCTGGGCCCTGATGCTGCTTCTGGGGGGCATCGGCGGCGCGCTTTGGGCCACGGTCCCGGCCTTCTGGCGGGTCCGGCTCAATGCCTCGGAAATCCTCGTCACGCTGATGATGAGCCTGATTGCCGCGCAGCTTCTGAATTACCTCCTGGTCGGCCCCTGGAAGGATCCGATGGGCTTCAACTTCCCGCAATCGGTCATGTTCCAGAACGACGCGATCCTGCCGACGCTCATCCCCGGCACGCGGGTCAACGTGGCGCTGATCCTGGCCTTCGCCTGGGCCGGGCTGATCTACCTCTACATGCAGAAAAGCTTTCAGGGCTATCAGCTTCTGGTGGGCGGCCTTGCCCCGCACGCCACCGCCTACGCGGGCTTTTCCGAAGGGCGCGCCGTCTGGCTGTCGCTGCTGATCGGCGGCTTCGCGGCCGGCCTTGCAGGCGCGGCCGAGGTGGCGGGCCCCTTGGGCCAGCTGCAAAGGTCGGTCAGTTCGGGCTACGGCTACACGGCGATCATCGTGGCCTATCTGGGCGGCCTGCACCCGATCGGCATCATCTTCTCGTCGCTTCTGATCGCCGCGCTGAACATCGGCGGCGACAATGCCATGGTGTCGGCCGACCTGCCGAAAGCGGCGGTCGAGGTCTTTCAGGGCAGCCTTCTGGTCTTCTACCTGGCGGCCATCACGCTCGTCCGTTTCCGCATCCAGTGGCGACCGCCGCAGGAGGTCCGGGCATGAGCGGCCTTGCCTTCATTACCGCCGGCATGCTCGCTGCCGCGACCCCCTTCCTGCTGGCCGCACTGGGCGAACTGGTGGCCGAACGTTCCGGCGTCCTGAACCTGGGGATCGAGGGGATGATGGCCTTCGGCGCCGTCGTCGCCTTCATCATCGTCCACCAGGGGGGCGGCCATGCAGCGGGCTTCCTCGCCGCCGGCGTCGCGGGCATGGCGCTGGCGCTGGTCTTTGCCTGGCTCGCGCTGTCCTTGCGCGCCAACCAGGTCGCGGCGGGCCTTGCCATCGCCATCCTGGGCGAGGGGCTGTCGGCCCTTTTCGGCAAGACCTACGAAAGCACGACCGTCACCGGCCTGCCGAAGATCGCGGTGCCGGGGCTGGCCGACCTGCCCGTCGCGGGCGGGCTTTTCCAGCAGGACCCGATCGTCTGGCTGACGCTCCTGGCGACGCTGGGGCTCTGGTATGCGCTGCGCTTCACGAAGCTTGGCCTCGTGATCCGCGCGGTGGGCGAAAACCCCGGCGCCGCGCGCGCCATCGGCTATCCGGTGCTGGCGATCCGCTATGGCGCGGTCGCGTTCGGCGGGCTGATGGCCGGGTTCGCAGGCGCCTATGCCTCGACCGTCTATACGCCGCTTTGGGCCGAGGGCATGATCGCCGGGCGCGGCTGGATCGCGCTGGCGCTTGTGGTCTTTGCCACCTGGATGACCGGCCGCGTCTTCTTCGGCGCCGTCCTCTTCGGCGCCGTGTCGCTTGGGGGGCTTGCGGCGCAGGCCTCGGGTGTCAGCCTCAACTCGCAATTCCTGGCGAGCCTGCCCTACATCGTGACCATCATTGTCCTGGGCATCATCTCGTCGAACAAGCGGCTTCTGAAGATCAACGGCGTCGCCTCGCTGGGCGAGCCGTTCGGACCCTAGGCCGCAGTGATCCGCTGCAGCACCCGGTCGAGCGCGCGGGCCAGCGCCTCTGGCCCGCCGTTCAGCACGAAATCCCGGTGGACCTGTTCATTCAGGCCGCCCTCCGTCGAATGGGCCGCCCTCAGCGCCTCGAAACTCAAGGGGCTGGTCGCGGCGACGCGGGACAGGTTCAGGAACAGCCCGGCAAGGTAGGCCCGAGCCTCGCCTTCCGGCAGGCCGTGCTGCACGGACCAGCCGGACAGGCCGCCGAGCAGGCCGAAATAGGTCTCCATCAGCGCGCTCAGTGCCCCGTAAAGGTCGAAACTCGCCTGGTCCCGGACCGGGAGCGCGGTGCCGAGCGCGCCGAAGAGCTCCATCGCGACGGGCAGCGGCGGAAAGACCGGGGTCACGTCGCTGCGTTCGGCAACGAAGGGCAGGGGGATCGCCCGGCAGACCTCGCGCGCGCCGGTCCAGCGGGTGATGTCGGCCGCCGCCGTCGCCGCGATCAGGCTGATGACCGTCTGGTCGGGGCGGACCCTCAGGCCCGGCAGAACCTCGGCCGCGACCTGCGGGCGCACGGCCAGTACCAGCACATCCGACCCGTCGGCGACCGCCTGGTTGCTGGCCGCGACCGTCACGCAGGGCAGGCTGGCGGCCAGCCCTCGCGCGACATCGACGTTGCGGGGCGACAGGACGATGGGCCAGTCGGCCAGGGCCGACCCCTTCAGCCCCGTGACCATGGCCGCCGTGATCGCGCCCACACCGATGAAGCCCACCCGCATCACGCCACCGCCTGCGCGCCGGTGATCTCGACCAGCGACCCGCACATGAAGGCCGCCTCGTCCGAGGCGAGGAAGGCGACCAGTGCCGCCACCTCGTCCGGCCGGCCGATCCGGCCGAAGGGCACCATCCGGTCCAGATCGGCGATGGTGCGCCCCGACCGCTTAACCCCGGCTTCGAGCATCGGGGTATGGATCTCTCCGGGGCAGACGGCGTTGACGCGGATCTTCTGGGGCGCGTAGTCGCGCGCAAGGTTCTGGGTGAAACTCGCCACCGCCGCCTTGGTCACGTTGTAGGCGATATGGCCGGGCGCCGGATGCAGCCCCCATTGCGAGGCAGTGTTGACGATGGCCCCGCCGCCGGCCGCGATCATGGGCGGCAGCGCCGCGCGGCAAAGGTGGAACATCGCATCCAGGTTGACCGCGAAGGACTGGTCCCAATCCTCGTCGCTGAGCGCCAGTAGCGCCCCTCGCCGGTTGATGCCCGCGTTGTTGCACAGGACGTCCACCTGGCCCTCGGCCGCCAGCACGTCCGCGATCAGCCCCCGGCACCCGGCGGCCGTCCCGATGTCGGCGACCACGCCACGCGCCTTGCCGCCCGCGCTGCGGATGCCGGCGGCGGTCTCTTCCACCCCCTCGGCCTTCACGTCGCTGACGACGACCTGCGCGCCCTCGGCCGCGAAGCGCCCGGCAATCGCCGTGCCGATGCCGCCCGCGGCCCCCGTGACCACGACCACCTTGTCCTGAAACCGCATCCGTCTCTCCTACCGCAGGTAACTGCCGCCATTCACGTCAAGGACTGCGCCGTTGAGCGAGGCCTGCGCGGGCCGGAAGGCAAAGGCCACAAGTTCGCCGATCTCGTCCGGTTCGGCCATGCGCCCGACGGGGATGCCGCCAAGGGCCGCCGCCGCGCCATGCCGGGCGATGAAATCCTCGGCCATGTCCGTGCGCACCCAGCCGGGCGCGAGGGCAAGGGCCGTGATCCCTTCGGCCCCGTGGCTCTGCGCCACCGACTTCGTCAGGTTGATGAGCGCGGCCTTCGAGGCGCCATAGGCCATGGCGTTCGACGCATAGCCCCGCTGGCCCGCGCGGCTGGCCATGTTCAGGATGCGGCCGCCGCCAATCTGGCGGAAATGCAGGATCGCCGCGCGCGTCAGGTCGACGGCGGCAAGGAAGTTCACCTGCATCTCGCGCGCCCAGACGCGCTGCCAGTCGGCAAGGGGCGCATTGACCGGCACCTCGCTGCGGATGCCGGCGTTGTTCACCAGCCCCGTCACCCGCCCCTCGGCCGCGACGGCGGCCTGCCAGAGCGCGGTCGGCGCCTCAGGGTCCGACAGGTCGGCCGGCAGGATGCGGGCTGCCTGGCCAAGATCGGCCAGCAGCGCATCGGCCGCGCCCCGGTTCCGGCCATACTGCGCGACGACCCGCGCGCCTTCCGCCACCAGCGCCCGGCAGATGGCCTGTCCGATGGCCCCGGTCGCGCCGGTGACAAGGATGGTCTGGCCGCTCAGCTTCATGCCTCAGCCTCCCCAGGTGTCCGAGAGCGTGAAGCCCTCGGGGAAGGGGTCCGTGGGGTCGAGCCCGATCTGGCTCATCCCGTAGATCCAGGCCTGCCCCGACACGCGGTTGCGGGTCGCCTTGTAGGGGCCGATGGCGGTTTCCTCGACAAACTCGGTCACGAACTCGCCGCCGATGATCGAGCGCGAGACCACCTTGTCCCCCGGCCTGACCCGACCCCGTGCGGCTTGCGACGCCATGTTCGAGTTCGACCCCGTGCCGCAGGGCGAACGGTCGGCACGTCCGGGGCGAAGCGTGGTGCAGGTGCGCAGCGCGCCGTCGGGCTCGGCGCTGCGGAACATGACGTAGGACAGCCCGTTCAGCGCCGGGACGGTGGGATGCAGCGCCGGTTCGGCCGCTGCGATCAGGGCATGCAGCCGGACGCCCGCCATGGCCAGATCGCGCGCCTCTTGCGGACGAATCGTCATCCCCAGCTGATCCACGTCGACCAGCGCATAGAAGATGCCGCCGAAGCACAGGTCATAGCGCACGGGGCCCCAGTCCGGCGTCTCGACCACCCGGTCGAGGCCCGCGACGAAGGCTGGTGGCATGTCGAGCGTGACGCGCGTGACCTTGCCCGCATGGCAGGTCGCGGTCGCCGTCACCAGCCCCGCCGCCGTGTCGAAGACCACGCGCGAGGTGGGCTCGACCATCGCCACCATGCCGGTTTCCAGAAGCGCCGTCGTCGCGCACATGGCGTTCGACCCGGACATGGCATGGGCCTGATCCGGCTGCAGGATGACAAGGCCCACATCCGCGCGCGGGTCGGTCGCGGGCGAGAGCAGGCAGAAGGACCCCGCAGGGCCCGACCGCGGCTCGGAACAGAGGAACCGGCGCAACCTGTCGTCGACCGCGTTCAGGTGGTGCAGCTTTTCCGCCATGGTCGCGCCCGGCACGTTCAGGACGCCGCCGGTGATGACGCGCCCGATCTCGCCCGCGCAATGCACGTCGACCGTCTGCAAGGTCCGCTGCCAACGCATGATCCCGTGCCCCCTCTTTCCGTCCCTTCAGAACCTGTCGACCCGATAGGGGGTCAGGTCAAGATCGGGCCGCGCGCCCGCGATGAGCTGCCCCATGAGCCGCGCAGTCGTCGCGGCCTCGGTCAGGCCCAGGTGGCCGTGGCCGGTCGCGTAAAAGACGCCGGGCGTCCTGGCGCTGGCCGACAGGATCGGGATCGTGTCCGGCAGCGCCGGGCGATGGCCCATCCACTCGCTGCGCGGCTCCGCAACAAGGCCCGGCAGCGCCTCTTTCGCCCGCTTCACCGTCACCCGCGCCCGCCGGTAGTCCGGCGCGGCCACAAGCCCCGCCATCTCGACCGTGCCGCCTATGCGGATGCCGCCCGCGGTCGGCGTGACCATGAAGGCCCGCGCCGGCCAGATGAGCGAATGGCGAAGCCTCACCCCCGCATCCCCGTCGATCTGGGTGTGATAGCCGCGCTC
>Ga0209023_10004711_pt1 | contig 15368 bp, 7 predicted proteins | sample LakOneMetagenome_FD_187468 | JGI IMG/M metagenome (GOLD analysis project Ga0209023, IMG submission 187468) | Freshwater and sediment microbial communities from Lake Erie, Canada (SPAdes) (version 2) | ecosystem: Environmental > Aquatic > Freshwater > Lentic | place: Lake Erie, Canada | collected... | reverse complement strand
GCTATTGTGGGTGGTGTTGAAGATCTGAAGATAGATCATGGCTCAAGTGTTCTATTGTTCAAACAAGATGAATACCGGAAGCTCAAAGACCTGGAACAGAATGCAAATGCCAATAGACGCTATGCCAATACCTCAGAATCTAGAATTACGGCAACCAATAAGAAGTTTGCCAGAGTGTTTGATTCATTAGGGGAAGCGACACAGCAATTGCTTGGGTTCCATCCAGAGCTCAATAAGCTGACGATGACTGTAGCAAGTCAGGCATTCATGCCATATAACACCACACCAGCTGGACCACGAAACCCAAGGGAAACCCAAAATAAAACTGTGGCAGCTTCCAGTTTGGATGGGTTGGAAAAAATGTTCCAATACAAAATCGATAAGAAGCCGACAGAGGCCAAAATCGAACGTAGAGAGTTTGCCAAAAAGTTCCCTAACATTGTGGTGATGTTTGATGAAATTACAGGGGATTCAGGCACACGTACTTTTATCAATGAGATGCTGAAATTCCTTTCCAAAAACTTCATTGAACCGTTTCAAGGTAATTCACCATTTACGGTGACTGTGATTCTTGCTGATGCATCCCTCAGTAATGTGAATGCAATCCAGAACTACATGAAGAAACAGGATCAGTTACCAGCAAAAATGTTCATCTCTCCATCTTTGGGTAATTTCCCATTCAAGATGCAGACTGCAGATCTGGATGATGGTAACTGTGTTCGCTCTAGTATCCATATCATGGCGAACTGTTACCCGGCAAGTGATCTTAAAATCCAATATATGCTCAAGCAATACGCCGTAGTCCCTGAAACAGATGATTTTGGCTTGGATAAGAACCTGACTCATTTATTTCGCCAGAAAGCTGGGGAAAGGACTCAACAGACTGCTATCGAGCTTATCCAAAAGAATCTTGAAGATGGTAAAAAGCAAGTTATCTACTTTGCTCAGGATAAAAATGCATTGGCCGCACTCAGAGATGCATTAGTCGATGAAGGAGTGGTTGAACGCTCCAAGATTGGCATTTTTGATAGCCAGTTAATGGGATACCACCGTTCAGAGTTGCTGGATCGCAAAGAGAAATTGCAAGTCGTACTGATTACTTCGACTGCGGCTAGGGGGATTTCATTCCCAAACTGTGATTCAATCATTGCTGCCATGCCTCGTTTCGCAATTGAAGCCTCTTTAATGGAAATCGCCCAGCTTGTTTACCGGGGACGTGGTGGATATTTGGATAAAGAGAAAAATGAGTGGGTCAACGGCGATGAACGTGATCGTCTGCTGACGATTCTGGTAGAAGATTTCTACTTGGTATCTAATGATGAAACTCAGACAGAGCTTGAATATAAAGTTAAGAGCTCACTGGATATGCTCTCAATTTTCATGCTTATTCGTGGGACTTTATACACTCGTATCACTGGGGATGCTGGCTTCAAAAAAACTCAAATTGCCATGATCCCAATTGGTGAGGTGAAGAATAAGGCCAGTGATAAACCGGGGCTGGCTTCTTTGATCAGGGATTTTATGAAGGACGTGAATAGTGTTCTTTATAAGATTGCTGCAACCGAGGGTGAATTGGTTGGAAGGCTTAAGGCTGTAGTAGAGAAGGCCCAAACGGTTTACTCAGCAAATAAGCTCAGTTCTACCTATAGCACTAAGACCAACAAATACCGAAGTTTTTACACGCCGACATTAACGCCTGAGTTAAAAGAACTTCAGTTCTACGAGAAATGGTGCCGGGACCATCATTCGCTTAAGTCTAGACTACTCACCATTAGCGATCAGGAAGATGCTTTGACCATTCCTGAAAATATCTATATCTGTGGTCCTGTGATTATGGAAGATCGCTCGAACTTCGGTAACAAGGAGTCGTTTGATATTGCCAATGACAATTTCTCACAGGATTCATTAAGGACATTCCTGAATGAGTTGATCGCCGTGCAGATGAGATTCCCTCAGTTGAATGCCTATAAGAACATTCAAAAGCATATCAGAGAGATCACAAATATGATTTCTGCTGTTCTTGAATCAGAAACAGATAGCTACACGAAAGAAGTTGAACAACAGGGCATGATGCGTAAGCTCTGGGTGACGTACCCGATAGCAGCAAATGAGCTGGTTAAACTTCAAGACAAGAGCTTTGATAAAGACTGGTTTGATGCATTGAGCTTTGAGCTGAGAGTGAGGAATGCAGAGTTTCCGGTAATGCCAGAATATCGGGATCATCCATTTCGGGGTACTCAGCAATTATCGGGACATCCTGTGTTTGAAAGGTTATTCGAGCAGACGAATTTCATGCTTTGTCGGGAATTAAACTTGGTGAATACTTTGACTATGTTTAATGAATGATCCAAATTATATTATCTATTTAGTAGAGGATTAATGTGCATATACCTACTGCACAAGAACAACTTAAATTTCTAAAAAATATTCAGCTGATTTTACAGTCGGGTAGTTTTAGTAGCACCTATAAATTTGCATTGCTGATTAGCCTAAGCCGATTAGCTATTGAAAAAGGTGAAGATTCAGGTGAGAGTCTATTACTCGAATATACGGATATCGCTGAGAAGTTTATCGAGCTGTATTGGAAGCAAGCAGTACCCTATACCTTTAATGATGAAGGGCAGCTGATTTTAAATCAGAATAATGGTAAGCAAGCAGCGATTGTAAATCGAATCATTGGGCTTCGTCAGAGTTACTCATCCCTTGGACTGTTAAGACGAGATTCATTTGTGTGGTTAAAGCTCGTTAAAGATGTGGCTCGTACTGTAAAAGACATGCCAGTCCGTTATCTACAAAACATAAATGGTCAAAATTTTGAGTTTTTATATCAGCTTGATCGGTGTGGAAAGCAACTTATTCTTCTACCGCAAGTCATGTTTTGCTTACGACAGTTCAGTGAAATCATCGAAGAGCTTTGCCAGAAACGTTGGATTGACTATATCCGTAAGAACAGCAGCAATGCATCTATTTTGAATCAGTTGCCGAATCTTGAACAATTCATGTTTGAGCCGAGTAGAAACCAGTTGAATGCGGTAGCAAATGTATTGGTCGACCTACAAGACTATAAATGCTTCTACTGCAATAAACCGATGCGCAATGGCAATTACGCCGTTGATCATTTCATTCCATGGTCTATGTATCCATCTGACACAGGGCACAACTTTGTACTTGCTGATTCAAGTTGTAATTCTAAGAAAAGTAATTTACTGGCATCAGATGAGTTTTTGTATAAGTGGCAAGAGCGTAATGAAGAACAGGATTTGATTATTGTGGATCGAATATCTGTGCTTGGTTTTTTAACAGATAAAGAGCGTTCTCATAAAGTAGCTGAATGGGCGTATGTTCAGGCAAAAAACAATGGATATATTTACTTCAGTGCATAGTTGAGATTGGTAAGTTAGAATTACTGCTTACTCGACATTTGAGTTATCAATAAAGAAGTTTCCTTGCTCTAGTTGAAATAGTTTTGTAAAAACCATTGACGAAAAGATTAATTACAACTAATATTTGCTTAAGGAAATCATAAATGGTTTTAATAAAACTATATTTGGAGTAATTATGAAACTACATGAAATATGTTCAAGTATTACAGTTGGAATCAATAAGTTCAATGATGCTCAAGATGAAAATCTAATTCAAGTCAGTTTATTGACAGGTCAAAGCTTAAACGATAAAGGTTTTCTTGATGTAGATACTCGTACAACGAAGACAGTATTTGTCGATGAGGAGCTTATTGAAAAAAAGAAATTAAAAGAAGGTGACATTGTTTTTTTATCAAAGGGCACAAATCTACGAGCTTCAATTGTGACTGCGGAACAGGAAAAATTAAATTTATTTGCTCCTGCAACATGCCTAGTCATCAAGGTAAATTCGGAAGTTGCTTTACCTGAATTTTTAACTGTTTTCTTAAACAGTGAATATGGTCAAGCAGTCATCAATAGTCTGAATAAAGGTACGACGATTATGAATATTCCTGTGAGCAGTCTAAAGGATATTGAAATTTCAGTACCAGACTTAGGCATACAGCATAAATTGGCAGAAGTATTTCACAAAAATAATCAAGTCTTGCATGCAATAGAGCAACTGAAAGTTCAACAAATTAAAGCAACCAATGCCGCTTTTCAAAAGTTGATGGCCTAAATAGGAAATTAAAAATGAAAAATACAATCGAATATTTAGATGACTTATCGACTATGACAAGCTCAACAACACGTAGCTCTGCCTTAGAGTTGCTCACAGTGATTGCTTATCTTGTAAAACAGCATAAAGATGATAGTAAGAATATCCTGCTATCTACACACGAGAACATATTAACTTTTATTTCTGATTTTGTAGCGGAAAAAGAATTACACTGGTTTTCAAAGGATGTAATTCGCTGGAACGCCAATCAGCTTGTGAATATTGTTCAGGTGTTTTTAAGCCTGCGAGAACAGTGTTCGAATAATCAAGATTATGGTGAAAAAGCTTTTGAAGTATTAAAAGCTTTTGCACTTAATTCAAATAAAAATTGGGACATGTTTAATGTTGATTCACAAAATATCCTCAATGTTTTTAAAGTGGTCGTTGGTTCAGTAGAGGATAAAAAACTTTACGATGGGGCATGTGGTCTAGGATTATTAGCACACGAGCTTAGTACTCAAAAGCCCATATTACGTGATATCAATGAAGCAACGGTAGGGATGGCAAAACTGCTTTATGCGTTAAGTGAGAAAGAGGCAGATATTCAGCAGTCAGATTCATTAAGTGATGGTGCTTCAAGCCTTGGGGTCGATGTGGTAGTTAGTACGCCACCGATTAACATGAGGGTGTCTGAATCCTTTGTAGCTGGACAAAATTATTTAAAAGAATTGTTTATCGCTGCTCGTATTCCTAGTAGTGCATCTGAGAGTTTATGGATTCAGCAAGCTCTGTACAACTTAAATGCACATGGTAAAGCATATCTTCAGATTATCCCTGGCTGGTTATTCAGAGGGGGATATGATGCAGAGTTGCGTGAAAAATTAGTGCAACTAAATTGGGTCGAAGCTGTTGTTTTACTTCCTGCTGGTATTTTGACTGATTCAAATATTGAAATGAGTTTACTCATTTTAAATAAAGCCAAAGCTAAAGATACCATTCGCATGGTAGATGCACGTAGTTTCGGTGAGCGTCAGCGTCGAAAACTTCATTTAAGTCTGGATGATGCAGAGAAAATAAAGGAACTGCTCTCGGTTGATCAAGAGACTGAGTGGTCAAAAGATGTCAGTATCCAACAGGTCAAAGCCAATAAATATAGCTTACACTGTGCCGAATATTTTGATGTCCATATTGAAGTTGAGCAGTTAGATCTTGAGCGTGAGCTCGTATTACTGCAAGAAAAGCAAATGCAATATTTGAAAGTTAAGGATGAATTTAATCAGCTCCTGAACAGTATTTGAAAGTGCAGTCGTTACTTCGATAAGTATCACTCATACCAGCGAATTTAGATTTAAACATTTGAAACAGATTTCAGGTGTCAGAGCGGAGTCATGATGAATCAGCTCTCACCCAAACCAATAAATTGAGGCAATATGAACATCTCTTTAATTGAAAAAGACTTATGGGAAGCGGCAGATGACCTGCGTGCCAACTCAAAGCTAACAGCAACAGAATATGCACAACCAATTTTAGGTATCATTTTCTTGTCACATGCAACGTCACGTTTTTACTCGTTAAAAAAAGAATTGTTGCAAGATCATCAAATGGCAAGTTACCAAAAACTTGTTGATCAGAACCACATGAAGCCTGATGATTTTGAGAAGCAGCTCGAGATTGCTTTCAAGGCACGTAGTGCATTGTATTTGAATCCAGAGCAACGCTTTGATTATTTAGCAAACTTACCAACAGGTCATAACTTGGGTGCTGAACTTGATGCCATTATGGAATCAATCGAAACTCAAAACCCAATTTTAAAAGGTGTGTTACCAAAGACCTATCAGCATTTTGAAGAAGATCTGTTAGAGCGTGTGGTTCGTATTTTTAACCGTGATACGCTATTAAATGCAGAAGGTGATGTGTTTGGTAAAATCTATGAATATTTCTTAAATAAGTTTGCTCAGTCTGGTGCACAAGAAGGGGGGGAGTTTTTCACACCGCCATCATTAGTACGTACCATCGTTAATTTTATTGAGCCTGATCATGGCTTAGTAATTGACCCTGCGGTAGGTTCGGCTGGGATGTTTATTCAAACAACACATTTCCAAGAGCAAAATAACACGCACAATCCGATGCAGTTTGTAGGGCAGGAAAAAACCGAAAATAACCAAAAGCTCGCTATTATGAACATGGTTGTGCATGGTTTAGATGCATCTAATATTGTAGAAGGAAACTCTTTTTATAGTGCATTGCCAGGCTATATTGGTCAGTGTGATTTTGTTATGGCAAACCCACCATTTAACGTGGATGCGGTGGATGCAAGCAAATGTAAGAACGACGTTTATGTTGTGCCACAGCAAGAAGAAGGCAAGCCTGAACCAACCGCTTTAGAAATTGTTCAAGCCGCGATTGCTCAAAAGAAACGTTTGCCTTTTGGTTTACCAGGGGTGACTTCTAAGTCTGGTGGTAAGCGTAATGATGGTAATGATGCAAAAAATGAGCAAGTTTCAAATGCAAATAGCTTATGGATTCAATATTTTTATAGCTATTTAAACGAGACTGGTCGTGCTGGTTTTGTGATGCCATCAAGTGCATCAGATGCAGGTGGACGTGACAAAGAAATTCGTCAAAAGTTGGTTGAAACTGGTCATGTTGATATTATGGTATCGATTGGACCAAAGTTCTTCTATACCCGTTCTTTGCCATGTGCACTTTGGTTTTTTGATAAGTCAAAACCTGAAAGTCGTAAAGATAAAGTATTGATGCTTGATGCACGTAATGTATTTACCGTGGTATCTGCGAAATCACATATTTTCAGTGAGTCACAATTAGAAGCTTTAAATGCGATTGTTTGGTTATATCGTGAAGAGCATGACAAGTATCAAAACTTGCTACGTCGTTATATCACTAACATGCTCGAAACCATTGAGCAGATGCCAGTGGTTTATAAAGACTATTTAAGCTCATCTAAAACTGTTGTTGATTACGTGGCTAAATTTGCGACCAATACATCAATTGATGTTTTAAACAAGCTTTCAAAGAAAGAACAAGAGTCTGAAGATAAACCAACGCCAATTACAGCGGAGCAACTTGCATCTTTAAAAGCATCTGCTTTAAAAGTGAAGCAAGTTCTTGCATTAGAGTTAGCTGAAGATGCCAAGATTGTACTGCTTGAGGAATTACCAAGTGTTGCTGAATTACGCCAAAAACTTGAAGATGCCCAAGACCGTGCTTCAATAATTACGGTATTTAATGCACTGCAAAATGCTTTAGGTCAGACACAGGCTGTATTTGATCGATTAAGTGCAACAAAATCTGAAGCTTTGGCATTGGTTGCACAGGCTGAAAGTTTGTATGCCAAAAAAGATAAAAAACAATGGGCAAACAAAGATGTTGCTGCATTGTTTAATGGTTTAAATGCCTCAGCGGAAGGTGAGCCTGAAACTGTTCAAGATCAAGTACAAACTTTGGAAAAAACCTTAGCAGATCGTATTGCTGATATGACTTGGTTGAATGATCGTTTCCCAGAAGGTGTTTATGCGGATGTAGCGGGCTTATGTAAGTTAGCTTCGCAGGAAGATATTAAAGATCAGGATTATTCTTTGACTGCTGGTCGTTATGTGGGTGTTGAAACTTGGAAAGATAATGTCAATGTTGATGAATTAGTAAGTGAAGCGAAGCTAGAGTTAATCGAGCTGAATAGTAAATCTCAAGAACTTTTTGCCAAAATTCAAAAAGCACTAGGGGAGCTGTTTTGATGAAGTTCCAAACTATTAAGCTTGAAGAACTATTTGAAATACCCACCAAAAATGGTTTGACGAGACCATCCCGTGATCGAGGTATAGGGTTTAAAATGGTCAATATGGGGGAATTATTTGCTAACGATATTATTAGGGATATTCCTATGGAGTTGGTAGAAATGAACCCGACTGAGCAAAAAAACTTTAATCTACAAAATGAAGATCTGTTATTTGCTCGTCAATCTATTGTGGCTGAAGGTGCGGGTAAATGTTCTATTGTTGATAATGTTAAAGAGCTAACGACTTTTGAATCACATTTAATACGAGTTCGACTGAATAAGAAAATATGTAATCCTTGGTTCTACTTCTATTATTTTGCATCGCCTTTATCCCCGATGAAGTCAATTATTATGCAAGGAGTGCAGGCTGGCATTAAGGCAAGCGATCTCAAAGATTTGGATGTTATTTTTCCGAGTTTAGAAGATCAAAACAAGGTTTCTTATTTTTTTAGAAATATTGATGAGCTGATTTTTAACAATAGTCAATCAGTTTTACAATTAAACCAAATTATTGAAAGTTTATATCGTGAATGGTTCATCAACTTTAAATTCCCAAACCATGAACAGGTTGAGTTTGTTGATGGTATTCCTGAAGGGTGGCTAAATACGCCTCTCAAACAGGTAATGAGTACAAACCCTTCAACTTTGAAAAAAGGTGAACTAGATGAAATCTTGTATGTAGATATTTCATCAGTGGGACAAGGGAAAATTGAATCTTTCACTCAATATCATATTGATGATGCCCCAGGTCGAGCAAAACGAAAAGTTCAGCATGGTGATGTGATTTGGTCATGTGTTCGTCCTAACCGAAAACAATATGCCTTAATTCAAAATCCTCAGACTAACTTAATTGTATCAACAGGATTTACAGTATTAAGATCAACAAAAATTCCGTTTACTTATTTAACAGCATTAGCTGCAAGTGATGATTTTTGTGGTTATCTGACTAGTGTTGCACAAGGGGCTGCATATCCTGCTGTGACGTACAAAGACTTTGAAGATTATGAGTTGTTACTTCCGCCAAAAAGCTTATTGGATAAGTTTCATGAAGTTGTGGAGCCAATGTATGAACAAATACATATCCTACAAACTCAGAATCAGAAGTTGCAAGACTTAAAAGAAACTTTATTACCTCGACTTATGTCAGGTGAAATCGATGTTTCCAAACTTTCAAGTATTGAATAAACCTAAAAAAACCTGCGTTAGCGCAGGTTTTTTTCAACGTCCTATGCTAAATTGGGTAACAGAAACTTACTAATTTTTATAAATTTTTTACTATGGCACACGCACAATACTCCGAAGAAAATCTTATTCAAAAACCAGCCATCAAGTTTCTGAAAGAAAAATTGGGTTGGCGTACAACACATGCCTATGATGACGAATGGAAATCAGGCACAAGTATTTTTGGTCGTGAGTCAGAACAACAAGTGGTCTTGCTAAATGATTTACAGCAGGCCTTGGAGAAACTAAACCCTGATGTGCCTCAAGAAGCCATTCAAAATACGATTAAACATCTCAAAGATCGTCGTAGCTATAACGCAAATGCAATTGCTGAAAACAGATACCGCTATGAACAAGACTTGTTAGTTGGTCATAAAACACAGGCAAAAAATCCTAAGACAGGTCAGTTAAAAGACTACACAGTTAAAATTATTGATTTTAATAATGTCGTAAACAACATTTACCATGCAGTAGATGAGCTATGGGTAAAAAGTACCCTAACTTCAGAGCGTAGACGTCCAGACCTCATCTGCTTTGTAAATGGTTTGCCGTTGGTGTTCTTTGAATTTAAAGGGGTAGATATTGATGTCAATCGTGCTTTTAAAGGCAATTTAACAGATTACAAAGATAAAATTCCGCAACTCTTTGACTTCAATGCACTCACCATCTTATCCAATGGCGAAGAAGCGAAGTACGGGACATTTACATCTCCACTCGAGTTTTATGGTCAGTGGAAACGAAATGATGAAGATGATCCAGAACCAGCAGCCAATACTAACCAACTGAAGCGATTATTATTTGGGATTTTGGACAAAACACGTTTACTCGATTTGGTAGAGAATTTTATTACCTTTGAAGGAGAAGGTGATAAAGCCATCAAAATCATTGCGAAAAATCACCAATACTTAGGTGTAAATCGTGTAATTGAACGACTGATTAGCCAAGATCCAACGCATATTAAAGAGCGTAATGAAGGGCGGTTGGGGGTTTACTGGCATACCCAAGGCTCAGGTAAGTCTTTCTCAATGCTTTTCTTTACTGAAAAAGTGTTGAGAAAAATTTCATCGAATTACCGATTTGTGATTATTACTGACCGTATTGAATTAGATGACCAAATTTCTAAACTTTATAGTGATTGCGATAAATCCAGTAAGGTGAATGATCAGGCAGTCAGTGGTGATCAACTGCGTAAAAAGCTTACACACTCGAATGATAAATATATCTTTACGACCGTACATAAGTTCAATCAGCTTGTGACAGAGCCATATAGTACTGCGGATAATATCATTGTGATCTCAGATGAAGCGCATCGTAGTCAGTATGGTGATTTGGCACGTAATATGCGAGCGGCTTTGCCTCATGCTAAATATTTAGGTTTTACTGGCACTCCTTTAATGGACTCTCCAGAAGATCAAAAAACCAAAGAGTGGTTTGGCGATTACGTTTCCATTTATGACTTTAAACGTGCCATTTTAGATGGTGCCACTGTACCGCTAATTTACGAAAATCATGGTGCTCAGCTGAGTATTGCCAATCCTGATGAGTTAAATCAACGCATTCAGAAAGTCATTGATGATGCGAAGAAAAAGGGCAAGAGTGAAGCAGATATCGAGCGATTAGTTCGTAAGGCAAGTGATGACTATAATATTTTAACTTCTCCTAAGCGTTTAAATATCGTAGCCCAAGACGTTGTGAATCACTATAAAGAGCGTTGGTTGCTCGGGACGGATAAATCACCATGTAACAAAGGCATGTTGGTATGTCTAGACCGTAATACGTGCTTGAAAATGTATGAGCTGATTACTGAAAAATGGCAGTTGGCAATCGAGTTGCAAGAGAAAGAGCTTGTAGAAGAAGAGATCATCCATTGTCATGATCCAGATATCTTAGATGAAAAACGTAAACATTTAGCATGGATGAAAGAGACCAAGTTTGCGGTTGTGGTCAGTAGTGAGCAAAGCGAAATTGAAGAAGTCGCAAAGTTTAATGACCACAATGGCAAGCCTTTAGATATCTTAAAGCATCGTAAACTAATGCAAGAGCGTAAGTTGGATGAAGAGTTTAAAGGTAGCAATAATCCATTACGTTTTGTCATTGTCTGTGCAATGTGGCTCACTGGTTTTGATGTGAAGTCATTATCGACTTTATACATCGATAAGCCCATGCAAAACCATACTTTGATGCAAGCGATTGCTCGTGCTAACCGAGTAGCACCTGGTAAAAAACAAGGGACAATTATTGATTACAATGGGATGCTACAGAGTTTAAGACGTGCATTGGCTGTATTCTCAACGGGTAAAAATTCTGCTGGTAAAAACCAACAGGTAGAAGCAGATCCATTACATGATAAGCCAAAGTTATTAATCGAGTTTGGCGTATATTTGAAAAATTTAATCAAATATGTTGAGTCTAAAAAAGCACCTTATGAAGCATTGAAATCAGCAAAAGATGAAGATCGTCTGGAGTTGCTACTGCAGTGTAAAGAAACTTTATCTGTTACGAAGCAGGTAAAAGCTACGTTCATCACTATGTTTAATGACTTAGATTTACGTAAAGAAAATCTTTTACCGTGTGATGAGCTATCAATCTATCAATCAGATTTAAATACATTAAAAGCGATTTATCGTAGATTATCAAAGCGTGTAGAAGGTTCTGATATCACCTTGGAGTTGAGACAGATTCAGAATTATGTAAATCATCATTTAGAAGCGATAGATAAAAAAGGGAAGGATGCAGAATACGACTTGTCAGCCATTGATTTTCACCGTTTAAAAGTTGAATTTGAGAAAATTAAACATAAGAGAACGGTGTTGATGGAGCTTCAGGAGCGTATTGAAAAAGCATTAGCTCGTCTCACTGCTGTAAACGGTGATCGTGCGAAGTTCCATGAAGATTACCAAAAAATCATTACGCAAATTAATGAAGACATTTCTGATGTGACGATTCAAAAGGTTTTTGAAGATCTGATGAAAGTGTATGAGGACTTGTCTGAAGAAGAAACTCGCTATGTCAGAGAAGAGCTTGACAATGATCTTGAGCTCACATTATTTGATAAATTGAAAAAGCCAAACTTATCCGAGAAAGAAGAAAAAGCAGTTAAAAAGATTGCTCAAGAGTTGTTGAATAAGATCCAAGCTTTTCTATCTCAAGGAGTGAATCGGATCAGTGAAGAGAGCAACAAAGCTAGATTGTTGGAAGTTTTAAACTCTGAAATTATTTTAACTGATGCCCTGTCATGGGAAACGTTTAACTTTGAAGATCGTAAAGCGAAGGCAGATGACATATTCGATTATGTACTAACACATAGTGATTTAATTATGAATAGGCAGATGTATTCTTAATTTGGGAGTGAGAGTTATGCATTGGCTACAGCAGGAATTTGAAACCTTTATATGGGTGATTACGACTTATTGGCGAGTATGGCTCATTCCTTTGATGTTTTTGATTCTTAGTCTTTGTGTTTTAATTCTTTTAAATATGCGGTTAAACCACTATTTTGAAACAAGACCTGAAACTGTTTTAGCACCATTTATGGATCAAATGTTAGTGACTTACTACGACAAAGTGAATCACAAGTTTTTGAGGAAATTCGTGATTTTTGCTCCATTGTTTCTCTTTGTACTAGGATACTTGAAATACAGGAAGAAGTTTTAATCTGGCTTGGCTTTGTTGCACAAATAGCTAACACTATGATTTTATTATATTTATTTTTATTAAAATTTTAGGAAAAACCTTAAAAATCACTATCTTGAAAAATATTTATGCAACAAAGCCTTCAAACAGCACAGACTCAAGATATTTTGATGAGGATATACACTAATCTTATTCATCATCATTTTACGCAGGATATCGTATGATTTTGAAAGAAGACTTAATGATTGATGGATTACACTACATACTCAAATTTGATCATTATAGTTTTTCCTTTTCTTTAAATAGACCACCCCGTGCCAGAGTCCAGATCAATTACCGTAAACATCCTGAATTAGCCCTATTTAGAGATGATCCCATATATGAAGATATCAACTTAAAGTTACCTGCCATGAAAGTTTTTAATGCGATTAGTCAGAGAGTTGAGGAGCTTATTTATAAGCATGATATTCATTATTGGTCTTTTAGTGCGACCTCTACGAAAAAAGCGAATGTCTACGAAAAACTTTTAAAGCGATGGATGAGTCGTAACACCATAGCCTTTAAATATGATCGAGTGGAAAATGATTTTTATGTATATGTAGAGAACAATTTTAATGAGTAATTTTGCCAAAATATAGAGAATCTGATGCGGATATTGATTTCTACAACAAGTTTAAAATTGAGGAGAAAATCTTGCAAGCTGAAAAACTACTATTAAAGGTTCAAGAAATTTTAAGACAAAAGCCTGATTTATTTGAAATTGCTGAAAGTTCTTTAAATCATCTAATTAATGATTTAGAGCAAAGAGAAAATTCTCTTGAACTTAAGAGAATTGAGGAGTTAACAAACAAACACTTTTTTGTAGACAGTTATCAGCGTGGCTACAAATGGAAGCCCCAACAGGTTAAAGCATTATTGGATGATATTGATGAGTTTAAGATTGAAAAATCTTCAGATTTTTATTGTTTACAACCTGTCGTAGTTAAGCGAACAAAATTACAAGATGATGTCCAATACTATTGGGAACTAATTGATGGTCAGCAACGTATGACTACAATTTTTATTATTTTAAGTTACCTGAATAAAGACAAATTTTTCCACCTAAGATATGAAACCCGGAAAGAAAGCACAGAGTTTTTAAATCAATTATCTAATTTGCCTGAAAATGCTAGTGAGATTCCCTTAAGTACAATTGATAGTCATTATTTTTTTGAAGCTTACAAGGCCATCCAGGAATGGTTTTTGAAAAAAGAGGAAGAGGCTGGGTTTAGCCGTGAGGATTGGAAATCAAAGCTTTTAAAGAATACTAAAGTGATTTGGTATGCAGTTCGTAATAATGAAAATGAAGATTTCAGAAAACAATCTATAGAAATTTTTACTCGCCTGAATCAAGGTAAGATTCCTTTAACAGATGCTGAATTACTCAAAGCTTTGTTTTTACAAAATGTAGTTAAGGCTTATGAAATCCCAGAAATTGCTATTCAAAAACAGATGGAAATGGCGAATCAGTGGGATTTAATTGAACAATCATTACAGGATAATGATTTTTGGGCCTTTCTAAGCCCTCACAAAGACACGAATAAATATACTCGTATTGAATTGATCTTTGATTTGATTGCACAAAAATCTAAGTTAGAACATTCAGCCATTGAACAAGATCATCAAACTTTCCTTCATTATGCAAACCAGTTTAAAAGCGATGTCAATTCCAAAGAACAACTTAAAGAAACCCTTGAGTTAATTTGGCAAGATGTACTGACTGGTTTTCAACGCTTAAATGAGTGGTATCAAGATGATCGGCTTTATCATTTAATCGGTTATTTAATCGGGCAGAAATATAAGAAGATACAGGACCTTTGGGAAGCGGCTAAGGAAACTAAACGTGATAATTTTAAGCATATATTGATTGGTTTTATTGGAGAAGAACTTAAAACTATTTTTAAGCAAAAAAAAGAAGATAAGGAAATTTTGGCTTTTGAGGCTATTGATTATGAACGTAGTAATGCTCGGCCAAAACTGATCTCATTATTAACATTGTTTAATATATATCGCCATGAGCAGCAAAGAACACGGTTTCCATTTAAACAATATTATGCATGTAAATGGGATATTGAGCATATTCATGCCCAGCAAAGCCCAGAACTCTCACAAGAGGATAAGTTAAAAAGTTGGTTTGAAGACCAAAATAAAATTATTGACAATGTACCTAGCGAAGATCAAGCCCGTTTAAGAACAGCATTGGATAGATATAGAGCAGCGAATAAGGATGAGTCTGATATCTTGCAAACTGAATATTTGAAAGAATTATACGCCGTTGTAGGTGATACATCTGAAAATGTTCATACACTTGATAACTTATGTCTTCTACCTGATGAAATTAATCGTTCGATCGGAAATGCTCCATTTTTTATTAAACGGCAAGACATTATTAGTAGTGAACAAAAATGGGAACACGGGAATACTAAAACTAATTTGAAAACTAGTTTTATACCTTTGGCATCTCAACAAGTGTTTTCAAAGTACTTTAGTCCAAATGTAAACCAAATGCTAAAATGGGGTATTGCTGATAGGGATGCGTATAAAAAAGCATTAATAAATTGTT
>Ga0209023_10004710_pt1 | contig 15368 bp, 15 predicted proteins | sample LakOneMetagenome_FD_187468 | JGI IMG/M metagenome (GOLD analysis project Ga0209023, IMG submission 187468) | Freshwater and sediment microbial communities from Lake Erie, Canada (SPAdes) (version 2) | ecosystem: Environmental > Aquatic > Freshwater > Lentic | place: Lake Erie, Canada... | reverse complement strand
CACTACTGGGTGCCAGGCCGCTGGGACCGTCCGCGCCCGGGCTATCGCTGGCAGCCGCATGCCTGGTACAACCAGGGCGGCCACTGGCACCTGCGGGGCGGCGGCTGGGTCCGCTGAGAGAGCGATGGCTCACGGGCTCTCCCAAGCACCTTGGGTGAGCCGGTTTTTGGACCAACTCGCCCAGCTCAAACCGGAACTCGCGGCCGAGGAGCAACTCGCCTGCGCCAAGGACGCCTACGCGAAGGCAGGCGATTTGCTGCCCGAGCTCGCGGCGCAGATCTATGCGCTCGACCTGCCGCCGGGTCGCGACGCCGCGGCGGACTGATCGTCGAGCAATCACCCGCAACTCCCCACGTTCCAGGGGTGGGATCACCGCCACTCAACCTCCAGGTGGGGGATGCCACGACTGTGTCCCACATGCAAACTGCTCGCCATAGACCAGGGAGCCACCATGAATCTCGAGCAGCTGATCGGTCGCTATCTACGCCTCAAAGAAGAACTCGCCGTCGCCTACAGCGCGGTGCCCTGGAACGTGCGGCGCATCGACCGCCTGGCGCGCGAGATCGCCTCGACCGAGCATGCGATCCGGGCGCTGCGCGCATCGAGCCATCCGATGCCCGAGGCCTACCCGGGCGACATCCGGCACGCGGCTTGAGTCGCATCGCCGTCAACGACCGTCACTCATCATGGGGACCTTGCGCGATCAACTGGCCGAGCTGAACGCGGCGTTGAAGACGACGGGCCACAACGCACGGCGGCTGCAGGCGTTGCGGCCGGTCGCTGAGGTTGCGATCGACGAGCCGCGTGCGACGCACTGGGGCCGGATCGGGATGAAGGAGCGGCTGCGATTGATCGCGGCGGTCCTGGGCGCGAGGCGCTGAATCCCGAGCGCGTGGTCAGGCGGAATTGCCACTGTGCCGGATGGCGGAGACGGTGAGATTCGAACTCACGGAAGAGTTGCCCCTTCGGCAGTTTTCAAGACTGCAGCCTTAAACCGCTCGGCCACGTCTCCGCAGTGCTTGCGCCGCAGAATTGTAGGTCCAGCGGGCCGAAGCGCCGGTCGCGAATTCAGAAGTTCGCCGTCAACGAAACCCGCATGCTGCGCGGCTCGACCGGGTGGAAGTGGATGTCGTTGACGCCGCCGGCCGGTTCGCCCTTCAGGCGCGACGCGTACGCGTAGTCGATGTCGCTGCCCTGGCGATCGAAGAGGTTGAACACGTCGAGCGCCACCTTCAGGCGCTCGTTGATCTTGTAGCCTGCGCGCAGGTAGGCGAGTGTCGTCGCGCGCGAGCGCTGTGCGTTGTTCTCGTCGAGCGCGCGCGGCCCGAAGTAGCGAAGTTGGAACTGGCCGAACCACGGCCCCAGATCGGTGACCGTCGCGCCGAGCGAGGCCACCGTCTGGACCGCGCCGGGAATGCGGTTGCCGAGCGCCGGATCACTCGGATCGGGCGCAGTGAAACGCGAGCGCGAGACCGCGAGGTCGGCGTCGAGCAGCAGCCAGCGCGTGGCAACGTAATGGTTGTTCCACTCGATACCGACGCGGCGGCTGGCGCGGCTCGGCTCGGTCTCGCCCGCATCGCCGACGAACAGCAGTTCCGAGTCCAGCGTCAGCGCCCACAACGCGAGCGAGCTCTGCAACCCGGGGACGATCTCGGTGCGCAGGCCGATCTCGCCACCGCGCGAGCGCACCAGCGGATTCACCGGATCGATCGCCGGTCCGTTGGGATCTTTCGCCGCGACGGTCGCGGTCGTGCCGCGCGCGTCGTTGCTGTGAAAGCCGAGGCCCTGGTTGACGAAGACTTCGGTCTTCGCCCATGGCCCGAAGATCAGCGACACCTTCGGCGAGACGATGCTCGCGCTCGTGGTGCCGCTGTTCGCTGCGATCGAGCTCGTGACCTTGAAGTCGTAGCGGTCGGCGCGCAGGCCGGCTACGCTGCGCAGCCAGGGCGTCCACTGCGTGGCGTTCTCGGCGTACAGGCCGACACTGGTCTGGACCACGCGGCTCTCCTGCGTCGTCGCGACGCGCTGGCGAGCGACGGTGCTGTACAAGCCGACCGGGTCGAGCCGGTCATGCCGCAGCTGAATTCCGATCGTGTTGGTGCTGTCCCTGCCGCCGAGCTGCGTATCCCAGCGCCGGCTCGCTGCGAGGCCGAAGACGCGGCGGTGTTCGGCCTGCTCGAACTGATCGCCGTTGATCCCGCCTGGATCGAGGTCGATCGGGTGCTCCTGGAAGAACGTGAAGTCGGAGTACAGGTCGAGGCGGGACTGGATCGCATAGGCATTGAACTTGAACCGGCCGTCGTCGAGCTGGCGTTCCAGTTCGTACGAGAGGCTGTATCGGGATGTGCTGCCGCCGTCGGTCGGATCGATCGCGCCGAAGCGGCCGATCAATCCCCGCTCGACGGCGCGCTGCGGGATCTGGTCGGTCGCGTTCCAGCCGGCCGAGTACCCCATCGCGGTGATCGACTGACGCGTCCCTTCGTCGCCGAAGGCATAGCGCAGCACGCCGTTGAGACGGTGGAATCGCTCGGGGTTGTCCCAGGGGCCGTTGTTGTGCGCCGCCTCGATTGCGGCGAGCAGTTCGCCGTTGCCGAGCGGGCCGGAGTTCGCGACCAGCGCGCGCGCGTAGCGATCCTGGCCGAGCGTGAGCGTGGCATTTCCGCGCGGCAGTCGATCGACCAGACTGATGTGCGCGGCACCGGCGGAGGCGAAGTCGCCCTCGTCGGCGAAGTACGGTCCTTTCCGGTACGTGACCCGGCTGACCAGCTCGGGGATCAGCCAGTTCAGATCGCTGTAGCCGTGACCGTGGGCATGCGTCGGCATGTTGACCGGCATGCCGGCGACGAAGGTGGCGAAGTCGGTGCCATGGTCCAGGTTGAAGCCGCGCAGGAAGTACTGGTTCGCCTTGCCGTCGCCGCTGTGCTGCGTGACGATCACGCCCGGCACGAACTCGAGCACTTCCGCCGGCCGCAGCGTCGGCCGGCTCTCGATCAGCTTGGCGGTCACCGTGCCCTCGCTCGCGGCGTCCGATGTGCCGACGGCGTTGTCGTAGTTGCTGCGGACCACGACGGTGTCCAGCGTCACGGGTTGCGCCTGCGCCGTCGCGCCAGCGTGCAGGATGATGCAGGACATGGTCGCACGCAGCACAAGTTTCATGTTGAGGCTTACGCACCCCGGCCGACGTTGGATGCGCGTCGCGTATTTCAGGGAAAGGTGCAATCCACCTGGATCAACTCGCGGCGGTCGCCATCGATCCGCACCGCGCTGAGCTGGCGGCCCCACACGCAACCGGTGTCGAGTGCCAGCAGGTCGGGTCGAATCACGAGGCCGAGCGAGGCCCAATGACCGAAGGCGATCGGCGTGCCCTGCGTGCGCCGCCCCGGCGCGTCGAACCAGGGCGTATGACCCGGCGGGGCGCTGTCGGCGCCGTCCTTGGTGTGCAGGTCCAGCGTGCCGCGGGCATCGACGAAGCGGATGCGCGTCAGCGTGTTGATGACGAAGCGCAGCCGCGCGGTGCCGGCAAGCGCGTCATCCCAGCGCGCAGGCTCGTCGCCATACATCTGCTGCAGGAAGCCGGGCAATGCGTCGCTGCGCAACATCGCCTCGACCTCGTGCGCGAGGGCGAGCGTGTGCGCCACGTCCCACTGCGGCACCACGCCGGCGTGCACCAGCAGCCAGCCGTGCTCGAACGCGGCCATCGGCCGCGAGCGCAGCCAGTCCAGCCACTCGGCGCGGTCCGGCGCGACGAGGATTTCGTCGATCGTGTCGCCGCGGTGCGGCGGGCGCACGCCCTGCGCCACCGCGAGCAGGTTCAGGTCGTGGTTGCCGAGCAGGCAGGTGGCCGAGGTGCCGAAACTGCGCAGCTGGCGCAGCGTGCGCAGTGACTGCGGGCCGCGATTGACGAGATCGCCGAGCACGCCGATCCAATCGCGCGAGGGAGAGAAGTCGATCTTGGCCAGCAGCCGTTCCAGGGCATCGCAGCAGCCCTGCACGTCGCCGATCAGGTAGTTCATGGGTCGATCCTACAGGGGCGGGGGCGGATTCTGCTAACCTGCCCGCTCCGAGTCGACGCGCGCCCCGCATGGACGTTGCCCTTCTGTTCTTCCTGATCCTGTTGAACGCGCTGTTCGCGATGTCCGAGATGGCGCTGACGGCGAGCCGCAAGGCCCGGCTGCAGGTGATGTTGGAGGCAGGCGAATCGGGCGCGCAGGCCGCTCTCGACCTGCACGAGAACCCGACCAAGTTCCTGTCGGTGGTGCAGGTGGGCATCACGTCGATCGGCATCCTGAACGGGATCGTCGGCGATGCGGCGTTCTCGGCGCCGTTCGCGCGCTGGCTGCACGACACGTTCCACATCGAACAGCGCCCGGCAGAGATCGCCGCCACCGCGATGGTCGTCATCGTGATCACGTTCCTGACGATCATCTTCGGCGAGCTGGTGCCCAAGCGCTTCGGGCTGATGTACCCGGAGGCGGTTGCCCGTCTCGTGGCGCGGCCGATGGAGTGGCTGTCGATCATCACGCGGCCGTTCGTCAAGCTGCTGTCGTGGTGCACCGAGGCGACCTTGCGCCTGTTCGGCGTGCGCGGTGCGCCCGACCGCAGCGTGACCGAGGAAGAGATCGCCGCCAGCCTCGAAGAGGGACTGGACGCCGGCGTGATCGAGGCGCAGGAGCACCAGATGGTGCGCAACGTCTTCCGCCTCGACGACCGCCAGGTCGGCTCGATGATGATTCCACGCGCGGAAATCGTCTGGCTCGACGTCAGCAGCACGCTCGACGATCTGTTGAAGGTCATCGGCAACGACGAGCATTCGCGCTACCCGGTGTGTCGCAACGGGCTGGACGATGTGGTCGGCGTGATGTCGGCGCAGACCCTGCTCCAGCAGGCGATGAAGGGCGAGCCGTTCTCGCTGTCCGACGGGCTGCTGCCGCCGGTGTTCGTGCCCGAGACGTTGTCGGGGATGGAGTTGCTCGAGCAGTTCCGCGCCTCGAGCGCGCAGCTCGTGTTCGTGGTCGACGAATATGGCGAAGTGCAGGGCATGATCACGGTTCGCGACGTGCTCGAGGCGATCACCGGAGAGTTCTCGGCGCCGAGCGACGACGACTCCTGGGCGATCCAGCGCGACGACGGAAGCTGGCTGTTCGATGGCCTGATCCCGGTGCCCGAGCTGAAGGATCGCCTGGGTCTGAAGGAGCTGCCGGAAGAGGATCGCGGCCGCTACAACACGCTGGCCGGCATGATCATGCTGCTGCTCGGCCGGCTGCCGCACACCACCGACGCGGTGGAGTGGGATGATTGGCGCTTCGAAGTCGTCGACCTCGACGGCAAGCGCGTCGACAAGGTGCTGGCGAGCCGGCTCGCACCGGTCCACCAGGAAGGGGAAACCGTTTGACCCAATACGCGCTGTACCGCGAGCCGACGCCGCTCGACAGCACGGCGCATCGCCAGCTGCGACTGACCGGCGGCCCGGACCTGTCGGTCGCGAGCCGGATTCATGCCTGCTTTCTCGCCGTTGCCGAATTCATGCCCGCATCGCGCGAGTTTGTGATCGCGTTCGTGCGCGATCAGGTCGATGGGCGAGCGCAGGTGCAGCCGATCGTGATCCTTGGCGTGAGCGAAGGCGAGAACCTGTTCGTGCAGGCAGCGAGCGGCTCGCCGTGGGAGGCCGCCTACGTGCCCGCCTACCTGCGCCGCTACCCGTTCTGGACCGCCACGGTCGAAGGCCTCGCGGCCCCCGCGGTGATGTTCGATCAATGGTGGAAGGGCTTCTCGACCACGCAGGGCGAGCGACTGTACGACGACGCGGGCCAGCCGACCGCACGGCTCAACGACGTGCTCGGCTTTCTCGAACAGTTCGACGGCGAGGCCACGCGCACGCTGCTCGCCTGCACGCGCATCGCCGAGCTCGAACTGCTGCGCGAGATGTCGGCCAACGCGACGCTGCCCGATGGCCGCACACTGACGCTCGGCGGCTTCCTCGTCATCGACGAGAAGAAGCTGCAGGATCTGCCCGACGCCCAGGTCATCGAACTGCACCGCAACGGCATCCTGAGCCTGATCTACGCCCATCTGAATTCCCTCGGCAACCTGCAGACACTCGCCGAGCGCAAGGCCCGCCGCATGGGTGCCGCGGCGAGTGCGGCGAACTAGGCGATGACCGCGCTCGTCTTCGAGCAGTTCCTGAGCACGCCGGAGATCGGCGCCGTCTTCGCCGACGCGGCGATCGTTCAGGGGATGCTCGATTTCGAGGCGGCGCTTGCGCGTGCGCAGGCACAGGAGGGCGTGATTCCCGCTCAGGCGGTCGAGGCGATCGCCGACGCGTGTCGGGTCGAGTGCTACGAGTTGGCGCCGCTGATCGCCGCGGGGTCGGTCGCCGGCACACTGGCGATACCGCTCGTCAAGCAACTCACCGCGCAGGTGGCGATGCGCGACGCGCAGGCGGCCGGCTACGTGCATTGGGGCAGCACCAGCCAGGACGTGATCGACACCGCGATGGTGCTGGCGACGAAGCGAGCGGTCGCGCTGATCGACGCGCGGTTGCTCGATCTGCTGCGCGCGATCGTCTCGCTCGCACAGCAGCATCGCGATGCACCGATGCTCGGGCGCACGCTCCTGCAACCGGCGCTCGTGATCAGCGTCGGCTTCAAGCTCGTGAGCTGGGCCGCGCCGTTGGTGCGCGGGCGCGAGCGGTTCGCGGCGGCGGCGACGCGGGCGCTGAAGTTGCAGCTCGGCGGTGCGGTCGGGACGCTGTCCGTGATGGGGGATCGCGGGCCCGCCGTCGCACGGCGCATGGCCGCGCAGCTCGGGCTTGCGGCTGCGCCCGGCAACTGGCACACCCAGCGCGACGAGTGGGTCGCGCTCGGTTGCGAGGCCGGGCTGCTCGCGGGCTCGCTCGGCAAGATTGCCAAGGACATCTCGCTGCTCGCGCAGGGCGAGGTCGCCGAAGTCGCCGAGCCGAGCGGCGGCGGGCGGGGCGGCTCGTCGGCGATGCCGCACAAGCGCAACCCGGTCGCCTCGATGACGGCGCTCGCCGCGGCGCTGCGCACGCCGCATCGGGTTGCTGCGTTGTTGGCCGCGATGCCGCAGGAGCACGAGCGCGGGCTGGGCAACTGGCAGGCCGAACTGGCCGAATGGCCGGGACTTTTCATGTCGTTGCACGGCGCGGCGAATGCGCTGGCCGATGCGATGGCGAACCTGACGATCGACACGGCGCGCATGCGTCGCAACATCGACAGCCTGCAGGGGCTGGTGTTCGCCGAAGGCGTGTCGATGCTGCTCGCCGCGCGCATCGGCAAGTCGCGCGCGCACACGCTGCTCGAAGGCTGGTCACAGCGCGCCGTCGCCGAGCGCGTGCACCTGCTCAACGTGGCGATGTCCGCGGTCGCGGCCGATGCCGAGCTGAGCCAGCACGTGACGCCGCACGCGCTGCGTGACGTGTTCGACGCCGATGCCGTCGCGCGGCGCGCCAGCGCGTCGGTGCAATCGCAGTGGGACCTGATCGACAAGGAGACCCGATGACGACGAATCAGCAGGACGACTTCGACCGTGGCCTGAAGAACCGCCGCGCGGTGCTCGGCGATGCGTGGGTGGACAAGTCGCTGGGCGGCGCCACCGAGTTCAATGCCGAATTCCAGGATCTGATCACGCGCTACGCGTGGCACGACATCTGGGGTCGGCCGGGCCTCGATCACACGACGCGCCGCCTGCTCGTGCTGGGCATGACGATGGGCCTGGCGCGTTGGGAGGAGTTCGAGCTGCATTGCCGCGCCGCGATCCGCGGCGGGGTGCCGCTCGCGACGATCAAGGAAACGCTGATGCAGGGCGCGATCTACTGCGGCGTGCCGGCGGCGAACACCGCGTTCAAGCTGACGATGGATGTGTTGCGGCAGGAGGGCCTGCTCCCGCCGCCGCAGCCGCTGACGGATGGCGCGCGCATCGCGACCCACCACACCTTCAGCCAGCCGCAACTGCGGATCGCGGTGCAGGGCTCGACCGCTGCCGGCTCGCCGGTGGTGATGAGCCACGCCCTGGGCCTGGACATGCACATGTGGGCCGAACTCGCGCCGCAACTCGCGGTCGAGCGTCCCGTGCTGCGCTATGACCACCGTGGTCATGGCGGGTCGGCGGTGCCCGCAGGGCCGTATTCGATGGACGACCTGGTCGACGATGCCGCACGCCTGATCCGCGAATGGGGACGCGGGCCGGTCGTGTGGATCGGGCTGTCGATGGGCGGCATGGTCGGACAGGGCCTCGCGGTGCGCCATCCGGAGCTGGTCCAGGCGATCGTGCTCGCGAACACGAGTTCGAAGTACCCCGAGGCCGCGGCGGCGGTGTTCGCTCAGCGCGTGAACACGGTCCGGACCGGCGGCATGGCGGCGATCGTCGACTCGGTGCTCGAGCGCTACTTCAGCGCCGCCTACCGCGCGTCTCACCCGGCGCAGGTCGCGCAGGCGCGCGCGACGGTGTTGCGCTGCGACCCGGCCGGCTACGCCGCATGCTGCGAGGCGGTCGGCGGTGTCGATTGGCTGGAGCGTCTGAACACCGTGCGCTGCCCGACATTGATCGTCGCCGGTGCGCTCGATGTCGGCGCGCCGGTCGAGATGTCGCAGGCGATGCACGAGCGCATCCGCGGCTCCAAGCTCGTCGTGCTCGACGAGGCCTCGCACCTGAGCGTGGCGGAACAGCCGGCGCTGTTCTCGCTGAACGTCAAGGACTTCCTCGCTCGAATCGACTGAGCGGTGCGCGCGGCCGCACTCAGCGCGCCTTGATCGCGTTCGCGTGCGCGACCGTCAGCGCGGTCATGTTGACGACGCGCCGCACCGTCGCCGCCGGCGTCAGGATGTGTGCGGGCGCGTTCACGCCGAGCAGGATCGGACCCACGGTGACGCCCTGGCCGCCGGTCATCTTCAGCACGTTGTAGAGGATGTTCGCGGCGTCCAGGTTCGGCAGCACCAGCACGTTCGCGGTGCCGCTGAGCGTGGAGTCGGGCATCGCGCCGGCACGCAGACTCTCGTCGAGCGCGAGGTCGCCTTGCATCTCGCCATCGGCGGGCACGTCCGGCATGCGCGAGACGAAGAGGTCGCGCGCTTCCCGCATCTTGCGGGCCGACGGCCGCTTGCTGCTGCCGTAGGCGGAGTGCGACAGGAATGCCACCCGCGGCGGCAACCCGAAGTGGCGCACCGCTTCGACCGCCATCGCGGCGATGTCGGCGAGCTGCTCGGCGTTCGGGTCTTCGTTGACGTACGCATCGGTGACGAACAGCGTGTGCTTGGGCAACATCAAGGCGTTCAGCGCGGCGTAGACGCGCGCGTTCTTGCGTTTGCCGATCACTTCCTCGACGTGGGCGAGGTGGCTGTCGAAGCGGCCGACGAGCCCGCACAGCATGCCGTCGGCGTCCCCGAGGTGCACCATCAGGGCCGCGATCGTCGTGCTGGAGCGGCGCACTGCGGCCTTGGCCATGTCGGGCGTGACGCCGTCGCGGGCGTTGAGCCGGTGGTAGGTCTCCCAGTATTGGCGGAAGCGCACGTCGTCTTCGGGGTTCACGATCTCGAAATCGCGCCCGGCCTGCAACCTCAGCCCGGCGCGCTCGATGCGCGCCGCGATCACCGCCGGCCGGCCGATCAGGATCGGCTTGACGAGTTTCTCGTCCAGGCCGATCTGCACCGCGCGCAGCACGCGCTCGTCCTCGCCTTCGGCGTAGGCCACACGCTGCGGATTCGCGCGTGCCGCGCTGAACACCGGCCGCATGAACATGCCGGTGTGCGTGACGAAGCGCGTCAGCGATTGACGGTACGCCTCCATGTCCTTGATCGGCCGCGTCGCGACACCGGAGGCTTCGGCCGCGGCGGCGACCGCCGGCGCGATCCGCAGGATCAGGCGCGAGTCGAACGGCGTCGGGATCAGGTAGTCGGGGCCGAAGCGCAGCTCGCGGCCCGAATAGGCCGCGGCGACCTCGGCGCTGATCTCGGACTTGGCCAGGTCCGCGATCTCGCGCACGCAGGCGACCTTCATCGCCTCGGTGATCGAGGTCGCGCCGCTGTCGAGTGCGCCGCGGAAGATGTACGGGAAGCACAGGACGTTGTTCACCTGGTTCGGATAGTCCGAACGGCCGGTGGCGATGATGCAATCGGGCCGCACCTGCTTCGCGAGTTCGGGCCGGATCTCCGGCTCCGGGTTCGCCAGCGCGAGGATGATGGGGCGATCGGCCATCGCCTGCACCATCTCGGCGGTGACGGCGCCGGCCGCCGAACAGCCGAGCATCACGTCGGCGCCTTTCATCACGTCGCCGAGCGTGCGCGCCTCGGTCTTCTGCTGGTAGCGCTTCTTTGACGCGTCGAGTGCGTCCTCCCGGCGGTCGTGGATCACGCCCTTGGAGTCGCAGACGAACACGTTCTGCCGCTTCACGCCGAGCTCGACCATCAGGTCCAGGCACGCGATCGACGCTGCGCCCGCGCCGGAGACGGCGATCTTCACCTCGCCGATCTTCTTGCCGACGAGCTCCAGGCCGTTCAGCAGCGCCGCGCAGGAGATGATCGCGGTCCCGTGCTGGTCGTCGTGGAAGACCGGGATCTTCATGCGCTCGCGCAGCTTCTTCTCGATGTAGAAGCACTCGGGCGCCTTGATATCCTCGAGGTTGACGCCGCCGAGGGTGGGCTCGAGCGCGGCGATGATGTCGACCAGCTTGTCCGGGTCGCGCTCGGCCAGCTCGATGTCGAACACGTCGATGCCGGCGAACTTCTGGAACAGGCAGCCCTTGCCCTCCATCACCGGCTTGCCGGCGAGCGGGCCGATGTCGCCCAGGCCGAGCACCGCGGTGCCGTTGGTGACCACGCCGACCAGATTCGCGCGCGAGGTGTATTCGGCCGCGAGCGTCGGGTCGGCCTCGATCGCGAGGCACGCGTAGGCGACGCCGGGCGAGTAGGCAAGCGACAGGTCACGCTGGTTCGACAGCGGCTTGGTCGGTGCCACCGTGATCTTGCCGCGCACCGGGGCGCGGTGGTACTCGAGCGCGGCGTCGCGCAACGCGCGTTCGGCGGCGGAGAGTTCGGCGGTGTTCTTCTTCATGGGATACGGCTCCAGCAGGATGGAACGCGCATCGTGCGCCTGCCGCCAATGGGCGGCAAGAGGGGGAAAGTCCGAGACGCCGCGCCGTGGCGCTGACGGTCAGCCCGCGCTGGTGTAGCCCGAGAGGGCCCGCAGGCCCTTGCAATGCGGATGCTCGATGCAGCTCCAGAAGCCGTGCCCCGCATGCCGGCCGCGCCGCGCCGTGCGCAGGCGCATCGGCTTGCTGCACAGTGGGCAGCTCGGCGATGTTGGAATTGCGCGCTGCGCGTCGCGCGCCGGCACGGTGTCGGCCATCGTCTCGTCGTCGACCGGCGGCACGTGTGCAGCCGCCACCGAGCGCCGCACCGGGTCGACCAGCGCCTTGAGCGCCACGCCGTCGATCATCTGGATCCGCGCCGCCGCGGCCGCGCGCCCGGCCTGACGCCCGACGCGCCCGGTCGTCACCAGAATGCCGCCATTGACGCCGCGCGCCAGGATGGCGCGCTGCAACGCCTTGACCGCATCGACGTCGATCTTGCGGCTGTGCCACGCCTTGCAGTCGACGAGGAAGGTCTCGCGGTCGTGGCGCAGCAGCAGGTCGCTGCCTGCGGTCAGCGAGCGGAACTCGCCCGCGACGTGGTAGCCGCGGCGCACGAAGCCTTCGATCACCAGGCGCTGGAACTCATCCCACTCCAGTGCTTCGAGCGGTCGCTCGTGCCACGACTGCGATGGCCGCGAGGCGCGCGGCATCCACGCCCGCAGCAGCGGGACGCGCGACAGGATGTGGGCGAATTCGGCTCTCATCGCGGTTCTTGTCGGCGCAGTTTGCGTCGGGTTGAGAGCGCGGCGGCAAGCGTTGCATTTGCTTGCAGGTCGCGACGCCCGACGCGACGATCGTCAGCCGCCGAGGTAGGCCGCGGTCACCTTCGGATCGTGCAGCAGTTCACTGCCGCTGCCGTCGAGGACGATGCGCCCGTTCTCGATCACGTAGCCGTGCGCCGCGACCTTCAGGGCCTGGCGCACGTTCTGCTCGACCAGGAAGATCGTCAGGCCGTCGGCGTTGATCTCCCGCAGCGTGCGGAAGATGTCCTGCACGATGATCGGGGCCAGGCCCATCGAGGGCTCGTCCAGCAGCAGCAGGCGCGGCTTGGCGAGCAGGGCCCGGCCGATGGCCAGCATCTGCTGCTCGCCGCCGGAGAGGTTGCCGGCGATGCCGTCGATGCGCTCATGCAAGCGCGGGAACAGCGTCACCACGCGCTCCAGGTCGCTCGCCACCGCCGCGCGGTCCTTGCGCCGATAGGCGCCGAGCTCAAGGTTCTCGCGCACCGTGAGCGTCGTCAGGATCGCGCGTCCCTCCGCGACCTGCACCAGCCCGCGGTCGACGATGCGGTGGGTCGGCAGCCTCGTGAGTTCCTCGCCCTCGAAGCGGATCGAGCCCGCCTTCGGCCGGATCAGCCCGGACAGCGCGAGCAGCGTCGTCGACTTGCCCGCGCCGTTGGCGCCGACCAGCGTACGGATCTCGCCCCCTTGAACCTCGAAGCTGATGCCTTGCACCGCCTCGATGTGACCGTAGGCGACCTCCAGATCGCGCACTTCGAGCAACGGCGAGGTCACGACTGCACCTCGTCCTCGCGCCCGAGGTAGGCCTCGATCACGTCGGCGTTGTTCTTGATCTCCTCCGGCGAGCCCTCGGCGATGATCTTGCCGAAGTTCAGCACCGCGATGCGCTCGCACAGGCCCATCACGAAGCGCATGTCGTGCTCGATCATGAAGATCGTGTAGCCGCGCCTGGCGATGTTGGTGATCTCGCCCATCAGATCGACCTTCTCGCCGGTGTTCATGCCGGCGACCGGTTCGTCCAGCAGCAGCAGCTTCGGCTCGGTCGCCAGCGCGCGCGCCAGTTCGAGCTTGCGCTGGTCGCCGTAGGAGAGGTTGTCGGCGGTGTCCGAGGCCTTCGCCGCCAGGCCGACCCAGCCGAGCAGCTCGCGCGCCTTCTCGCGCGCGCGCGCCTCCTGCGCACGAAACGCGGGCAGCGCGAACAGCCACGCCGGCACGCCGTAATCCAGATGGCTGTGCATGCCGACCACGACGTTGTCGAGCAGCGTCATGTCCTTGAAGATGCGGATGTTCTGGAACGTGCGCGCGATGCCGCGACGTGTGATCAGGTGGGGGGCGACGCCGAGCAGGCTGTCGCCCTGAAGCGCGATGGCACCGCCGGTCGGGGCGAGCAGCCCGGTGATCAGGTTGAACACCGTCGTCTTGCCGGCGCCGTTCGGCCCGATCAGGCCGAACACCTTGCCGGCGGGCACCTCGAAGTTCACATCCTGCAGCACCGAGAGGCCGCCGAAACGCTTGGACAGGTTGGTGACCTTGAGCATCAGCGGGCCCCGCGCGCGAACCAGGAGCGCAGCCGCTTCGGATCCCACAGCCCCTTGGGCAGGAACAGCACGATCAGCACCAGGATCGCGCCGTTGAGCATCGTGCGGAAGTCGCGAAAGCCGCGCAGCAGCTCCGGCAGCAGCGTGATGATCAGCGCGCCGAGCACCGGCCCGGTCAGGCCGCTGGTGCCGCCGAGGATCGTCATCGTCAAGATGTCGACACCGCGGTCGAAGCCGAACTCGCTCGGGCCGATGAAGAAGGTCAGGTGCGCGTTGAGCGCGCCGGCCAGACCGGCGATCGCTGCGCCGAGGGCGAACGCGAGCATCTTGTGCGCGTTCACCGCGATGCCCATCAGCGATGCCGCCACCGCATCCTCGTTGATCGCCTCGAACGCCCGGCCGATGCGCGAGCGCCGCAGGCGCCACAGGATCAGCAGCACGACGACGAGTGCGAGCACGACGTGCCACCACTGCGTCGCCTGAGGAATGCCGTTCAGGCCGAGCGCGCCGCCGGTGATCGATTCGGCGTTCAGGATCAGCACGCGCACGACTTCGCCGAAGCCGAGCGTGGCCATCGCGAGGTAGACACCCGACAGGCGCAGCGTCGGGCCGCCGATCGCCAGCGCCACCAACGTCGGCGCGGCGATGCCGCCCGCCAGCGCGAGGGGGAAGGGGGCGCCCGCGTTCATCGTCAGGATCGACGCCGTGTAGGCGCCGATGCCCATGAACGCCGCGTTGGCCATCGCGAGCAGCCCGCACGACAAGGTGAGCCAGATCGACAACGCCAGCAGTGCGTTGATGCCGATCGTCAGGATCAGGTTGTTGTAGACCTGCCAGAAGCTGTCGAACCACTCCATGGGCAGTCGCTCAGGCTTTGCGTTCGAGCACTTTGCCGAACATGCCTTGCGGGCGCAGCAGCAGCACGACGAAGAGCAGCCCGAACGCGACCGCGTCGCGCATCGTCGAGCCGATGTAGGCGACCGACATCACTTCGGCGAAGCCGAGGAACAGGCCGCCGATCAGCGCGCCGCGGATGTCGCCCATGCCACCGAGAATGATCACCGCGATGCCCTTGTGCAGCATCGGCTGCCCCATCAGCGGGAAGACGGCGTTCGAGTAGAGCGCGATCAACACGCCGCTGACGCCGCCCAGCGCGGCCGCCGTCGCCGACGTGAGGTAGAACAGGCCCTCGACGTTGATGCCGAGCAGCGCAGCGGCCTTCGGCGACTCGGCGATCGCGCGCAGCGCGCGACCGAGCTGGGTCTTGCGCATCACCACGAACAAGGCCGCCATCAGCGCGAACGACAGGACGACGATCGCAACCTCGAGCACGCTGATCTGCACGCCGAGGAAATGCAGTTGCTGGTCCGGGACCAGCTCGCTCGGGAAGCGCAGGTTCTCCGCGCCGAACACGCCCTGCGTCGCACTGTTGAAGAAGATCGCCAGGCCGATCGTCGCGATCATCGGGATCAGGTGCGGCGCATTGCGCTTGCGCAGCGGCCGCAGCACGAAGTAGTCGATCGCCAGGCCGAGCGCCGCGCAGATCACCAGTGCCGCCACCAGCGACGCCCAGAGCGACCAGCCGAGCTTCGTCACGACCTGCAGCGCAGCGTAGGCGCCGACCATGAAGACCGCGCCGTGCGACAGGTTGATCACGCCCAGCACGCCGAAGATCAGCGTGAAGCCGAGCGCGAACAGCGCGTAGACGCACCCGAGCGAGAGCGCGTTGACGAGTTGCTGTTCGAGCATCGCCGGTCAGCGGCTTACTTTTCGATGCTGTACTTGCCGCCCTTGGTGACGCTGACGATCGCGGCCTGCTTGGCGTCGTAGCCGGCGGGCTTGCCGTCCTTCGTCATCGCCTGGCGGAACTGGAACGCACCGGTCGCGCCGGTGTGGGTCACGGTCGGCAGCGCGTCGCGCAGCGCCTTGCGGTCGGTCTCGAGGTTG
>Ga0209023_10004709_pt1 | contig 15372 bp, 14 predicted proteins | sample LakOneMetagenome_FD_187468 | JGI IMG/M metagenome (GOLD analysis project Ga0209023, IMG submission 187468) | Freshwater and sediment microbial communities from Lake Erie, Canada (SPAdes) (version 2) | ecosystem: Environmental > Aquatic > Freshwater > Lentic | place: Lake Erie, Canada... | reverse complement strand
AGTCCGGCCCCGCAGATCTGCGGGGCCGGACTTTCTCGATCGGGTTCAGGAGGCCGTGACGGTCTCCGGGGCGATGGCCGCACCCGACACCGGGGCGTTCGGGTCGACCGGGCCGTTGCCGACCGGCGCGGGGCCGGCGAGGGACCGCTGGCTCAGCGCGAGCAGCATGTCGTTGCCGCTGATCTCCTGGGTCTGCACGGCGTGCCACAGCTCCCGGACGTAGGTCAGGTTCGGGTGCGCGGAATCCGTGCCCGGCTCGGTGGTGGTGCCGGGGGGCAGGTTCTGCGGGCTGGACAGGTGCGGGACGCCCTCGGTGGCCGGAGCCGCCGCGGGGGTGTCGGCGGTGTCCGCGGCCGGGGCCAGCGGAGCGTCGGCGTGCAGCGCCCAGGACTGCGGGGCGTCGGCGGCCGGGTCCGCGAAGGTCCACTCGGAAGCGGGCTGCGCGTCGGCGATCGGGGCCTCGTTGGAGGCGTCGACGACGGCCGACTCGGGCGCCGGGGCGTCCGGTGCCGGAGCGTCGGGAGCCGGGGCATCCAGGGCCGGGGCCTCCGGGGCTTCGGGAGCCGGAGCGGCCTCGGGGGCGATGAAGTCGGCCGGGGCCTCCGGTGCGTCCGGGGCAGGAGCGTCCGGGGCGGGGGCGTCGAGCGCCGGCGCTTCGGGGGCCGCGTCGTGTGCGACGAAGTCCGCCGGGGCATCGGGGGCCGGAGCCTCCGGAGCCGGGGTGTCGAAGGACACCGCGGTGGCGTTCACGTCGCCACCGTCGATCGGGGCGTCAGCGGGCTTGGGGGCCTCGCGGACCACGTTGCGGGGGGTGGCGCCGGACAGACCGCGTCCGCACACCGGCCAGGCGCCGCGGCCCTGAGAGGCCAGCACGCGCTCGGCGATGGCGATCTGCTGATCCTTGGTGGCCAGGTTGGCGGCCGGGGCGAACTCGCCGCCGCCATGTCCACGCCAGGTGCTGGAGGAGAACTGCAGTCCGCCCTGGTAGCCGTTGCCGGTGTTGATGGCCCAGTTGCCGCCGGACTCGCAGCGGGCTACCTGATCCCACTCGCTGTCCGGGGCTGCATTGGCCACCGAGGCCAAGGTGAGACCGCCGCCGGCCAGCGCCACGCCGGTGACGGCGATCTTGGCGACGCTCTTGGCCGAGGATGTGGGCTTGCGATGCCGTCCGCTCATGGTCGTGCAGTTCCTCTCGTCATGCGCGCCCACGAGGTCAGCTGTCGGGTTCGGGCTGGAGAGGCTGCCCGGCCGGCATCATGGCCGCAGGGTATCCCCGCGGGTACTACGTCGGCTTCACCCCAAGAGGCCCACTGGGCCTCAGGTCCGTATCGGTGGACCGGTTGGGTCCCCCGTCTCCATCCACAGGTTGGTGTGGCCCCCACTCGGCGGATGGAGCTCGGCGCGGCCGGGTTGGGGCGAGCCTGCCGGTCAACGACGACCAACGGGCACGAAAGGAGACGGTAACGGGTCCCAGTTATCCCGTCACGTCGTCGTGTGATCGGCGTTTCGGCCTCCAGCAAACTTTAAGAGGGTATTAAAACGCCACTTCGGACCCGCGTTCCCGCAGGACTTTCCTCACAGGTTTCGAGTGTTGGACATTTTGTGACCGGATCGTTATGTGAGGTAAATCACGTCGAGATCGGCCGGTTGGCGGATAGACCGGTGGATTTGTGGGTATCCGTGGGCCCGCTGGACAAGTGGATGCCGCTTTGCCACCGGGCCGAGTAGGATCGGCGGCAGTGGCGTCTCGCGCAGGCGAGGCGTTTTCTCATGTACAGGCCACCGCCGGTGGCCGCGAGTTTGAGCGGGTGAACGACAGTGCCGACCGGCAAGGTGAAGTGGTACAGCGCGGAGAAGGGCTTCGGCTTCGTGGCGCAGGAAGAGGGCGAGGACGTCTACGTCCCGTCTTCGGCGCTGCCCGCGGGCGTGACGGACCTCAAGGCCGGCCAGCGCGTGGAGTTCGGCATCGCCTCGGGCCGTCGCGGCCCGCAGGCGCTGCAGGTGACCCTGCTGGGGGATCCGCCGAGCCTGGCCAAAACCCGTCGGGAGGCTCCCCGCCGCGAGGGCGGCCCGGCCGAGCACAAGCACACCCCCGACGAGCTGCACGGCATGGTCGAGGACATGATCACGCTGCTGGAGGGCACCGTGCAGCCCGAGCTGCGCAAGGGCCGCTACCCGGACCGCAAGATCGCCCGCCGGGTCTCCGAGGTGGTCAAGGCCGTCGCCCGCGAGCTCGACGCCTAATCCGTTCGGCGATCCGCGGCTGGGCGAGTCGACGGCCGTCGGTAGTGCACTGAGCGTGGTTTTCGCGTCGGGAGTGCACTGAGCGTGGCGTTTTCGCCCGAATCGGGGCTTTCCAGCGAGCTCACCGCACTGCCGATCCGGAAACCGCGGCTGAGCGCACTCTCGACGCCGTAAACCACGCTTAGCTTCCTTCCCGGCTCAGTTGGCGGCGGTGGCCTTCTCGTCGGGCCAGACGGCGTTGACGGTCCATTCGGCGTAGTAGCGGCCGGCGGGATCGGGCAACCCGACGACGAAATACTGCAGTCTGCCGCGCAGCGGGTCGACGGTCGGGATCGTCAGTGCGCGTGACTGGTCGTCCGGGTGTGGGCCTTCGACATCGCTGATCTCGTAGCTCAGATTCACCCGCCACGGCCCTCTCGCCAGCTCTTCGGGCACCGACAGCTGCACCGCATTGTCCGCGTCGACGACCAGCGTGCCGCTGTTCCCGGGCTCGACGCAGTCGTCGTCGGCGATGAGGATGGTCTTGCCCTCGACCCGCGGCGTGCAGTACAGGTACGGCCCGACCCGGACGGTTTCACCGCGCGAGTACGCGCTGATCTCCGGGTACTGCGGACCCTGGTGCCTGGCGAACCGCCAGACCAGCAGGCCCTCCCCGATGGAGGCCAGCACCAGCGCGCATCCGGCCAGCACGGCCACCCAGCGTTTCATCGGTAACTCCCAGCAGTCGGGTCCGGTTTGTTTGCGGACGGTCCCGGCTTCGGTCCGGCTCCGCCGGCACTCGCTTCGCTCGCGCCAACTCCGCCTACCCTCGCCGAACCGTCCTCAGATCCCACCATGACTGGCCGGTTGCCGCCGAATCCGGGGATCAGCGATCCGCCCTCGAAGCTGACGATGGTCTGCGCCAGCCCGAGGATCAGCAGGGCGCTGATCGCGGTGAAACCCACCGTCCACTCGGTGTAGACGAGCACGCCGAGCGCCCCGCCGAGCACCCAGGCCAACTGCAGCACCGACTCACTGCGGCCGAACGCCGAGGCCCGGGACCGCTCCGGCAGGTCGTGCTGCAGCGACGCGTCCAGCGAGGCCTTGGCGATGGCGCTGGCGCCGGAGGTGATCATCGTGGCGGCGGCGACGACGGGCAGGCTGCCGGCCACCGCGGCGGCCAGCGCCATCGCGGTGACGGCCATCGTCGCCCGGACCACCAGCATCGCCGGGCGGCCCAGTTTGAGCCGCGCGGCGGTGAAGTTGCCGATGAAGTTCCCGATGCCCGCTGCGGCGCCGATGACACCCAGGATGGCCAGCTGCTCCCAGCCGCCGTCGCCCTGCTGCCTGGCGACGAACGCCGGGTACAGGAACAGAAAGCCCACCATCGCCTTGATGGTGCAGTTGCCCCACAGCGACGTGATGATGTTGCGGCCCATCGGCTGCCGCTCGTCCTCGGCTTCGGTGAGCGGATGCGGATGACGACGCAGCGGATTGGAATCGTCGTGGTAGCTCAGGGTGGTGGGCACCTCGCCGGCGGTGACCTCCACCCAGCTGGGTATGCGCATGGACAGCGCGGCGCCGGCCAGCGTCACGATCAGCACCACCAGCAGGGCGCCGGGCAGCTCGAACAGGGTGGTGCAGACGTACTCGATGGCCGCGGCGATCCCGCCGCCGACGATGGTGCCGCCGATCAGGCCGAACATGGTCAATCGGGAATTGACCCGGACCAGGTCGATGTTCGGTGGCATCACCCGTGGCGTGACCGCGCTGCGCAGCACCGAGAACGATTTCGACAGCACCATCATGCCCAGCGCCGCCGGATAGAGCACCCACGACGGGAAGCTGCCGGTGGCGCCGTCGTAGTTGGCGATCAGCAGCAGTGCCAGCAGCGTGCGCAGCCCGAACGACACCGCCAGCGCGACCCTGCGGCCGTGCTGCAGCCGGTCCAGCGCCGGGCCGATCACCGGGGCGATCACCGCGAAGGGGGCGATGGTGATCAGCAGGTACAGCGCCACCCGGCTCTTGGACTCGCCGGTCGCCGCGGCGAAGAACAACGTGTTAGCCAATGCGACGGCCATCGCGGCGTCAACGGCGAAGTTCGCCACCACCGGCCAGGTCAGCGCGGTCAGCCCGGACTTGTCGGCCCCGTCGGCGGTGGCCGCGCGCTGCACCATGCCGTACATCCGGTAACCCATCTCGCGGCTGCGCATGGCGGCCGACCGGGCGGTGCCGCCGACCCGGTCGCCGTCGCGCGGCTCGGGCGGGCGTTCGTCGTCCTGGCCGCGGTGATGGGAGGTCCAGTCGTCGTCGAGCGGGGGCAGATAACGGTTGCCCGCCGACGAGCCGGGCCTCGGCTGGGCCGGATCCCTCGGTTCCGTCGGGTAGTTGGCCATGCCCGGGTGTTCGCCGCGTGACGGACGATCACGACGTTGTTGGGACACCCCAGGATTGTCCCTCATGCGCGGTGGTGGTGACGGCAGCGGCAGGCCGGACGGCCACCGGTGTGGATAACCGGCGTCCGGATCGGGCAAGATGGACGGCGATATGAACAGCGTCAGCGAAGCGGTGGAGCCGCTGGTCCCGGTCGATACGCCCGAGCCCGACCCGGTCCTTGTCGAGGAACTGCGGGCGATGCTGCTGGGTGCCGTCGAATCCGCCCGCACCGCGGTGCAGGAGTGCGGCGGCACCGTCGGCGACTACCTCGGTGCCGACTTCGAGGACGCCAGCTCGGCCACGCACCGCTTCACGGCCACGGTTGCCGGCTACAGCGGCTGGGAATGGGCCGTCGTGGTGGCCGGCTATCCCGGCGCCGGGCACGTCACCGTCAGCGAGGTCGTGCTGGTCCCGGGACCCGACGCGCTGCTCGCCCCGCCCTGGCTGCCGTGGGAGGAGCGAGTGGTTCCCGGTGACCTGAGCCCGGGCGACCTGCTGGCCTCCCCGCCGGACGACCCGCGTCTGGTGCCCGGCTACACCCTCTCGGGGGACCCGGGTGTCGACGAGTCCGCACCGGAGATCGGCCTGGGCCGGCGCCGGGTGCTCAGCCTGTGGGGCCGCGTGGAGGCCGCCGAACGCTGGCACGACGGTGAGTTCGGGCCCGAGTCGGCGATGGCGCGGGCCACCAAGCGGCACTGCCGCGACTGCGGTTATCTGGTGAACCTGTCCGGCTCGCTGGGCCGGCTGTTCGGCGTCTGCGCCAACGAACTGGCCGCCGACGGCCGGGTGGTCGACTTCGGCTACGGCTGCGGCGCGCACTCGGACACCCCGCCGGCGCCGCTGATCGGGTCGCCGGCGTATGACCCCTACGACGACGGGGTCGTCGAGGTCATCGCTCCGCCGCGGCCTTGATCCGGGCCAGCGAGGTGTTCATCCCCTCGACCAGCTCCACCTCGAAATCGTCGGTGCCGCCCAGCACGTTGTCGGTCAGCACCCGCGACACCGTGCTCACCATGCCGTTGGGCGCACGCCGGGACTCGACCAGCCGGGTGCCGGTCTCGGTGGCCTCCAGCTCGTAGCTCCAGGTGGTGCCGTTGGCGTCGACCTTGAAAGCCAGCTTGCGGTCCGGCTCCACCTCGGTGACCGTGCAGGTCGTCGGCCAGAACAGCATCCCGCGGCGGTTCATGTTGAAGGTGCGGGTACCGGGCTTGACCGCGCCGAGCGGCTTCATCAGCCGGCACTGAGGGCTCCACTCGGGCATCCGCTTGAAGTCCGAGATCAGCGCCCACACCTTCGACGGCGGGGCGGCGATGTCGATCTGGGCCTGCAGGAGTTCGGCAGCCATGGGTGTCTCCGTTCTGGTGGGTTTTCGGGACGATCGGGGGGTTTAGCTCAGGCCGGTCTGGGCGCCGCGAGCACCCCGGCGGGCGGCGCTGCGCTGCCACAGGAAGATGCCGGTGCCCAGCACGCCGACGCCGAGGCCGGCCAGCGTGACCGGCCGCCAGGTCGCGCACGCGTCGATGGTGAAGGCGGCGATGGTCGCCAGCAGCCAGAGCATGGCGCCGACGGCGACCATCGGCACCGGGTCCAGCAGCGCCGCCGGTAGCGGCGGTGGCTGGACGGCTTCTCGGGCTGCAGCGGACATCGTCGGCAACTCTACCCATCGGTAAGTTGCGGCACGCGGTTTAGGTGCCGGTGTGGGGTCGGCTAGAGACTTCCGGTGGCGCCGCCGGCTAGCAGGATCAGCCAGCCCACGGCGACGCCGACGGTCAGCCCGGGCACCAGCCAGCGCAGCACCGGGGTGTGACGCCAGCCCCATACCGTCGGCGCCAGACCGCCGACGGCCACCAGGTTCAGGCCTACCGCGAGCAACGGATGCACCCGGATCAGTCCGATGCCGAGCACCACCACCGCGATGCCGGTGGCCGTCGAGACGAATGCCGCCACCGTCAGTCCGGTTCCCCACGGGGTGGGCCCGTCGCCGGGGTGTCGATCGGTCACGGCGCCACCCTAACGCGCTCGTAGAAGGCCAGGGCGGCGGCGGTCGCCACGTTCAGCGAATCGGTGCCGCGCGACATCGGGATGCGCACCCGCAGGTCGGCGGCCCGCAGTGCGGTCTCGGTCAGCCCCGGCCCCTCGGCGCCGACGAGGATCGCCACCCGGGCATCGGCGGCCCGGGTCATCGCCTCGGCCAGCGACACGGACCGGGGTCCCGGGGTCATGGCCAGCACGGTGAACCCGTGCTCGGCCAGCATCCGCAGACCTATCGGCCAGGCCGGGGTCCGGGCGAACGGCACCAGCAGCGCATGCCCCATGGAGACCCGCACGGCGCGGCGATACAGCGGATCGGCGCAGCCGGGGCCGAACAACACCGCGTCGACACCCAGACCGGCGGCGTTGCGGAAGATCGAGCCAAGGTTCTCGTGGTCGTTTACCCCCTCGAGCACGGCCACCGTCCTCGCGGCGGCCAGCAGATCGGCCGGATCCAGCTCCCGGGTACGACGGGCGGCGGCCAGCACCCCGCGGTTGAGGTGGAAGCCGACCACCTCGGCCATCACCTCGGCGCTGGTCCGGAAATAGGGCAGGTCCACCCGGCCGGCGGCGGTCAGCGCCGGCGTCAGTTCGGTGAGGCGACGGTCGGTTCCCAGCAGGGCGTGCGGGGCGAAGCGGGAGGCCAGCATGCGCTCGGCGACCAGCACGCCCTCGGCGATCACCAGGCCCTTGCCGCCCGGCAGGTCGGGACGGCGGTCGACGCTGTTGAGGTCGCGGAAGTCGTCCAGCCGCGGATCGGCCGGATCATCGATGTCGACGACGAGGATTTCGGGCGGGCAGGGCACTTGAGACAACCTACCGACGGGGGTTCTCGTGCCCATCAGCCGTCGGGCCGGAACGTAAGTGGTCGGTCACTCGGCACGACGGGGTCGAATGACCAGTTGCGTACGCCGAAGCGGGCGATCTGGTTGCCGGCGGTCAGCGCTCGCTGCCGGAACGCACGCCCAGCAGGACGTCCTCCCAGCCGGGAACCGTCGGGTGGGCGCGGGCGCGACTGCGGTGCTTGGGGGCCTCGGGTTCGGGTTCGGGCGCAACCGGCGTCGCAGCCGTCGCGGGAGGGGCTGCCGGGGCCTGGGCCACAGCAGCCGGCTTCTGGGCGGTGGGCTTCGGCACGGCCGGGGCCTTCGGAGCCGGTGTGGCCCTGAAGTCCAATTGCGCGACGGCGGCCAGCGGGCGCAGCGGGCGGGTGGACGACGGGTCGATCAGCTCGGCGGCGGTGTCGTCGATCGCGGTCACGGTGCCGCCGTGCGAGCCGGGCGAATACCGGAAGTGCGCGACGTTCTCCGAGCGGCCGGCCTGCCAGGCCAGCTGTACGGTCCACCGGCCGTCCTCGTTGCGCCACGCGTCCCAGACCAGGTTCTCCGGGTTGAGCCCGCGGCCGATCAGGGTGCCCGACACCGTCTCCAGCAGGGTCAGCACCGACGGCCCGTCGTCGAGCATCGGATGGGCGGCGGTGGCCAGCTCGGCCGCCCGGGCCCGCTCCAGCAACACCGGGTCGGCGAACCGCTGGATCCGGTGGATGTCGCCGCCGCACAGGGCGACCAGCTGCTCCACCGACGCTCCCGCCCGGATCCGGGCCTGGATGTCGCGCGGGCGCAGCAGGTTGGGTTCGATCTCGATCTCGGTCTGACCGGCCTTGGCCTGCTCGCCGCGCACCGCCGCGCGCAGCTGCTCGTTGAGCGGCAGCCGGAACTTGTCCGGGGCGTCGGCACTGTGCTGGTCGATCTCGCAGATCACGTTCCGGCCGGTGACGTCGAGTCCGACAACCTTCAGATCCCGCATCCCGGCCTCCCTGCCCACGTTGAGCGCAGCCTAGTTGAGTAACGGATCGATAACCGGGAGGACACGCGGGACCGGGTCAGAGCCGTTCGACGACCCAGTCCACGCACGCCGTGAGGGCGCTGACGTCGTCGGGGTCGATCGCCGGGAACATCGCCACCCGCAGCTGGTTGCGGCCCAGCTTGCGGTACGGCTCGGTGTCGACGATCCCGTTGGCGCGCAGGATCTTCGCGACGGCCGCGGCGTCGACCGCGTCGTCGAAGTCGATGGTGCCGACCACCTGGGAGCGCAGCGCCGGGTCCGTGACGAACGGGGTCGCGAATGACGAGGCCTCGGCCCATCCGTAGAGCCGCGAGGCCGAATCGGCGGTCCGGGCGGTCGCCCAGTCCAGGCCGCCGTTGCCGTTGAGCCAGTCCAGCTGCTCGGCCATCAGCAGCAGGGTCGCGATGGCCGGGGTGTTGTAGGTCTGGTTCTTCAGGCTGTTGTCGACGGCGACCGGCAGCGACAGGAACTCCGGCACCCAGCGCCCGGAGTCCTTGATCTCGGCCACCCGGTCCAGCGCCGCCGGGCTCATCACCGCCAGCCACAGGCCGCCGTCGCTGGCGAAGTTCTTCTGCGGCGCGAAGTAATAGGCGTCGACGGCGGTGATGTCCACCGGCAGGCCGCCCGCGCCGGAGGTGGCGTCGATCAGCACCAGCTTTCCGTCGGAGCCCGACGGGCGACTGACCGGTACCGCGACGCCGGTCGAGGTTTCGTTGTGCGCCCAGGCGATGACGTCGACGGCAGGGTCCGATTGCGGCGCGGGCGCGCTGCCGACCTCGGCGGAGACGACGATCGGGTCGCCGACGAACGGGTTGCCGGCTACCGCCGAGGCGAATTTCGCGCTGAACTCGCCGTAGGTGAGGTGCAGCGAGCGGTCCCGGACCAGGCCGAAGGCGGCGGCGTCCCAGAACGCGGTGGCGCCACCGTTGCCCAGGATCACCTGGTAGCCCTCGGGCACCGAGAACAACTCGCGGACCCCGTCGCGCACCCGGCCGACCAGGTTCTTCACCGGGGCCTGGCGGTGTGAGGTGCCGAACAGTGCCGCGCCCTTGTCCACCAGGGCGCTCAGCTGCTCGGGGCGGACCTTCGAGGGGCCGCAGCCGAATCTGCCGTCGGCCGGCTTGAGGTCAGTGGGGATGGTCAGTGCGTCAGCCATGCCCCACAGCGTAGTGGCAGGTCGACGGCCGGTTTGCGGCGCCCGGGGGCGGTAACCATACCCGATGTGACGCGCATCACCACAGCGTAGAATGGGGCCGTACGTCATGGTGGCTGAAGGCCATTTCGGGCTGGGAGAAATGCGGTACCTGCGGTACCGTCACACAATCCAACGCCCCATTGGCCAACGCCCCATTGGCTGCCTCACAGGAGGTCACAGAAGATGGCACGCACGAAGATGGTCCGCCGCTGGCGCCGGAACATGGAAGTACGTGACGACCGTCCGTACGTCGAACGGCTGCAAACCCTGTCCGAGGGTTCGGTCAACCGGCACTTCAATCCGTACCAGGACATCGAGTGGGACGACCCGCAGTTCGAGGTCTTTCCCAACGATCCACGTTGGGTGCTGACCAACAGCGACCCCATCGGCCGCCACCCCTGGTATCGGGCGCAGCCGCTGGAGAAGCAGATCGCCATCGGCATGTGGCGCCAGGCCAACGTCGCCAAGGTCGGCCTGCACTTCGAGTCGATCCTGATCCGCGGCCTCATGGGGTACGCGTTCTGGTTGCCGAACGGTTCCCCGGAATACCGCTACTGTCTGCACGAATCCGTCGAGGAGTGCAACCACACCCTGATGTTCCAGGAGATGGTGAACCACATCGGGGCGGATGTGCCGGGCATGCCGCGCATGCTCAAGTGGGTCTCGCCGCTCATTCCGCTGTTCGCCGTGCCGACGCCGCTGCTGTTCTTCTTCGGTGTGCTCGCCGGCGAGGAGCCGATCGATCACCTGCAGAAGGCCATCCTGCGCGAGGGCAAGGAACTGCACCCGATCATGGAGCGGGTGATGGCGATCCACGTCGCAGAGGAAGCCCGCCATATCTCCTTCGCCCACGAGTACCTGCGCAAGCGGGTGCCGGCGCTGCGCCGCCGGCCGCGCTTCCTGTTGTCGCTGGCGGTACCGCTGACCATGCGGATCCTGTGCTCGGCGATCGTCAAGCCGCCGAAAGCCTTCTGGCGTGAATTCGACATTCCCCGCGAGGTGAAGAAGGACATCTTCTTCAAGTCTCCGGAGGCCCGGCAGATGCTCTCCGACGTGTTCGGCGACGTCCGGATGCTGTGCCACGACACCGGCCTGATGAACCCGTTGGCCCGGTTGGTGTGGAAGATGTGCCGGATCAGCGGCAGCGCGTCGCGGTACCGCAGCGAACCGAATCGGACCCATCTGACCATCGCCGAGCGTCCGCTGGCGGCCGAACGCGCCGTCGAATCGGTCCCCGCCTAGGAACCCGATGCCCCACGTCATCACCCAGTCGTGCTGCAGCGACGGGTCGTGTGTCTACGCGTGCCCGGTGAACTGCATCCACCCCACTCCCGACGAGGCGGGGTTCGCCACGGCGGAAATGCTCTACGTCGACCCGGATGCCTGCGTCGACTGCGGCGCCTGCGTCAGTGCCTGCCCGGTCGGGGCGATCGTGCCCGACAGCAGGCTGGTCACCGAGCAGCTGCCGTTCGTCGAGCTCAACGCCGCGTTCTACCCGGACCGGCACGGCAAGAAGCTGCCGCCGACGTCGAAGCTGGCCCCGGTGCCCCCGGCGCCGGAGATCCAGCGCGGCGGCGGGCCGCTGACCGTCGCCATCGTCGGGTCCGGACCGGCCGCCATGTACGCCGCCGACGAGCTGCTGACCCAGCACGGCGTGCACGTCAACATGTTCGAGAAGCTGCCCACCCCGTACGGGCTGGTGCGCGCCGGCGTCGCGCCCGACCACCAGCACACCAAGCAGATCACCCGGTTGTTCGACCGGATCGCCGAGCAGCGCGGCTTCCGCTTCTTCCTGAACGTGACGATCGGCACGCACCTGAGCCACGACGACCTGCTGGCCCACCACCACGCGGTGCTCTACGCCGTCGGCGCGCCCAACGACCGGCGCCTGGACATCGACGGCATGGACCGCCCCGGCGTGCACACCGCGACCGAGCTGGTCGCCTGGTACAACGGGCACCCGGATTTCACCGACCTGCCCGTCGACCTGTCCCGTGATCGGATGGTGATCGTCGGCAACGGCAACGTGGCGCTGGACGTCGCCCGGATCCTGACCGCCGACCCCGACGAACTGGCCCGCACCGACATCGCCGATCACGCACTGGCCGCGCTGCGGGACTCCCGGGTCCGCGAGGTCGTCATCGCCGCCCGTCGCGGGCCGGCGGAGTCCGCGTTCACTCTGCCCGAGCTGATCGGCCTGACCGCGCACCGCACCGTCGTCCTCGACGACGGCGACCAGGCGCTGGTGACCGAGGCGCTGGCCGGCGAGCACGATGCGCTGACCCGCAACAAACTGGACATCCTGAGCACGCTCGGTGCTTCCGGCGTCGGGAAACGCATCCGGCTGGCCTACCGGCTCACCCCGTCGCGGGTCACCGACGACGGCGTGGAGTTCGTCCGCACCGGCACCGAGGAGACGGTGCACATCGAGGCCGGGCTACTGGCGACCTCGATCGGCTATCACGGCAAGGCCATCGCCGACCTGCCGTTCGACGAGGCGGCCGGTGTGGTGCCCAACGACGACGGACGGGTCCTCGGTGCACCGGGGAGCTATGTGGCGGGTTGGATCAAGCGCGGACCGACCGGCTTCATCGGCACCAACAAGACCTGCGCGCAGCACACTGTGCACCAACTGGTCGCCGACTTCAACGCCGGGCTGCTGTCGGATCCCGTCGGGCGCCACGGCGCGCTGGAACGCCTGGTCGCCCAGCGTCAGCCCGAGCATGTGGATCTCGTCGGCTGGCATGCCATCAACGCCGCCGAGATCGCCCGCGGCGGAGGTGTGCGACCGCGCGACAAGTTCACCCGGGTGAACTCCATGCTGGCCGTCGCCGCCCAGGCTCCCCGGCCCACCCTGCGCGACCGGGTCCGCGAGGCGCTGCGGGTCTGAGCGCTGCGGGCACCAGGTGCGGTGGGTCAGTCCCAGCGCAGGAAGGTGAACTCGTCGGGCAGATTCGACGCGTTCAGGTTCTTCGGGGTCGCGCCGGCCTCGGTCCCGGTAGATGTCCTCGAGATGGTTGCCGATGATCGGGGAGCTGTGGTCGACGTCCACCGCGTAGTAGAAGTTTCCGGTGCGGTCGAAGCCGATGGCATAGGTCGACGGTTCGGAATGGTTGCGGTCGTCGGTGACCCCGGTGAACGTTCCATTGGCGTCGATCCAGCCCGCGGATCCGGACTGGGTGACGGCGAGTTTGGACAGATCGGGGGATGCCGCGAGGTCTGGGACGAGCACCGTGTCGGTCCCCTGGGCGGTCTTGAATCTCGTTACCTGCGAATAGCTTCCGGTGTCGGTATTGGCCACCTGCATGCTCAGTGGCACCGAGGCGGCCACCACGATTGCAACCGCGCCGACGACCAAGGTCTTCTGGCGCCCCGTCCGCTTTGATCGGGTCACCGATACCGCTGCGGCGATGGCGATCAGGCCGAGCGCGACGAGTCCGGGCCAGGTGTGGTCCAGTTTCACCTGCGCGGCCACCAGCGCCGCGGTGACGACCGCGACGGCCACGCCGACGGCGATCGACCAGGTCTTGAGCCACCCGGATCCGGCCGTGGCGGCCGGGGGTGGCTGCTGCGATGGCGGGTGTTGCGGCGGGGGTGGCAGGTGTGGCGGAACGGTAATGACCGGATCATTCCGGGGATCGCTGCTAGTGGTTGAATCCTTTGTCCAGCTTGAGGACCCGGTTGTTGCCGGTGTCGGCCACGTAAAGGTTCCCCTGGTCGTCGGCGGCCACCCCGGTGGGGTCGTTGAGCCCGGCGAACGGCAGGATGCTCTGGGTTCCGGTGTGGGTGGTCGGGTTCATGGTGAGTTTGACGACGCGGTTGTTTCCGCTGTCGGTGACGTACACCGAGCCCTGCCAGTCCACCGCGACGCCGTGCGGATTGTTCAGGCCGGTGAATCCCAGCACCGTCTGCACCTCGGTGTTGGCGTCGGTGTGTGAGACCAGCAGCACCCGGTTGTTGCCGCTGTCGACGACCACCGGGCCGTCGGGCAGCGCGGAGATGCCGTCGGGGTTGTTCAATCCGGTGAACGGCACCGCCTCCGGCGTATTCCGGCCGGACGACCACCGCAGCACCCGGTTGTTGCCGGTGTCGACGACGTAGTAGGCGCCGCCGCCGGCGTAGACGCCGTGCGGATTCTGTAGGCCGGTGAATGGGCCGGACCACTCGCGGCTGGAACCTGACGCTGTCCACGGCGGCGTCGGCGCCGAGGACCGGTCGGAAGACCAGAGCACCCGGGTGCCGCCGCCGTCGCTCACGAACAGGTTGCCGTTGTCGTTCGAAACGCTCTGCGGCGCATTGAGTCCGGTGAAGGACAAAAGCGTCTGGGTGGGTGACTGCTCGGCGAGTTTGACGACGCGGTTGTTGGCGCTGTCGACGACGATCACGCCGCTACCGACGGCGACGCCGAGTGGGTGGTCCAACCCGGCGAAGGGCAGCACCGTGGCGGAGCCGGCTGCCGTGGAAGCGCCGGTGGCGGTGGTTGTCGTTGTGGCCGTGGCAGATTCCGTGCCGGCAGCCGTCGTGGCGGGCCCTCCGGTCGGGCCGGCCGCCGAGGTTGCGGCGGAGGTGGCCGACGGCGACGACGTGTCGTCGTGCTGGCAGCCGGCGACTGCGGGTGCCACGGCGACGGTGAGTGCGGTAATCGCCAAAGCCAATGCTCGCGGTGCATGTTTCGGCATGTACGCACTCCCGCCCTCTGCGCAGTGAAGAGCTTGAAAATACGCCGACGCAATGGGAATCGCCTGCCGGATTGCTGTCATATCGCTGCCAGCGGGATACGGTCGACGCTGTGGTAAACCGGCGCGACCGGGCAGGCGAATCGGTAGCATGACGGCCGTCGTCGGTCGAGAAAGGCCTGGCCCGTGAAAGAAGTCGCCTTCGGGCGCTACCGGTTGCTGTCGGTGATCGGCCAGGGCGGCATGGGGACGGTCTACCGGGCTCACGACACAGTCATCGACCGGGACATCGCGATCAAGGTGCTTTCGGCGGAACTGGCCGGCGAACCCGGGTATGCCGACCGGTTCCGCCGCGAGGCCCGTGTCGCCGCGCGGCTGGCCGAACCGCACATCATCCCGATCTACGACACCGGCGAAATCGACGGGCAGCTCTACCTGACGATGCCCGTCGTCGACGGAACCGACGTGGCCGAACTGCTCGACCGGCGCGGGCCGATGAGCCCCGAACGTGCCGTGCACATCGTCGACCAGCTCGCGTCGGCACTGGACACCGCGCACGCCGCGGGCCTGGTGCACCGGGACGTCAAGCCGTCCAACATCCTGGTGACCGGCAATGACTTCGCCTACCTCATCGACTTCGGCATCGCCCACGATACCGGCGCCACCGGAAAGCTCACCCGCACCGGCTTCGTGGTGGGCACCTGGGCGTATATGGCGCCGGAGCGGTTCACCGGCGGTGCCGCCGGCCCCGGCATCGACGTGTATGCGCTGACCTGTGTGCTTTACGAATGCCTCACCGGGTCCCAGCCGTATCCGGGCGACAGCTTGGAACAACAGTTCAACGGGCACTACGCGCTTGCCCCGCCCGAACCTAGTCCGCTCAATCCGACTGTGCCCCAGGGATTCAGCTCGGTGATCGCCCGGGGGATGGCAAAGGATCCGGCGCGCCGCTATCGCAGTGCGCGCGAA
>Ga0209023_10004708_pt1 | contig 15373 bp, 15 predicted proteins | sample LakOneMetagenome_FD_187468 | JGI IMG/M metagenome (GOLD analysis project Ga0209023, IMG submission 187468) | Freshwater and sediment microbial communities from Lake Erie, Canada (SPAdes) (version 2) | ecosystem: Environmental > Aquatic > Freshwater > Lentic | place: Lake Erie, Canada... | reverse complement strand
GGCTCGGCGGCACGCAAGAGGACGGCTTCTGCCACCCCATCGGTGCCGGCCACGACGTTGGCACACCAGTGCACGCCGTAGGACCGGTACACATACAACAGTCCGGGCCGACCGAACATGGTGGCGTTGCGGCGGCTCTTCCCACGGAAGGCGTGGCTGGCAGGGTCGTGCGACCCCCGGTACGCCTCGACCTCCACGATCCGTCCCACCCGGACGACGCCGTCGGAGTCGCGCACCGACAGCAGCGCGTTGAGCAGTCGAGGAGCGACGTCGGTCGCATCGCCAAGCAGCTCACTGCGGCGCAACGGGACCCGACGACGCGACGAGCCGGTCACGGCGTGGCGGTACCGGTCAGACCCCAGCGCTCGCGCTCCCCCGCGATCCGCTCGGCCAGCCGATCCCGCTGAACCGCGACCGGAGCAGGGCCTCCCCCGCCGGGGCTCTGACGGTTCGCGGTGCCAGCACCCGGTGCGAGCAGCGCAACGCCACGCGCTCCGAGCTCCGGCTCCGCAGCGACCAGGTCGACCAGGGCAACGCCCTCGTCGAGCGAGCGCCGCACCAGCGACCCGACGATGCCGTGCGCGGCACGGAACGGAACGCCGTCGGTCACGAGCAGTTCGGCGAGGTCGGTCGCCGCGGCGTACGGGGAGTCGGCAGCGATCGCCATTCGGTCGGCCCGGAACGTGATGGTGCTGTACAGGCCGGTCATCGCAAGCACGCCCAGCCGGACCGTGTCGAGCGCGTCGAACAACGGCTCCTTGTCCTCCTGGAGGTCCCGGTTGTAGGCGAGCGGCAGCGACTTCATGGTGGCAAGGAACCCGGTGAGGTCGCCGATCAGACGCCCCGCTTTGCCTCGTGCCAACTCGGCGACGTCGGGGTTCTTCTTCTGCGGCATCATCGACGAGCCGGTTGCGTAGGTGTCGTCGAGCACGGCGAAGCCGAACTCGTCGCTCGTCCACAACACGATCTCTTCGCCCATCCTCGACAGGTGGAGCCCAATCGTGCACAACACGAAGAGGGACTCGGCGACGAAGTCCCGGTCCGAGGTGGCATCGAGGGAGTTCTCGAACCGGGCCGGGAACCCGGCGTCGGTCGCCGTGGTGTCCGGGTCGAGCGGCAGCGACGTGCCGGCGAGCGCTCCTGCGCCGAGCGGCGATACGTTGGTTCGCCGGCGGCAGTCCGCAAGGCGGTCCACGTCTCGCAAGAGCGCCCAGGCGTGCGCCATCAGGTGGTGCGCCAGGAGCACCGGCTGGGCCCGTTGCAGGTGCGTGTAGCCAGGCAGTCGGACGGGTCCTCCGTCAGGACCCTGGGTGAGCGACCGCCCGGCGCGGTCGTCGAGCACGTCGACGAGACCGAGCACCAACTCGGCCGTTGCGGCGAGCTGACCGACCACGTGATGGCGGAACGCCGTGGCGACCTGGTCGTTGCGGGACCGACCCGTGTGGATCTTGGCACCCGCGACGCCGACCAGCTCGGTGACCCGACGCTCGATCGCCGTGTGGACGTCCTCGTCGGACGCCACGAATTGGAGCTGGCCGGCCCGGAACTCCATCTCGACCGCGTCCAGCCCGCCGAGCAGCGCGGCCAACTCGGCATCGTCGATCAACCCGGCCCGACGCAGCCCCCTGACGTGTGCCTTGGAGCAGATCACGTCGTCGGGAAGGAGACGCTGGTCATAGCTCAACGATTCCGTGAACTCGACCAGCGCTTCGGCCGGAGCGACCTCGAAGCGACCGTGCCAGAGCTGGCCGCGATCGGCAGCGCCCGCACCGGATGAGCCGGAATCAGCACCGGAGCCTGCGTCGGAGCCGGGATCGGTCATCGCTGGGAGCCCGGGCCCTGGACGTCGGACCAGGTCTGCACGCCCAGCCCCCACAGCCGCACGAATCCTTCCGAGTCGGCATGGCGGAACCGGTCTGCGGCGTCGTAGGTGGCCAGGCCGTAGTCGTAGAGCGACTTGGGGGCGCGGCGCCCGACGACCCAGCAGCGGTTCGGCTCGACCCGCAGTCGAACTTCGCCGGTGACGAACTCCTGAGAGACCTCGATGAACGAGTCGAGGGCGTTGCGCAGCGGAGAGAACCAGAGGCCGTCGTACACGAGCTCGGCATAGCGGTGCTGCAGCGCGATCTTCTGGCGTCCGAGGTCGCGTTCGACCGTGAGTGACTCCAGGTCGCGGTGGGCCATGATCACCGCGAGCGCGCCGGGAGCTTCGTAGACCTCACGGCTCTTGATGCCCACCCGACGGTTCTCGACCATGTCGATGCGCCCCCAGCCGTAGCTGCCGACGAGGTGGTTCAACTCGATGATGATCTCGAACAGCGGCTTGGCGACGCCGTCGAGCGACACCGGCACGCCCTTGTCGAACCCGATCGTGAGCTCGGTCGGCTCGTTCGCAGTGCGCTCGGTCATCTTCCAGACGCCAGAGGGCGGCTCCGCCCACGGGTCCTCCATCTCACCGCACTCGATGGCGCGACCCCAGAGGTTGTCGTCGATGGAGTAGAGCTTCTCCTTGGTTGCACCGACCGGGATGTTGTGGGTGCCCGCGTACTCGATCGAGTCCTCGCGGGTGAAGCCCCAGTTCCGCACCGGCGCCAGCTGCTCGAGGTCGGGAGCGAGAGCCATGTAGCTGACCTCGAAGCGGACCTGGTCGTTGCCCTTGCCGGTGCAGCCGTGGGCCACGCCGTCGGCGCCGTACTTCCGGGCGATCTCCACCTGCTTCTGCGCGATGAGCGGCCGTGAGAGGGCCGAGACCAGCGGGTACTGGTCCTCGTAGAGCGCGTTCGCCTTGATGAACGGCGCCAGGAAGTCACGAGCGAACTCCTCGCGGAGGTCGAGCTCCTCATAGGCGATCGCGCCCGCACCGAGCGCCTTGTCGCGGTTGCCGTCGAGCGTGCCCTCCTGGCCGACGTCGGCCGACAGGCAGACGACCTCGCAGCCGAGGTTCTCGATCATCCAACGCACCGCCACCGAGGTGTCGAGCCCGCCGCTGTAGGCCAGCACCACCCGCTTCGCCATCTTGTCCGTCCCTTCGAAATGTCTTATCAGTGCCCGGTTCATCGGGCGTTCCATGCACGTGTGTGCTGTTGTGTGCTTCGTGGTTCGACTGCCTTCGGCGCCGGTCAGCTGCCACAGCCGGGCGTGACGGCGCTCAGTCGAGCCCTGCCAACTGTTGCAGCTGGAGCGCCACCGGGTCGCCTTGGCCCTCTGTTGCGATCACGAGCAGCGTGTCGTCGCCGGCAACGGTGCCGAGCACGCACGAGATCCCGTTGCGGTCGATGGCGGACGCCACCACGTGCGCCGAACCCGGCGGCGTACGCAACACGACGAGGTCACCGGAACGGTCGACCTCGACCAGCCAGTCGCCGAGCACACGCCGCAGGTGGTCCTGCGAGCTGACCTGCTCCTTGGGGAGCTCGGGGATCGCGTAGACCGTGTCGCCGCCCGGGACGCGCACCTTGATCGCTCCCAGCTCCTCCAGGTCGCGGCTCACCGTGGCCTGGTTGACCCCGACGCCATCTTCCGCGAGCAGCTCTGCGAGCTGGCCCTGGCTGGCGACGCGGTGCTCCACCAGGAGCTTGGCGATGCGGTGCTGGCGTTGCACCTTGCCCGCCATCAGCTGCCGTCCTGCTCGGCGGCAGCGGCATGCTCACCCGCGACGGCGTGCTCACCAGCGACGGCGTGCTCGCCCGCTGCACCATGCTCCGCGAGCCAGAGAATCAGCCCGCGAGCGGAGTGCATCCGGTTGTGCGCCTGCGGCCAGATCCGACTCTGCGGACCGTCGAGCACACCGTTCGTCGCCTCGTCGCCCCGATGTGCCGGCAGGCAGTGCAGGAACACGACGTCGGGCCCCGCAGCGGCCATGAGGGACTCGTCGACGCGCCAGAGGTCGAACGCCTCCTGGCGGATCCGCCGCTCCTCCTCCTGGCCCATCGAGTACCAAGCGTCGGTGTAGACCGCGTCGGCGCCGTCAACTGCCACGTGGGGATCGTCGATGACCGACACGTCGGTGCCAGCCGAGCGGATCCGATCGAGCGACACGTCGTCGAAGCGGTAGCCGGGCGGGCTCGAGATGCGGAATGACGCCCCGACCATGCCACAGCCGATCGCCAGGGATCGGGCGACGTTGTTCGCGTCGCCCACGTAGGTCACACAGAGGCCGTCGAGGCGACCGAAGCACTGCCGCAGCGTGAGCAGGTCCGCAAGCGTCTGGATCGGATGCGCGTCGTCGGACAGGAGGTTGATCACGGGCACCGACGACACCGACGCCATGCGTTCGAGTTTGTGGTGCTCGTAGACACGGGCGCCGATGACCTTGCCGTAGCCGGACATCAGCCGCCCGAGGTCCTCGGCCGTTTCACGGGTGTCGATGCCGACCTCGGCGCCCGACAGGCTGACCGGAAGGCCACCGAGCTGGTAGATCGCCATCTCGGTCGAGGTGCGGGTCCGAGCTGACGGCTTCTCGAAGAGCAGCACTCCTCCAGAACCGGCGAGCACCTGAGGGGGATCGGCGAGCTCCGCCAGATCGAGGATCCTGACCAGCTCGGCGGGGGAGAGGTCATCGACCTCGAGCAGATGGCGCGGTGCGTTCGAAGCGTTCACGAGGTCGCCTCCTCTGTGGCGGGCGTTGCTGTTGTGGCGGGCGTTGCTGTTGTGGCGGGCGTTGTTGTTGTGGCGGGCGTTGTTGATTCGGACAAGATCGCGGACAACGCCGCAGCGATCGCAGCAGTGCCCGAACGCAGCTCGTCGTCGGTGATCAACAGGCTGGGAGCCAGGCGAAGCGCCGTCGGGGTGACGGCGTTCGCGACCACTCCCCGTTGGAGCAGCAGCTGATACAGGTCCCGTGCATCGACCGCGACCTCGACCGCGATGAGCGCACCCATGCCGCGGACCTCGACGACACCGGGCACGTCGCGCAGCTCATCCGCGACCACTTCGCCGATGTGGATCGCTCGGGCCGGCACATCGTTGGCCTGCATGACCTCGAGCACGGCCCGAGCGGCCGACGCAGCGAGCGGTTGGCCGCCATAGGTGGTGGCGTGGTCGCCCGGTTCGAACGCTGCGGCGACCTCGTCGCGCGCCCAGCACGCACCGATCGGCACGCCGTTGCCCAGTGCTTTGGCCATCGTCACCACGTCGGGGACCACGCCGAAGTGCTGGTGGGCGAACCAGGCGCCGCACCGACCGAGCCCGGTCTGCACCTCGTCGACCATGAACAGCACGCCGCGCTCGGTGCAGAGCTCGCGCACGCCCCGGAAGTAGTCGGCGGTCGCCGGGTTGACACCGCCTTCACCCTGGACCGGTTCCAACAGCACCGCCGCGACCGACGGATCGATCGCCCGCTCGAGCGCATCGAGGTCGTCCCACGCCACGTGCACGAACCCCTCGGGCAGCGGCTGGAACGGTTCGTGCTTGGCTGGCTGACCCGTCGCGTGCAGCGTGGCCAGCGTGCGGCCGTGGAAGCTGCCGAACGCCGAGATCACCTTGTGACGACCCGCCGGAGCGCCGGCGAACTTCCTCGCCAGCTTGATGGCGCACTCGTTGGCCTCGGCGCCGGAATTGGCGAAGAACACCTTGCCGCCACCGCCGAGGAGCCGGTCGAGGGTGACCGCCACCTGCGGGCCGGGCACCGTGGCGAACAGGTTCGACACGTGCAACAGCGTGGACGCCTGCTCCGACAGCGCCTGAGCGACCGCCGGATGGGCGTGGCCGAGCGACGTGACCGCCAAGCCCGACAACAGGTCCAGGTAGCGCCGATCCAGATCGTCGAACAGCCACGATCCTTCGCCACGCACGAACGTGACCTGCGGGTCCGGGTAGGTGGGCATCAACGGAGAACTGGTCGTGAGGGAGTCGGTCATGAGGGAGCTCCTGTCGCGCCGGCTGGATCTGAATCGGACGGCCCGGGTCCGTCGGTGCCGACCGCGGTGACCATGGTGCCGACACCGGCATCGGTCAGCAGTTCGAGCAACAGGACGTGAGGCCGCCGACCATCGATGAGGTGCACCGAGCCGACGCCGTGCTCGATCGCCCGGACGCAACCCGACATCTTCGGAACCATGCCGCCCGAGATCGAGCCGTCGGAGATCATCTCGTCGACGTCGTCACCGTCGACGCTGGTGATGAGGGTCGACGGGTCCTCGGCATCGGCCAACAGGCCGGGCACGTCGGTGAGGAAGATGAGCTTCTCTGCTCCGAGCTCCTCGGCGATGGCGGTCGCGGCATCATCCGCGTTGATGTTGTAGGTCTGCCCGGAGCGATCCACGCCGATCGTGGCGATCACCGGGATGAGCCCCATCGTGAGGGTGCGGGTGATCAGTTCTGGGTTCACCTTGGTGACCGTGCCCACGAAGCCGAGCTCCGGGTCATGCGCGGTGGCTTCGAGGAGGTGCGCGTCGGTACCGGCGAGGCCCAGCGCGACCGGGCCGAACCCGTTCAGGGCGGTGACGATGTCGGCGTTGACCTTGCCGATCAGCACCATCTGCGCGACCTCGAGGGTCTCGGCGTCGGTCACCCGACGGCCCCCCACGAACTCGCTCGTCTTGCCCAGCTTGGAAAGCCACTCGCCGATCTGCGGGCCTCCACCGTGCACCACGACCGGACGCATGCCGACGCGGTGCATCAACACGATGTCCGACGCGAACTGAGCGAACAGGTCGGGGTCGCCCATGGCGTTGCCCCCGAACTTCACGACGACGACCGCACCCCGGAACGCTTCGATGTACGGCAGCGCCTGCAAGAGGACCTGGACCGCCACGTCGGGATCCCGGTGCACATCGCTGACTCCCCCGCCGATGGCCGTGGTCGCTGCTGCCGCGGCTTCGGTCGTCGCGCTGCGACTCAAGCTGGGGCTCGAATCGGGGCCCGCGGTCACGGAGTGGTCCCGACCACGGCGAGGCCCTGGGTCTCTGGGAGCCCGAGCGCCAGGTTCATGCACTGCATGGCCTGGCCCGAGGCGCCCTTGCCCAAGTTGTCGATCGCCGCCAATGCGAGCACCGTGCCGGTGCGTTCGTCGTAGCGGGCCGTCACGTGCGCTGCGTTGGTGCCGAGCGTGGCCTTCGTCGAGGGCGACCGCTCCGACGCCACCACGAAGGGCTCGTCTTCGTAGCGGTCGATCAGCACCTCCATCAGCGTTGCGGTGCTGAGGCCGTCGACCGCGGGTCGGGCATAGCAGGTGGCGAGGATCCCCCGACTCATCGGCACCAGATGCGGCGTGAACAGCACGGTCGCGCCCAGGTTCATGTCCATCTCCGAGGTGTGGCGGTGGTCGAGCAGCCCGTAGGCCTGCACATCGGAGTCGACCGCGCAGAACGTGGTGGTCGGCTTGGGTGGCCGACCGGCACCGGACACGCCCGACATGGCGTCGACGATGATGCCGGTCGACTCGATGAGCCCCGCATCCATGAGGGGACGCAACGCCAGGGTGGCCGCCGTCGGGTAGCAGCCAGGCGCGGCGATGGCTCCGGCACCCTTCAGCGCATCACGGTGCAGTTCGGGCAATCCATAGACGAACCGGTCGAGCAGTTCCGGAGCGGTGTGCGGCTCGTGGTACCAACGCTCGTACTCAGCGGCATCGGTGAGCCGGAAGTCCGCCCCCAGGTCCACGATCGCACCGACGTTGCCGAGCAGTTCGGGAACGATCCGCTGGCTCGCTCCATGCGGCAGGCCCATGAACACGCCATCGACACCGTCGAGCAACGACGGATCCCACGGCTGGAAGATCAGGTCCGGGTACGCGAGCGCCAGGCCCGGGTACAGGTCCGCCGCTGCGTTGCCCGCCTGGCTGTCACCGGTTGCGAAGGCGACCTCGATACCTGGGTGCTGCGCGCAGAGGCGCAACAGCTCGGCTCCGGTGAACCCCGATGCGCCGATGATCCCGATCCGTGCCGTTGCCATGACGGACATCCTAGCGCAGTGCCATGCACCGCGACGCATATTTCTGCAACGCTCCGTCGACCCCCGCTCGACCCCCCGCTCGATCCCCCACTCAGGCCCCGGTCGGTTTCCCGTCCCCGGACCCGGTTCTGTTGCGCAGAACCGCAGAGTTCTCTGCGGTTCTGCGCAACAGAAACGGGAGGGCGAGCGGGATGGGGTTGCAGGTGTGAAGTGAGGCGGGGTGTGGGAGCCGGGGTGGGGCGTGCGGTTACGCCCGCAGGGTGGCGTCGTGGGTGGCGGTGACCTCGTCGATGATCGATTGGCGGACCACCGCGAGCTCGGCGTCGGTCAGGGTGCGGTCGTCGGCCTGGAGCCGAAGGCGGAACGCCAAGCTGCGACGGTCATCGCCCAGCGCCGCTGAACGGAACACGTCGAACAGGTCGAGCTCCCGCAGCAGCGGTGCACCCGCCCCACGGATCGTGGTGCGGACCGCAGCAGCGGGGATCCGATCATCGACGACGAACGCGAGATCCACATCTGATGATGGGAAGCGGCTGACGACCTTGGCCTGACGAACCGGGACGGGCAGCTCCAGGAGCGTACCGAGCTCGAGCTCCAACCATGCGACCCGTTCGTCGATGCCGAACCGCTCGAGGACCTGCGGGTCGATCTCGCCGACCGTGCCGGCGTCGATGCCGGCGACCTCGACAATCGAACTGCGAACCGGATGCAGGCCAGGGAGCTCTTCGGCCCGCAACGCGATGGGCCCGACGCCCAGCGCTGCGACGACGACGTCGAGCAGCTCGACGGCGCGCGGTGCCTCCTGTCCGGAGAGCACCACGGCGAGCTGTTCACGCTCCCCGTCGAGCACACGTCCCAGACGGGCCGACTCGTCACGATCGACGATCGCTCCCCGATCGCCGAGCTCGAAGACCCGGCCGATCTCGGCCAGCCAGACGCCGGTTCGCCGGTGGCTCGCGTTGTAGGCGATCGCTGCGAGCAGACCAGGGCGCAGCGACGTGCGCAGCACCGACTCCTCGGCGGCAAGCGGGTTGGCGAGCACCAGACCGGTCGGCTCCAGACCGCATCGCTCCAAGTCGCCCGGGGCGAGGAACGGCATCGGCATGGCTTCGCTGACACCGAAGCCGGCCAGCGCACGACGCAGCACCCGTCGGGCGCGCTGCGAGGCGCTGAGCCCCCCGGGATGTGGCGACACCGGCACCGTGCGAGGGATGCGCGACAGGCCGTACATCCGGCCGATCTCTTCCACCACGTCGATCTCGGTGGTGGAATCCGGACGCCATGACGGGATGGTCACCGAGATGGACCCGGGGCGGAGTCCGTCGGGACCGTGACCACCATCGGCGACAACGTCAGCACCTTCACCTGTCGATGCGGCATCCGCGCAGGCGAACCCGATCGGCTCCAGCAGGTCGACCATCAGGCCCCGGTCGAGCTGGAGACCGAGGACCGAGTTGACCTTGGACGGACGGACGTCGACGGTGATGCGTTCCGGAAGCTGCCCTGCGGCAACGACGGCGCCCGGGCGCAGCGAGGCCGCCCCCTGATCGACGAGCAGCTGAGCGAATCGCTCCAACGCCCGATCCGCGATCTCGGGATCGACGCCGCGCTTGTAGCGAGCTGATGCCTCGGAGTGCAGGTTGTGCCGCGATGACGTCGTGGCGACCGACAACGGGTCCCACCACGCCGCTTCGACCGCAACGTGGGTGGTCGACTCAGAGATCTCGGTCGCCGCACCACCCATGACACCGGCCAGAGCGATCGGTGCGTCGTCGCCGTCGGCGATCACGCCGTCGGTCGGATCGAGTTCCCGCACGACACCATCGAGCGTCTCGAGCTGCTCACCTGCACGAGCGCGGCGCACCCGGAACGCGGGAGTGTTCGAGCCTGCTGAGCCAGCCACGGTGGCCATGTCGAAGGCGTGGGTCGGCTGTCCGAGCTCCAACATCACGTAGTTCGAGGCGTCGACCACGTTGTTGATCGGACGCATCCCCGCAGCGATCAACCGCTGCGCCAGCCAACGCGGCGAGGGGCCGATCCGGACCTCGGCGAGTCCGCGCAGCGCAAAGCGACCGCAGAGCACCGGGTCGTCGATCACGACCGTCGCGGCCCCGTCGAAGGTGTCACCGGCAGTCGCCACCAACACCTGCGACGGCTCGAACGCCAGGCCCTGCCGGGCCGCCAGGTCACGTGCGACGCCCAAGATGCTGAGCGCGTCAGGGCGGTTCGGGTTCACGTCGATGTCGAACACGACGTCGGACTCGATGCCGAGCGCTTCGGCGATCGGCATGCCGGGAACCTGATCACCGGGAAGGATCAACAGACCGGACGCGTCGTCGCCGAGCTCAAGCTCCTTGGCGGAGCACAGCATCCCGTTGCTGATCTCGCCGCGCATCTTGCGCACTGCGATCTCGAAGTTGCCGGGCAGCACGGCGCCGATCGTCGCGAGCGGGACATGCGCGCCCGCCACCACGTTGGGAGCACCGCAGACGATCTGCAACGCGTTGCCGTCACCGGTGTCGACGTCGACCAGACGGACCCGATCGGCGTCGGGGTGCTCGCGCACGTCGAGGACTCGGGCGACGATCACGCCACCGAGCGAGTCGCCGACCGCCTTCACCTCGTCTACCTCCATGCCGAGGTCGGTGAGCTGGGCGGCGATGTCGGCGGGGCTGCCCTCGATGGGGGCGAACTCGTGCAGCCAGTTGAAGGTCACGCGCATGTCAGAACTGCTCCAGGAAGCGCATGTCGTTGGTGATGAAGTCCCGGATGTCCGAGACGTGGTGACGGATCATCGTCAGTCGTTCGATGCCGAAGCCGAAGGCGAACCCCGACCACTCCTCCGGGTCGAGCCCGCCGGCACGCAGCACGTTGGGATGGACCATGCCGCAACCGCCGACCTCCAACCAGGAGCCGTCGGGCTGGGAGATGTCGACCTCTGCCGACGGCTCGGTGAACGGGAAGTACGACGGCCGCAGTCGCGACGTGAGCGATTCGCCGAAGTACGCCTTGGTGAACGTCTCGATCGTTCCGGCGAGGTCGCCCATCGTGATCCCACGGTCGATGACGAGCATCTCGATCTGGTGGAACACCGGCAGGTGGGTAGCATCTGCTGTGTCCTGGCGGTACGCCCGCCCAGGACACACCACATAGATCGGCGGTCCGCTCGACTCCCTGACGGCGCGCAACATGGTGCGCACCTGCACCGGAGAGGTGTGGGTCCGCAGCAGCAGCTGCTGGTCCCCCACGCCGTCCAGATCCGACGTGTCCAGGTAGAGCGTGTCCCACAGCGAACGTGCGGGATGCGACGGCGGAAGGTTGAGGGCTTCGAAGTTGAACCAGTCCGTCTCCACCTCGGGACCGGTCGCGACGCTGAAGCCCATCCCGACGAAGACGTCTTCGAGCCGCTCCCACGTCTGAGTCACCAGGTGCGTGTGACCCGCCGACGAGCGGCCCTGGTACTCGGTGAGGTCGAGGCGCTCCGAAGCGAGCTGCGCTCGGCGCTCAGCGGCAGCGAGCTCGGCCAGGCGCTCGGCAACAGCCGACTCCAGAGTGACCCGCGTCTGGTTGAGCGCGGCACCGAGCACCTTGCGGTCCTCGGGTGACAAGTCCCGCATGCCCGCCTTGAGCTCGCTCAGACGAGACTTCTTGCCCAGCAGCTCCGATTCCACCGATCGCACCTCGTCGGTGCCCGGAGCATCGTCGATGCGGGCGATGCCGTCCGCGACGAGCGCCCGTGCCTCGTCGGCCAGTTCCGCACCGCTCACTCGGGTCGCTCCTCATGTGTGGATGGGTCGCCGGTGGTGGCGACGACGTTGACATTCTGGCGCAGCTCACCGGTCGGCCCCGCACCGGTTCGTCGTTGACGCGCTGCTTCGAACGCGACGAGCGACCCGGCAACCGCCGCGTTGAGCGACTCCACCGTGCCGTCCATGGGAATCGTCAGGCCGCAAGTCGCCGCGGCAACGACGTCGCCGGGAAGACCGTGTGCTTCGCTGCCGACGACCAACAGGCACGCACCGACGAGCGCCGCGTCGTCGAGGGAGGTCCCACCGTCCTTCACCGTCGCCCAAGACGGCACGCCCGCAGCGCTCGCGGCCGAGAGCAACTCGGTAGCGTTCGCGCCTTCCGCTACGGGAAGCCGCAGCAGCGCGCCAGCCGTGGCGCGGACGACCTTGGGGTTGTGCACGTCGACGGACCGTTCGGTGAGCACCACCCCGGCGCACCCGGCGGCTTCGGCGACGCGGATGAGGGTGCCGGCGTTACCCGGGTCCTGCAGCTCCACGAGGACGAGCACCGGACGACCGCTGGCGACCGCGGCGCCGAGCACCTCGGACGGGTCGACCGCGACGATGTCCGCGACGGCCACCACCGCCTGCGGGGAGGCGAGGTCGAGCACCTTGGCGAGGGCGCCGGACTGGACCTCATGGACGTCGACACCGGTGCTGCGCGCCAAGCGGATGGCGTCGGTGCCCACTCCGGCCGGCTCGACGTAGACCGCCCGCAGCGGCGTACCCGCAGCGAGCGCCTCGGCGAGCAGGACCGGCCCGTCGATCAGGAACGTCCCCGACTCGGTACGCGCACTGCGACGCCTCGAAAGGCGCCGCAGTGCTTGCAGTGCTGGATTGGACGGGCTCAGACCCGCCCGGGTGCCACGACCGAGCTCAGGCGAGCCTTCGGTGGACAGGATGTTCCGCTTCAGCTCGCGGCGCTGGCCGGCGCAGCAGCTGCGACGGCGGCCTTGGCGACCTCGGCGAGCGCGGTGAACGCCTTGGGGTCACGCACGGCGATGTCGGCGAGCGACTTGCGGTCGATCTGCACCTCGGCGAGCTTCAGGCCGTTGATGAACCTGCTGTAGCTGATGCCGTTGAGACGGCATGCGGCGTTGATCCGCTGGATCCAGAGGCGTCGCATCTCGCCCTTGCGTGCACGACGGTCGCGGAACGCGTAGTTCCCGGCGTGCATGACGGCTTCGTTAGCAGCCCGGAACGTGCGGCTCCGGTGGCCGTAGTAGCCCTTGGCCTTGTTCAGTACGGCGCGGTGCTTCTTCTTTGCGTGGACGCCTCGCTTGACGCGTGCCATGGCTCACTCCTTCGTGCAGCCGGGTCCCGTGCTCGGCGTCACGCTGCGGTGACAACCGGCGGACCCGGGTCTTCGGTCGGTTCTGGTCGGGGGGGGTTTGGCTGGTGAGCGCTGGCTCAGAGGCCCAGCTGGCGACGGGCCCGGGTGCGGTCCCCGCCGGTGATCTCGGTGGTCCCCGCCAGGCGACGCTTGCGCCCCGGGGACTTCTTCTCGAGGATGTGGTTCAGGTTGGCCTTGCGGCGAAGGATCTTGCCGGAACCGGTGACCTTGTAGCGCTTCTTGGCGCCGCTGTGCGTCTTCATCTTGGGCATGGTGTGCTTCTCCTGTCGTTCGTGGCGACAGCCGACGGAATGGTTCCGTCGGCCGCCAGCCCGTGCCGCCGCGTTACGGCGGCACGGTGGCGTTCGAGCTGTCCGGCCGAACGCTGCTGCGTCTGACCGTTGCGGTTGCTGCTCAGGCGTCCGGGGCCGGGACCGGCTCCGGTTCGGCGTCCTCGGCGGGCACGTCGGATGTGGCTTCGGCTTCGGCGACGACCGCTGCATCGGCTTCGACCTCCGCAGCAACCGCTGCTTCGGCGATGACCTCGGCGTCGGCAGCGGGTGCCGGTTCGGCTGCTGCATCGGACGGCTCGGACGACGTGTCCGCACCTTCTTCGGCAGCCTTCTTGGCGTACGCGGCCTGGGCCTTCTTGTCGGGGCCAAGGACCATGGTCATGTTGCGGCCGTCCTGCTTGGGCATCGCTTCGACGCGTCCCAGGTGGGCGACTTCTTCGGCGACACGGTCGAGGATGCGACGCCCGAGCTCCGGGTGCTGCATCTCTCGACCACGGAACATGATCGTGACCTTGACCTTGTGGCCTTCGCCCAGGAACTGGGCGACCTTGCGGGTCTTGGTCTCGAAGTCGCCGCCACCGATCTTGGGGCGGTACTTCATCTCCTTGACCACGATGTTCGTGGCCTTCTTGCGAGACTCCTTGGCCCGTTGCTGCGCCTCGTACTTGAACTTGGTGAAGTTCATGATGCGACACACCGGCGGGTTGGCTTCTGAAGCCACCTCGACCAGGTCGAGGTCCAGCGCCCGGGCTGCTGTCAGGGCTTCTGGAAGTGGCTTGATGCCGAGCTGGTCCCCATCGGGTCCGATCAGTCGGACCTCACGGGCGCGGATGCGCTCGTTGATGCGGGGCTCGTCGTTCGATGCGGCGGCAGCTATGGCCGATCACTGCTCAACAGCAGTTCCTTTCCTTGGCGGACACTGTCATGGTGCACGTTGTCCGTGTGCATGTGGCCGAGTCGCCGGAGCGGTCCGTCCGACGCTGGCGGAGCGGGTGCTCCGAAAACGAAGAAGGGCGGATGCCAGAGAGCACCCGCCATCACTGCGACGAACCCGGAGATCCGTTGCGTATCTGCGATCCTGGACGCACCGTCATGGCGACACCGTTGCCGGTGCTGCCATCGTGGCCGGGAGGGGCGGGAGCCCACTTGCCTCGGTTGTGGGCAGTAGCGTAACAGCGATCGGCGCCCCGGTCAGCTTCGTCCGGCGAGCGCACCCCTGAAGTCCTCCCCTCTTCCCCACTTGGAGACCGCCCGATGAGCTCGCTCTGGACCCCCGACGGTGAACGACCCGTGAACCGTTCCACTCCGGCCGACGCTGCGCCGGCGGCGTCGGCTGATGGCGATGCGGCCGGCGACCCGTTGCGCGCGGCCGCGGCAGCGCTGGGGTTGGACATCGATTCGATGAGTGCCGAGGACCGAACGCAGCTCGAGGTCGAACTGGCCGAGATGATGCAGGTTCGTCGCGAGGTCGCAGCGACGCCCGCTGCGGAGATGCTGACGAACTACCTGATGCGGTTCTTCGACCTCGCGACGATCTACCTGGAATCGGACCCGCCGGCATTCGCCGATTCGGCGACCGTGATCGAAGCGTTCCGCTGCGTGCTCGACGGCGTCGGCGACCGACTCGGCGAGAACGAACCGCTGCTGCGCGAGGCGCTCGGTCAGGCCCAGATGGTGTTCGTCCAGGTCAAGAACGCGGCTGACGGCGCCACTCCCGCCGGCTGAGCCCGTTCAGCGGGCCGTCACCGGAACGACCGGGCACGCCTCGGTCGCACCAGCGTGCGACGCGACCTGTCCGAAGAGCACCGGTGTGCCCACGTCGATGCGGCGTGTGCCGGTGGAGATCGCCGTGGCATGGAACTGGTGCTCTGCCCCGTCGTCGTCGCGCAGCGAGCCGAGTCCGAGCTGAGCGTCGAAGGCGACGACGATCCCGGGACGGGGAGTGGAACGGGCCATGGCGGCGCTGTTCAGTGGACGATCTTGGACAGCGGGAGCTCGATCAGATCCGTCGCCCCGGCGTCCTTCAGCGCCGGGATCAGGATGTTGATCTCGTTCTTGGGCACCAC
>Ga0209023_10004707_pt1 | contig 15376 bp, 11 predicted proteins | sample LakOneMetagenome_FD_187468 | JGI IMG/M metagenome (GOLD analysis project Ga0209023, IMG submission 187468) | Freshwater and sediment microbial communities from Lake Erie, Canada (SPAdes) (version 2) | ecosystem: Environmental > Aquatic > Freshwater > Lentic | place: Lake Erie, Canada... | reverse complement strand
GCCAGCACCGGCGTGCTGCTGACCCGCGTGGAATTCCTGAAGCCGGGCGTGGAAAAGAACTTCTGCATCATCGACGCCGCCATGAACGACATGATGCGCCCGACCCTGTACGGCGCCTGGATGGACATGAAGGCGGTCGCGCCGCGCACCGGCGACGTGCCGGCACTGTACGACGTGGTCGGCCCGGTGTGCGAATCGGGCGACTGGCTGGCGCGCGAACGCGCACTGGCCGTGCAGCCGGGCGATCTGCTGGCGATGATGAGCGCGGGCGCCTACGGCATGACCATGGCCTCGAACTACAACACCCGCGGCCGCGCGGCCGAGGTGATCGTCGACGGCGAGCAGATGTACCTGGTGCGCCGCCGCGAAGAGCCGGCCGAGCTGTATGCGCTGGAATCGATGCTGAAATAAAGCCTTGTTTGCCGCCGGCGTGCGTTGACGGCTTGGTAAGATGCTAGGATGCTCCGGATAAACTTCCGGAGCATTTTTTATGCACGCAGCTGTCCAGCCCGGCGCCGCGCCGGCATCCGAATCGTCCGCCATGCCACGCGTCGCCCTGCTGCGCACCGGCATTGGCCTGGTCCAGGGCGTGCTCCTCTATTTGCTCTACCTGGTTGCCGACTACGACGTCTGGCCCGCCATCGAACCCCTATTGTTTGCGCCGGTGCTGCTGGTGACGCTGTTCGCGCCCGTCCTCCTGATCAGCGGCCTTGGCCACCTGACGCGGCGCCAGGTGCTGGCCTGGGTGTCCACGGCCGCGGTCCTGGTGGCGGCGCTGGCGGTGTACGACATCTGGCGCATGGGCAGCATGCCGGAGCGCTGGCATGACTCGCACGTGACCATGCCCTCGGGCGAGTTGTGCACCTTCCTGGTGGCCAGCCTGTTCATTGCGCATGCACTGGTCCTCGCCGGCTCGCACGACCGGCGCCGCATTGCCGCCTATGCCACGTATTTCGAAATCGCCTGGAAGCTGGGCGTGCAGCTCGCGTTCAGCGGCCTGTTCGTCGGCATCACCTGGGCTGCCCTGCTGCTGGGCTCCGAACTGTTCAGGCTGGTGAAGATCGACTTCTTGTGGAAGCTGATCCGCGAGCCCTGGTTCGGCATTCCGGTGACGGCCTTTGCCTTTTCCAGCGCCATGCACCTGACCGACGTGCGCCCCGCCATCGTGCAGGGTATCCGCGGCCTGCTGCTGATGCTGGCGTCCTGGATCCTGCCGGTGCTGACCCTGATCGTCGCCGGCTTCCTCGCCAGCCTGCCCTTCACCGGCCTGGAGCCGCTCTGGGCCACGCGTTCGGCTGCCACCGTGCTGCTGTTTGCCGACGCCGCCCTGGTCATCCTCATCAACGCGGCTTGGCAGAACGGCAGTGCGCCGGTGGTGCGCCTCATTCGCCTGAGCGCCCGCGTGGCGGCCCTGCTGCTGGTGCCGCTGACCGCGATTGCCATCTACGCCCTGGCGCTGCGCGTGGGCGAGCATGGCTGGACGGTCGACCGCATTGTGGCCGCCGCCTGCATGCTGGTCGCCAGCTGCTATGCCATCGGCTACGCGGCGGCGGCGCTGCGCAAGGGCTGGCTGGCCCTGCTGGCGCCGGTGAACATCGCCACCGCCTTCGTGGTGCTGGGCCTCGTACTGCTGCTGTTTTCGCCGCTGGTCGATCCGGCCAGGATAGCGGTCAACAGCCAGCTGGCGCGGCTGGAAGCGGGCAAGGTCGGCTCGGAGAAGTTCGACCTGGTCTACCTGCGCTTCGAGGGCAAGCGCTTCGGCCAGGCGGCGCTGGCGCGGCTCGATGCGACCCGTGGCAAGGATGACGCGCTGCTGCGTGAGCGGCTTGCCGCTGTCAGGAAGATGGCTTCGCCCTGGGACATGCAGGAACAGCTGTCGACGCCGGCAGCCATGGCAGCCAACCTGCACGCGCTTCCCGAAGGCACGCGCCTGCCGGACAGCTTTCTGCGGACGGACTGGAAATTCATGACGCAGGACGTGTACACCCCTCGCTGCCTGCTCACGGCCAAGGCACGCTGCACCGCCTACCTGCTCGACGTGAACGGGGACGGCAAGGCCGAGGTGCTGGTCATGGACGACGAGGGTCCATGGTCGATGGTGGCACAGGAAGACGAGGACGGACAGTGGCGCGCGCTTGCGACCATGACTGCCGTGCAGTGCGCCGACAGCGGCAACGGGCAGGCGAGCGCCTTGCCCCGGACGCTTGCGCCGGCCCTCCCGGACATCGAACTGGCCGGCACCCGTTTCCAGCTCACGGCTGCCAACACGCCGAATCGGAACTGCGGCAAACGACGGCCCGATTGATCAGGCGCGCACCGCTGCCCGCGCCTTGACCCGGCTCCAGTACACCCGCACCGCCAGCAACAGCGCCACGATGACGGCAAACAGCATCGGCTGCGCCAGGTTATTCTTGGCCGCCTTCATCCACCAGAAGTGCAGCACGGCGAGCGGCGCGATCAGGTAGATCAGCCGGTGCAGCCACTGCCAGCGCTTGCCGCCCAGGCGCCGGATCATGGCGTTGGTGCTGGTCGCCGCCAGCGGAATCAGCAGCACGAAAGCGATGAAGCCGACCAGGATAAAGGGCCGCTTGGCGACATCGCGCAGCATCGACGCGACATCGAAGAAATGATCGAACCAGAAGAAGGCGATGAAGTGCAGCAGCGCATAGAAGAAGGCGAACAGCCCGAGCATGCGCCGCAATTTCACGACCCAGTTCCAGCCGGTGAGGCGGCGCAGCGGCGTCACCGCCAGCGTGATGCACAGCAGGTACAGCGCCCAGTCGCCGCTCTGGTGCGTGATGTAGGCCAGCGGATCGACCGGCACCCCGGCCACGACCTGCCAGCCGCTCCACAGGAAAGGCAGCAGCGCCAGCACGAACAGCGCCGCCTTGATCGCCGAGATCTGTTTTGCCGAAGGACCCGCCGCCGCCATCAGAAGAACCTTTTCAGGTCCATGCCCGCGTACAGCGAAGCGACCTCGTTATAGCCGTTGAACATCAGCGTGTCGCGCTTGCGCTTGAAGAAGCCGTCCTCGCCGATGCGGCGCTCGGTGGCCTGCGACCAGCGCGGGTGGTCGACCTTCGGATTCACGTTCGAATAAAAGCCGTATTCGCGCGGCGCCGACACGTTCCAGGCCGTCTTCGGCTGGTCGCGCGTGAAGCGGATGCGCACGATGGACTTCGGCGACTTGAAGCCGTACTTCCAGGGCACCACCACGCGCACCGGCGCGCCATTCTGGTTCGGCAGCACCTGTCCATACATGCCGACGGTTAGCAGCGCCAGCGGATGCATGGCTTCGTCCATGCGCAGGCCTTCCACGTAGGGCCAGTCGAGCACGCCGCTGCGCAGGCCCGGCATCTGGGAACGGTCGGCCAGGGTGGTGAATTCGACGTACTTGGCGTTGCCGGTCGGTTCCACCGCCTTGATGAGGTTCGACAGCGAGTAGCCGACCCAGGGAATCACCATCGACCAGCCCTCGACGCAGCGCAGGCGGTAGATGCGTTCTTCGAGCGGCGCCAGTTTTGTCAGGCTGTCGATGTCCAGGCGCAGCGGCTTTTTCACCTCGCCTTCGATGGCCACCGTCCAGGGCCGGGTGCGCAGGGTGTGCGCGTTCTCGGCCGGGTCGGTCTTGTCGAGGCCGAATTCGTAGTAATTGTTGTAGTGGGTGGCGTCGCGCAGCGAGGTCTGCGGTTCGGTGGTGGAGAAGGCCGGGTTGGCTTTGGCGGCCAGCTTCTGCACCGGGGCGGCGTTCTGCGCGAAAGCCTCGCGGTTCGCCATTTCCCACAGCGCGCTGCCGACGGCGGCACCGGCGGCCATGCGCGCGATGAACTTGCGCCGCTCTTCGTACACCTCGCGCGGGGTGATTTCGGATGCGAACGGCCGGTCCAGGCCGTTGGGATTTTGTTTGATCAACATCGGGAACTCCGCAGGCAATCGAAGTTGTACCTTACACCATTGCCTGCGGAACCGTCGGGCGCTTGGCCGATCGGTGATGTTGTGGGGTGTTTGAGCTAACTATCGACGCGTGGACGGGAAACCCGTCCACCCTACGTAGGGTGGACGGCTTCGCCGTCCACGCGTTCAACCACCGTTCGACACTCTGGAAATCACAACTCGCCGTATGAGTGCAGCCCCGACAGGAACATGTTCACGCCCAGGAAAGCAAACGTGGTCACCAGCAAACCCACCAGCGCCCACCAGGCCGCCATCTTGCCGCGCAGGCCGTTAATCAGGCGCAGGTGCAGCCAGGCCGCGTAGTTGAGCCAGACGATCAGCGCCCAGGTTTCCTTCGGGTCCCAGGACCAGTAACCGCCCCAGGCCTCGGCCGCCCACAGCGCGCCGAGGATGGTGGCCACCGTGAAGAAGGCGAAGCCGACCGAAATGGCCTTGTACATCACGTCGTCCAGCACTTCCAGCGACGGCAGGCGGTCTACGAGGATGCCATTGGCTTTCAGGAGGTAGGCCGTGCCGACCATCGCCGCCAGGGCAAAGGTGCCGTAGCCGATGAAGTTGGCCGGCACGTGGATCTTCATCCACCAGCTTTGCAGGGCCGGCACCAGCGGCTGGATGGTAGCGGCGTCGCGCGACACCGTGTACCAGAGCAGGAAAGCCACCGCCGCCGAAATGATCAGGAGCACAAAGGCGCCCAGCTGGCGCGTCGCGTAGCGTTCTTCGTAGTACAGGTAGAACAGCGCCGTGATCATCGCGAACAGGATGAAGACCTCGTACAGGTTCGACACCGGGATGTGGCCGACGTCCGGCCCGATCAGGTAGGACTCGAACCAGCGCACCATCATGCCGGTAAAGCCCAGCACCACGGCGGCCCAGCACAGGCGCGAACCGATGGCGCTGCCCGAGCCCGAACGGCTGAGCAGGCCGATCCAGTAGAACACGGTCGAGAACACGAACAGCGCGCTCATCCACAGGATGGCCGACTGGCTCGACAGCATGTACTTCAGGAAGAATTTCTGCTCGGCCGCCGCCAGCGAGCCGTCGTACATCGAGATCGCCCACAGCGACAGCAGGGCCACGACCGGCATCAGCCAGCGCACCGGCTTCCAGTGCCAGCCCAGCGCGGCAAAGGTCGGCGCCGACAGCAGCAAGATCGCGCGCTCGTAGCCGTCCATGAAGTGGGCGTAGCGGTTCAGCGCGAACAGGGCCGCGGCCAGCAGGCCGGCGCCGAACAGCCAGTCGGTCGCCGTCAACCGGCGGAAATAGCCCGGCGCTTCGGTGTAGACGCCATCCTTGAGTACGGGACGGGGCGGGGTTGGGCGGGATGCTTCCATAGTTTCTCCAATGCCTGCTTGTACTGGCAGCGCCAGCTTACGCCGATTGCGGCAGCTTGGCTGCCAGGTCGGCGAATTCTTTCTCGAAATCCAAAGTCTTGCGCTGGGTGCTCATCGCCATCAGCGCGTGGGCGCCCTCGCCGTCCTGGCGCACCCACACCCACAAACGGCGCTCGCGGATATAGAACATCGCAAAGATGCCCGCCACCAGCAGCACGCAGCCGAGATAAACGATCTTCTTGCCCGGCGAACGCGTCACCTGCAGCACCGAAGCCTTGACTTCGTGGAACTCGTCGAGCTGCAAATAGACCGGGGCGCCGTAGAAGAAGCTGTCGGACAGCGCATTCGTCGCCAGTTGCAGGAAGCGGCCATGCTTGTCGCTCGGCGCGACGGGGGCCTCGCCGTCTTTCGCGCGCGCCACCTGCCACAACTCCAGCAAGACGCCGTTCAGCATCTTGATGAAGACGTTCGCCGCTTTTTCCTGCTCGGCCGCCGGAATCTTTTCCAGGAACTGGGCCACGGCAACGAAGCCGCCCGGCGTGTCGTCGCCGGCAAAGATGCCCAGCGTGCGCTCGGCCGACTGGCGCAGCTGGTCGCCGAAGCCGGCCTGGGCCGCCTGTTCCGGCGCCAGTGCGCGCGCTGCATAACGCGCGGCGGCCTGGGCGCGCAAGGCCGGATCGGCGAGCGCGGCGCGCAGGCGCATCCATTCGCGCACGCTGTAGTTGTCGTCGGCCGGTATGCGCAGGAAGCGGAAGCCTTCGGCCGGGCTGGTGCGCACGCCGGCCAGGAAGACCTGCGAACCTTCGAGCGTGACCGGCTGCATGTAGTTCATGAACTCGCGCGCCTGGCCGGTCTGGTCGCGCAGCTTGTATTGCACGCTCGGACCGACGTTCTTCAGGTCCTTGTTGTTGGCGTTCTTGCCGGCCGAGCCCGAAGCCTTGCCCAGCGTTGCCGCGAACTGCTCGTTGAAGGATTGGACCTTGGTGACGGCGCGCACGTCGTTGCCCGCCGCCGTGTTCTCGACGTTGAAGGGACGGAAGCCCGACCATTCGACGGCAAAGGCGCCGCTCGGCGTCTTCAGTTCGGTGGAATTGCCGACAACGCCGGCAATGTCGAACGACTTCGATTCGGTGCCGGCCATCGGGAAACCGGTGAGTTTCAGCTTGCTGCCGCCATCCTCGAAGCTCGACTGGTAGACGGCCACGCCTTTATAAATCAGCGGCTCGTTGACCTTGATGGTGGCCGGGAAAGTCTTGCCCGCCTCGCGGTCGTGCACCACGACGTCGCTGGCGAACAGCTTCGGCATGCCGGTCGAATAGAAATCGATGTGGAATTTCTTCAGCTCGATGGCGAACGGCAAGTCTTGCACCAGCACGCCGGTGGCCTGCGGCAGGATCGCGGTGTTGCCGGTCTGGCCTTCGGCCAGCAGGGTGTTGCCGCGGTAGGTCGGGTTGCCCAGGCCGAGGCGGTGCTGGGCCGGAATCTGGGAAATCACGCCAGTGCCAGCATACGGTGTCTTACCCAGGAACCATTGTTGGAAGCGGATGGGCAGTTCGGAGTCGAGCATGCCGCCCAGCAGGATCACGATGATCGCCGTGTGCGCGAAGATATAGCCGAACTTGTTGCCGGCCCCCTTTTTTGCCGCCACCAGGATGCCGTGGCCCTTGTCGACCACTTTCACCTTGTAGCCGGCGTGCCCGAGGCGATTCGCACTCTGGTGGGCCAAAGCCACATAATCCAGCGGCGTGCTCCATTCGCTTTTATGGTGGAAATTGCGCAGCGACTCTTCGCGCACACCCTCGCGCCAGCTGCGCATGTCGCGCATCATCTTCGGCGCGTTGCGCACCACGCACAGGCCGGTCGAGACGATCAGGGTCAGCAGGATCGCCAGGAACCACCAGGCGGTATACACCGTGTACAGACCCAGCTTGCGGAAGACTTCGTACCAGAAGGGGCCGAACTGGTTGACGTAGTTCGGCATGGCGTCGCCCTGGCGCAGGACGGTGCCGATGATCGCCGCGATGGCCAGGATCATCAGCAAACTGATGGCAAACCGCATCGATGAGACCAGCTCGACGGCTTCGGCCAGCGCGCGCCGGCGCGTCTTCAATTCAATTCCCGTGGTGCTCATTCTCAGACTTACTTTCTCATGCGGTCAGGTGCGCCGCGAGTTTACAGCAAAAAGGGCGCCGGCTTGCGCTGGACGCCCTTTCCTTACGGGTGGAGCATGCCGATCAGCGCAGGCCGGCGATGTAGTCGGCAACGGCCTTCATTTCCGCGTCCGACAGGCGCTGCGACAGGGTCGTCATCTGCGGGCTGTTGACGCGCGCACCGCTCTTGAAAGCGGCCAACTGCGCCAGGGTGTAATCTTGATGCTGGCCTGCCAGGCGCGGGTACTGGACCGGGATGCCGGCGCCGTTCGCGCCATGGCAGCTGGCGCAGGCGGCGACGCCCTTCTCGGCAATGCCGCCGCGATAGATCTTGCGACCGAGTTCGACGGTGTCCTTGTTCTTCGCGGCGCCCGGCTTGGTTTTTTGCACGGCGAGGTAAGCGGCGATGTTGCGCTTGTCTTCCTCGGTCAGCATCTTGGCGTAGGTGGTCATGACCGGGTTGTTGCGCTGCGGCGTCGTGAAGTCGACCAATTGCTTGTGGGTGTAGGCTTCGAACTGCGCGGAGAGTTTCGGGTTCGCGACGATGGTCGAGTTGCCGTTGGCGCCGTGGCAGGACAGGCAGGCCGGCAAGCCGCGCGCGGCATCGCCGCTTTCGTACAGGGTGGCGCCCTTCGCGGGATCGGCCTTCACGACGGCAGGCTGGGCTTCGGCAGCGCCGGCGGCGGAACCGAACGCCAGGGTGGCAAGCAACAACGATTTCATGAACACCGCGCTAGCGGACGATACAGACACACGATTCATTCGAGCACCCTGAAAAAGTCGAAAACAGTTTGATATGTACTGCGGACTTACCTGTTGCAAACAATTGATAACCCCTTATTGTACAATAGGATTGTTTCCTCCACGCCTCATTTCCTTGCATTTTTCACCTCTCTTCCATGTCCAAACTCTGGCAAGCCCGCTTCTTCACGACCGTCAACCAGCTGCGTGATCTCCCGTCCACCCGGGTTCCCGAGATCGCCTTTGCCGGCCGCTCCAACGCGGGCAAGTCGACCGCGATCAATATCCTGACGAACCAGAAAGGCCTGGCCTTCGCGTCGAAAACGCCGGGTCGTACCCAGCACATCAATTACTTTTCGATCGGCGGCGCCCACGTCGGCCAGCACCGCAAGGACCCGACCATCGTCGAGGAAATCCAGGCCCTGCTGGTCGACTTGCCGGGTTACGGCTACGCGGAAGTGTCGGGCAACGCCAAGCTGCACTGGCAAAAACTGCTGGGCGACTACGTCCAGCGGCGCGAACAGCTGGCGGCCCTGGTGCTGATCATGGATTCGCGCCGCCCCTTCACCGACCTCGACGTGCAGATGCTGGAATGGTTCGCCCCGACCGGCAAGCCGATCCACTGCATTCTCACCAAAGCCGACAAGCTGAACCGCAACGAGCAGGCCAACATCCTGCGCGAAGCGAAAGGCATCCTGGACAGCTATGTCGACGAGGAAGGCGAAGGCTTCCCCTTCACGGTGCAGCTGTTCTCCGCGCTGAAGCGGATCGGTATCGAGGAAGCGGACGCCAAGATCCAGGAGCTGATCGGCCTGTCCGGCAACGATGAAGATGCTGCAGGCGACGAGGAAGACAACCCGGCCCCCGACCAATCCTGATAGAAAGCGATCACGATGAGTTCCATCATTACCGGCCAATACCCGACTACGCGCATGCGCCGCATGCGCCGCGACCCCTTCTCGCGCGCCCTGATGCGCGAAAACACCGTTACCGCCTCGGACCTGATCTACCCGGTCTTCATCCTCGACGGCGAAAACCAGCGCCAGCAAGTGGCCTCGATGCCGGGCGTCGAGCGCGTCTCGGTCGATTTGCTGCTGAAGGTCGCCGAAGAATGCGTCAGCCTGGGCATCCCGGTGCTGGCCCTGTTCCCGGTGATCGACGCCTCGCTGAAGACCTATGACGGCGTGGAAGCGACGAATCCCGACGGCCTGGTGCCGCGCGCCGTGCGTGCACTGAAGAAGCACTTCCCTGAACTCGGCATCCTCACCGACGTCGCCCTCGACCCTTACACCACCCACGGCCAGGACGGCTTGCCCGACGAGACCGGCTACATCGTCAACGAAAAGACGATCGCCATGCTGACGCGCCAGGCGCTGGCCCAGGCCGAAGCCGGCGTCGACGTCGTCGCCCCGTCGGACATGATGGACGGCCGCATGGGCGTGATCCGCAATGCCCTGGAAGAGCGCGGCTTCATCCACACCCGCCTGATGGCCTACTCGGCCAAGTACGCGTCGGCCTTCTACGGTCCCTTCCGCGACGCGGTGGGCTCGGCCGCCAACCTGGGCAAGGCCGACAAGAACACCTACCAGATGGACCCGGCCAACATCGACGAAGCCCTGCGCGAAGTGGCGCTGGACCTGGCCGAGGGCGCCGACATGGTGATGGTGAAACCCGGCATGCCTTACCTGGACGTGGTGCGCCGCGTGAAGGACGAATTCCGCGTGCCGACTTTCGCCTACCAGGTCAGCGGCGAATACGCGATGTTGAAGGCCGCCGCCCAGAACGGCTGGCTGGACCACGACAAGGTCATGATGGAATCGATGATGGCCTTCAAGCGCGCCGGCGCCGATGGCGTGCTGACCTATTTCGCGCTGGACGTGGCGCGCAAGCTCAAAGCTGGAGCCTGAGCGCTTCCCGAAGTCTGCATATGAAAAAACCGTGCTGCTGCACGGTTTTTTTTTACGACGTTGACGTTGATGTTGATGTTGATGTTGTAGGGTGGGCACAAGTGCCTGCGCGGCCCGGCCCGCCCTACGACCGCGAGCCTTGATTCACCTCGGCGTTATCCCCCGTTTCCGGAGGCGGTTTCAACTCTGCTGTCGTAGTATGCAACGCGACGCTTCCTTGCCGCGCTGCTTCCAAGGCGTTAAAGCCTTCCATCAGCTCAGCGAAGATATCTCGCTTGCTCATCGTTTGACACTCCTGGCTCCACCGTCCACGCGTTTAACTTACGCGTACAAAACCATGTCGTCAACATGCCCATGTAACGCGTGGACGGGAAACCCGTCCACCCTACAACTGCGTGACTTCGTCGCGTTTGCATGATGAATGTGAACGCGTGGCGTGCCGCAAAGTAAACGAAAAATTCATCCCGCGTTCAATACACCTCGACGTTCGCCGCCACCAGCTCCACATCGGCCTCATCCATCCCGTGATGCCCCATCATCGCGTACATCGGCACCACCCGCAGCCGCAGCGCATCGTCGGACGATCCCGCCCCGCGCGCCCCGCTCAGCTTGGCGCCCAGCGGAAGCGCGAAGCTGAGCGCGCCGCAGGAACCGCGGTGTCCGAACATGACGATGGTCGCCAGGTAGAAGGGGCTGCCGGCGTCGATGCCGTGCGGGTTCTCCGGCCCGTTCAGGATCACAATATAAGGGTCGCGGCAAGCCTGCGGGAAGTTCAGGGTGATGTTTGCCACCACGGTCTGCCCTGCCTCGACCGCGCTTTCCAGCATGCCCGCCGTTACCTTCACCTGGGCCGTGGCCGGACGCGCGCCGCCGACCGCGCGGCTCAGCACCGAACCGGGGAACACGCGCCGCGCCACCCGTTGCGGCCGCGCCATTGCGCTGGAGGTCTTCGGCAGCGTTTCCTCGCCGCTTCCCGCCTCGTAGTCGTAGTCGAAGAAGCCGGTCGCCTCGTAGTCGCCGGCCCGCGTCTGCGCTACCGGCGCCCCCTTGCCGTCGACGAAGAACAGCAGCGGTTCGCGCGCCCAGCGATAGTAATCGCTCGCTTTTTCCGCTGCGGATTTCTGGTCGTCCGGCAGATCGGTGCGCAGCTCGACGCCGGCCGGCAGCGTCGGCTGGCCGAGCAGCGTTTGCCGGCGCGTCCACACGTCCCACAGGCGGTCGATATTCGCGTGGTGCAGGAAGAACACGGGGTCGACCGGCGACAGCATGTCGGCCATGAAGCCGCGCGACTCGGTGAAGTTGCAGTCGCGCGAGCCGACGCAGCGGTGCACCGAATTGTGCGGGCGCGCTTCCAGCACGCCGAAGCCGGCCGACACGCTATGGTTGGCGCTCTTCGGGCTGGCGAAGGTGGCGAAGTCGGGCGCATCGAGGGCGGCGCGGATGGTGGCCGGCGCCACCGCGTCGGAAGTCGCCAGCGAAAAACCAGGCCGCTCGCGCACGATGCCGCGCGCGCCGGGCTGCTCGTAGAACAGGCGGCCCGACGGGTCGCGCAGGATGTCAAACATCAGGTCGGCATCGAAGCGCACATTGCGCGCGAGCAGTTGACCATACTGGGAGTTGCGCGTGTAGACGCCACCGGGCGAGGTCCAGTAGCCCGAGTTCGCCACCGCCGCCGCCAGGCGCGCCTCGAATTCCGGCGCGGTGCCGGCATAGGCGCTGTGGTTGGGGTCGAGCACGCCGTCGAACATGCCCTCGGGCAGGCGCTGCTCGGCGGTCCAGTCCCAGTACGGCAGGGCGAACTGCGGGTCGCCGCTGAGTTCGCGGCAGACCTGCTCGAACCAGCCCAGGTAGCCGCGGTGCCAGGGCAGGAACCACCAGTTGCCGTGCGGGCAGTCGAGGGTGTGGATGATGGCCTGGCGGTACCAGTTGCGCGGGTCTTCCGGCGGCAGCGCCAGCATCGCGCGCACGGCGCGTGCATAGCTTTCCAGCATGCGCACGCCCATCTTCGAGCCCGAGGCATTCGGCCGGCGCCAGCGTGCCCGCGCGGGCGGCTGGGCCAGGCCGGCGCCGAAGGGCAGCAGGCTGGCGCCGGCAGCGATGGCGGCGGATTGCAGGATACGGCGACGCGATGGACTCGTAACGCGATTCGGCATGAAGGGCATGGCAGGCTCCGGTGGCGGGAAGGGAGGGATAGCCGCCCGCTCGCTTGCAGCGAGCGCGGCGGTCCTGTCCCAGCCTAGCCGGTCTGAACCGGGCGGCGCTGGTGCAGCGCAAAGGGGCGCACCGAAGCGGTGCGCGGCGGCGCCGATCGCGTTCCTGGACGAAAAAAAGCCACGCACCGGACGGGGCGTGGCGGTTGATGCCTGCTGCCGTCAGCGCGGCGGGCTGTAGTTCGGGAACATTTCCTTCATCAGGAAAGCCTGCAATTCGGCCGTGTCCTTCGGCCGCGCGCTCATCGTCACCACCTTGCCCAGGCGGTGCGATTCCCATTCGAAGTCGCCGGTCTTTTCGCGGCGGATCAGTTCGATCATCTTCTTCACCACGGCGGTCTCGACATCGGGCTCGTTGCCCTGCTCCACCGTCACCGAAGTCAGCCAGCGGCGCTTGAAGTTCTGGTTCCAGCCGCGGAACTTCAGGTCCATGCTGTGGAAGGTCTTGTTCGAGATCGAGAAGATGCCGCCGCTCTCGTCGCTGTCGTCGCGGCCGCGGTTATTGATCTTGGCAATGTTCGCCAGCGCATTGCGGGTGCCGCGCGCGGCCTCGCTTTCTTCTTCCGACTGGCTCGGCTCGGGCGCGCCGCGCTGGGCGCGCTTGCGGGCGATGTACTCGGCCATGTCCATCGGCGGCGCTTCTTCCGGCTTGGCTTCCGGCTTCGGCTCGGGCGGCGGCGGTTCGACCTTGTCGACGATGCGCGGCTTTTCCTCGGGCAGGGTGATGGTATCGGGCAGGCGCTCGACGCGCGGTGTGGTCGGCCGCGGCTGCGCCGGGTTCTTCGAGGGCTTGCTGGTTTTCGCGGGCGCCTGGGCCTGGGGCGGCGGCGGTTTCGCCAGCGGCTGGACGTAGACAACTTCGCCGCCGCTCGGGGGCTTGGCCTTTTTCTCGGTGCGCTCGGGCTGGTAGAAGTACAGCGCTACCAGCAGCAAGTGCAAGGCGATCGTGACCGCCAGGCCGGTGCGGTTCGGACCCTGCTTGCCATAGGTCGGCACAACGGCGCCGGGCAGCGGCTGTCCGCAATGCTGGCAGACATCGCTGTGCTCGGCGTAGGTGTGGGAATGGTCACGCAAAATCAATACAAGTTCCGGATAACTGGTCAGCGAAATGCGCCTGTGAGCCGAAGTCTACCCGGTTTGGGTCCCCGGCGCACAGCCGCGTTGCGCTGCACAGCTTACAGGTCGGTTTTCCTGATAGTTGTTACATTGTGTTTCAACCGATCTTGTGCAGCGAGACCGGGTTCGCCGGGGCCGGCGCCGGTGCATGCACGGCATGCTCCGTCTCGTGCGCCGCGATGTCCACGTCGGTCATCGGGCCGCTGCCGCTGTACTTGTCCAGGTAGAGATAGATCACCGGGGTGATGTAGAGCGTGATCACCTGCGAGAAGATGAGGCCGCCCACCACCGCCAGGCCCAGCGGCTGGCGCAGCTCGGCGCCGGCGCCGATGCCCAGTGCGATCGGCAGCGCCCCCATCATCGCCGCCAGCGTCGTCATCAGGATCGGACGGAAGCGCAGGATGCAGGCCTCGCGGATCGCCTCGACCGGCGTCATGCCGGCATTCCTCTGCGCATCGAGCGCGAAGTCGATCATCATGATCGCGTTCTTTTTCACGATACCGATCAGCATCAGGATGCCGATCATCGCGATCAGGGTCAGGTCGAGGTTGAAGATCCACAGCGTCAGCAGCGCCCCCACCGCCGCCGACGGCAGGCCGGCGAGAATCGTCAGCGGGTGGATATAGCTTTCGTACAGCACGCCGAGCAGCACATAAATGACGCCGATGGCCGTGATGATCAGGATCAGCTGGCTCGATTGCGTGTCCTGGAACACCGCCGCGTCGCCGCCGTAATTCGTGATGATCGAGGATGGCAGCTTCATCTCGCGCTTCATCTCTTCGATGGCGGCGGTGGCGTCGCCCAGCGGCACATTCGGCGCCAGGTTGAAGGCGAGCGTGATCGCCTGCAATTGCCCTTGGTGGTTGATCGCCAGCGGGCCGACGGTGCGGCGCACGCTGGCAAAGCTCGACAGTTTTACCAGGTCGCCATTGCTCGAGCGCACAGACACGCGCGACAGCGCATCGTCGTAATAGCGGTCGGCCTCGGCCGCTTCCAGGATCACGTAATAGCTGGCGGCAGTCGAATAGATGGTCGAGACCTGGCGTTCGCCGAAGGCGGCGTACAGCACGGTGCGCACGTCGGCCATGTTCACGCCCAGGCGCGCGGCCTTGTCGCGGTCGATGTCGAGGGTTGCTTGCAGGCCCTTGTTCTGCGAGTCGCTGGTGACGTCGCGGAATTTCGGATCGGCGCGCATGCGTTCGAGGAACTGGTCGGCCCAGCTGCCGATCTCGCCGCCCGACACGCTTTGCAGCGAGTACTGGTAGCGGCTCTTGCTCTGGCGCCCGCCCAGCTGCAGGTTCTGCACTGGCGACATGTAGACCTGCACCCCGGCCACGCCGCGGGTGGCCTTGCGCAATTCATCCAGCACTTCCGGCATGGCCGGACGTTCGCTGCGCGGCACCAGCACCAGGAACATGCGGCCGGTGTTGCCGCCGCCCACGAACGAAGTCACGTCCTGCACGTGCTTGTTGGCGCGCATGATGTCGACCACCTTGCCCTGCAGCGCCATCATCGCCTGCGAGGAGGTGTCTTCCGAGGCTTCGACGGTAATGCGGATCTGGCCCAGGTCTTCCTCGGGGAAGAAACCCTTCGGCATGCTCATGTACAGGACAGCGGTCAGGGCAAAGGTGCCCAAGGCCAGCATCAACACCAGGAAGCGGTAGCGCAGCGCCTTGTCGAAGCTGCGCGCATAGCCGTTGCGCACGCTGGTGAACATGGCTTCGAAGCGGCGGCCGACCCAGGACATCTCGTGCGGCTCGATGTGGCCGCCGTGCTTGATCAGGCGCGAGCACAGCATCGGCACCAGGGTCAGCGACACGGCCGCCGAGACCAGCACCGCCAGGCCGACGATCACCGCGAATTCGCGGAACAGCAGGCCGATCACGCCCGGCATGAAGAAGATCGGGATGAACACCGCCACCAGCGAAATCGAGATCGAGATGATGGTGAAGCCCATCTCGCGCGAG
>Ga0209023_10004706_pt1 | contig 15382 bp, 15 predicted proteins | sample LakOneMetagenome_FD_187468 | JGI IMG/M metagenome (GOLD analysis project Ga0209023, IMG submission 187468) | Freshwater and sediment microbial communities from Lake Erie, Canada (SPAdes) (version 2) | ecosystem: Environmental > Aquatic > Freshwater > Lentic | place: Lake Erie, Canada... | reverse complement strand
ACGACACACCATCGAAGATCGGCGCTTGCAACACCGCAAGCTAGCCGCATAACATCAACCAAACAGACGAGGCCAACGCTCCGCTAATTTACGCAGCCATCAGTGCCAAATGTTCTGACGACGGACAGATGGATATCTCTACATCGTAGATCGGTTGAAACAGATCATCATTCGGGGTGGTGAAAATATCGGTTGCGCCGAGGTGGAATCGGCAATGTTAAACGATCCGGCAATTATTGAGGTCAGCGTTTACGGCGTAGCCGACCAAAGGCTGGGCGAGGATGTTGCGGCGACAATATATGTTGATCGGGAAGTAGACGTCGACGCCATAAGATCAAATCTGAAGCTCAAGATTGCCGGTTTCAAAATCCCAAAGCACATCCGGGTCACAACCGAGCCATTGGTTCGTATCGCGTCCGGTAAGATTGATAAGAAGACGATCCAAAAAGATCATCAAAAACTCCTAGATTTGGAGTGACGCAGATGAATATTCCAGGCTGTCACAATGTGACTGATTTTCATCGTCTCGCCCAGCGTCGAATTCCATTTCCAGTGTTCGATTATTTTGACGGCGCGGCCGAGTATGAAATCACGCGATGGCGCAACAGAGAGGCTTATGAGAGCTGCGACTGTTCCCCGTCAGCGTTCATGAGACAGATTAGCGGTTGAAGTTTAGGAGGGTTTTGGTTCTCGTCGTAGTGACGAAGGAACGAACATGAGAACCAAAAGTCGAGGTCGAAGCGCCCTGCCGAGTAGGTTGTAGCTTGAGCAGTGGAATCGCTAGGATGTATTCGCTTTGCGCCAACGACCGGGTGCCATTCCACCGACCCGTTTAAAAGCTCGACAAAAACTACCTGCTTCAGAGTATCCAAGCGTGTAAGCGATCTGCTCTAATGTCATGGTTGATGATAATAAGAGCTGGCAAGCACGTTCAAAAATAACTTCGGACTGGATTTGTCGAAAATTTGTTTCTTCTGTATGCAAACGACGCCTCAGAGTACTCATTGAGCACCCTAAAGCTCGACAAATTTCTGGCTCAGTGGACAGCTTTTCATTTGACATCTGCAGAAGCATTTCCTTGACTCTGTTTTTTGTACTTGAGTGGCGCCTTTCAAGGGTGTTGCTCAGCTTGTCCTCTAATCTCATGCGTGACCAACGGTCATCGAATTTCAATTGCATACGAAACAAGCTGCGATTGAATGAAATTGAATAGTTTTTCTGCCCAAATAGCGTTTCTGTTCCAAACGCCTTTCCAACCTCATCCATATTGTCCGGTCTATCGTTCTTGAATGAAGTTTGGCATGGATATACTTCGGAATTGGTTAACTCTTGGACCCAGGTAACCAGGGCAGCCATGCCTCTTGTAGCTAGAAAGTGTTGACTGAATGGTGGCAGCTTGTGCCCAAGAATCACGAATTTGATGGTGTCAGGATCTCGGACAACGGAAACTTCGTTGATCCACAAAGATATCTTGTAGAATTTGGCGCCAATCGTTAGCGCTTGTTCCAGCGTGCGGCTAGCCATCATGGCGAAACCTAGTGTTCCATAACAGGTCAGGTGTTGGCGCATTCCCAAAATCACGCCGTTGGCAGGATCATCGTCTATCTCCAGCAAGTTTTGAATTGCTCGGAGTTCTTGCCAGACCTGAATTTCGCAATATGGGTCTTCAATATCATCCAGATCTAATTCCGTTCCTTTCAGGATTTCGAGGGCTGGAATGTCGTGTTCGCGCGCGAAATCAACAAGGAGTCTCAACGATGTAACTTGTCGAATATCTGAAAATTCTTTTTTGTATGAGATGTGGGTCATTTTCGCGTCACCAAAGTTGAGACCACTTGTCTCCGATTGGAGCGGCAATGACAAGACTTCACCTGACTTCGGATCGATGAACTGGGCCATAGGCGCTGACGGGGAACATTGAGATTGAAGACATTGAAGTGAATAGCGCCTAGTGATCTAGACGCCTTCATTGTTTGTTTTTTGCTGTCGTTCGAAGTTCACAGGTGACAACATGGGGTTTGTGGCGTGCTTTCGCACGGGGTTATAGAATTTCGATGTAGTCGAACTCATCCTGCCGAGCTTCTGCGCGGGTTTTTTATGTCCGCCTTCGGATCCGTTCGCGTTTGAGCAGGTTAAGGAAGCTCTCAGCGAACGCATTATCATGGCAGTTCCCGCGCCTGCCCATTGAGTGCTTGAGATTGTGGGCATGGAGGAGCCAGGTTCATTCGCGGGAGATAAACTGTGAGCCCTGATGGAGTGGATCAGAACTACGTTCTTCGGCTTTCTGCGCCACACCGCTATCAGCAGTGCCTGGCAGACCAGATCAGCGGTCTGCCGACTTTGTATCTGCCAACCAACCACCGCCGTGAATAGAGATCGATCACCACTGAGAGGTAAGCGAAGCCCTCATGCGTTCTGATGAAGGTGGTGTCTGTTACCCATGCTGCGTCGGACGCTGACACTGCAAACTGGCGATCCAACGTATTGTCGATCACAACTGATGGCGTGCCACAATAGCTGTCTGGACGCCGCTTATAGCCAACTTGAGCTTTGATCCCGGCTTGCCATGCAAGGCGAGCCACACGGTTGGGACAGCTCTGCTCACCCTGATCAAGCAGAACATCATGCAGATGCGGTTGCCGTACACCCTGCCACTCTTCCCGTGCCTCGTGGATGAGCTTGGTCTGTCGGGCATCTTCCTGCGCCCTCTGAATCAACTTATGAGACCTGACCCTGGCTGGGAAGTGTCTCGGGATCGACGCTGGAGCCAGACATGCAACGGTTCCTAACAACGAATCACTTCGCAGGCAGCGACCGCGAGCAGTTGAATTGGCTGATGGGCTTCTCGCGCCTGAACATGAGGCCTGTAGCAGCCCGCAATAGCCGAGGTTCTTGTCTGAATTTTCCAATCCAAGGGAGATCCCGGCCGCGCACGAAGTTGAATGAATCTGTCAAAAAACTGACTTCAATGGCAATAGAATAGGTTCGTCGACCCGTTAACTTCTGGTGCTCAAACTGATTTCTGAGGGCATTGAATCATGACTGAGCAAGCTGAAGGAACGCCCCGGTGTGCAATGCGCGCCGCAGATCAGGCTTGAGGACAATGTGCAGACGCCGGGTGTGGAGTTCAACGCTGGAAGGTCGTGATCGTGTGGGCGCAATCACAGACACCAGGTTAGCGTATTAGTCTTGTGCCGATTTGAGCAAAAGTTGCAGCGAAGGATTAGAAAGGTTGGGATCGTGGATAGGGCAAGAGCTATTGCAAAACTTACGGCACCCGGAAGAAAGTATGAACTGCAAAATGTCTGTGTGAATGGAAACGAGGTAAAGTGGTTCGTAAACGCACCCACCTCGCTCAGACAGCTGATTAGCGAAGCGCGCTGCGAGAAGACATTTTTTGTCTATAATGATGAGCGCTACACGTTTGAGGAATTCTATCAGCGTGCGTCAAATCTGGGCAGACGCCTGATCGATGACTATGGAGTCAAACCTGGCGACCGGGTCGCAATTGGCCTTCGCAACTACCCTGAATGGGCGCTCGCATTTGCGGCGATAACTTCTATCGGAGGGATCGTCGCGGGGCTCAATGCATGGTGGGAATCGGACGAGCTTGAGTATGGCATTAGGCATATCGGGGCAAAGGTGGCCATAGTCGACCAGGAACGGCTTGACAGAGTCAAACTCCAAAGTGGTCTTGATTTTCTGACTCTTATTTCGGTCCGTTCAGAGCCATGTGACCGTGCCACACCCATCGATCAGCTTCTGCGTCAGCACGGCGAGCTTCCCGATATCCAAATCGAACCCGATGATGATGCGGTCATCTTGTTTACATCGGGATCGACTGGCCACCCCAAAGGGGCCGTCTCGACGCACCGCAACATCATTGCGGCGCTCTTGTCCTGGGAGCTTGATCTGGCAGTTTTGGCAACAATCCACGGTGGCGCGCCCAAAGGGCAATCGAAGCCGCATTATCCGGACGCAGCCTTGCTTGGCATGCCGCTTTTTCACGTCAACGGACTTCTTGCTGTATTGCTGACCAGTTTCCGCAGAAAGCGGAAGACTGTTGCGATGTACAAATGGGACCCGAATGTCGCTGTCGAGTTGGTTGAGGCAGAAAAAATTGTCAGCTTTGTTGGAACGCCCGCAATGACGGGAGACATTATGCTGGCGGCGCAAAAGCAGGATAAAGATGTGAGCAGCTTGCTCGCCGTGGGTGGCGGCGGATCGGCGCGCGCTGAATCTCAAGTGAAGGGCATTGACGAGACATTCAAGAATGCAAAGCCGTACACCGGATGGGGGATGACTGAAACCAACTCGATCGGCACGTCGATCGGTGGCGAAGAATATCTAATGCGACCATCCAGTTCGGGCAGGGTGAGCGCGGTTCTTGAGCTCGGAATTGTTGACAGCGACGATAACTTTGTAAAGGCCGGAGAGCGCGGAGAATTGCTTGTTCGAGGAACCTCGGTGATTCACAAATATTGGGACCGACCAGATTCGAGCGGCGATTTTCTGGAAGGTGGTTGGTTCAGGACGGGAGATATCGCTTATCTCGACGAAGATGGATATCTCTACATCGTAGATCGGTTGAAACAGATCATCATTCGGGGTGGTGAAAATATCGGTTGCGCCGAGGTGGAATCGGCAATGTTAAACGATCCGGCAATTATTGAGGTCAGCGTTTACGGCGTAGCCGACCAAAGGCTGGGCGAGGATGTTGCGGCGACAATATATGTTGATCGGGAAGTAGACGTCGACGCCATAAGATCAAATCTGAAGCTCAAGATTGCCGGTTTCAAAATCCCAAAGCACATCCGGGTCACAACCGAGCCATTGGTTCGTATCGCGTCCGGTAAGATTGATAAGAAGACGATCCAAAAAGATCATCAAAAACTCCTAGATTTGGAGTGACGCAGATGAATATTCCAGGCTGTCACAATGTGACTGATTTTCATCGTCTCGCCCAGCGTCGAATTCCATTTCCAGTGTTCGATTATTTTGACGGCGCGGCCGAGTATGAAATCACGCGATGGCGCAACAGAGAGGCTTATGAGAGCTGCGACTGTTCCCCGTCAGCGTTCATGAGACAGATTAGCGGTTGAAGTTTAGGAGGGTTTTGGTTCTCGTCGTAGTGACGAAGGAACGAACATGAGAACCAAAAGTCGAGGTCGAAGCGCCCTGCCGAGTAGGTTGTAGCTTGAGCAGTGGAATCGCTAGGATGTATTCGCTTTGCGCCAACGACCGGGTGCCATTCCACCGACCCGTTTAAAAGCTCGACAAAAACTACCTGCTTCAGAGTATCCAAGCGTGTAAGCGATCTGCTCTAATGTCATGGTTGATGATAATAAGAGCTGGCAAGCACGTTCAAAAATAACTTCGGACTGGATTTGTCGAAAATTTGTTTCTTCTGTATGCAAACGACGCCTCAGAGTACTCATTGAGCACCCTAAAGCTCGACAAATTTCTGGCTCAGTGGACAGCTTTTCATTTGACATCTGCAGAAGCATTTCCTTGACTCTGTTTTTTGTACTTGAGTGGCGCCTTTCAAGGGTGTTGCTCAGCTTGTCCTCTAATCTCATGCGTGACCAACGGTCATCGAATTTCAATTGCATACGAAACAAGCTGCGATTGAATGAAATTGAATAGTTTTTCTGCCCAAATAGCGTTTCTGTTCCAAACGCCTTTCCAACCTCATCCATATTGTCCGGTCTATCGTTCTTGAATGAAGTTTGGCATGGATATACTTCGGAATTGGTTAACTCTTGGACCCAGGTAACCAGGGCAGCCATGCCTCTTGTAGCTAGAAAGTGTTGACTGAATGGTGGCAGCTTGTGCCCAAGAATCACGAATTTGATGGTGTCAGGATCTCGGACAACGGAAACTTCGTTGATCCACAAAGATATCTTGTAGAATTTGGCGCCAATCGTTAGCGCTTGTTCCAGCGTGCGGCTAGCCATCATGGCGAAACCTAGTGTTCCATAACAGGTCAGGTGTTGGCGCATTCCCAAAATCACGCCGTTGGCAGGATCATCGTCTATCTCCAGCAAGTTTTGAATTGCTCGGAGTTCTTGCCAGACCTGAATTTCGCAATATGGGTCTTCAATATCATCCAGATCTAATTCCGTTCCTTTCAGGATTTCGAGGGCTGGAATGTCGTGTTCGCGCGCGAAATCAACAAGGAGTCTCAACGATGTAACTTGTCGAATATCTGAAAATTCTTTTTTGTATGAGATGTGGGTCATTTTCGCGTCACCAAAGTTGAGACCACTTGTCTCCGATTGGAGCGGCAATGACAAGACTTCACCTGACTTCGGATCGATGAACTGGGCCATAGGCGCTGACGGGGAACATTGAGATTGAAGACATTGAAGTGAATAGCGCCTAGTGATCTAGACGCCTTCATTGTTTGTTTTTTGCTGTCGTTCGAAGTTCACAGGTGACAACATGGGGTTTGTGGCGTGCTTTCGCACGGGGTTATAGAATTTCGATGTAGTCGAACTCATCCTGCCGAGCTTCTGCGCGGGTTTTTTATGTCCGCCTTCGGATCCGTTCGCGTTTGAGCAGGTTAAGGAAGCTCTCAGCGAACGCATTATCATGGCAGTTCCCGCGCCTGCCCATTGAGTGCTTGAGATTGTGGGCATGGAGGAGCCAGGTTCATTCGCGGGAGATAAACTGTGAGCCCTGATGGAGTGGATCAGAACTACGTTCTTCGGCTTTCTGCGCCACACCGCTATCAGCAGTGCCTGGCAGACCAGATCAGCGGTCTGCCGACTTTGTATCTGCCAACCAACCACCGCCGTGAATAGAGATCGATCACCACTGAGAGGTAAGCGAAGCCCTCATGCGTTCTGATGAAGGTGGTGTCTGTTACCCATGCTGCGTCGGACGCTGACACTGCAAACTGGCGATCCAACGTATTGTCGATCACAACTGATGGCGTGCCACAATAGCTGTCTGGACGCCGCTTATAGCCAACTTGAGCTTTGATCCCGGCTTGCCATGCAAGGCGAGCCACACGGTTGGGACAGCTCTGCTCACCCTGATCAAGCAGAACATCATGCAGATGCGGTTGCCGTACACCCTGCCACTCTTCCCGTGCCTCGTGGATGAGCTTGGTCTGTCGGGCATCTTCCTGCGCCCTCTGAATCAACTTATGAGACCTGACCCTGGCTGGGAAGTGTCTCGGGATCGACGCTGGAGCCAGACATGCAACGGTTCCTAACAACGAATCACTTCGCAGGCAGCGACCGCGAGCAGTTGAATTGGCTGATGGGCTTCTCGCGCCTGAACATGAGGCCTGTAGCAGCCCGCAATAGCCGAGGTTCTTGTCTGAATTTTCCAATCCAAGGGAGATCCCGGCCGCGCACGAAGTTGAATGAATCTGTCAAAAAACTGACTTCAATGGCAATAGAATAGGTTCGTCGACCCGTTAACTTCTGGTGCTCAAACTGATTTCTGAGGGCATTGAATCATGACTGAGCAAGCTGGCTACTATGGTAAGAGGCGCAAATGGCATAGCTGGGGATACGAAGACGAGGTCATTTCCCAGGCTGAGGTCAAGGAAATGGCCGTTCGCGTTGGCAAACGCCTGGGCATTGATGAGCCGGTGGTCTTGTCTGATCCAACGCTCGAGGAAATCGAGTTGAGGGAATCGCGGATCTCCATCCCTGCTTCCTTGTCGTCTTTTTGTAATTCAGACAAATGGGATCGCGTTTCTCATTCCTACGGCAAGAGCTTCAAGGACCTGACGCGCATTTTTCGGCGAGATTTTACCAATCCGCCTGATGTGATTGCCTATCCTCGCAACGAGGCCGAGGTTGCCGCAGTTTTGGATTGGTGCGGTGATAATGGCTATGCGGCAATTCCATATGGCGGCGGATCAAGTGTCACGGACGGCTTTACTGCCCCGGAGGATTGCGACGGTTCGGTAATTATCGATTTGGGGAACATGAACCAGGTGCTGGAGGTTGACCCGGTCTCCCGCTGCGCACTTATCCAGGCAGGTACGCTTGGGCCTTCGCTTGAAGATCAGCTAAAGCCGCACGGCCTCACATTGAGACATATTCCGCAATCCTGGGAGTTTTCATCGCTTGGCGGCTGGATTGCGACGCGTTCTTCGGGCCACTATGCTACCCACCTTACCCATATTGACGATATGGTGCAGAGCCTCAGGGTCGTAACGCCGCGCGGAACGATAGAAAATCGCAGATTGCCGGGATCAGGTGCCGGCCCGGATCCCGACCGCCTCTTTATCGGTTCTGAAGGCTCGCTCGGGATTATCACACAGGCATGGATGAAGCTTCAGGGGCGAGTGGTCTTCCGGGCGAATGCGACCATCACCTTTGACACGTTCTATCAAGGTGCCGCAGCCATTCGGCAGATCACACAGGCAGGCCTGTTTCCTGCGAATTGTCGTTATCTGGACGCGCAAGATGCCCAGTTTTATGGCGCTGGTGATGGCACAAAATCTGTGCTGCTGCTTGGCTTTGAATCTGCGGATCATCCCGTGGATGTCTGGCTGGAGCGCGGCGTTGAAATTTGCCAGGACCACGGCGGTGAAGTCGTGACCAAGACCGGATCGGGCGGCGATGCCTTGAAGTCAAGCCGCAGCGGCGCGCAGGGGAATTGGCGCGAGCAATTCCGTTACCTGCCGCGATTGATGCATACGCGCGCTGCGATGGGCGTGGTCAGCTTTACCTTTGAAACGGCCTATACCTGGGACAAATTCGAAGCCGTGGACACGGAAATTATTCGCCGGGTCAGCGAGGCGCAAAAAGCGCTGACCGGCGGTGGCATTGTTTGCCGCAGATTCTCCTTCCTCTATCCCGATGGGCCGGCGCCCTATTATTCCGTCGTTGCGCCTTCCACGCACGAGACGAGCCTTGAACATTACCAGGCGCTTTCCGACGTGGCTTCTGATGCGATATCGGAGCTTGGCGCGACAATCACGCACCACCATGCGGTCGGACGCAGCTTCCGTCCGTGGTACGACAAGGAAGTGGACCCGCTTTTCCGGGATATGTTGGCTGGCGCAAAGAATGCTGTTGATCCAGATTGGATTATGAACCCGGGAATGCTTCTCGACCGTTCGAATCATCTCAAGATCGTCGGATAAGGGGAGCAGGTCGCACGCTATGATCGAACTGTTTTTCTGGCCTACTCCCAACGGATACAAGGCGACGATTGCTTTGGCGGAATTGGGATTGCTTGGCAAAGTTACGCCAATCAATATTCTGGCCGGTGAACAGTTCGATCCGGCATTTCTTAAGATCAGTCCAAACAACAAGGTTCCCGCCATCATCGATCACGATGGTCCAAATGGCGAGCCGGTTGCGATATTCGAATCTGGCGCCATATTGCTCTACCTGGCTGAAAAGACCGGAAAGCTTCTTCCCAAGTCTGAAGTGAAAAGGCTGGAAGCCCTGCAATGGCTTTTCTTCCAGGTGAGTAGCATGGGGCCGATGCTCGGGCAGGCACACCATTTTAGAACATACGCGCCCGAGAAGATCGAATATGCGGTAGACCGCTACACACAAGAGGCCGCTCGCCTTTACAAAGTGCTCGATAACCGGCTGGCGGATCATGAATATCTGGCGGACGAATTTTCGATAGCCGATATAGCTACGTTCACATGGGTCAGGCCCCGAAAAATGCAGGGCCAGGACCTTGAAGATTATCCAAATGTGAAACGTTGGTATGACCAGATCAAGGTTCGCCCGTCTGTCTCTGAGGGCCTGAGTGTTCTGTCCGACAAGATGAAATGGCAAGCTAAGCCCGGTTCCAAGGAATGGAAATCGATGTTCTCCGGCTCGGAGAAAAAGTCAGATTGATCGGTCGGGCTTGCAATGCCTGCAATGAATTGCCCGAGAATCGCCCCACCGACGAGTTCGGGATTGTGAAGCAGGCAAAGTTGCCGGTCACGGCGACATTGATGATTCATCGGCATTCGGACAGAAGCCCATGATTTCACATCATATTTTTGAACAGGATTTGCCGCGATGCCTTATATCAATGTCCAGTTTACCAAGGGCGCTACCAAGGAAGCCAAGCGAGAGATCGTAAAAGGTGTCACAGATTTAATGGTGGAGCACCTCGGTAAGAGGCCCGAGCACGTCCATGTCGTGATTCAAGAAGTTGAATTTGAAGATTGGGGGTTCGCCGGAAAACTCGTTGCGGAGCTGTCAGACTAACTGTACCTGATTGAAAATTGGACCCAATTGGGTGCTGTCAGACTTGCTACAGCTCGTCTCCGATTGACAGAGCCATGGCAAGGTCGCGCTGAGATTAGGCAGCAAGAAACTGCCACTCGCCAAAATCGGCCGTTACTCGCTAATCTAACTCAGCTTCACCAGCAGCAGCTACTGCGTTCGGTGTGCTCTTCCGTCCCCAGCTTAGAGGGTAGATCCCAGTGTCATGACCAGCGCGGGATCTGCGGTTTTGAAGTCCCAAGTCCAAGGGATGAAGACGATGCCGCTCGATTGCCGATTGTGTTAAAGATCGATCGAGTCCGATGGCAGGAAGAATGGTGTCGCGGGCATCCCACCGGGAGCATGGATATGGCGGACGTTACACTGAGCGCGACACCCAAAGGCAACGGATTCCAGGCAACCGTTACCTATTCGAGCGGCGTGTCGATCAGTTCGGCAGAAGCCTTTCCGACGAAAGCCGAGGCCATTGCAGCGGCGGCCATGAAGGTACTCGACATGCCCGACCGGCTGAAGGAATTCGATGCGTCGGACGCCGAGGGCTGATGCTCTAGGGAATGCTCGCGCGATGCCTACGGGAGCGACAATACGGGACCCGAGCAAAAAGAAAGGAGGAAGTCCTGACGGACTTCCTCCTTGTGTGTAGCCTCAGAATTCATCGCTCAGCTTTCCAGGCACTGTGTCGATGACCCGGTCCAGCATGGCCTTGGGCAGTGCGCCGTAATCGCCCTCATCGACCGCGATGTAACCTGCCTCACCATCGGTCAGGACATATTGGGTAAAGTAGCTGTGAAGGGACCGGGCATGAGCCTTGTCGAGTGCGGCAACGAAGGCTGCCTGATCTGCCTGGAATGAACCCTGCGCGATATTCAGTGAAGCGTACATGATCTTTCCTCCTGATGTTCGATGCGTCGCATCAGGAGCTGCGAGGATGTGGGTGACGGGTCGGGTCAGGGACCGCGCATAGCGCGGCCGCGAAGCGGCGATGGGGGAAACGATTTTTGCCGGGCTTGCCCGGTAAAAATGGTGGGGCCCCGTCGTCCTTGACGCGGCCCCAAAGCCCGCATCACACTTGGACTTTCTGCGAGAGAGACCTCTCCAACGTCAGCGTGAAAAGCACTGGCATCGCGGCAAAAACCGTTTTCCTACATGGCCCCATGCTGGCACTGTCGCGCGTGGAGGGGACCAACGGCCAGCGAAAGGACAATCTGATGGCCAGGTCCAAACCGAGCGCGCGTAATGCGCTCAAAAAACTGCGCGAGCAGCGCGAAGAACTCGATGCACAGGAGGCCAGGCTCCGTGATGAAGCGGCCGCCGAACTGGGCAAGGTTCTTCTCGAATGCGGAGCCGAGACGATCGAACCGGCGCAACTGAAGCAGCTCATCCGCGAATCGCTCACCATCGGGATCGACGATGCCCTCAAGCGGCTCTCCCCCGCCTGACACTTCAACCGCGGCGGGGTGTGGGCTCGATGCCCCGCCCCGCCGTTCACGCCAGCGAGCACAAAAAAAGGCCCCGATGGCGCGAACCATCGGAGCCTTGTTGTTTGCGGGAAGAACTCAGTCCTCGTCGATGTCGGGCGCACCCTCATTGTTCGACGCCCGGCCTTTGGTGAGGAAGTCCACCTTGTCGGCGATGATCTCGCAGCCGTAGCGCTTGGTGCCGTCCTGGTCTTCCCACTGCGTATAGTGGATGCGCCCCTCGACCGTCACGAGCTGGCCCTTGGTGCAATACTTGGCGACGTTCTGGCCGAGCCCGTTGAAGCAGGTCACGCGGTGGAATTCGCTGTCCTTGGCGGTGTAGCCGTTTTCGTCCTTGTAGGTCTTGCCGTCCTTGCGGGCGGGACGGTCGGTGACGACCGAGATCGAGGTGATGTTGGTGCCGCCTTGGGTCGTACGGGTTTCGGGATCGCGGGCGATGCGGCCAACGAGGATTACGAGATTGGTCATGGTCTTTCTCCTGATCGAGCATTCCGGGTCCATCCCGGCTGCAAACCCGACTAGGAAGCGGCCACGGCGAAGCGCACCGAAGGGAAACCTCGATCTGGTTCGGGTGGTGCGGGCAGCCGGGCGCAGCCCGGCAACTCGGCCGGACCAGATCGGGGTTGCGCGTCTCGACGGGGATGCTTCAGGAAAGGTTTGCTTACAGGCCGGGTTGGTCCCGAGTGCCTTGCACAGGCCAAGCCATGACTTTTCGTATTATCGGGATGCCACGTACCCCTGACCTCGCCTGCCTCGAAGGCGACATCATATCTCGACTACGGACGCTCCTCCCGAAGCGGACGAAAGACCCCCTGAAAACGCACCGCCAGCAGCAGTCTCCACAGTGCCAAGCGGCATAGGCTCTTCCAGACGATGACCCCGCAACATCCAGTCTTGGGGCGTGATTAGGCGCCCCCAATCCGCAAAGGAAGGAATCGTACCCAAGTCCTCGCGGACGTGCTGTTCGCCTACAAGGCGAACGGGCACAACACGGCTATCGGCGTTGACGATAGTAGGCCCGAACAGGGTTTCGAGCATGAAGATGCCTTCGGCATGGTGCCGAAGGGCCCGGTGCCGCGGATCAGCAAAGATCGCCTTTGACTGGTCAAACCATTGGTGGAGCGGGAGGTAATCGTCCACCACCCCTCCCCATTTCCGAACCGACGATAGGGCGTGATAATAGCAATGAGCCATCGCACTTCTCCTAGAGATCAGTCGAATGGTCGTCGGCCGCCGTGTAACGCAGCTGGCAGTCCAGAACGAAACTCGGCGTAGCCACGTCGATGACCAGTTCGCCGCAAGCACCATCATTGATTTCCCATCCGGGATGATGGCGTTCGAGAGCAAGGTAAGTCAGTTGCTCGAGGGCGGAATTGAGGCTCTGGTCGTCGCCTTCTCCAGCACAGTCGATCATCACTTCGGGACACGGAACACTCGCCCCGCCGGCGTTAGAGAAGACGCATTCTTCGACCGCACCGCTGTCGCCGCACCCATCGAAACGGATTTCTACGCGGGCAATTTCGGCATTGCGCAGCGGGGCAATGATAGCTGCCTTGAGCCGTTGGATTTCACTTTGTGCCTGCGCCGCGCGTTCGGCTTGGCGGACAGTAAAGTCCGCCATGATTGCCTGAAAATCAGTCATGAGATTTCTCCTGCAATGTGCGGGCAAGAACCGATCGTCTTGCCCACGATATCAGGCGATCTCTTTCCTCTGACGGGCTGCGCCAGCGCCGATGGCGCTGGCGCGATGCCGGACGCATCAGTCGGTATCCTGAGCCGCGCGCTTGGGAGAAGTTCCAAGCGGACCGCGGCGATCGACGACGGTAATCCGACGGGATTTCGCTTCGATGACGAGGCGCTCCAGGACCCCGTTTCCGGGAAAGGCGACGACATAACGGGGGTCAAGCGAGAGCATACGCTCGTTGCGCTTGAATCCTGCGCGTGCCCCCAGGCGCATGTCGAGGGAGAAGCTGATTTGCGGGATGTTGCGTCGTTCCGCCCATGAAGATGCCAGACGGTCAACGCCCTTGGTATCACCGCCGTGGACAAGAACCATGTCAGGAACCCGGTCGTGAACCTTGTCCAGAGTAGCCCAGACGTTGTTGGCGAGAGTGAGAGCGTCCTGCTCGTTGGGATGGCGTGTGCGCCCCCCTGCAAAGATCACCGGCGTGCCTTCAGGCATGGCGGCGCGGCGTTTCGCTTCGGACCGGGCTCGGACGAACTCGCGGCCCTCGACAAGCGCGGAAGTCAGCATGGCGCTGTGATTGAAGCGCGAACTCGACACGGGCTTCCACGAGGAGCCGAACTCGTTGAGATAGAGGGCAGCGGCCACTTCGCGCATCTCTTCGAGAGCGAGCATAGCTCCTTCGGCACACTGCGCACGCTCAACTTGGGTCTCGAGTTCATGGGTGTGAATTTCAGATCCATCGGCAGTGGCGACGAGCGCTCGGACTTCGTCGGTTGCGCGATCGACTGCGGTCGATTTGCGGGTCGCGGAACGGTGGAAGATGTTGACGAACGCCCAGCCGAGGTCCTCGGCATCGGCCTCCAGCGCAGTCCCAGAGACCATTGCAAATAGATCGGACCAGACAGCTTCGAGAGTCTGGACGACCGCATCGTGGACCGGAAAATCATTGGTGGAAACCGGGGCAGGACCAATCGAAAAACCGGAAAGATCGAGGCCGGCAAGTTGCTCGGAAAATGATGAGTGCATGGGTATTGTCCTCCTGACTGGCGTGAGGCTGACGCACCCGCTCATGGCTGCGCCAGCGAGAGCCCGTCAGGGCCAGCTTGAGGCAGTCTCCGCACCCGACAGGGGAAACCCGCTTGGGCAGGCTGGCGCGGGCAGGCCAACAGCCCACAGGGCCGGGCCAACTCGGGCCTGCGCAAGCCGGGTTGCGGCAGACTGGCGGCTGGCCCAGGGCCTCTCTCGTATGGCTACAGACCATGAGTGCAGATGCAGGATCCGTCAGAATGGACAGGCTCATGTGTACGCTCACAAGTGAGCTGCGCATTCAGGCCACCCGTTTGACGTAGACGCCCTCCCCGTTCGACATGTGACCGAGGCAGACGTAATCGCCGAACAACGCTTCAAAGCGCGAGGCGATCTGGGACAGCCAGCGTTGTGCCCTCGGCGATCTGGCAGTGCGCCAATCGGCATCCCAATAGGCGCCATCGTCACGCTCGACGATCCACACCGCAACCAAGCCGGCGTACACCGACACGCCGAAATCCGCATAGGCATTGCGCATGAGGATGCGGTCTTCGCGGCCTCGCCAACCGTCGTGCGCGATCAGGGAAGGGAAAGCCCGCCCTGCGCGCACGCGCAGATCCTCGCGGAGCCATTCATATTCGAAGTCCCAGTCGTCATCGTCCTCGACTTCGAGCACGGTGAAGGCGATAATAGCCCCGCTGGGGTAGCTGACCGATCGGCCCATGATACCCTCCTTCAGGCGGCCAACGCAGCGTCGGCAGACGCTTCGTCGGTATCATCGGCAGAGATCCGTCCTCCGAGTTTGAGCAGAAGCCTTGATGCTTCCTCCGCCTTTGCGGCAGCGGTGAGAATGGCACGGTCATCCTGCTTCAGGAGCCTGAGCCAGTGCTCGATATAGCTCGCATGGCTATCGAGGTGGGTGACTGGCAGACCGAGTTCAGCGCCAAGCATGGCGCTCGAAAGTTCGGCGATATATCCTGACA